>Ga0070741_10002838_pt1 | contig 45004 bp, 42 predicted proteins | sample Coa_R1_4_FD_66440 | JGI IMG/M metagenome (GOLD analysis project Ga0070741, IMG submission 66440) | Surface soil microbial communities from Centralia Pennsylvania, which are recovering from an underground coalmine fire - Coalmine... | ecosystem: Environmental > Terrestrial > Soil > Unclassified ... | reverse complement strand
TTTGGGCGGTCGCGCCGCTTCCCGGTGAAGCCTTTAATCGCTCAATGGATTTCTGCGCTTCTTCTGCCAAAGGACCGTGAGGCAGGATCTTCAAGTATCCTTCGTAGCTGATTACCGCCTCTTGCAGTTGACCGAGCTTTTCCTGGCACTGCGCCAGGTGAAAAGTGGCCAACGCATCATTGGGCTTGTAGAGCAGCGCCTCCTGGTAGCGGTCCATGGCGGCCCGATAATTCTTCTTTTTGAAATAGAAATCTCCGACTTCGGTGTCCTTCAGAGCCTTGTGCGGATTCCAGGGATGCAATTCCTGGATCTCGCTCTTGCCCTCCGCGGCATCCTCGGCGTCGGCAACCGCCGCGGCACTGTTGGGATGCTTCTTCGCGTCATCCTTCGGCGGACTCAAATCGATGCGCGTATCGCGACTGGAGCTCTCGCCTGCTTCGGTGTCGCGAGCCGAACCAGAAGCTGCGCGTGTGCTCCATGGCTCCTTATCGCCGGTTGATTCTTGCTGCGACTGAGGCTCGGCAGCAGACTGGGAGGCTGTCCCCTGATCAGCAGGAGAATCAGAACGCGGGGGCGTATTCGAATTCTCCTGCGCACGTACCTGCGACATAAGGAGACCCAATGCGAGGACACAGGCAAGGACAAAGCGAAACATACTGCTGACTATTTTAGCGGAGATGCGCGTCAAGAGCGATGGTTCCGTGCACTTGCCCGATAGCGTTACTCATAACGGAGCGCCTCGATGGGATCCAGATTCGCCGCACGCATAGCAGGAAACATACCGCTGATCACGCCTACGACGCCAAGGATCATGGTCGCAATCAGCAACACTTTGGGAGCGACCAGCAGCCGAATGTCACCCATCTCGCCATGCTTAGCAAAGGCACTGTATAAGGTCAGGGACCCTACAGAGATGGAAACGATGTAAGACAAAACGATGCCCAAGACACCGCCGACCGCGGTGATGACCATCGCCTCGGCGAGGAATTGAAACAAAATATTGTGGCGCGTGGCCCCAAGAGCCTTCTCGACGCCGATCTCACGAGTGCGTTGCGTCACGGAGACCAGCATGATGTTCATTAAGCCCACCCCGCCAATTCCGAGCGTAATAGTTCCCACGAATGCCAGCAGGACTTTCAATCCGATGCTGATGATATTGAACTGATCGAGCTGCTTCATGGCGTCGAAGATGAACAAGGCCCGTTGATCGTCGGGCTTGAAATTGTGAGCAGATCCCAAAGCCTCCCGCAGGGATTTTGTGACTTTGTTGTGGTCCATGCCTTCAAAATCGAACCAGATCCCGCTGAGATAGTGAATATCAGCCAGCGTATCCATGGAGTAGAACGGCAGGTAACAGGTTCGATTCTCGTCACTGTCACCTTCCTGGGGGCGCGGCTCAAGAACGCCGATCACCTGGAAGGTACTGCCGCCTATGCGCACGTACTGGTCGAGTGCAGGCATGCCTGAAAATAATTTCTCGCGCGCTTCGGATCCGAGCACGACGACGTGCGCGTGCTCCAGATTGTCCTGCTCGTTGAGAAAGCGCCCTTCCTGAAGATGAAGGTTCCAGATGTCCTGTATCGAGGAGTCGGCGCCATGGATGGGGAAGGTGAAGGAGCGCGAGCCATTCTGGACGGTTGCGTCCTTATCCACGATTCGGGACACGTGTCGTACTAAAGGTGCTACGTTGCGCACCAACTCGACGTCTTCCTGGGTGAAGCGAATCTGTACTCCTGCCTTGTTACCTCCGGCCTGTTGGGAGGTGCGTCCGGGATAAATGCCCACAGCCTTGGCGCCGAAGGTTTCAAAGATATTGTGGATGGCGCGGCCGAATCCCTCGCCATATGCGAGCAGCAAGACGACGGTTGCGATACCCCATGCCATCCCCAGCATGGTGAGTACCGTCTTCTGCAAATCGTGCCGCATGGCGCTGTACGCCTGATGGAGGAGGTCGCGCTTCATGCTTATTCCTTACGAAGCGCTTCCACGGGTTGCAGCAGGGCTGCGCGCCGGGCTGGGTACAGGCCCGCAGCTACACCGGCGACCGCCAGCGAAACGATCGCGAGCACCGCGGTGGAGAGGACAAGCTTAGGCGGGTCCCATCCGGGAGGAGACGGCAAATTCGACAGAGCTGCCATCAGCGCGGCTGCGCAGCCCATCCCGATCGCACCACTCAGCAGCGTCAGGAACGCCCCTTCGGCAAAGAATTGAAACATGATGCTGGCGTTGGTAGCGCCAATCGCCTTGCGCAGTCCGATCTCTCTTGTCCGGTCTGCTACCGCAACCAGCATGATGTTGATGATTCCGATGGCGCCCAACGCGAGCGTGACCATACCCACGCTGCCGAGAAACATGTTCATGGCGTCGAAGATCTTGCCGATCTGGTCGGCAGTGCGAATCGTGTCCCATTCATCGAATGCGTCCAGGTTACGGTAGTCGAAACCGTGATTTCGGGCGATGACCTTGTGCACCTCCTCCCGTGCGACTTCGTGAAGCGCGCGGGTGCGGGGCTGATAGTTAATGAAAGAGATTGCGTCGAGAGTTTCGCCGACGTTCGTCAGAGGGAAGTACCGCTGCATGGTGGCGAACGGCACGAAGATGCGCAAGTTCATATTGTTGTTGTCGCCGTGTCCAATGCGCTGAAGCAGCCCGATCACCTCGAATTCCACGCCGTTCAGCAGAATGGTGCTGCCCAGCGACGGCCGGCCGGGGAACAGAATCCGCCGCGCTTCGTCGCCAAGAACGACGACCGCACGCTTCTGGCTGTCGTCCATGTCATTCATCCAGCGCCCTTGGGCGATGGGCATATAGCGCAGTTTGCCAAAATTCGCTTTCACACCCATCAGTTGGCCACTGGTCTGATAGAAATCGCTGACTGCGCGGACGTCGCCACGCGAGATCACCGGCGTAGCATCGTTTATGCTGGGGCAGTCACGCTTCACGTCGCCGTAATCCGCATACGTGAGGTAGTACTGCTTGAGGGCGGTGAAGCTGCCCTGCACAGCCGGTGCCCGGCCCGACCAGATGAACATAACGTTTTCGCCCAGCGAATCGAACTGCTTGCGATTCCCGGAACGGAAGCCCTCACCCAAGCCGACGAGCAAAAGCAGCGACCCTACGCCCCACGCGATGCCAAACATGGTGAGAAACGAGCGCAGCTTGTGCGCCCACAGGGTTTGCAGGGTTTGGGCGAAGATATCCAGAAGAAGACGCACAGGAATTAGATAACTCCTTTAAGCATAATACGGACGCTCACATCGAAGAAGCCGATAATGAAAAACGAATCAGATATATGGTTGGGATGACGCGGGAAGCCTGCACCACGAACTACATGGGAGCGATCATGCTGAGCTGTATCGGTGCTATTGTTCAGGCGAGAACGGCACTACATCCTTGAAAGCTGGTTGTGTGCGCAGTCGGTTCGGGAAGTTGGCTTCGTACGACGGTAATCCGAAGCAAATCAGGTGATGAAAGCTCGTGAAACCGAAGGCCTTCATCTCAGCCAACGCTTCCCTGGAATTCCAACCGTCGTCCGCCATGCGGTAAGCGGCGATCATCATTCCGGTGCGGTCATCCCCCAAGCGGCAATGAACGAAGATCTTCTTACCCTGATTGTCGCGTAACAACTTCAGAAAGCGCGCGAATGGTTCATCGGTGGGATGCGGACAATGCCATGGAATCGCAACATACTGCATGCCAAGCCGGGTCACCAGGTCGCGTTCGCTTTTGCGAGAGCCGCGATTGTCAACGACAATATCGATTCCCATCCGGGCGAGCGCCTCAAAACCTTCGATTGACGGTTGTCCGCCACGATAAAGTGTGGGACTGACCTGGCCGAAGTTGGGTACACCTGCGAGCTTTGGTTTGCGCCCTGTCGAGCGCTCATGCGACGGAAATGCAGGCTCAGCCTGAGAATCGCTCCGTCTCGCCGCTGCTGGAACGAGAATTGCCGAAAGCACAAGGAAGCAAGCGAAGTACCGACACCTCAGTTTTGACGAGGGAGAGCGCAACGTTATGATTGGATGCCGATATACTGCAGCGGAATGCCTGGGGGACTTTGTTCAGATCTCAAAGACAGTCTCGGCGGGATCGAGTACTTGGGTGCGGCGTTGCTTACGTAGCTCTGCGAGAAAGGCTTGCGCCGGTAGAATGGCTTTGTGCTGAAACAGATCCAGAAGAGGGTCTTCGCTCTGCTCCGAACCGGGTTTTGGGGCGGCCGGCGACGTGTCCGTCTCCAGACCTTCCGGTTCAACCAGCAGATCGGGACGTGCGCCCTGATTCGTCATTAATGCCTGAATGAATTTTTCCACGTGACTGCGCTGGTCTGCAGTGGAAAGGATGAATTCAACGCCCATGCCGATCTCCGGATGCATGACCCGAACCACACCCTCAGCACGAACCTGCAAATCGGCGACCCTCATCGAAAGCACGACCTGGGTGCCAATGGGAAACGGCGAGCTGACTTCGAGATAACATGCATTCAGGCTAAGATCGGTCAAATGACAACGGACGGGCGGATCATCTTTTTCGGGTTCAGATGCATTCTCATTCAGCCAGGATTTGAGGTGATGGCGCGCATCGGCGCACACTTCCGTGAAGCGTATTCCGATGTGGCCACCGGGGCTTTCCCACGCGACCTCGCCTAGACCTTCAATTTCCAGTGTTGAGCCCGGCAACATGAGAGCGAATCGCACTCTCCCCGCCTCGAGAGTCCGCCGCGGCAGGCGTATGGAGAACCCACCTTCGCTGAGATCAACAGTCAAAGCGCGGTGGGTGGCCGTGCCGCCCAGGAACGACACCGGGACCTGCATCGGAAGTCGGAAGTTGCGACGCCTCTCTCGCTTCATAAGCGCCCGGGCTGCGCGAAAGCTGCCCTTGGCTCGCTCTGCCGAAAGAGGTTTGTAAAGCACGAAATGAGCTCCCATGTCGAAAGCCGCGCGGAGATTGGTACTCGATGAGGCAATCGCAACTGCGATGGCGCGCTTATTAGCCGGGGATGTTCGTACCGCTTTCAACAGTCCAGCAGCCGCTTCCCGCTCGTCACAGTCCACGATCACAGCCTCGAACCGCTCACGGGTGAGTTTGCGGATGGCGTCATCGCGGCGCTCACAGAACTCAATAGCAATTTCCAAGTCGCTGAGCACGCGGCGCAGCAAGCGCACGACCTTCTCATCGGACGAAAGAACCAGCGACTTCAAGCCCATCATGTAACGCCTTTGCTGTGAAGGATTTTAGGAGCGAGCGGACGATTCCTTCTCTTCATCTTCTGAGTCCAGGAGGTGAGCTACGTTGCGCAGTTCTTCAGCAGCATGCTGAAGCGCCTCGATCTGCTTGCCGAGTTGAACTTGCTGAGTTTGCTTTTTGCGGAGAACCTCGTAAATGTCTTTCACGCCTTACCTCCTGTAAGGACTTTACGAATGTGCCGCCCCCGAATCAACGATACGAAGAGACCCCGAATTACGCTCGTAACCTTCCGTAATTTGAACATTGGGTTGCTTACGCGGGAGCTGTCACGCAGCATTTGAGCGTGTCTGTACATCCATCGCCTTTTGCGTCAATTACTTGCAAATTCTCACGGAAGCTACACCTGAACACTAGCTGCGTAATATCGCTGGGCCACTTGTCAGCGTAAAGTTATGTCAATTCGAGACTTACGTCAAAAATACGGAAAAGGGAAGTCCACGTTTTGATTGACATAGCTGTAATTCTTGCCTAGAATCTCTGGTTTCCAATCAGTCATTAGTGACCTGCTATAGGGCTCACGGGTTTCTCGGAGACTTCGTTTTCTGCGTGAATCCCCGGCGCCGCTGAAAGAATCTAAAGTATTTAGGTCCCAACACTTTAAGTTGTGGAATTCATCCCAGGCTGAAAGAGGCATACTTTTCATGGCAAAGCGACGTGGAAATCCTAATTGGGGCAAGCCGGAACCGATTGGACCGATTGTCCCCACTGTCACTGAATTCGAGCAAGTCGTCCGTGAGTACAAGCTGTCTCCGGACCAGTACTTGCGCTCGACCCGTCTGCGTGAATGGGCGCGGCGTAACAAGAATTCGAAGTACATTCCGGAGCCGTTGCTGGAAGCATGGGGCTTCGAAATCGAATCCACCCTGTAATTCGGACGAATTTGCAGGCATGAAGGGGTCGCCGATCCGGCGGCCCTTTTGCTTTGGCAGCCTGTTCCTCTGACCAGGCTTCCAACGGTTGCAACTCCAGGAATTTTAAACTTGGGGCGTCGGACATGCTGAACACGATCAAACTGCCGGGCAATGAATTGGTAGCCTTGCTGATCGCGATCAGTTTCGCAGCCGGCCTGAATCTTTATGCCACGGTAGCCACTTTGGGTTTGCTGGCTCGCGCTGGCGCCCTCCCTCTTCCTCCGCCGCTACAGCTCCTGCAGAACTGGTATGTGATCGCTGCCGCAGCGGTATTGTTCCTGGTGGAATTCTTCGCCGACAAAGTACCCGCTTTCGATCTGGTTTGGAACGCGCTTCATACTTTCATTCGTGTGCCTGTGGCGGCCCTGCTCGCCTATCGAGCGACAGGTCAACTTTCCCCCACTGAGCAGATGCTGGCAGCCTTCGCGGGTGGATTAATCGCCTTGGCTGCCCATGGCGGCAAAACAGCTGTGCGCGCCGCCGTGACGCCCTCCCCTGAGCCCCTGTCGAACTTCACGCTCAGCATGGGTGAAGATGCACTAGCCATCTTCCTGACATGGTTTGCCAGCAAACATCCCTTTTTGGCCGCGGCAGTTGTTGCCTGGCTGCTGATCGTGACCATTACCGTGACCCGCTGGATCATACGCGCCATGCGTGCTCTTTTTCGTGGCGCTGAGCAGGCCGTCGCCAAATGAATTGCTTGGTACGCTTTGCTAGACTCTAGCCATGCACTCTCATTCGCCATTTACGGATGTGCCCACCGCCATCGAAGAGTTCCGGGCTGGACGCATGATCGTGGTGGTGGACGATGAGGATCGTGAAAACGAAGGCGACCTGACACTCGCGGCGGAGAAGGTCACGCCCGACGCCATCAACTTCATGGCGAAGTATGGTCGCGGGCTGGTTTGCCTGGCGATGACGGAAGAGCGCCTGGAACATCTACGGATTGGTCCTATGACCGCTGAGAACACATCCCAGTACGGCACTGCGTTCTGTGAGGCAATCGACGCACGGGATGGAGTGACCACGGGAATCTCCGCATACGATCGCGCGCGGACCATCCGAATGGCCATTGACCCGGCAACCCGGCCATCGGACCTGGCGAGGCCCGGGCACGTGTTCCCTCTCCGAGCCCGCAAAGGAGGGGTACTGGTTCGCGCCGGCCAGACCGAGGCGTCGGTGGATTTGGCGAGGCTGGCGGGAATGGTCCCCGCCGGAATCATCTGCGAGATCATGAAAGATGACGGGACGATGGCGCGCGTCCCCGACCTGATTGAGTTCTGCAAAATGCACAAATTGAAAATGCTGACGGTCGCGGAACTCATACGCTACCGGATGGCGCATGAGCGATACGTTCACCGGTTGGGCGAAGCCCTGGTGCAAACGTCCTACGGTGAATTCCGCCTGATTGCGTACGAGAGCGAGGTGGATGGCGGAGAGTCACATATGGCTCTGGTGCGCGGCGATATCGGCAGCGGAACCGACCCTGTCCTGGTGCGCATGCATGCCCATTGCGTGATGGGTGATGTCTTCGGGGCAACGACTTGCGATTGCAGAGCGGCGATCGAAGGTTCAATGCGGGCAATCGCGAACGAGGGCCGAGGAGCCCTGATTTACCTGCACCAGAGTTCGAAAGGGTTTTCCGTCGAACGTATGGGGGAGCGTACCCTGCTGGCGTTCCATCGCGACCGCCGACTGCCGGCTCTTCCGGAGAGCGAGCGCAAAACACAACGTGAGATTGGAATTGGCGCACAAATCTTGTCGGATCTGGGCTTGCGTAGAATTCGGCTCCTGACCAATCACCCGCGACGGGTAGCGGGACTCGAGGGATTCGGGATCGAAATCGTGGAGCAAGTACCGGTTTCCCAGCAGAAATTGCAAGCTGAGAATGTATAGGCAGGCGGACAGCAAATGCCGCACCCGATCAGTCTAGAATGGCTTGCGGGGAACGATATTGCTGTCGTTGATGAAGAATTGAGCGGAGCATTTTTCGGAGCCACAAATAACCGGGAGCAGCCCGGCAATCTGCTTGCGCGTGATCAGACCCAGGGTGCCGCAGGAGGGGCAGGAAAGCACTGCCCAGTAAGGATCGTCCTTTTCGCCGACCTGGCCGGCGTTTTCGAGCACGAAAACAGTGCCCGGCATCATCTGCTCGGGAATCCACTCACTGAGGATGTTCAGTTCTCCGATCATCATGGTTCGCCTCCGGCGGAACTCTGGCCTGCGCTCTAGGAAACCTTTCTCACTGCAGACAGAGGTTTGACTACACTGGAAATTGCTGCTTTGCGCGTGCCCGACGCGCGAATTTCAGCTCTAACCCGGCGCACCGCATCGCTGAGACATATCGCGAGCATCGGCTGCCGCGAGTTCTTCAGGATGTCCACAATCTGCTGCGCTGAAGTTTCCAGATAGAGATTTTCTCCGTCGGTAAGCAGGTGGTAATCAGACCCACCCGTGACCGTGTCGGCAAGCGTTCTGCCGAATTCCCGCTGCAGGAAACGAATCACCTTACGCATCCGCTGGAGCGAGAAGCCGCGACTGCGCAATTCGCAGATCACAGCGACTTCGGCCAGATGCTCCATCGAGTACATCCGGCGATGACCTGCGCGCTCCGGAACCACGATGCCCCGCTCGTCCCACCACTGCAACTGGCGGGGAGTGATCCCGGTCAGGGCCACCAATTCCCGAGATGTGAAGCGTTCCCGCATTCAGTAAAATGTTTAAAACAAAAGCTGCTGAAAATGTTTGCATCATTGTAGGCACGAGTCGCATGAAGTCAAGGAGAGAATCTGTGGAGCAGGTATTGACTAGGTGGGCTCATGCCATGGGCCCTTTACTTTCCTGTTGGGCTGGTCCCGGGTGGGGCTCCGATTAAGTCCGGGCCTTCACGACTCGGCGCTTCAGCAACCGCCGCCAACGAAGTGTACGATCTCCAGGCGATCACCTTCGGCGAGTTGGGTGTGCGGCCAACGATCGCGAGGCACGACATCACGGTTCAGTTCAATCGCTACACGGTCCTGCTTCATGCCAAGCTTCTCGATCAGAGTCGCCAGTGCGAGAGGTCCTTCGAAATTGCGCGGCTCGCCGTTGATCTGGATGGTCATTGCATCCATTGTCGCAAGCTGAAACGGGACCAGCAAGGGTGTCGGAGACAGGTGCCTACTATGCGGACGCAAGCGAGCACGGAGCCAGACGGCGGAGATCAATCTACTTTGCGTAGCTGGAACTTTCTGGTGGCCGTGCGATCACCATAGCGTGCTTGAATCAGGACCGAGGAATCAGGTAAGGCAGCTTCCTCCAGATCCAACTTCATTTCCGCCTGCCCTCCATCGTCGGTGACCACTTGTGTATAGAAGGGGGCGGCGTCGGGTCGCGCGAAGCGGAAGGTAAGACGCGCGCCCTTGACAGCGGATCCGCCTTCGGTTACGCGCAGCCGCATAATCAGATTGCGGTCGGCATGGACGGAATTGGCATTGAGCCATTCGAGGTCGAGTTCCTTCACCGCGGCTAAGACTTCTGGAGTGTCGCGCCGGTCCAGGATGCTCTCGACTTTGCCGTCGCGAATGGAATCCAGTACGGAGCGGTGCTGATCGCGCAGCATCTGCTCTTTTTGCTGATCGCTGAACCCGCCCTGAGATAGCTTCTCGGCGTAGGAGACGGCACGCTTACCGATGCAGCGCCCGCGAACAAAGACCTGCGTCTGTAGCAGCAACTCGTTTTCGCGCGCTTCACTCTGCACGTGATAAATCGTGTCACCATGTTTCACGTCGGTGTTGAAACCAAAAATCATGCGTACTCGATTCGTGACCGAGGCAGTTGCGCTCACACCAGCATGGTTGCAACGAGCGGCGTCGCTTGACACTACCCGAAGGCGAACTCTAATCTAGAACGTTTAAGCATTGCTTGGCGCGAATTATATATAGCCTCTACTATGCCGGACAATTACTTCGCCCGTTACCTGCCGTTATTGATTCATTTCCTGCTCGTGAGCGCGGTAGCGACCGGCATCGTGCTGATTTCCTGGATTGTGGGCTATCGGCGGCCGACCCGCGCCAAGCTCTCTCCTTATGAATGCGGCATGGCTCCCGTGGGCAACGCGCGGGAACGCTTTTCGGTCAAATTCTATCTTGTAGCCATGCTCTTCATCCTCTTCGATGTGGAAGCCGTGTTCCTGTATCCCTGGGCAGTCATTCTGAGGCAACTCAAAATGTTCGGCTTTTGGGAAATGCTCGTGTACGTCGGCATCGTGCTGGTGGGATTTTTCTACATCTGGAAAAAGGGAGTCCTGGATTGGGGAGCGGCTTCGCCGCGTCGGGGTCAAGTCTGATGCCGTTATCTGCCCCGATCACTGATCTGGAACAGCTCAAAAGCCATCCCGCAGTGGGTTTGTTGCTCTCCTGGAATCCTGCCGCCGTATCCGGGGTGAAGTTTGACCGGGACGAGATGAGCATCCAGATCGAGCGTTCCTACATTCGCGAAGCTTGCGCGCTCCTGCGAGACGATCCCGCCTGTCCCTTTAACTTTCTCTCGGACGTGACCTGCGTCGACTGGTATCCATCAGAACCGCGCTTCGAAGTCATTTATCACCTGCTTTCGATTCCAAAGAAGGAGCGCGTTCGATTGAAAGTGCGCCTGGACGGCAGCAGCCCCGTCGTGGATTCAATTACTCCGTTGTGGCCTGCCGCCAACTATTTCGAGCGCGAAGTATTCGATTTGTTCGGAGTGCGCTTCTCTGGACACCCGTATTTACGCCGCATCATGATGCCGGAGGACTGGGAAGGTCATCCATTAAGGAAGGACTTTCCAGTCGAGGGATACCGATAACGTGGCGCACTTGACCAGCATGCCGGAAATTGACCGAGGGCAGGATCGCACCATGATCCTGAACATGGGGCCGCAGCACCCATCCACCCATGGCGTGCTGAGGGTCATCCTTGAAATCGATGGCGAGAACGTCGTACGTATCATGCCGGATATCGGCTATCTTCACACCGGCATCGAGAAAACCTGCGAAGCCAAGTTCTACCAGCAGGTAGTACCGCTGACGGATCGCATCGACTACCTTTGTCCCCTGACGAATAACCTCTGCTATGTACTGGCGGTAGAAAAGCTGCTCGGTCTGGAAATTCCGCCCAAGGCGCAGTGGATGCGGGTGATGCTGAATGAGCTCACCCGGATCAACTCTCACCTGGTATGGCTGGGTACTCACGCGCTCGATATTGGGGCGATGACCGTCTTCCTTTACTGCTTCCGCGAGCGCGAAGACATTTTGCGGCTATTCGAGATGGTCAGTGGACAGCGGATGATGACCTCTTACTTCCGGGTTGGAGGTCTGGCTCTCGCGCCGCCGCTCGGTTTTTTCGAGCGGGTACGCCACTTTGCGGATCGCTTCCCCGCGCGTGTGGATGAGTATGAAGACCTGCTGACCGCTAACCCGATCTGGATGATGCGCACCAAGGGAGTAGCTCGGATCACTGCAGAGGACGCCATTGCCTTGGGGGCAAGCGGTCCTACGCTTCGCGGCAGTGGCGTGGATATCGACCTGCGGCGGGATATGCCGTACTCGGGATACGAGAACTTCAAATTCAAGGTGCCGGTCTTGCAGGACGGCGACGTTTTCGCGCGATATCTCTGCCGGGTGCAGGAGTTGCGCGAGTCAATCAGCATTGTGAAGCAAGCGCTGGACGGCATGCCGGACGGTCCTATCAAGGCTGATGCTCCCAAGGTGGTGTTGCCGGACCGCGAAAAGATGAAGACGCAAATGGAAGCGCTCATCTACCACTTCAAGATCATCACGGAAGGTTTCACAGTTCCGGCGGGCGAGGTCTACCAGCCAGTCGAGTCCCCACGCGGCGAAATGGGCTATTACGTGGTCAGTGACGGCACGGCGAAGGCGTATCGCGTCCACATGCGGTCGGCGTGCTTGGCGAACCTCCAATTGCTGCCCAAGATGTGCGAAGGACGGTTGATCGCCGATGTTGTGGCGGCAATCGGAAGCATCGACATTGTTCTGGGAGAGATCGACCGGTGAGGTTTTCCGACCAATTCGAGTCGCGCTTTGCCGAGATGCTGAAGCACTATCCGACGAAGCGGTCGGTGCTGGTTCCAACGCTCCTTTACGCGCAGGACGAAGTCGGCTACTTGAGCGACGAAGCGATTGGCGAAATCGCCAGCCGGCTGGAGCTGACGCAACTCGATGTGCGTAACGTGATCAGCTACTACTCGATGCTGACTACCCGGCCGCGAGGCAAGTACAACGTGCAGGTATGCACGAACATTTCGTGCATGGTGCGAGGCGCAGAGGAGTTGTTCGAAGAATGTAAAAAGAAGCTTGGAGTCGGCAATAAGGGCACCACTCCAGATGGGCTTTTCAGCCTTGAGGAGGTCGAGTGCATTGGCGCCTGCAGTTGGGCCCCGGCCGCACAAGTGAACTACGATTTTCACGAGAACCTGACGCCGGAAAAGATGGCTCGCGTTTTAGAGGCATATGAAAAGAAAGGAACGCAGTGACCTGTGCGTTGTTTAGTAATTCGTAATTGAAGTTTTGCAACAATGCGTGGCTGCTCTGAGCCAGCGCTCCGAATTGCAATTACAAATTTCTAAATCACGAATTTTGCATGGCTGACTTGGTTTCTCATCCCGACGAAGTAAAGGTTGTGTCGAAACGCTTTGGTCAAGGTGCGACCGATATCGACCGCTACCTTGCACTGGACGGCTACAAGGCCGTGCAGAAGGCGCTCGCGATGCAGCCGGACGCCATCATCAACGAGGTCAAGAACTCCGGGCTCCGCGGCCGCGGCGGGGCTGGCTTCAATACCGGGATGAAGTGGTCATTTGTGCCCAAGCAGGCGCCCAAACCGAAGTACGTATTATGCAATGGCGATGAAAGCGAGCCCGGCACTTGTAAAGATCGCCTGATTTTCGAGCATGACCCCCACGCCGTGATCGAAGGTGTGATGATTGCGGCGCTTGCGGTGGGTTCGCATACTGGGTACATCTACATACGCGGCGAGTATCGTTATTTGTCCAACATCATGCAGAAGGCGATTGCCGACGCCTATGCGCGGGGGTTCCTGGGCAAGAACATTTTCGGCAGTGGCTACGATCTCGATATTTACTGGCATGGCGGCGCCGGGGCGTACGAAGTCGGCGAAGAGTCAGCCCTAATGGAATCGCTCGAAGGCAAGCGCGGCATTCCGCGAATCCGGCCGCCCTTCCCTGCCGTGGTTGGATTATGGGGAGGCCCCACAGTCATCAACAATGCCGAGACGCTCGCCAGTGTGCCTCACATTATGCTCAGCGGCGCGGAATGGTACGCGAATCTTGGCACCCCGAAGAATGGCGGCACACGCCTCTTCTGCCTCAGCGGCAACCTGGAGCGCCCCGGCGTTTACGAATTGCCCATGGGCTACAACCTCAAGAAGATGATTTACGAGGTGGGTGGCGGGATCCCGAACGGACGCAAGCTGAAAGCCGTTGTGCCAGGCGGCTCCTCAACTCCGTGTCTTCTGCCGGAAGAGATCGATATTCCAATGGATTTCGACGCGCTCATGAAGGCCGGCAGCATGCTGGGCTCGGGCGGCGTGGTCGTGCTGGATGACACGGTTTGCATCGTGAAATTCGCGCTGCGTACGATGAAGTTTTACCAGCACGAGAGCTGCGGGTGGTGCATCCCGTGCCGCGAAGGTACCGATTGGCTGAAAAAGACGTTGATTCGCTTCCATGCCGGCGGCGGCGTAAGAAAGGACATCGACAACATTCAGTATTTATCGGAAAACATGCTGGGGCGAACATTTTGCCCACTGGGCGATGCAGCCGCCATGCCAACGATCGCGTTCGTAAAGAAGTTCAGGAAAGAGTTTGAGGATCACCTGGAGGGCAGGCTCTGCCCCTTCGAAAAGCAAGGCGCGATTGAACAACTGCCGGTAATGGCCTGATATGGACAGCGACATAAAACAGCAGAACCAGGAATTGCTTGCGAAATTGCGAGAAGGACGGGAAGTCTACCTCCGCATTGTGAGGGGAATCCCGGAAGAGGCATCCCGGCTGCGTAACTCGGAAGATAGTTGGTCAATTCTCGAATGCGCCGAGCATGTGGCGCTTGCTGAACGAGGCATGATGTTCGCGCTTCAGCATCGTCGGCCGACGGATGCCGCACCCGATTTTGCAAGGGACCAGATGGTTGAGCAGATCATTTCGGATCGCACGCGCAAAGCCACCGCACCGGAGCCCTCCCGGCCGACAGGCCGCTTTGCCAATCTGGCTGTGGCCATCAGGGAGTTCGAGGCTGCTCGCGCGGAGACTTTGGCTTTCATTCAAAACAATAACGAAGACCTGAGGAAGTGTACGGTGAAGCATCCTTTCGGGATTTTCGACGCTTACCAGGTGCTGACGATTATGGCGCTACATCCGCAAAGACATGCGTTGCAGATCGAGGAAATCAGGCGGAAGCATGGGGCCGGCATGAAGGCCGAAGTGCGAGCTAGCGTTTAACCCGGATCACAGGATTTCATGGCGGACGTAAACATCACGGTAGACGGAAAGAAGGTGACGGCGCCTGCCGGCACGCTTCTGATCGAGGCTTGCAAGAGCGTCGGCATCGAAGTGCCTTCATTCTGTTATTACCCGAATTTGTCGCTGCAAGGCGCATGCCGCATGTGCCTGGTCAAGATTGAGAAGATGCCCAAGCTGCAAACCGCATGCACCACCGTCATAAGCGAGGGCATGACTGTTTCTACGAACACACCGGAGATCCACCAGGCTCGCAAGTCAATGGTCGAGATGCTGCTCGGCAATCATCCGCTGGATTGCCCGGTGTGCGATGCCGGCGGAGAGTGCGAACTGCAGGACATGACGTTCTCTTACGGCGCCGCGGAATCGAAGTTCATGGAAGCGAAGAACCATCGCGAGGAGCAGCAGTGGTCCCCGGTAGTGTACTTCGATCGCCCGCGCTGCATTCTCTGCTACCGCTGCGTTCGCGTCTGCGGCGAGGGTATGGACGTGTGGGCCCTGGGCGTGCAAAACCGCGGTGTCGTATCGATCATCGCCCCCAACAAGGAAGATCATCTGGAGTGCGAAGAGTGCGGCATGTGTATTGATATCTGTCCTGTGGGAGCACTCACATCCGGCGCTTACAGGTACAAGACTCGCCCCTGGGAGATGAATCACATCAGCACGACGTGCACACACTGCGGCGACGGCTGCAAGACTACCTTGGGGGTGCGCGGCGCCGACAACGGCATGCAGATCGTGCGGGGTGATAATCGCGATAAGAGCGGTATTAACGGCGACTTCCTGTGCATCAAGGGCCGCTACGGGTTCGATTTTGTCGATCACCCGGAGCGCATCAAGCAGCCGCTGATCCGGAAGAATGGCCGGCTAACCCCGAGCACATGGGAAACAGCGTTCGAATTGATCGGCAGGCGTTTCAATGAGGTGCGGGATGCCGATGGCGGCGAGGCCATTGGTGTCGTGGGATCGACGCGGACTACGAACGAAGAATCGTATCTGCTGTCGAAATTTACGCGAGTGGTGCTGCAGACTAATAACATTGATCACCACCGCACCGCCGATTTCCCAGCGTTTGCTGCGGCATTGCGCGGTAAGCCCGACATGACCGGTAGCATGCGCGACGTGTTCAATGCACCGGCCATTTTGCTGATCGGAAACGATCCGACGAACCAACATCCGCTCTTGGCGTGGCAAATTCGCAACAATGTGAGGCTGCACCGTTCCCGCTTTTACCTGATCCACTCGCAGTCGATAAAGCTGCGCCGGCAAGCTACTAGCTTCACACAGATTCCTACGGCTTCGGAACCAAGTCTCGCTGCCTTTCTCGCCGGGGATGATGCGATGGCTAACGTACTGTCCCCGGCCGGAAGCGCCGGGGAATCCTGGATTGCTCTGCGCGACAAGCTTCGCGCGGAACAAGGATTAGTGATTATTTTTGGTTCAGAGATTCGCGGCAAGCATATCGCGGAAATGGTCAAGTTCGGCGGGCAGGTGCCGGGTGCGAAGCTGGTTTGCCTGGGTGATTATGCTAACTCGCGGGGAGCCGCTGACATGGGTCTCTATCCCGATCTGCTGCCTGGCTACTACGGTGTGGCGGAGGGGACAGAGTTCCATGAGGAATGGGGCCAACTGCCGACCGTTCCAGGGTTAACTCTTCCACAGATGGTTGAGGCCGCAAGCGCGGGCAAGCTGAAAGCGCTGTACGTGGTCGGCGCCAATCCGATCGGCCGGCTGAAGATCGATCCATTCGCGTTTTCAAAGGCCTTTGTGGTGGTGCAGGACATGTTCCTGACAGAGACGGCGCAGATGGCGGATGTCGTTTTGCCCGCCGCAAACGCCTACGAGAAATCTGGAACTTATACGAACACCTGCGGCGATTTGCAATCGCTCAAAAAGGCCGGAGACGTGAGCGAGACCAAAGCGGATTTCGAAATGATCGTCCGTATCGCGGACGCCATGGGATTCGATGTTCGCAAGCTGGTTCCTTTTGGCCGCGGCAGTCGCGCCGACATGGGGCAGACGCGCGGCGCTCAATCGGGCGAGGCAGACCGTCACGCGGTTTGGCTGGAAGCACACGGCCTGGAGCCTAAAATGAGTCCGTTTGATCCAATGGCCATTCTCGACGAGATCCAGCGACTGGTACCTGGCTACGAGGTCTCGCGCATGAACCTGCTGGCGGGTAATGACCAGCATACAATCCTGGCGAACAGCGGTCCGGGTGCACTTCACAATCCGGACCTAATCGCGCCGTCTAACAACAATCTGTTTACCTCCGGAACGCTGGGCCGATACTCCCACACCCTGAACTCGGTCATCGAAAACCCGCATGCCGAGCTGTCACAAGCGGAAGTCGCGGCCGACTGATATTTCTTTTCATCGCAGCTTTACCATGGGTCATTCGTAGGATCAGGAAACGGCATTGGACGTTACTACCTTCGTTATCGTGTCAGTAATCAAGTCGGTGATCGCGATCATCGTGCTGCTGACGGCAGTGGCGTACAGCGTCTGGCTGGAGCGTAAAGTTGTGGGTCACATGCAAAATCGCTGGGGACCTACGCGTGTCGGTCCATTCGGGCTGCTGCAACCGCTGGCGGACGGCATTAAGTTTTTGTTGAAGGAAGATTTAACACCGCCTTACGTTTACAAGCCTTTGTACATCGCCGCGCCGATGATCGCCGTGATCTTCGCGCTGACATCCATTTCGGTGATTCCAATCGGGAACTGGATCTACATTGGAGACCTGCACATCCCTCTGCAGATCACCGACGTCAATATTGGGCTGCTGATTATTCTCGGAATCACCTCGATGGGTGTTTACGGCGTGGCACTGGCCGGGTGGTCGTCGAATAGTAAGTATTCGCTCCTGGGTGGATTGCGAGCCAGCGCGCAAATGGTGAGTTACGAGATTTCGCTCGGCTTGTCGCTTATCGGCGTGCTGATCATGTCTGGGAGTTTTAGCCTGCGCACGATCGTTGAGTCACAGCAAGGGCACTTCTGGGGTTTCATCCCCAAGTGGAATATTTTTCATGGGCAGGAAATTGCTTTCTTTGTATACCTGATGTCCGCGTATGCGGAGACGAATCGCGTTCCGTTTGACTTGCCGGAGGCTGAAACCGAACTGGTCGCCGGCTACCACACGGAATATAGCGCGATGAAATTCGCCATGTTCTTCATGGCCGAATATGCCAACATGATAACCGTGGCCTGCCTGGCCACACTGCTCTTCCTCGGAGGCTGGAACGGCCCTTTATTCGGACCGTATTGGCTGCAAGCAGTTCTCCCGGTGCTCTGGTTTGTCGCGAAAGTCTTCTGTTTCATTTTTCTTTACATCTGGGTGCGCGGGACATTGCCGCGCTTCCGTTACGACCAACTGATGAACTTTGCCTGGAAATTCTTGTTCCCGTTAGCAATAGCGAACTTGATCATTACCGGTTTGATCGTGGCGCTTAGGTCTTAGTGTCAGGTTGATAAGTGTCAAGTTTTCGGGTTTCAGCGACGAATCGAAATCCGTGACCGCAACGCTGAGCTGTGACCGCTTTTACAAAATACAATGCTGCATTTTTTATTGTTTAGCATCTTTGGAGCGATTGCCGTAGCGGGCGCAATCAACCTGCTCATGCAGCGGCATCCGATCAATAGCGCGCTATCGCTGATCGCCGTCATGGCATCGCTTGCTGTCGAATACCTGCTACTTGGTGCTGAATTCGTCGCTGCAGTGCAGGTGATCGTATACGCCGGCGCCATTATGGTGCTCTTCGTCTTTGTCATTATGCTGCTCAATGCTGGCGAGGAAGAACGAACCGACGGCAGCCGGGTAGCGGCCCTTTTTGGGATTCCAGCCATGTTGGTGGGCGCGGTGCTGGTCGCGTGGACCCTGCTGAAGCATTCAGGAACCGGTGAAGTAGCCCTTGGAGCTCTGCCAGGCGCCCCCACCACGATCGGCTGGCTGCTTTTTCACGATTACCTGCTGCCGTTTGAAGTCACTTCTATTCTTGTTCTCATCGCGATTATGGGCGCGGTGGTGCTGGCTGCGCGGCCGGAAGCCACTGCCCAGCGACCGCGGAAGGAGGGCGCGTAGTGGTGCCTCTTTCTTATTACCTGATTCTCAGTGGCATCCTGTTCTCGTGCGGCGTGGTCGGGTTTCTCATCAAGCGCAACCTGATCACAATCTTCATGTGCATCGAGTTAATGCTCAATGGAGTGAATTTGTCGTTTGTGGCCTTTGCGGCGCACTGGCACGCGTTAAGCGGACAGGTCTTCGTTTTCTTTGTCATGGTGGTGGCGGCGGCGGAAACAGCGGTTGGACTGGCCATCATTATTGCCGTCTTCCGCACCCGTGAAACCCTCAATGTGGACCAGGTGAATCTGCTCAAACTATGACGCCAAACTTGCATCTCTGGCTGATTCCGGTGCTGCCGCTTATCGGCGCCGCCATCAATGGCTTTTGGGGAAGGCGTTTCTCCCTGAAGACGGTGACCATCGTGGCTTGGGCGTTTTGCGGCGCGGCGTTTGCGTGGGCCTTATATGTAGCTGCGCGATTTCCGTCTCTTTCTACTCCTCATGTTGAGTACCTTGCCCGGTGGATTCACGCCGGCAGTTTTCAGGTGGATTACTCGTTTTATCTCGATCAGCTTTCGTTGGTGATGCTACTGGTAGTGACCGGCGTCGGCTTTCTTATCCATATCTATTCCGCCGGTTACATGTCAGAGGACCCCGGTTATTCGAGGTTCTTTTGCTACCTCAACCTGTTCATGTTCTTCATGCTCACGCTGGTGCTGGCCAGCAATTACCTGATCATGTTCATTGGCTGGGAAGGTGTAGGCCTGGCGTCTTATTTGCTGATCGGCTTTTGGTTCACCAAGGATTCTGCGGCTTCCGCCGGAAAGAAAGCATTCATCGTTAATCGTATCGGCGATTTCGGCTTTCTGATCGCGTTGTTTCTGTTGATCAAGCACTTTGGAACGCTGAACTTTGATGGCGTATTCCAGGCGATTTCGGGCATGGGCGTGGAGAAGAGTGGCGCCGGATTGCTGACAGCGGTCGGCATTTTGCTCATGGTTGGGGCGTGTGGCAAATCGGCGCAAATCCCGTTATACGTTTGGCTGCCCGACGCGATGGAAGGGCCCACTCCCGTCTCAGCGCTGATTCATGCCGCGACCATGGTCACGGCGGGAGTCTACATGGTCTCGCGTTCACACATGATTTTTGAACGCGCGCCCATCGCGCTGATGGTCGTAGCTATCATCGGCACTCTCACCGCGCTCTTCGCGGCTACGATTGGCGTGGCACAGACGGACATCAAGAAAGTTCTCGCCTACTCCACTGTCTCGCAGCTTGGCTATATGTTCATGGCCTGCGGAGTGGCTGCGTTCTCGGCTGCGATTTTCCACTTGATGACACATGCCTTCTTCAAGGGACTGCTCTTCCTGGCGGCGGGTTCCGTTATTCACGGGCTCGGCGGTGAGCAAGATATGCGACGCATGGGCGGCCTCCGACAAAAGCTTCCCTGGACCTTCTGGACCATGACGGCCGCGACGTTTGCGATTGCGGGGTTCCCGCCTTTCGCCGGCTTCTTCAGTAAGGACGAAATTCTGTGGCGGGCTTCGCGCGTGAGTCTGGCTTATTGGGGAATCGGCGTCTTCACCGCGTTTCTGACTTCCTTCTACATGTTCAGGCTGTGGTTCTTGACTTTCTTTGGCGACTACCGGGGTGAAAGGGCGATGACGGTAGAGACGGTCCAAACGAGCCCCGTGGCGCATTCTACAAACCCGCATAGGCTGGATGCGCACGTACCTGCTGAACATGGCGGTCACGGCGCGATTCACGAGAGCCCGCCAGTCATGTTGATCCCGCTGATCATCCTGGCCGTACTCTCGGTCATTGGTGGATGGGTTGGTGTTCCCGGATCGCTTGGCGGCCGGGACCGGTTGGACCAATTCCTGGCTCCCGTGTTCCATAGCACTATCCCGGCGGGTGAGAGCCAAGGGATGCCCCCTGAGCAGCGTACGGAAGGGGCAGAGCCTGGCGCAGGACATAGCCAGGAACTGATTTACACCGGCATTTCCGTGGGGGCAGCTTCTCTTGGCCTGTTCCTGGCCTGGTTGCTTTACGTGCGTCGCCCGAAACTGCCGCAGGAAATTGCCCAGGGGCTCGGCCGCTTCTATGAGGCGGTGCTAAACAAGTATTACGTGGACGAACTGTATGCGGTTGTGTTCGTGAAGCCGCTCATAGACGGTTCCACGCGCATTCTCTGGCAGGGCTTCGACCAGGGGGTGATTGATGCGGCGGTCAACGACAGTGCCGATGGCGCGCGCCACATATCCGACACCGTGCGGCACATGCAGTCGGGCAATATCCGCTCCTATGCAGCCTGGGTAGCGCTCGGGGCGGGCGCAGTGATTGTTTACATGATCTGGATGGGAGTGCGATGAGCTCCGAAGTACTCAACAGCTGGATTCTGACGCTGGTCACCTTCATCCCGCTCGCGGGCGGGCTCTTGCTGATGCTAGTACCGCGGCGGCATCGTGACATTCGGGTGTTCTCGCTTGTGGTTACGCTTCTCACGTTCGCGCTCTCGCTACATCTCCCCGTACATCTTCATCGCTTTCAGCAGGGGTTCCAGTACGAAGTCAATGCGCAGTGGATCACCAGTCCCAACATTCACTACCACATGGGCGTCGACGGTTTCTCCATGTGGCTGGTGGTGCTCACGACGTTCCTCACGCCTCTTTGTGTATTGATTTCGTGGAATTCGATCCAGGAGCGAGTGAAGGAGTTTTTCATACTGCTGCTGATCCTGGAGAGTTCTCTGATCGGCGTATTTACCTCCCTTGACCTGTTCCTGTTCTACTTCTTCTGGGAAGCGACGCTGATCCCCATGGCGTTACTGATCGGAATGTACGGGCACGGGCGCAAGGTGTATGCCGCGGTAAAGTTCTTCCTGTACACGATGGTCGCATCTGTATTTATGCTTGCAGCCATTCTTTGGCTGTATGCGAAAGTTGGCAGCTTCGATTTCGTAACCATCCAGAACGCAATTCGCAATGGACAGGTAGAGAACTTCGGCGCAGCGGCAACATGGCTGTTTCTGGGGTTTTTTGTCGCATTCGCGGTAAAAGTTCCGCTCTTCCCGGTACACACCTGGTTGCCCGACGCCCACGTAGAGGCCCCGACTGCAGGCTCGGTTCTACTCGCGGGAGTTCTCCTGAAGATGGGAACCTATGGCATGCTGCGTTTTAATGTGGGACTGTTCCCCCAGCAAGCACGACAGAACGCTCCCTGGATCGCAGTGCTGGCACTGATCGGTATTGTTTACGGTGCGCTCGTGGCCATGGTGCAGCCCAACATGAAGAAGTTGATCGCGTATTCGTCGATCAGCCACCTGGGCTTTGTAGTGCTGGGGATCTTCAGTTTCACCGCGTCTGGGCTAGACGGGGCCGAGTTCGTCATGCTGGCACACGGTGTTTCCACAGGCGCTTTATTCATGCTGGCGGGCATCCTCTATGAACGGCGGCATACGTACGAAATCAGTGAGTTTGGTGGTCTCGCCACTCCAATGCCCATCTATGCCGCCTTATTCCTCTTCATTGTGCTGTCATCGGTCGGTCTTCCGCTGCTCAACGGGTTCATCGGCGAATTTCTGGTGCTGAGCGGGGCATTCATGGCGAAGGCATGGTGGGGAATATTGGGAGCCACAGGCGTGATTTGGAGCGCTGGGTACCTGCTCTGGATGTACCAACGTGTGTTCTACGGCAAGCTCACACACGAAGCGAATATGCGTCTGCCGGATCTCAGCGGCCGTGAAAAAGCCGCGCTGTGGCCCGCCGCCGTCGCGGCTCTTGCGATGGGGGTGATGCCCCTGATTTGGCTGAATGGCATCGATCCAGCCGCACAGGTCGCGCTCGCTCCGTTTGCACAGCTGGCCAGCAAGGTGGTAGGCCGTTGAACTTCACACCCCAGGCGATTCCCCAGGCAATCGATTATGTCCGCTTCCTGCCGGAAATCGTTTTATCGCTGTTCGGATTGGCGATTATGTTGCTCGACCCGGTACTGGATGAAGATAGTAGCCAGAAAATATTAGGCGGCTTGGCGCTCATCGGCACCATCGCCGGACTCGCCGCTACGCTCTACATGGCGCAGTACCCGGGACTGGCATTCTGGAACATGATTCGGGTGGAGGGGTTCAGTGTCTTTTTTCATTTCCTGATTCTCACCATCGCGGCTGTCGTAATTCTCACTTCTTACGAGTACATGGTTGTGCAACGTATTCGGGGCGGTGAATACTACGCGCTCATTTTGTTCGGTGTCGTCGGCATGATGTTGATGTCGTCGGCGGTGGAACTGGTCTTGATCTTTATCGCTCTGGAAATTTCTTCGATTTCCACCTACATTCTTGCGGGATTCCGCTTGCGTGAAGCGTCCAGTTCCGAGTCGTCGATCAAGTATTTTCTACTGGGCTCGTTCGCGACCGCATTTTTCCTATACGGCGTAGCATTGATGTTTGGCGCGACAGGATCTACGAATATCCTGGTGATCAGCCAAGCGCTCCAATCCCGCGCGTCAGTCCTTGCGTACCTCGCCGTGGCGCTGATGTTCGTGGGACTGGGATTCAAGGTAGCGTCCGCGCCCTTTCACGTGTGGACTCCTGACGTTTACGAAGGCGCGCCGGCGCCGATCGTAGGTCTGATGTCCACAGGCCCCAAGGCGGCGGTCTTCGCGGTCTTGCTGCGAATTATTTTTGAAGCCAATGCACCCGGACGGTTCTGGTTGATCTGGGTGTCGGCAGCGTTGTCGATGTCCATCGGCAACGTTTCCGCCCTGGTGCAGAACAATGTCAAGCGCCTTCTAGCCTATTCCTCGATCGCGCATGCGGGATATTTGTTGATGGCCTTCGCGGCGTCCCCCGTGATGGGGACTTCAGCAGCCATGTTCTATACGGCGGCCTACGCTGCGATGAATGTCGGCGCCTTTGCCGTGGTTACCCACTTTGCCAGTTACGGGGAACGCTACGTCACGCTTGAAGACTATTCCGGGCTCGGGCGCCGCTCTCCACTGCTTGCAGCGACGCTGACCGTCTTTTTGCTTTCGCTAATCGGAATACCCATGACCGGCGGCTTCTTCGCCAAATTCTATGTGTTCAGCGCAGCCCTGAAAGCAGGACTGGTAGGGCTTACCATTATTGGCGTGATCAACAGCGCGGTCGGGGCATACTACTATCTTCGGATCATCGTCGTGATGTACATGAGGGAGCCACGAGAAGAGACTCCCGTCGCACCAGTTCCGGCAGCACTCGGAGCAGCATTGGCGATCAGCTTGATCGCAACCATTTATCTCGGTGTGTTGCCGGGGCGAGTTCTAACCTACGCGCAACGTTCTGCTGATGAACTTGTGCAACGGTCGGTCGCACCCAATTTGACTTTGTCACCTACACCCGCGCAGGCCGTGAGCACCCCCCTGAAAGCCTGGCGTTAGGATTCCCAACTCAGGGTTTGCTGCTTCTGCTCATCAGCAAAATATTTGACAAGTTGCCGATCCCCCGGCATTATTGAATGCCAACCAAGCCTTACCCCGTTCAAACGAGTCCCCCCGGAGGAAGCATGGCAGAGTTTATTTACAGGATCTGGTCGGACGAACAAGGACAGGACATTGCTGAGTACGCGGTGATGCTCGCGGTCATCCTGGTCCTGGTCGTAGGCACCATTCGTCTGATTGGAACGAACGCCAACACCGTATTTTCCAATGTCGCCAGCTCGATCCAGTAATCGTGCTGAGCAGGATTACCTGTCAGGTATGACTCGATTTACCTATTACGCCCGGTCGTTTGACCGCTACTCCTATTTTCGGATGGCGGCGCCGGCGGACGTTCTGGGTCGATCTACAGATAAGATCTGAAAAGATCGAAAAGAACGAAAGTCAGGAGCCGCGATTCTCGGAATCGCGGCTTTTGATTTTTAACCACAAAGGGAGCATTTCCATGATCGTCAACATGAGGGAAGGAGCGACCGAGCAACAGATCGCTCACGTGATCGAGCGGGTTCAAGAAGCCGGATATCGGCCGCACGTCACGCGCGGCACCGAGCGCACAATTGTGGCGGCAGTAGGCAGTGGGCGCCGCCACGAACTGGAAGCGCTACAGGTCGCAGCAGGGGTCGAAGACGTAGTTCCCATTGCTCAGCCATTCAAACTGGTGAGCCGACAAGTTAAGCCCCATCGCACCGTGGTGGACGTCTCGGGAGTAGGCGTCGGCGGAGACGAGGTGGTCGTAATCGCGGGGCCGTGCTCGGTCGAGTCGCGGGAGCAACTCATGGCTACGGCCAGAGCAGTCAAGCAGGCAGGCGCCACTATGCTGCGAGGAGGCGCCTACAAACCCAGGACATCTCCTTACGACTTTCAAGGTCTAGGCATCGAGGCGCTTAAGCTTCTCGCAGAGGCTCGCGCTGAGACTGATCTGCCAATCGTCACGGAAGTCATGTCTACTGAGGACATTGATCTGATTTGCGAATACGCCGATATGCTTCAGGTTGGCGCCCGCAACATGCAGAATTTTGCTCTTCTACGCCGCCTTGCCTCGATTGACAAACCTGTGCTCTTGAAGCGCGGCCCGTCGGCCACGGTGAAGGAATGGCTACTCGCGGCGGAGTACCTGCTTTCCGGAGGCAACCATCGCGTGGTGCTTTGCGAGCGCGGCATCAAAACTTTCGAGACCGAGATGCGCAACACGATGGACCTCGCGGCAGTGGCCCTGGCGAGAGAACTCTCACATTTACCCGTTATCGCCGACCCTTCCCACGGCACGGGAAGGCAGAGCCTGATTGCAGCAGTATCACGCGCGGCCGTCGCGATTGGAGCTGATGGGTTAATCGTCGAAGTACATCCCTGCCCCGAGCGCGCGTTGTCCGACGGACCCCAGTCGCTGGATTTCGCGGGCTTTGAGCAATTGATGAAACATCTGACCGCACCCATGAGACATGTTGCAGGAACCCTGGTTGCGCATGCCCAAGCCGGAAGCGCTTGAGTGGACACAAACCGGCAGCAGCCCAGTTAAGCAGCATTAGCTCGTCATTCGCCCCGTTGAGAGCCGCATGTAGACGCGCCATGCGGCGGCTGCGCCTTGGCCTGCTGAGCCGGACCGGGTTGATAATAAAGCTTGAAGCCCGCGCGATCCATGCCCCTGGTCGCCTCAAGGTTCTTCATGAAGTACTGCCACACGAACCCTGTCCGGGCGTTCTCTGCCATCAGCATGGTGATGCCCGTGTCGATTCCAATCACGTCAGTGTCGTACCAGTTTTTCAGAGGATTGAATGCGTTCACGAATCCGTATTGGCTCCAGGCAACGCCATAGTTGTTACGGATGTTATGCAGGACGCGCATCACCGGCTGCGGCATAAAGGGCAGCGAACCCGCTGCCGCGCTCGGCACGATTGAACCATCGATCGGACCAATTTGTGGCGGCCCGCCCCATACCACGTACCCTTTCTGCGAATCGGAAGCCGTGATACCCCACAAGTCGTCGTTGTAGTTCGGAAATTCTTTGGAGAGCTCCACACAGAAGCGCCGGTGAACCTCCGTCGCAATCACTGAATTATGAAAATAGTCGGCGTACTGGTCTCGCTTGTGCCGGAAATCAAACCATGCCTGGGAATACTGGTGAATGAAAAGCGGGGCAAAGGAACCGATATAGCGCAAGCCATCGTACTCGAACGTAGTCCGTTTCCACGCATGCCAGGTTTGGCCGTTTAAGGGATGTGCCAGCGAGCCCAGACCGAGAAGGTACATCATCATCAGCTCGCTGTAGTAATCCCAGCGATACGGCAGGAAGCCCTGCTCTGGCGCCCAGCCATGGGGCAGCAGAGATGTATCCTCCGAAAGCCAGGTCCAGTCCACGCGGTTGAAGATTTCATAAGACAGCAAACTGATTTCGGAGTGCGGCGGGAAATATTGCCTGCAGGTTAGAAGTCCGCAGAGCAGGATTGCGGTGTCGACGGAGGAAATCTCGGAATCCCATACCCGCTCGCCAGTATTGATATTGGCAAAATGAAAAAAGAACCCGCGATGGGTGGGAAGTTTCTTCCACAGGAAACGTAGCGTTTTGACTACTCGATCCTGGATCGCCGAGGACGGCATGAATCCGCGCTTGTCAGCAATGCAAAGCGCCGTCAGTCCGAACCCAGTCGCCGCAATACTGGCGACGGTTCCATTGTCGGCAACGCGAACGTTCGAACGATCCTTCACCAGCCCTGTCTGTGGACTTGCCTGTTCCCAGAAATAGCAGAAACAGGCCTCTTCAATCTGATCCAGCAGCGGGTCGTCGGCCGCAGTTAATGCACTCGGTGCCGGCAGCGGCAGGTTGCAATCCGTCGAGGCATTCTGTTGCGCCAAGGCAATTGGCTGCAACGATTTCAATAGCGGCAACGAGAGGCCGGCCCCTGCCAGGCGCTGCAGTAGCTGACGCCGGGAAATTGTATCGGTGCGGTCGTCCTTAACACTCACGCGTCTACTTTAAAACGAATGACCCACGAGCGTGAAGCATCGTCTACCTTGATTTTCCAGAGCCTTGAGCGCTAACGTGGAATGCAGGTTCGGAAGGTTGACGAAAATTCCCCAAAAAGCTTTTATGAAGTTTCGGCCTTCGCACGGAAACTTTCCGCAGTCTGGACGTGACGATTGACGCCTCCAGTTGCAACTGATGAGCTCAAGCACCGCCTGCCGGTCGGACCTCGCATCGCTATCATCCTTAGCATCCTCCTGGGTCTAACCGCGATTGGCCTGGCAGTCCTGACGGTTGCCCGCATACGCGCGGCACGCCGAAAACCGATCGAATTGCTGGGGACAGTCCTGCGTCAGGACACTGATCCCCGCAAGCAGCGCCCGATCTCGGAAGTACAGATCACGGCCAGTAACGGCGTTCCTCTCAGCGGAACCAAATCGAATGCCGTAGGGTTTTTCAATCTCACTCTGCCCAAGAGCGTGCCGCGAGGACAAACCATCACCCTGGTTTTCCGCCACCCGGACTATCGGCCCCTCACGTTACAGGAACATGCAGGCGAGGAGATAGTGGTGGCGCGTATGATTCCCGAGAAGCCCGACGTTCAACCTCGCGTCAGTGGCCCGGAAACAACGATCTCAAACGTCCTGGTGAGATATTCGATGAAAACCAGCAGCGCAGTGACCGTGGGCAGCGCAGTGAAAACGTTCGAGGTTACGAATCAAGGCAACATACCGTGCAACGGCCGAGTTCCCTGTTCACCCGGGGGAAAATGGAAGGCTTCGGTCACTTCCGCATCGCTGGACGCCGGTGATGGCAATGAGTTTCGGAATGCACGTGTCACCTGTATCGCCGGTCCTTGTCCATTCACCGAGATTGTAAGGGATGGCTTCTCTCGTGGAGGCCGCGTGATTGAAGTCTCAGTACGCAATTGGTCTGATACGGCAACCTACCTCATGGAAGCCGAAGTGGTGCATCCGCAGGTAGCTGACGCCAGCCGCCACTCTTACCCCGTAATCTTTGGGCAGGCGCTTAATTTCAATCTTCCGCCGGCAGCGGAAGGGCCCAGCATAGAGGCGGAGCTGAATGGCGAGACTGTTGTCTACCCGCTCGGTCCCAAGCTGTGCCTGAGTTGGGCTGACTGCAGCGTGAGAGTAGGAAGGGACCAGACGAAAGGATTTCGCTGCGAGCTGAAACCGGGTTTTCGCTTTAAGTAATGCGCTGTACATTGCTTAGGCAGCACTTCCTCACTCTGGCGAGAATGCCGGGTTTGGGTGTAAACTGGGCCCAATCTCTTCGGGGCGCAACATGGCTGCACGAATCCTGATTGTCGATGATCACGAGTCAGTGCGAAAAGGGCTCCGCTTTATGCTGGAGGAGTCGCCGGAGTGGCAAGTTTGCGGCGAGGCCAGCGACGGGCGGGAAGCCGTCGAAAAAGCCAAGACTCTCAAGCCCGATCTGATCCTAATGGACTTCCTGATGCCGAACATGAACGGCCTGGAAGCGGCGCGCGAAATTGCCAAACTCTCGCCTCGTCCCCCGATTCTCATGCTCACCATGTACATGTCGAAACAACTGGTGGAAGAAGCGCAGAAGGCTGGTGTACGAGGCGCGCTTCACAAGAGCGAGACCAGCCGGGTAGTAAATGCACTACAAGCGCTGCTGAGGCGTGAAACCTATTTCCTGCCCGCGAACTGAACCAGGCTCTCGCGGTATCCTTCTGAAACCCTATCGGTTCCTGTGCTAAGGAAGCACCATGCAAGCCTCACTACGCCCACGTGTAAAGATTTGCTGTATCGCGACGTTGCAGGAAGCGGTTATGGCAATTCGCCATGGCGCCTCCGCCATAGGACTTGTCTCCCAAATGCCCAGCGGCCCGGGTGTCATTTCTGAAAACTCAATCGCGGAGATCGCCGCGCGCGTTCCTCCGCCCATCGCTTCATTTCTTCTCACCTGCAAGCAGGACGTGGGTTCCATCGTGGCACAGCAGCGCCGATGCGGCACTAGCACAGTCCAGATCTGCGACAGCTTGATTCAGGGCAACTATGCCGAGCTGCGAAGAGCAATGCCCGGAATCGGCATTGTCCAAGTCATTCATGTGGTTGGGCCCTCATCGGTGGACGAAGCGAGGGCGGTTGCCCCTGAAGTAGATGCCATTCTGCTCGATTCCGGTAATCCGTCTGTTGCAATCAAAGAACTCGGAGGGACAGGGAGGCGTCACGACTGGAAGCTCAGCCGTAAAATCCGTGAATCCATTGATGTACCGCTCTTCCTTGCTGGAGGAATAAAGCCGGAGAATGTACGCGAAGCGATTGATGAGGTACGGCCTTTCGCATTGGATATTTGCAGCGGGGTGCGATCCAACGGAACATTGGACGAAAGAAAGTTGGAAGCGCTGTTCGCGGCGCTTGAATGCGCATGATCCGTGACGGAAATGCGCGCTCTACCTTGACTCGGTCGTCTGATCCGCGATATCTCTCAAGCATTGCACTTCATATTCTCACCGACACCGAAACACGGTGTTCCACGCCTTTTCCTTGGAAGCGTCGCTTTGCTGGCAGCGATCGTGTCGTGCGCGTTGTTCGGACAGCAAGTGAATCCCGCCCTACAAGCTGAGTCGAAGTCTCTTTCCGGCAGGGCTTCCGCCGTGCAATTCGTAGACATCACCTCCAGGATTGGCGTGAACTTTCGCCACCAGGCTTCTCCTACGTCCCAGAAGTACTTGCTTGAGACCATGGGTTCCGGAGTTGCACTGTTCGATTGTGATGGCGATGGCCGTCTCGATCTTTTCTTCGTCAACGGCGCCCACATTTTGGATCCCATGCCAAAAGCATCCCTTCCCGCCAAGACTGATCCGCAGTACTGGAACCGTCTCTATCACCAGAAATCTGACGGAACGTTCGAGGACATCACCCAGACGTCCGGACTCCCTGGGCAGGACTACGGCATGGGGGTGGCAGTAGGGGATTACGACAATGATGGCCGAGAAGACTTATACGTGTCGGCTTTCCCGCGTAACAAGCTGTATCACAATGAGGGCAACTGCAAGTTTGCGGACGTGACCGATGCGGCCGGCGTGGGTGGTTCCGGTTGGTCAACTAGCGCTGCCTTTGTTGATACCGATAACGACGGCCGCCTTGACCTGGTGGTGGGACGCTACATGGACTGGACATTCGACCAGAACCCCTATTGCGGCGAGCACACACCGGGCCATCGGGCGTACTGCAATCCGGATGCATTCGGCGCAGTCCCACTTCTCCTTTTTCACAACGATGGCGGTGGCAAATTCAGCAACGTTTCCGAGAAATCCGGCGTGAGTAAGCTCCTAGGCAAGGTTTTGGGCATTGCGATCGCGGATTTCGATCACGATGGCTATATGGATATTGCCGTGACCAATGACGGTATGCGCGAGTTCTTGCTGCGCAACAAAGGGGATGGAAGATTCGAGGATGTTGCGATCCAGGCGGGAACCGCTGTCGACGAAGATGGCCGTACCTACGCTGGCATGGGCATAGATTTCGCGGACTACAATAACGACGGCGCGCCTGACATCATCATTACAAACCTTTCAGACCAGAAGTACGCGCTTTACCGTAACTCAGCAGATGGGACCTTTAGCTACGAAACCGGCTCGACCGGTCTCGGCATGATTTCCCGTCCTTACGGAGGTTGGGGTGTTCGCTTCATGGATTACGATAACGACGGCTGGAAAGACCTGTTCATCGCCCAGGGGCATGTCCTCGATACAGTTCAACTGACATTTCCACATCTGCGTTATCTCCAGCCTTTGCTTTTGCTACATAACGAGCATGGAAAGAGGTTTGTGGACGTTTCCGCCCAATCAGGGGAAATCTTCCGGCATAAGTGGGCGGCGCGTGGGCTGGCAGTAGGGGATATCGACAACGACGGTGCACTGGATGCAGTCGTGACGACCAATAATGGGCCGGCTTATGTTCTGCACAACCAAGGTGGAACCGCAAACCATCGGTTGACGCTGCAACTCGTGGGTACGAAGAGCAATCGGGATGGAATTGGCGCTGCTGTGAAGCTGTCATCCGATTCCGGTTCTCAGGATGCAACCGTAACCACCACCAGCAGCTATTTATCTGCCGCAGACAAACGGGTGCACTTCGGGCTTGGAGCTGACACGAGCGCGACCACTATCCAAATTCGCTGGCCGAGCGGAAACGTCCAGATATTGAGGCACGTAGCCGCAGACCAGATTCTCACCGTAACTGAATCTTCGTCGACAAATGCCCAGCCTCACGGCGCTACAACTGGTCGCTAATGTCGTTGACATCGCCTCTACGCTTACGCTAGCCTCACCCGCTTGCGCTTGGCTTTCATATGCAACAAAAAAAGGTACCGATGACACCTTTCCGGCTTTTCGCCTTTCTCCTGACATTTCCATTGCTGATGTCCACGCTTTTCGCTGAGCGGCGCGTGATTATCGACACTGATCCCGGAACTGACGATGCGTTTGCCATCTTGCTTGCGCTCAACTCGCCCGAGTTCAAGGTTGAGGCGCTCACCGTAGTTCCTGGCAACGTAGTGGCGAAACAAGGACTGGAAAATGCCTTAAAGATCGTATCTCTGGCGGGACGTTGCGATGTGCTGGTCGCCGGCGGCGCGCAGCATCCTTTGAACCAGAAATTAATCACCGCCGAGTTCTGGCACGGCAAGAATGGTCTTGCCGATATTGAGCTCCCCGCCGCGACGTGTAGGGCTGATCCGCGCTTTGGCTCGGACCTCATCATCGAGCTCGTCCACAAATATCCTCATGAAATCACGCTGATCCCGATCGGCCCCTTAACAAACATTGCCCTTGCCGTCTCAAAAGATCCGTCCATCGCCGGGCTGGTCAAAGAGGTGGTGATCATGGGCGGGTCCATCAGCGGAGGCAATGTGAATGCCGCGGCTGAAGCCAATATCTATAACGATCCTGAGGCCGCCTCGATTGTCTTCAGCGCGGGCTGGCCCTCACTGACAATGGTGGGTTCCGACGTGGGCGAGCGCACTATGTTCACTCGTAAGCAATTGCAAGAACTGGAGTCTGAGCATGGCCCGCAGAGCCATTTCGCGGCGGGCATCGCTCGCTTCCTGATCGGCCTGTCAGAGAAGTATGGCGACATTGGCACGGCCATGTACGATCCGCTGGCGGTGGGAGCCGCCATTGATCCGACCGTGATCACAACCAAGCCGATGCACGTAGACGTTGAACTGCGTGGCGAGTTCACTCGCGGAGAGACCGTAGCTAACCGGCGCAATGCGGTGGAACGCAACGTTCTCCACGGGGACCGGTACATGATCGAGGGCCTTGATTCTGTGCAACCCAACGCCAAGGTCGCTGTAGATTCAAACGCCGACAAATTCCTGAACATGTTTGTGAGCCGGATCAAAGGAAAATGACACTTTTAGAATTTGCATCAGCGGCACCGCGCCTGCTTTTTGAAAGCACTTGACTTCTTTGTGCGGTAATCGTCTAATTCTGCAACTTTGATTCCAGAAGTATGAATCCACATCCCGTGCGCCGCTCAGCGGAGCGCACGTAACCAGCCAAATGGGGCTGTGGATGAGGCGTGTTACAACACAGCAATCGAGATCCGGTGGGGGCAAGCATGCGTGTTCTTCGACTTGTGTGCGTGTGGTGCATCGCAACTCTGGCCATATCCGCCTCAGCTCAAACTCTGGAACGAGGCGACATCCATGGAGTAATTTACGACCCCGCAAAAGCAGTGGTCGCGAATGCTACGGTTACTTTGAGCAGCGCGTTCACAGGCTTTCAGCGCGCCGTGAAGAGCGACGCGTCCGGCGTCTATCAGTTTGTCCAGGTGCCCCCGGGAGAATATCAACTGCGCGCGGAAGCACCGGGGTTCAGCGCTGCCAAATACGAGAAAATTGACCTGCACGTCGGCTCAAGCTTGAGTCTCGACGTGACGCTTGCGCTGGCAGGCAGCAGCGAGAAGGTCGAGGTGACGGCGAATGTCGCGGCGGTCGACACGACAACCGCTGGCGTGAGCCAGTTGATCAATTCGGAAGCCGTGTCCAATCTCCCCCTTTCTGGCCGCGACTATCGCGATCTCGCCCAGTTGAGTCCTTCTGCCCAGGTGGTGCCCGGACTGCGGGGCGGCATCCGTCTGGGTGGCCAGCAAAGTGACTACACCGGCTTGTCGATTGACGGCGGAGACGCGACCAACAACTATTACGGCGAATTTTTCGGCTCGCTCGAAACCAAGAACTTCACAGTGCCGCTGGATTCCGTGCAGGAATTCCAGGTCGTCACCAACGGATTCGCTCCGGAGTTTGGCCACTCTACCGGCGGGCTACTCAACGTGGTCACCAAGTCCGGAACCAACGACGTACATGGGACTGCTCACTATTACATGCGGCAGAAGAACCTCACCGCGAATGATGCGCTGGGCTTCGCGCCCAACATCGATTGGCAACACCAGTTCGGAGGCGCAATCGGTTTCCCCATTCGCAAAGATAAGCAATTTATGTTTCTGGCAGTTGATACCCAGCGGCAGAACGGTCCGCTGATCACCAAGTTCAATCGCGACGTGAGTGGAGTCGTAGTGGGCGCTCCGTATAATTTTTCTTTATCGTCACTGGAAGGTCCGCACACTCAATCTCAGGACCTGTTCTCGGTGTTAGGCCATTACGACTGGCAAATCAATAATGCCAATCATTTCAGCATCCGAGGCTTCTTTACCCGAAACAACACGGACGGGTTCACCGGCGGCCAGGGGCAAAACGAAACTGTGCTGGCCTTCAACAACAGCGAGCATTTCCAGAACCAGGGACCAAATGCAGTCTTTACTCTAAATACTGTGCTCGGCGCCAATAAAGTAAACGAGCTCAAGTTATTGTTAGCGTATGAAACTCGCAAACGCCATGCGAACAGCGACCTACCCGAGGTTCTGATCGACGATACCGGCGCGTTCGGCCAGCGGTTTTACCTTCCCAGCAACGACGACAACGGCAAGTTGCAGTTGCAGGACAATTTCGACTACGTATTCGGCAAGCATGACATGAAGTTCGGCGGCGAACTCAATTCGTTTCTGGACAACAAGGACACATTTGCCGGTTGGTCAAAAGGGCATTACGAGTTTCCGACTCTCGAGGCGTTCGAGGCGAACCAGCCGTCGTTTTATATTCAGGGCTTCGGCTTGAACGGTCAGGACATTTTCAAGGCGAACACTCTTGCCGCCAACTACCAGACCAGCGTTGGCTTGTTCTGGCAGGACAAGTGGCAAGTGACGCCGAAATTTACCCTTACCTATGGTCTGCGGTGGGACGGCACCAAAAACCCGCAGCCCCAAAGCCATATTCCCGGACAGCAGGTGTATGTCGGCGAGGGGCCAATCGGCCCCCATGGCAGTCATCTCGTGCCGGTTCCACAAAAAGCTCCCAATGATTACGAGCAATGGGGACCGCGAGTGGGGTTTGCATACACATTCGGCTCCCAGGAGCACGCGACGATTTTGCGCGGCGCCTGGGGACTTTACTATGCCGTGACTCCGCTCATTTTCTTCCCCACCTTGGGCGGCTCCAGGGCAACAACGCTTTTCTGTCCCACAGCATTCGGGTGCGCACCTCCAGGCGGGTTTCCCAACATTTACCCGAGTGCATTGAATCTTTCGGTCGACCAGTTGTGCACGGCGGCCATCGGAATTGGCTGCCCGTCTATCAGTTATGTCGATCCAGATTTCAAAAATCCGAGAGTTTCGAACCTGACTGCGGGCATCGAGCAGGGGGTCGGTAAGGGTTGGACGCTGAACGCGACGTACGCCTACGTGCACTCGAGCCGCCTCCGCACCGGTGGCTTCAGCACGACGCAGTGGGCCAGAAACGTCGTGCCCTGCACAACCGCTACACCTGGATGCCCGACGTCAGGCATAAACGCGCAAGGAGTGGATCAATTCGGACGCACTATCGTAGTGCCATTCACTGGCGAGGACCCGACGATCGCGCCCGTGGGCTTCGGTACCAGCGAACTCGGAAGCTTCAGTCGCGGCAATTACAACGAAGTTGTGATGGGAGCCAAAAAGAGCTTCTCACGAGTGCAGTTCTTTGGCAGCTATACGCTGTCGTACAACAGCGACAATGCATCGACGGAGCGTGACACGGATTCCTTTTTCGGTCCGCAAGATCCGTTTAATGTGAACCTCGATTACGGCCGGAGCGGGATTGATATTCGTCACCAATTCAAGAGCGCGGTGGTGGTCAGCTTGCCCCACGGATTCACGCTTAGCGATTCCATAATCGTTCACAGCGGGCTTCCCTACCCCGCCTATGACGTCGTCGACGCCAATGGCGACTCCGTTGTCAACCAATTCTCGAATAATGACCGGCCGGTCGTGAATTCAGGCGGCAAGTCCTTCCTGTTGCCCCGTTTCCCCGCCCGGCAGCCTGGCTTCTTTCAGACCGACTTCCGCGTGAATAAAAACTTCCGCTTGAACGAACGCTTTGGGCTGGAAGCGGTCGCTGACCTATTCAATTTGACGAACCGGGGGAACCTCTTTTCTGATCCCAATGTGGCTGCCTTCGTCAACGATCAATTGACTGGCGTTCCCCGACCCGGCCAGTTGTTGGACCTCTCGAATGGCGCCACGGAGGTCTACCGCAAGCCCAATCAGATCTCTCCAGGTAGTGTTCCCTTTGCAGCCCAACTGGGAGTGCGTCTGAACTTCTAAGGGACCCTGCGTTGTCGAGCTCTGATACCAGCTGCAACTCGAATCTCGCCCGTCGTGGCTTCCTGAAGTGCTTGGGAGCCACTGCGGTACTGCCTCTGGCACGTGACCTGAAATTCTTCCAAGCCGTCCAAGATACGGCTTCCTCCGCTCCTGTTTTGCGCTTGCCGCAACCGATCGGCAGCCCCGTGCTCGACAGTCTCCCACCTGTAATCAAGGCTTCTCGCCACGTTCGCACGAATGTCGATCGCATCGTGGAAGTCGCGTCATGGATGGCGTACGAGGAATTGCCGCTTCCCGAGTTCGCTTTGCCCTTCGGACTTGGCGCGGGAGATCAGGATCAGACTATCGATTTCCTGATGGTCGCTGACACCATCGATTTCGCATTCACCGATTTCAGCAGCAATGTCAAATTCCAGGTTGATTATGCGGGTGAGCACTGGTCCGACTCCAATGCGATGTTTGCCTGCCTCAAACGCGGACTGGACGAGGGACGCCCCCTGCTCGATGGGAATTACCTGCAACGGATTCGCAAGGCCGATCTGGAGCAGATCTTCCGCGGCAACATCGAAATGCCGATGCTGGAAGAGCGTGTAGCCATTTTCCACGAAGTGGGAAGCGTATTGCAGAATCGCTATAACGGACGCTTCCACAATTTCGTCAAGTCAGCATCCCCGAGGCTCTATGACGACGGACGCGGCCTGGTGGAGAAGCTGGTTTCCGAGTTCCCTCGGTTTCGTGACGTGAGCACCTACAATGGCCATGAAATCAAGCTTTATAAACTGGCCCAGCTATCTCTCTGGATGATGTACAGCGCGCTCAGGCCGAGCGGCACATTCCGCCTCGACGATGCGGAGAAGATGTCGGCCTTCGCTGATTACATCGTCCCCGCGGCTCTTCGCGTCATGGGCATCATCAGTTACTCGCCTCGGCTGGAAAACGCTATCCAGACGCACCAAATCATTGGGCGCGACAGCCAGGAAGAGATTGAAATTCGCGCACACACGCTGTATGCGACAGCATTGCTGCGGGAAGAGATTAACAGGCTTCGTCCGCCGGAGATGCACATCATCATTCCGCAGGTCGATGCTCGACTCTGGACGCATTATCACACTACTTTTTGGCCTCATCACCTCACGCGCACCATCATGTATTGAGGGAGACGCTACTTGACGCGAAAATTATGCCGGCTTTGTCTGGCGGTGCTGTGGATAACCAATGGCCTGCTGCTGTTCAGTCAGGAGCGACGCAAAATCATCATTGACCAGGACTGCCGCGGTCCCGCCACCACCGACCTGCAGGCTGTTCTCGTGCTCTTGCAGTCGCCACACGTGCAGCCACTGGGAATCACGGTTGTCAGCGGGGACTCCTGGCGCGATGAGGAAGTGGCGCATACCGTGCGTCTGCTCGAGATTGCCGGCCGTACCGATATTCCTGTCGTTCCCGGGGCCGTGTTTCCCCTGGTGAACAACAAGGCCGAGATCGAGCGCTGGGAGAAGGTCTACGGCAAGGTCCCGTACAAGGGCGCGTGGAATGAAATCCTGCCGGGCGAAAACGCTCCATGGAAACTTCCCTATCACGATCCTTTCATCGTCCCGCCCTTGCGCGAAGGAACTCCGAGTCTTAGAGCACTGGATGAAGATGCCGCCCATTTCCTGGTCCGCATGGTGCACAAATACCCGCACGAGGTCACGATCTATGCGGGCGGCCCGCTGACCGATCTAGCCCTGGCGCTTGCCATCGACTCTCAGTTCGCCGAACTCACGCACGAGTTGGTGGTGATGGGAGGCAGCCTCAACCCGGGCGAGAGTGATCCTGAGTTCGCCATGAACCCGCGACGCGAATTCAACTTCTGGTGGGATCCGGAGGCCACGCACATCGTCCTCCATGCCCGCTGGCCGAAGATTACCATCACGACGGTCGATATCTCGATTAAGACTCGTCTGACCAAGGCTATGATCGTTGACATCTCGAAAGCAGACACTCCGGTTGCGCAATACCTCGCGAAGTATGCGGATGAGGAATACATGTGGGACGAACTGGCTGCAGCGGCATGGCTCGAGCCGGGCATTATAACTAAAGAACAAGTCTCGTATCTGGATATCGACATCAGCCACGGTGCGGGCTACGGAAATACAATCAGCTGGACAGATACTGACCGGCCCGGCCTCGGCGAACAACCGGCGCACGTTCCGGTCGACCTTGATAGCCGGCGGTTCTACGACTTATTCGTGCAGTTGATGAAGAGCCCAACTCCACGCCCCAAATCGACAGGGCATTAGAAATCAGGAGATCCAGGATGAAAAATCAGACAGAAGTGGTGGGACTGGGCAGCTGCGGGGTAGATTTTTTTGCCATCGTGCCGAAGCTGATTGGCGCGGACGAAAAGGTCAACGCCACACACCTGGAAATCCATGCCGGCGGTGTAACCGGCAACAACCTGACCCAAATCGCGCGCCTGGGGGCGACAGCCGGATGGATCGGTTTCATCGGTAACGACGATAACGGCCGAATCATCCAGCACGAGTTCGAAGCCGACGGAATGGACCTTTCAGGAATTGAAGTTTGCCCAGGTGAACTCTCGACCATGACCTGGATACCCGTGGATGCGCAGGGCGAGCGCTGCATCTACATGTTTCCTAACGTGACCGCGAAGATCACCCCGAAGGACATTCGCAGCCGCTTCGCTCGGCATATCCAGCAAGCGAAACACTTCCACACCGAGGCCTCGCAACTGCCGCTGCCTCCCGTGCTCGAGGCAATCAAGGTGGCCAGGGAATCGAATGTCAAAGTGATCTTCGATCTCGACGTCGATCCTGCCTATTTCGTGCGCGCGGGCCTGGGAACCGAGGAGGGATTGAAAGAAACCTTACGCCTGACCGATGTCCTGAAGCCGTGCAAAGCGGCCGCCAAGGAACTTACGGGCGAAAGCGATTACGAAAGGATCGCGCGAAAGCTGCTGGATATGGGGCCCAAGCTCGTCGCCATCACCATGGGTTCAGAGGGCTGCTTGATCGCGACCGCCGAGAACATAACCCATGTGCCATCCTTCCTGGTGAAGGTTGTGGACACGACTGGCGCAGGCGACGCCTTCATGGGGGGTCTCTCGTATGGCCTGCTCCAAGGCTGGGACCACGGACGTGTGGGCGTATTTGCCAATGCATGCGCGGCCCTGTGCTGCACTCGAGTAGGGGCACGTGCCATGTCGAATTTGGCGCAGGTGAACGAACTGATTAGCCAGCAGCAGAGCACGCAAGCCAAGGGGGTTTAAGCATGTTTATACCGCCAAGTTTCGCCGTCGCATTGCTGATGGTGATCGTTAGCGCAGTCTGCTGGGGCTCATGGGCGAATACTTACAAGGGGACGAAAAACTATCGTTTTGAACTCTTCTATTGGGATTATGCGGTCGGAATCCTCTTGATCTCGTTGATCCTGGCCTTCACGATGGGAAGCCTGCACCACGATTCCACCAGCTTCCTCCCAAATGTGCAGGCAGCTGATCGCATCAATATCGTCTACGCGCTGATTGGCGGCGCCATTTTTAATGTCGCGAATTTGCTCTTGGTGGCAGGCATCGACATGGCTGGACTCGCGGTGGCCTTTCCGGTCTCCATCGGCATCGCACTGGTGGTCGGTGTTGTCCTGAGTTACGTTGTCCAACCAAAGGGCAGCGGTGTGCTGCTCGCGATCGGCGTGCTCCTCGCCATCGTCGCTGTGATTATGGACGGGAAAGCTTACGGCGCGCTCGGCTCCGGCGGCCGCGTCGTGACCCGCAAGAGCATCGTCGTGTGCATCATCTCGGGCATCCTAATGGGCATGTTCGCCCCGTTTGTGACCCGCGCACTTACTACGGGATCCCCTCTGGGTCCGTATAGCATTGCCGTGTTCTTTACTCTGGGAGCACTGCTCTGTTGTTTTGTAGTGAATGTCTACTTCATGAAGAAACCACTGGTGGGCCAACCCGCCAGGTTCGAGGACTTCTTCAAGGCAAGCCCGCGCGATCACCTGCTCGGTATTTTGGGTGGCTTCATCTGGGGCACGGGTACGGTGTTCAACTTCGTGGCCGCCAGCTTCACGGGTGTGGCAATATCATATGCAATAGGTCAATCTGCGCCCATGGTAGCTGCGTTATGGGGACTATTCGTTTGGAAAGAGTTTGCGGGATCGAGTGGAAAAGCCACCAAGTATCTCGTGCTGATGTTCTTCTGCTACATTCTGGCAATCATCCTCGTGGCGCAGGCTTACACTACGGGCAGCTCCTGACGACACACGAGGATCGGCAAGGTATCCTGGCTGAGCCGGCAACCACAGTCGTCGCTGGACTCGGGAGCCCGGCCCGCCGCTTTTGTCTCGTCAGCGCCTTGAGCCTCCTATTGCTTCCTGTAACTGCTTTTCCTCAGTCTCCAAAGCCCGGTGTTCACAGACTCGAAAAACAGGCTCAAGAAGCGCTCGATAAGGGTGACTTAGCGCACGCCCTCGAAAAATTTCAGCAGGCCTCGGCCGTTTGTCCGACTTCCGCGGCATTGCATTTGGCCATTGCCGAGCTTCTCTCCCGCTCGAAGCAATATCCCGAGGCCATTAACTCTTATCACCAAGCTCTGCGGCTCGACCCTTCCAATGAGCCGGCCGCCATAGGCCTGGCGCGCGCTTATCGTGAAGTTTTCAATTATGACGAGGCGCGACGTCTGCTTCGCACAGCCAGCAGCCGGCACCCGAAAAGCGGCGCCTCATTACTCGAACTCGGCAAACTGGATATTCACTTGCGCCAGTATGATGCGGCGATTGCCGAATTGCAGAACGCGGTACGGCGGCAGCCATCTTTGATCGAAGCGCACGTTGACCTCGGTATTGCATATCAGGCCAAAGGTGACGCAAGAGAAGCTCTCAACCATTTCAATCAGGCTCTGAGATTAAATGCCAACTCGGCTTCCGCCCATTACTTCCGCGGCGTTCTGTACTCGGATTCCGATGACAATCAAAACGCTTACGAGGATGCTCGAAAAGCCTACGATCTCGATGGCAGCGCCGAGCCGAGCAGGGTGCTGTTGGCGAAAGTAGCTACTCGGCTGGGCAAGTGCACAGAGGCCGTGGAAATTCTGAAGCCTCTCACGGGATCTCCCGATGCGGAGACTGAAAATATTTTTCTTTTGGCGCGCGCTTACCAGTGTGCGAAACAGCCTGAGTTGGCGAAGCGGACTCAGGAAGAGTTTGAGCGACGCTCCAAGCTGGACGAAACGGCGCGCACGCAGAAAATGGACGCCGATCACCTCGCGGCACGTGCGGGGGAGTTGGCGCGAGCAAACCAACTCGCTCCGGCCGTGGACTTGCTCCAGCAGGCGCTCGCCAAAGATCCGGACAATGGTCCGTCCCACGCTCTTTTGGCCAAAATAAATTTTTCCCGGGGCGACATTGCGCAGTCTCGCGGCGACATCGAGGCAGCGTTACGGTCTAATCCTTTTAATCCCGAGTATCTGTACGTGTTGGGTAAAGTTCTTAAAGAACAGGGTGACCGCACCGAGGCATTGGCCGTTTTTCAAAAGACAGTGCTGATCGACCCCCGGGAATCAGACGCGTACTACGAAATCGCGCAGGTTTACGCACAAAACGGGCAGCACCAGCGAGCCATGGACGCGCTGCAGACGGCGATAAAGCTATCGCCGAATGATCCAGACTACAGGAAAGCTCTAACTCAACTGGAAGCCCAAAAGAAATAGAGTTGCTATCGGCTACATGCCGAGCGAGCCTAGGATTCAGATTGTTCACGCCATTCGCGAACGATGGTCACGCCGCTGCTGGTACCGAGCCGGTTAGCCCCGGCCTCAATCATTTTTCGCGCGTCCTCCGCACTGCGGATTCCTCCCGAGGCCTTCACCCCGAGCTTGGTTCCAACGGTGCGGCGCATCAGTTCGACATCAGCCACTGTCGCTCCTCCGCCTAAAAAGCCGGTGGACGTCTTCACAAAGTCCGCTCCTGCCCTCGCGCTGAGCCGACATGCGGTGACCTTCTCTTCCTCGGTCAGAAGGACTGTTTCAAGAATGACTTTCAGCAGTGCCTTCTTCCCGTGTACGACCTCGGCAACCGCTCGAATGTCCTCGGCTACGAACCTTTGATCGGCCGACTTCAAGCCGCCGACGTTCAGCACCATATCAATCTCGCGCGCGCCCAAGCGCAACGCTTGTTTTGCCTCGTACACTTTGACGCTGGTCAGGGTGGCACCCAGCGGAAATCCGATGACGGCGCCCACCTTGGCATCTGCACCATTGAGTTTGGAACAGGCAAGCTCGACGTAACACGCATTCACCATCACAGCCCCGAATCCGTACTGCTTCGCTTCGTCGCACAGAGAGGCAATCTGCTCGCGGGTAGCATCAGGACGCAGGTGGGTGTGATCAATGATTTTTGCCAGCGCTTTCGACGTGAGAGAATTCTCTGCGTGAGGCGATTGCGAGTGCCGCGTGCTCATAGAGGTTGAATATTACAACCTACGCCGGCTTCTTTTCAGAAATCGACAGATGCCAGCGATGACGTGCGGCAGCGCAATAATGACTAGCTGGGGCTACCACGACGGTTTACAATCGCAGCGCAATCTTCCGCCTTAAACATATGTCTCCAAGTGGTTCTTCGGGAGCCAATCGCGACGAATTGCTGCGCGCCGCTGAAGGTGCAATGAAGAACGCCTATGCGCCATACTCTAATTTCCAGGTGGGCGCTGCGATTCTGACGGCTAAAGGCGACGTCTTCGTTGGCTGTAACGTAGAAAATGCTTCGTACGGCATGACGAATTGCGCCGAGCGTACCGCCATCTTCTCGGCGATTGCAGAGTCCGGACCTGATCTCGATATTCGCGCGGTTGCCGTAGTCAACCACAAGGGTGTTCCCTGCTCTCCATGCGGCGCATGCCGCCAGGTAATCTACGAATTCGGCCCCGAGGCTACCGTGTACTTCCAAGGCAAGGAGGGGTGGAAGGAAGCCTTGATCACCGAACTCCTGCCGGAAGGATTCCGCCTGAAGTGACCTCCTCGCTCGAGCGCTCCGCCCAAGACGTGCCCCCAGCAGCGCCAGATCAAGGCCCAGGCGGTGCCATCCGAACTATGGACGTCATACGTAAAAAGCGCGACGGAAGAGAACTAACCTCCGCGGAAATCGAGCACCTCGTTTCAAGCTACACGCGCGGGGACACGCCCGACTACCAGGTTTCCGCGTGGCTGATGGCAGCGGTGATCCGTGGCATGTCTCGCGCGGAAACCGCCGCGCTCACTCAGGCGATGTTGTACTCGGGCGAGGTTCTCGATCTCTCATCTTTAGCCGGAGCAAAAATCGACAAGCACTCAACTGGCGGCGTCGGTGACAAAACTTCGCTGGTTCTCGCACCGCTGGCTGCGGCCGGCGGACTCATCGTGCCGATGATCAGCGGGCGTGGCCTGGGCCATACCGGCGGCACATTGGACAAGCTCGAATCCATTTCCGGATTCAATGTGAACCTGCCGGTCAGCGAATTTCGCCGGATCCTGCGAGCCTGCGGCTGCTGCATGATCGGACAGACAGCTGAGATCGCCCCCGCCGATCGCAAACTCTACGCGCTTCGTGATGTCACTGGGACCGTCGAAAGCCCGAACTTGATTTGCGCCTCCATCATGAGCAAGAAGCTGGCCGAGGGGATCGACGGGCTGGTGCTCGACGTCAAGACCGGCTCGGGTGCATTCATGAAAAGCCAGGACGATGCGGCTTACCTGGCGCAGCTAATGGTGGAGACCGGCGAGCGCATGGGTAAGAAGATGCTCGCTCTGATCACCGATATGGACCAGCCTCTGGGCACCAACGTCGGCAATGCTTCGGAGGTGGAGGAGGTCATCGAGGTTTTGCGCGGCCGAGGGCCCGCTGACCTGATCGACCTTTGCCTGGAACTGGCGGCATGGATGTTTGTCTTGGGCTCGGTTTCGGGAACGGTGAGCGAGGGACGTAAACTTGCGGAAAAGCTCATCTCCAGCGGCCACGCTCTCAACAAGTTCCGCGAGATGATCAACCTTCAAGGTGGTGACTCAAGCGTTATCAATGATCCCAGTCGCCTGCCAAAAGCAGCACACAGCCTGCAGGTGGTTAGCCCAGCATCAGGCTATGTCGATGCGATTCAGTGTGAACACTTGGGAACCGCGTGCGTGCTACTCGGCGGTGGACGTGAGAAGAAGGAAGACTGCGTCGATCCTGCAGTGGGCCTGGCGGTACATAAAAAAGTGGGCGATCAGGTTTCCCGTGGTGAACCCCTCTGCACCGTCTACTACAACCAGGAAACGCGGGCCGTGCGGGCAAAAGCCCGGATTGAGGAGAGCTATCGAATCACTCCTGATCGCCCTGGTGACCGTAGGCCGCTGATCCATCGCGTGATTGGCAGTTCAGGAGAAAAAAACTAAATGGGCCGATTCACCGGAATTCTTGGTCTGCTGACCATGCTTGGGCTAGCGGCCGCGTTCTCTACCAACCGCCGCGCCATTCGCATCAAGACGGTCGCGTGGGGTTTGGGACTGCAGATTGTATTCGCCATATTCGTGCTGAAAGTCGAATATGGTCGGCTCATCTTTCAGAAAGCGGGCGATGCCGTCAATCGCCTTCTGAGCTACGCATTCGCAGGCTCCAGTTTCGTCTTTGGCGATCTCGGGGTGCAGCACTCGAAGATGGGCTTCTTTTTCGCATTTCAAGTTTTGCCTACCGTCATCTTCATTGCGGCATTTTTTGCGGTGCTCTATCACTATGGCATCATGCAGATCATCATTCGAGCCACCGCGAAGGTGATGACGCGCTTCATGGGCGCGAGTGGCGCTGAGTCCCTGAACGTCGCGGCAAGCATCTTCATGGGCCAGACCGAAGCGCCGCTTACTATTCGACCATTCTTGCCAGACCTCACCCGCTCTGAACTGATGACGGTCATGACCAGCGGCATGGCTCATGTTTCCGGCGGCATCATGGCAGCTTATATCGCGTTCGGCATCGAGCCCAAGCACCTGCTGAGTGCCGTCATCATGACTGCTCCCGGCACAATTCTGATGGCAAAAATGCTGGTGCCGGAAACCGAGGTTCCCCGGACCGCAGGTCGGGTGGTGATGAGCGGGGACGAGGTCGAGGCCGAAAAACGGGAAAATTTGCTGGGCGCGGTTGCGCGAGGCACC
>Ga0070741_10002837_pt1 | contig 45010 bp, 72 predicted proteins | sample Coa_R1_4_FD_66440 | JGI IMG/M metagenome (GOLD analysis project Ga0070741, IMG submission 66440) | Surface soil microbial communities from Centralia Pennsylvania, which are recovering from an underground coalmine fire - Coalmine... | ecosystem: Environmental > Terrestrial > Soil > Unclassified ... | reverse complement strand
GGGGCGTCGCGGAGGCGTGCTGCCGCTCGGCCGGCCTGCCCGCCCCGACCCTCCCCTGGGTCTGCACCCTCGCCCTGGCGAAGAAGCGGTGGGGTTCCGGGGGCAACAAGCTCCCCCAGATCTGCGCCGCTCTGGGAATCGACTGCGCCGGCCACCACGACGCCGGGCGGGACGCCGAGATGTGCGCCCGGGTACTGCTCGCGCTGCGGGGCGACCCGCCCGGGCCGGCGGAACCGGTGCGGCAGCCGGCCCTCTTCGGGTGCGCCCCGGACCTGCCCGGGACGCGGGCGTCGGCGCGGGTGCTCGCGGCCCCCGACCCGGACGCGGTCCGGCCGCCGGAGTCGTACCGCCGCGCGGACCTCGCCGGTCCGGCCGCCGCCGGGAAGTGGGTGAGCCTGCTCCTACCCGACGGGAGCGTGACGCACTGTCGCGAGCCGGGGTTCGGCGTGGCGCTCGTCGTGGCCGAGTCGGCGGCGGTCGCCGGCGGGCCGTGGCGGAAGGTGACAGAGGGCGAGTCGTGACCACTCTGTTGACCGACGAGGGCCGGCAGAACCTGAAGGCGGGCGAGCGGGTCGTCTACCGCGACGACTTCGGCGGCGAGCACGAGGCCGCCGTGAGGTACGCGCCGGTCCTGCTCCACGGCCACACCTGGGTCGTGTGGCTCACCGGGATGGTCGGCTGCTACCTGCTCTCGCGGGTGGTCCGGCGGCTGGAGGGCTGAACGATGCGCCGCGAGGAGTCCGTCCGCGAGCACCTGAAGCACCTGAAGTGGGTGCTCGACTCGGTCCGCCGATGCGGCTGCCTGCGGTGCCTGGCCGACCACCCGGTCCTGCACGCGCAGGTCAAGGCGCTCGAGTGGGCCCTGGGCGATAACGACGACATCGGCGGCCTCGTCGAGCAGCTGGCCGCCGCGTACGCGCGGCGTGGGGGAATGGGGGGGGGGGGTTGAGCATGCCGGCCCGGGCCTGCAAGCACTGCTGTAGCGTGCGCACGCTCCTCGCGCGGGGGCTCTGCTCAAGCTGCTACAAGCGGCCGGGCGTGAAGGAGCTGTACCCGCTCCTCTACCGCCGCGCGGCGCCCTGCTCGGGCTGCGGCACGGCCAAGGCCGTCACCCGCGACGGGCTGTGCCTGCGGTGCTCGGGGCGGCGGACCGGCGGCACCGCGGAGTACCACGAGCCGACCGCCGAGGAGTTGGAGCTGCTCGTTGCCGAGCAGCTCCCGACGATGCCGGCCGAGCGGGCGCCGGCCGGGACGGTAGGCGAGGGGCCGCGGGTCGCGGGCGCGCTTCGGCTCCGGTACGTGAGGCGGAGGGACCGGGTGTGACCCACGTGACCTGCGCGCGCTTCAGCGACCGGAGCGTCGGGCGGATCGCCCACCTGTACCTGGCCGGGACGTGGACGGTCGTCGTCTGGCCGCAGGGGTGCGTGTCGTCGATGTGCTTCACCCAGGTGTCGCTCGACCACCGACACCTGGGCCTCTTCGACTCCCTCTACTGGGCGTGGCCATGACCGAGGACACCATCCGCACCATCACGACCGGGCGGCTCTCCGGCTGGGCCGACAAGCTGGTCTCCGACCACGCCACGCCCGCGCTGCTGATCGGGTTCGGCCACGACCACAGGAGCGGCGACGTCGTGCTCTGCTGCGTCGAGGACCTCAGCGACGAGGACGTCCGCGACCTGCTCCGCGGGCTCCTCCGGAAGCTCGGGGGCTGAGATGACCCGCTTTTCCGGAGGCCCGGCCGACGGCGTGAGCCTGATGCTCCGCCGGTCGCCCATTTACCTCCGGGTCTGCCGCGCCGCCGACGGCACCTGGGACGCGCTCGACCAGCTCGGCGACGAGCCCCGGGAGGGCGAGACGCTCGCCGCCTACCGGCTGGTGCGGGACCGCGGGACGATGCACGTCCTTCTCGCGCGGCCGCGGCGGGGGCCGTGGGTGCGGGTGGCGGAGTACGCGGTGTGCCCGGAGCAGCCGGAGCAGGCCGTGATGTCGAGCCGGGGGCGGTGGCGGGCATGGGCCGAGCAGCAGCACGAGATCGACCGCGACCGGCCGCCGGCCCACAACCCCGGAGGGCAGCCGTGAAGGGCAACGTGAAGTACGACCGCGAACTGCGGGATCTCGCCCGCCGGCGGGGCGCGACCCTCTTCACGATCGACGTGGACGGCCCGCTGATCAAGGGCCGGATCACCGGCCAGGGGACGCTCAGCCGCCGGGAGGCCCGTCAGCTCACCCGGATGGTCGCCAGGCTCTCGGTGCCCCGCTGCCGCAAGTGCGGCTGCACCGAGCAGGACTGCCGGCGGTGCGTCGGGAAGACCGGCGAGCCGTGCGCGTGGGTGAGGGAGCACCCGCCGCATCCCGAGGGGCCGATCTGCAGCGCCTGTGTTTCGACCGACCAACCCACCCCGGAGACCCGACCATGACCAAGCCCAGGACCGCCGCCACCCCCGACGCACCGCCGCCCGGATCCGCGCCGCCCGCCGGCGACCCGATGGAGCCCGAGGTGCGGTCGATCCGCCTCGACAGGATCGACCCGAGCCCGTTCCAGCCGCGCAAGACGTTCGACGAGGACGCCCTCGCCCAGCTCGCCGAGAGCATCCGGGCCAAGGGCGTGCTGCAGCCGGTCGTCCTGCGGCCCCGCACCCTCTGGCAGCGCGTCGTCGGGTTCGTCGCCCGGCAGCGGGCCCTCTACGACGCCGGCGGCCAGGGCTACGGCCTCTCGAAGGCCCAGTTCGAGTCGGCTGGCATCCGCTTCGGGAGCGGCCAGTACGACGAGGCCATCGACCTGCTCCACGAGGAGGGCCGCGTCGAGCGGGCGAAGGTCGTCAACGCCTGGGCACCGGCCGAGGGCGCGCTCCGGCCGATCGGCGACCGGGACCGCCTGGGCACCGGGCCCGAACGGTACGAGCTGGTCGCCGGCGAGCGGCGGGTGCGGGCGAGCCGGATGGCCGGCCTCCTCGTCGTCCCGGCCGTCGTGCGGGAACTCTCCGACCACGACGCGGCCGAGGCGACCGTCGTCGAGAACGACCAGCGCGAGGACGTGCCGCCCCTGGAGCAGGCCGAGGGGTACGCGACGCTCGTGCGGATGGGCGACGACGCCGAGACGATCGCGGCGAAGATCGGCCGGCCGGTCGCCTACGTCACCGGCCGGCTGCAGCTCACCCACCTGGCCGACAAGCTGAAGGAGGACATGCGCGCGGGCAAGCTCCCCTTCGGTCACGCGTGGCTGCTCAGCCGGCTGCAGCCGGCCGACCAGCTCGAACTGCGGGAGCGGCTCTACCAGGACTGGGGCCACGAGAAGGGACAGCCCTGCTCGATCGGCGAACTGCGGCAGCGGATCAAGAACACCCGCCTGCACTGCCTGTCGGCCGCCCCGTGGAAGTGGGACGACGAGTCGCTCGTGCCGGAGGCGGGGAGCTGCAGGGCGTGCCCGAAGCGGAGCGGCAACAACCGCACCCTCTTCGACGACCTCCTGAACGGCTCGGCGGGCAAGAAGACCGATTATTGCACCGACGGGGCGTGCTTCCGGAAGAAGCGCGCGGCGTTCGTCGAGCTGCAGGTGCGGACCGCCGCCGCGGCCAACGGGGGCGAGGCGCTCAAGCTCTCGACCCGCTGGCAGCCGTCGGCCAAGGGCGTCATCGGGTGCGACGGCTACGAGGTCCTCACGAGGAAGGAACTCAAGGCCACCCCCGCCGACCAGGTCAAGACGGCCGTGATCGTCGAGGGGTACGAGGATGACGCGGTCGGCAAGGTGGTCAAGGTCAAGCTCAAGAAGGAGTCGAAGGCCAAGGGCTCGGCCGGCGACTCGTACCGCCGCCAGGAGGCGGCCCGGCGGAAGAAGAACGAGGCGTACAAGGCGGCCGCGCTCAAGGCCAACGGGATCGTCGCCGCCAGGGTCGAGTCGGTCGTCGGCGACCCGAAGGGCGGCGCGGCGGCGGTGAAGCTCCTGCGGCACCTGGCCGCGGCACTGACCGGCTGCGGCGGGGCCGACGCCTGCCGGATGGTCACCAAGCGCCGGGGCCTGGCGAAGGCGAAGGCGGAGTACGGGCGGTACGACAACACCCGCCGCCCGGTCGAGGACCTGGCCCACTCGCTCGACGACGCGAAGTCGCTGCTGGGGCTCGTCGCCGAGGTCATCGCCGCCCACGAGTCGAACAGGTGGTGCTTCTCGCACTACTCGGGGACCATGCCGGCCGACGAGAAGGCGTTCTGGTCGGCGTTCGGCGTGGACCGCGCGAAGCTCGTCGAGGAGGGCGAGGCGCGGCAGCAGGAGAAGAAGGACGCCAAGAAGGCCAAGGGGAAGAAGCGTGCGAAGGTCGCGGCGGAGTGAACCCACACCACCCGGCGAAGGAGGATCGCGATGGACACCGACGACGACGACACCGGCGGGATCGACCCGATCGACGTGCTGGTGAGCCGCAAGTGCGCGCTCGAGGAGGAGATCGCCGACCGGCAGGCCCGGCTCGACGAGGTGAACACACTCCTCGGCAGGCTGAAGCCTGCCGAGGACGGGGCGGAGGGCGATGAGGATGAGGAGCCGGCCCCGAAGAGGGCCGCCCGGTCGGGCGGCGGGTCGCGGCTGGACCCCGCGCGGCTCCTGAGGGCCCTGGAGGCCGGGCCGCGGTCGATCGCGGACCTCTCCCGGGAGACCGGCGCCGACCCGCGGACCGTCCGGCTGGCCCTTCAGGGCCAGCCGGACCACTTCCGCAAGACGGGCCCGAAGCTCAAGGACCCCTGGGAGCTGACGGCCGGGGGTCGCCAGGCGCTCTACCGGCCGGCGGCCCCGGCCTGAGCTGCGGCCGGTGCGGGTCGGCCGAGGGCCTCTGCCCGCACCACTACTGCCCGAAGCACTGCCGGGTGTGCCCCTGGGCCGGCGGTTCGGCGGCCATCGTGGGCCGGAGCCCACGATGGCCGAACTCGACGCCCTGGTCGCCGAGCAGATGAAGAACCTGCCCGACTGGTGGCATTCCGCCTCGGAGGACTGACCCGTGCTGAGACTCACGCTCACTCCGACCCTCGAGATCCTCACCCTGCCCTCGGGAACCCAGGTCCGGCTCTGGCAGGGGCACACGGCCGACGGCACGCCCGTCGTCGCCTACGTGGCGGCCGTCGGGGTGCCGCCCGGCCACGACACCGGCGCGTTCGACCGGGCGCTCCAATCGATCGCCGACCCGCGCCAACCACTCGACCCGCGGAGGAACTGACCGATGGAGACCGTGGCCCAGATGTGGGAGTCGTTCTCGAAGGTGATCCCGGCCGACGCACCCGACGTGCAGCGGATCGAGATGCGTCGCGCGTTCTATGCCGGCGTGTGGGGCCTCCTGTGCTCGGCCAAGGCGGTCGGCCGCGACGAGGTGAGCGAGGAGGCCGGCGTCGCCTACTTCGAGTCGGTCGATGCCGAGTGCCGCGCGTTCCAGGCCGACCTGCTCGCCGGGAGGGCCTGAGTGTGGAACTGGCCGCCAAGCTCTTCGACGACGGCCGCCGCGCCGTCGTGCTGCGCCTGACCTACGGCCGGGCCCGCCTGCACGTCGGGCTGGCCACCGACCCCTTCTTCTTCACCGACGGGGATAAGTCCAGGGAGTACGTCCACCTATGAACGAGTTGCGTGAGATCAGCGGCAGGGCCGTCCCGGACGGCCCTGCCGACACCGGCATACCTGCCGCCATCCCCTACGGCCTGGTGGACCGCTTCAACTTCGTGCTCAGGCCGATGCCCGTCCCGCACGACCCGGCCACCGGCGAGCCGACCGACGAGGGGTGCGCGGAGCTGGAGCGGGTCTGGGGCATCCGGAGGCCGTCATGACGCTCCCCGAGGCGAAGGCGATGCTCGACGCCGGGGCGAAGTTCGGGGCGGTGTACCCGATGCTCGCCGAGCCCGAGCGCGACGGGGAGGCGCTGAAGGCCCACTTCGTGTTCGGGGTGAGTGAGCCGCCGGCGCGGGCGGTGCCCTCCGCGGCGGAGAGGGGGCGGCAGTTCACCGGAGAAATCTGCGACAACTGCGGTGGGAGCCGCGTGCTCCGGACGGGAAACTGCAAGACCTGTCAGGACTGCGGCTCCAACTCGGGGTGCTCGTGATGAGTACGCTGGACTACTTCCGGACCCGCCGGGCCTCGAAGCTCGCCGACGCCCGCCGGCGCGGGCGCTGCTCGAAGTGCTTCACCCGGGACTGCCGGCCGGGCCGAATGACGTGCGAGGCGTGTGCCGCCGGCAGCCGGGGTCGCAGCGGCCCCAAGTATCTCGCCAACAAGGCCGGCGGGAATTGCATCGACTGCCGGGAGCGGCCCCGGCACGGCGGCCGGATGCGGTGCGCGCCGTGCCTGGAACGGGCGGCGGCGACCGCCCGGGAGCACTGCCGGCAACTCGATCCTGGTTTACTTGACGATCGACCACGTTGACGACGACGGGGCGGACCACCGCCGGCGGGTCATGGGCAGGAACAAGGGCGGCGGGACGACCATGCTCTACCGCCGGGTCATCCGCGGCGGCTTCCGGGAGCGACTCCAGGTGCTGTGCTGGAACTGTCAGTGGGCGAAGCGGCTCAACGGCGGTATCTGCCCGCGGACCGGGAAGGACCTGCGTGTCCCGCCCACGCCCGCCGAACTGGAGGCGACACGCCCCAAGAGGAAGAGCGGGTGAGCGAGCCGGTCGAGCGACCGGGGCCGGAGGAGTGGCGGCGGGAGCGGGCCGCCCTCTGGCTCTCGGCGCTGGCGCGGGAGCTGGCGCCGGACTGCTGGACGTTCACCCTGCGGGTACTGGACCGCGAGGTGCCGGCCCGCAGCCGCGTCAACCGCCTCCTCAAGTACGCGAGGGAGCTTGGGCTCAAGACGGTCAGCATCCGGTTCCCGACGCCCGAGGACCTGCTGGCCGACGACGAGGACTGGAGCGATCTGTGAGCCCGAGGAAGCGAGCACGTCCGAAGTCGCCCCGGCCGCCGCGCGTCGGCCGTGGCGGGTTCCTCGCGGCGCTCCAGGTCGTGCAGTTCGTGGCCGTGGTCCGCGGCGCCCGGGGCAACCGGTTCGTGGTGTTCCGGACCGGCGACGACGCCTTCTACCTCTTCAGCCGGCTCGACCCGTCGGGCCTCTACTGCACCGGTCTGAGCTTCCCGGTGCGGAAGGCCGAGCTGCACGACGACGTCCGCCGGGCCCTGGCCAACGGGCGCGGCAACGCGGGGGTCTGACGTGTCACCCGCCGCGGCCCCTCCCGCCCTTCTTCGGCCGCCCGTCCTTGCGGGGGCCGTCCCGCCACGCGACGAGCGCCGGCCGCGAGAGCAGGATCCGGCCGAGCACCTTGACGGCCCGCACCGTCTTGTCCTCCGCCAGCGCCTGGAGGCGGCGGCGCGACACGTCGGGGACCAGCACCAGGGCCTCGCTCACCGTCACCCACTGCCCGGGGGGAACCGCCTTCAGCTCGTCCATGCCCACACTCTACACGCCGCGAATAGTTTTTTCCAGAATCCGCCACTACGGACCTTGAGAAAACTATTCGCGTCGCGTATAGATATAGCGTCGCGGTCGGCAGGGTGTCGGCCGGACGGCACGGGAGGGACGACGATGACGGGTCAACTGGTGGTTCACGCGGGCGGGCGGGCGGTGACGCTGGACGAGCTGCGGGCGTGCGAGACGCCGGCGCCCGAGGGGCGGTGGCACCCGGCGGCGCACGTCGATGTCCTGGGCGCGGTGAAGGAGACGCTCGAGATCCGCAAGGCGGCCGCCGGGCTGGGCCTGGAGGTCCGCCCCGGGGTGTTCGAGGCGGCGTGACACTGCGGCGGCCCGCCGGCGACTCACCGGCTGGGCCGGGGACGGCCGGGTGCAACGTGAGGTGCCGAAGGATCACCGCGACGTCGCCGCGTGGCGGCGGGCGATGGGGATCGACTGGATGACGCGCGACGAGCTAGCGCAGGCGATCCCGCCGGCGTACACCGAGCACGTCGGCCACCAGCTAATGATGGCGGTCGCGGCCGCTGAGTGATCGCGGTTGCTGCCCGAGCAAGGAGTCGAGCGATGCGATGGACGACTGCGACCCCGAAGAAGGTCGGCTACTACTGGCTCAGGATCGGCGGCCGCGCCGGTGACGCCCAGGTCGTGCGCGTCGTCAACCGGAAGGGTACGCTGCACATCCTCTACCCGGGGCTCGACGGCTCGGAGCCGATGGCCGAGCGGCAGACCGCCGGGCTGGCGTGCTGGTGGGCCGGCCCGGTCGAGGTGCCGACCGAACACGGCCGGTGCGACGCCTGCGGCTCGCCGAACCGGGCCGACGGGTCGTGCTCGCGGGAGCAGTGCTGCAATTCCGACTGAGACCGGTTGCTGACGGAGCAAGACGTGATGCGATTCCCCTGCACGGCCACGACCGACCCGGGCACCGCCGACGGCCGCTGCCGGTGTCCGGGGTGCAAGGCCAACGAAGCGATCCGGGCGGCCGATCGGCTGGCGGAGTGGTGCGCGGCCCCGACCGACGGCGACGATCCGTACCGCCGTAACGACGAGCACCTGTTCGACGCGGACCTGTTCGACGCGGACGTGCGCGCCGTCGTGTCCGCGTACCTCATCATGGTCCGCGACCGCCTCGGGACCTGACGCGACAAGGGGTGATGTGGTGGACCCACGACTCGCCGAGATCAAGGCCGCGTTCGCCGCGGGCGACGACGCGCGGGCCTGCTACCTGATCGGCCTGATGGCCGGCGACCTGGCCCGCGTCGGGGCCGACCCCCTCAGCGAGCGGGTCCGGGAGATCGCCGCGCAGATCGGGCGGTGGGCCTCCGCGGTCGGCACCACCGACCGGATCGCCGACCCCCGCCTCCGCGCGTACCGCCGGCAGATCGCCAAGGTGCTGCGGGAGTGGGCGGACGTGCTCCGGAGCGTGGCCGCACCCGGTTAACCGCTTGCCGGCGGGGCAACGTACCAGGGAGTGAGATGATGCCGTTCCGCATCCCCATTGACTACGAAACCCTCTCCGTCGATCGGTCCGACCCCTCGCCGGAGGAGGTCGCCGAATACGCCGCCTGGCTCCGGCTGGAGCTGGCGACCGCCGAGGCGTGGCTCGCGACCCACGCCGAGCGACCGGCCGCCGCGGACGGCGGGTGAGATCGGCGGCGCGGCCCCGACCGGCGAGTCTGCGGCGTTACGCCGCGGGCGGACGGGAGTGCCCGACAGGTGAGACTCAGGACATGCCCCGTCGCGCGGGCGCTCCAGAGTCCTGAGCCGACCCGACAGCAGTCGGCCGCGCCGCCGACGCACACGGCCCGGGGGTGACCCCCGGGCCGTGTCGCTCATCGGCCATCCGCCCCGCCGCGGCCACCTCTCCCCACGGCGCCGCCGGCGGGCGGGTCGTCGGGGTCTCACTCCGGGCACGGGAGCCAGACCTCGGCCCACGCCCGCTCGCCGACCGCCTCCCGCAGCCCCTTCAGTGCGAGCCGCCGGTCGTAGGGCGTGGCGTGCGGGTTGACCGCGTCCTCGGCCAGGTCCCACACCGCCTTGCGGGCCGCCGCCTCGGCGGCCGCCGCGGTGTATGCCGCGGCCCGGTCGGCGTGGGCCCCGGCCATCGCCCGGAGCCACTCCTCCCGCTGCCGCAGTGCGCACCGGGCCCGGCTCACCACCTCCCGCGGCGGGAGCCGCCCCGCGTGCCACAGCTCCGGCGCCCCCTCCAGGGCCAGCCGCCGCCGCCGCAACTCGTCGAGGTCCTCCTGCCACCGGTCCGGCCCGGCGAGGGCCCCCGCCCGGCCGTCGGCCGACACCAGGTCGAGCCGGTACGCGGCCTCCGCCACGGCCGCGCGGGTCGCGGGGTACTCGGCGGGCGGGGGCGTGGGCTCGGGGGTGCCCGGCGGGGCGCCGAGTAGGGCGAAGGCGAGGACGAGGTCGGCGGCCCGCAGGGGCGGCGAGGTGAGCACGGCGGCGGTCCCCCCGGGTGCGGTCGGTCGGCCCCGGGCCGGGCGGCTCCCACACCTGAGCCGGGCGCCATGACCCGCCCGGCGACCCGGCCCGGGGTGTGTCGTCACGTCTCCGCGTGCAGCTCGGCGAGGCAGTCGCGGACGACCTCCGGCCACGGCTTGCCGGCGGCGACGTCCTCGGCGATCAGCGGGATCAGCGCCAGCAGCGCCCCGCGGGTGACGCCGGCGGCGCGGAGTGCGGAGAGGATCCGCGCCAGGACGCCGGTCCGGGACTCGGCCGCGGGGTCCGCCGCGTGGCGGCGGACGCGGGCGAGCACGTCGGCGACGATCTGCCCCTCGGGGACGCCCCGGACGCACTCGGACCAGATGAGGCCGCTGTACCGGGCGATCGTCGCGTACCGCACCCGCCGCGCCCGCAGGTCGGCGACCACCCGGGCGTATACCACCCAGGGGTCTACCGGCTGTGGCGGCGGCGCGGGCGGGGGTGCCGGGGGCGGCGGGCTCGGGGCCGGCGGGCCGACGTCGGGGACCTGTCCGCCGCCGACGGCCGCCAGGTCGGCGGCCAGGGTCGCCGCGTCCAGCCCGCAGGGGGCCAGCCGGTCGGACCCGTACCAGTCGGGCGAGAGCAGCGCGTAGCACTCCTCGACCCACGTCCGCGAGAGCATCGCCGCCCAGGTGATCGTGTAGAGCCGGCCCCAGCTCGCCACCCGGACGCCCCGCGCGTCGTACCCGACGGCCGTCACGTCGTGCCCGCCGACGACCGGGGAGGTCGTCACGTCCCAGACGTCGGAGCCGGTCCATGCGTTGGGGAGGTTGACCCCGAGCGTCAGGGCGCCGAAGAGGTAGAGCGCGACCTGCACCTCCTGCCGGTTGGTCCAGTCCACCGCGACGTACCCGTCGATCCGGTGGGCCCGGCCGCCGAGCGTGAGCCCCTCGCCCTTCATCCGGTCGAGCACGTCGGTGATCACGCACCCGTTGTCGCCGGGGCCGCACCACGCCTGGTACTGCGCGTGGACCTCGGCGTCGGTCCCGACGGCCACCCCGCCAGAGTCGGAGTCGTTGCCCGTCCACACCCCGACCGCGTGGGCCTTCCCGGCGATCACGCAGTCGCCCTCCCGGTCGTTGAGGTACGCCCGCCCCAGGCTCTCCATCGCCCGGGCCGCGTAGTCCACCGCGTCGGGCGGCGGGGCGGTCATCCGCCCGGGGGACAGGTGCCGGGCGAGCCGCACGACCGGCTTGCCGGGGCGGGGCGCCCGGCGGCCGAGCCGGACGGTACACGCCGGCGCGCCGGCGGCCCCCTGGGCGCCCGCCGGGCGGGGGGCGTCGCCGGTGACGGCGGGGCCGGTCAGGGTGACGGTCGGGACGTCGGCCATCGGTCGGTCACTCCTCGTCGGGGTCAGGGTCGGGGTCGTCGTCGGCCTTGAGGGTGGCGATCTCGGCCCTGAGGGTGGCGATCTCGGCCCGCTGCTCGGCCTGGGTCCGCAGGCAGTTGACGTGCTCGGCGTGCAGCGCCTCGACGCGGTCCTCGAGCGCCTCGACGCGGAGCATGAGCTGCCGGTAGAAGCCGGAGAGGAACGGCAGCAGGCTCCCGCCGACGAAGGCGAGGAGCCCGATCAGGAGGTGACTGAGGGCCGGGTCCATCACCACCACACTCCGTCGGGGACGTCGCGGTTGTCGGGGGCCGGCCGTACGACCGGCACCGGCCGGGCCCGCCGGCCCGCGGGCACCGGCGGGCAGGGCGCCCAGAGCGTCAGCCCCGGGTGCCGGGTCTCGTAGATCACCACGTCGGCGCGGCCCAGCCCGGCGTGGCCGGCCAGGTGGCCCGCCGCCAGGTCCCACGCCGACTCCAGGTCGGCGGCCGTCCCGACGAGCCGGCGGCAGCAGCCGCAGCAGCCGCAGCAGCCGGTCGGGGCGAACACGAGGAAGATCGGGACCGGCACATCAGCAGCTCTCGAACACGCCCGCCTTCAGGAACCCATGCCACTTACAGCAGCCGACGCAGTTGACCGAGGGCGTGAGCGTCGGGGCGTCCGGCGGCCCGGTGAGCTGCCAGCTCGGCGACTCGTCGGGCTTACTCGGGCCGACCCGCATCCCGCTGACGTGGCCGCACCCGGGGCAGGCCAGGATCATGTAGCCCGCCCGCAGCTCGAACGAGCCGGGCGGGGCGAAGTCCGGCAGGCAGCCATCGACCAGCCCGAAGGTCGTCGGGGTGGCCGGCAGGCGGGTCCGCCGCGGGTCGATCGGGTAGGGGGGCATCATCCGCGTACCACCAGGGCGGCGAGGGCGACGAGGCCGCCGAGGAAGGCCGCGGCCAGCATCACCAGCGCCAGCAGCAGGCCGTCGGTCAGCCGCTCGCGTCGGGGCCGGCGACTCACGGGGAGAGGGCCAGGTCGCCCGGCGTGAACCCGGCCACGACCGCGTCCTCGGGGCCGACGCGGAACGTCGTGACCCCGGGGCCGAACATCACCACCGTGTCACTCCCTGCGTTGCCGCTGAGGTCGGCGCGGCCGGCGGTGCGGCCGAGCACCGAGTCGCTGCCGGCGAGCCCCTTGAGGATGCTCACGTCGCCGAAGCCGCCGAGGAGGAAGTCGTCGCCGGCCCCGCCGTAGGCCGCCTCCCGCACCGACGAGTTGTTGATCATCACGTCGGCCCCGGACCCGCCGAAGTAGGACAGCGCGACGACGCCGGAGAACGCCTGCGTCTGCCGGCCGCGGCCGTCGCCGAGGTCGTAGGTGGCCACGACCGCACCCGCACCGGCCCCGGGGAGCGGGTCGAGCTGGAAGTAGCTGCCGTTGTTGGTCGGCACGACGTACAGCACGCCGTCCGCCTCCTGCCGCAGCACGCCGCTGCCGGGCAGCCGGTCGGGGCGGAAGAAGGTCACCACCGGGTCGAGGGCGGGCCCGTCGGTCAGGAGCGTGTTCGCCGGGTTGGCGTTGGCGAAGACGTGGTCGGTGCCGCCGTCGCGGGTGTCGATGTAGTCGGTGGCCGTCGGCAGGATCGCGTAGGTGATGTCGTCGCCCGGGCCGCCGGCGATGAAGTTCCGGCCGCTGCCACCGAAGATCGTGTCGTCGCCCGCCCCGCCCAGCGCGGCGAAGGTGACGGCCGCGTTGTCCTGGGCGACGAGCCGGCTGGTCAGGGCGCCGTTGACGAACACGCTCAAGGGCGGCAGCCCGGCCGGCGCCGTCAGCACCAGGGCGCCGCGCTGGCCGTCGATCGATACGAGCGTGCTGAACGGGTCGGCGGTGTCGACCGACACGGTGTGCGGCCCCGGGTCGAGGACGACGGAGAGCACGTCGGTCGCCGGGTCGAGCGCGACCGCGGCGGGGTTCTCGCGGGCTTCGAGTCGTTCGCAGCGGGGCCGGGTTCGCATTGCCGGGTGACCTCGGCGGGAGGGGCGACGACACCCATCCTGCCGGGGCCCGTTGCCTGCCGCGCTCAGCCGGTCCCGGGCACGGCCACGAAGTCCTCGACCACGAACGTGATCTCCTCCTTGAGCGGCAGCCCGCTGCCGAGCGTGCTGTTGTACGTGGCCTCGACGAGGAGCTTGCGGACCGTCCCGAGGTAGGCGCCGCCGAGGGTGAGGTCGTCCCCCTTCAACACGACCGAGACGGTCGAGGCCGGGGTGAGCGCGACCTGCGAGCGGGAGTTGACGACGGTGCCGGCGGCGTCCGTCAGGGTCCAGGTGACCGAGACGGGGATGACGGCGTTGCCGCCCTCGTCCTGGAAGGAGAGGTCGACGACCGCGGTCCCCTGCTCGGCGACGGGTGTGGCGAGGGTGATCACGCCGGCCTCCGGGTCGCGGTGACGGCGGGCTTGCGGAGGGCGACGCCGGTGACCTTCACCGGGCCGTTGTCCGAGGGCGGGAAGGCCATCCAGTTGCCGCCGTTCCACATGGAAGTCCGCTCCCCCGCGCTCAGCACCCGGTCCCAGAACCAGACCTCGTCGATCCGCACGGCCGCGGACGGCTGGCCGGCGGTCGCGTAGTTGCCCAGCGCGAACGGGACATTCCCCGCCACCTGGGTCAGCGTCTTGGCCGCCGTAACCGCCGCCCCGCCGTCCACCGCGATCCCGATCCGCGCATTCGCCGCGTCCTGCCACACGGCGACCTGGTGCCACTGCCCGGCGGCCGGCATCGCCCCCGCCGACACGCTGTCCGAGGAGAACTCGTCGCCCTTCCACATTCGAAACATGAGCGACCCGAACGCCGCTGACACAGACATCTTGGCCGTCGTAAGGACGCCCGGATCGCCCTTGCACACGAAGGGCCGCTCGGCCCCGGGGTCGGGGTTCGCGGCGAAGAAGAAGCCGAACACGAAGGTGAACGACTGCTCGGCGAGGGTGAAGGTCGGGGCCGGCACCACGAGGCGCTGGCCGAGGGTGCCGTCGAACACGGCGCAGCTGCCGATCTTGCCGGCGGCCGCGGCGACGTTGCCGCCGGGGTCGGTGAGGTCGTCCTGGCCGAAGGAGTCGGCCCGGGTCAGGCCGGCCCCCTCGTCGAGCTTCCACTGCCGCTGGAGGTTGGCGCCGAGTGGCATGGGGCTCCCGGTCAGGCCGGCCAGAGGACCACGCCGGCGGCCGGGACCGCCGGGCCGGCGTAGGGCACCTCGCCGGAGGCGGTGACGAGCGCCGCGCCGGCCCGCGGCGCGAGGGGCGCCGGCGTCGCCGCGGTGTTCACCGCGACCCGCACCGTGCCCCGGCCGCCCGTCACCACCGGCCCGCACGCCTCGGTCGGCCAGCGGTGCCCGGTGGCGATCTCGGCCTCGCGGGCCGCGACCGCCAGGAACGCCGCGGCCAGCCACGGCCACCGGTCGTCGCCCGGCCGCACGCCGGTCTGGAGGTCGGTCGCGCCGATCGGCGCCGCCGCCCGCGGGTCGCGGTTGAACGCGGCGTCATAGGCGTACACCCGCACCCCGGCCGCGCCGAGGATCACGGCGAGCCAGATTTGCGCCGCCACGTCCGGCCCGCGGACGCCACCCTTCTGCAACAGGTCGATGCCGGGCTGGTAGTCGCCCCCGGCCGCCTGCTTGGTGTACAGGGCGCCCATCGCGCTCACGAGGCAGGTCCACGCGAACGGCGGGCACCCCACCTGCGAGCCGACGCGGGCCAGCTCGGCGGCGAGGCTCGCCGTCGTGATCGAGGAATCCCCCCGGCCGGGCCGGAAGTCGAGGTCACTCCAATAACGGTCCGCGTAGTCGGCGTAGGCGGGCACCTCGAACGGGTACGGCGGGCTTGCGGCCCCCGGCGCGGGCCAGCCGAGAGGCGGCGCCCCCGGGACCGACCGCCACGCCTGGACGAACCGGGCATAGGCCGGGTCGTCGGTCGGGGTGCCGTTGATCTCGTCCACCGCGGCCAAGGCATCGCACACGCCGGAGTCGCGCAGCACCGTCGCCACGTCTACCACGGCCTGGGGCGCCCAGTCGGTCGAGTTCAACCACGCCCGTTCGGCCGGGCTGCGTAAGAAGTCATCCCCCGCCGCGTGGAGCCGAAGGCTGTGCTGCTGGAGGAGGGTCAGGCGGCCGGTGATCCACGGCAGCCAGGACGAACGCCACGTCGCGTAGTCCTCGGAGGGGTTGCCGGAGTCGGCGGGGTTGGTGAAGACGCCGCAGGTCAAGTGCGTCACGCCCGCCGCCACGATCGCCGCGGCGAGGGCCGGGTCGGAGAGCACCTCGTTCGGGTCGGTCCAGAACAGCGCCCGCGTGAACCGGCCCGCGGCGAGCACCGGCCGCGGGCGGGCGGGCACATCGAGGGTGACCCGCAGGTAGGGAATCGGGGTCTGCGCCGGGGCGGACTGCGGCCAGAGCGACAGGACCAGTTCCCGGCCGCCGGGGATGATGTCCACGGCCGCACGGTCGATGGTGATGCTGATGGTAACCCGGCAACCGGTCGGGCCGGGGGCGTCGTAGGTGAAGGACTGCCCGGGGCAGGCCGGCCCCCAGAGCTGCGCGGCGAGTTTTCCGTCGATCCACAACATCGCGTTGCCGACCCGGCGGTTCTCGGTGTTCGGCACCGGGAAGTCGTGGTCCACCGTCACGGTCAGGGCGAGCCGGTCGCGGTCGGCGGCGACCCCCGAGAGGGTGACGGTGTACCCGGGGACGGTGACGGAGGCGCCGGAGTAGTCTACGGTCGTCGGCATGCGGCCTCCGCGGCGGGTGGGGCGCGGCGTATCCTCGCCCCGCCGTTGCCTGGGACGGCTCAGGCCGCCGGCGCGTACCCGGGGCACCCCGGCCCGCACCCGTGGCACGGGCAGGCCGCCTCGCCCAGCGGCCGGCCGGGGTGGCCGCAGAACGCCCAGTGCCGGGCGTGGTCGAGGCCGCGGGCCGCCCGCTCGCGGCCGGTCAACTCGTCGCCCCGGTGGACGCAGGGGGGCGGCTCGGCGACCGGGACCGTCACCAGGACCGTCGGCGCGAACCCGGCCGGCACCCGGTCGGGCGGCGGCGGCCACGGCTCGCCCCAGGCCCGCGCGCTACGACCGTCGGTGACCGCCAGCATGCACAGGTGGCAGCCCGGGACGGGGTAGTCCCCGTGGCCGACCGACCGGCACGGCTTGCCGGCCGGCTCGGGCCGGACCGGAGTCACAGCGAGATGACGAGGCGGGTGCGGCACTTGTACGTCGCCGTGTTGGAAAAGTCGATCCCGACCCCGGGGGTGTACCCGCCGGTCCAGATGACGCCGCACGCCGGGGTGGACGGATACCCCACGAGGCTGTACCAGGGGAGCGTGATGTACTCCAGCGGGAGCAGGTCGCCGCAGTCGAGCGCCGCCGACCCGTCGGCACAGGAGACGCCCGTGCCCGGCAGGTTGCCGCCGGCACAATTCGGGACGTACGGCCCGACCGGGGTGCCGCCGGGCCGGCAGTTCGGGGTCGTCATCTGGATGCCCGTATTCGAGAGCAAAATGTAGCCGTTGCACGTCCCGCCCGGGGGGGCCGCCGGGCCGGACACCGGAACGCAGCACAGGCCGCCGGCCTGGACGTTGGCCCAGAAGCAGCACCCGCCGGGGCTCCAGAGCACGCTGAACGTACACGGCGTCTGCTGGTCGGGGACCAGGCCGGGGTCGCCGGCACACAGGCCGCTCACGTCCCGGCACGTCGCCCCGCCCACCTCGCACCGGTTGGCCGTCGTGTAGCTCCCGGCCCAGTAGCCGACTGTCGGCAGCGGCTGGCCGGGTATCTGCGGCGGCAGGCAGTTCGTGGCGAACGGGAACAGCAGGTTGTACGGGGCGGTGCGGTAGGTGAGCGGGAAGGTCACCATGCCGACGCCGCAGCAGAGCGACGTGTCGATCGGGATGATCGTCGCGTGCAGGGTCGGCGGCAGTTGGGACTCGGCGCAGCAGCACCGGGAGAGCCGGGGCGTGCCGTCGCAGCACGGGCACGTCGCCGGGGGCGGCGACCGCCACCCGTCGAGGTCGAAGGCGTCCGTCGGGAAGAACCGCCGCGCCACGTCCGCACCCCCGGCCCCCGGGGGCCGGGGGCGTACCGGTCTGCCGCTGCTACCGCTCCCACAGGCCGCCGTCGATCCCGTCGAAGGCGATGCCGGCCGTCGCGTTCGACGGCGCCCACAGGTAGATCACCAGCGAGTGGCCCGGCCCCAGCGCCACCGGCGGGTGCGGCAGGACGACGCGGCTCGCCCCGGCCGGGGCGGCGGTCACGAGCTGCCCCGACGGGATGTCGCCGCCGAAGTCGATGACGTACTCGTCGCCGGCCACCGGGATCTGCGCCCGCAGCGAGGCGTTACCCACGACCACCCGGGCGTTCTGCGAGGCGGCCGGGACCGTCGGCGGCGCGCCGCCCGAGGTCGAGAGCGGCAAGTATACCTGGGTGACGGGATTGGCCGCGTCGTCGGGGTTCGCGTTCGTCACCGGCGAGCGGTAGGCCGTCGCCGTCGCCGGCGTCCCCGGCCCGGTCCCGCCGGTGCCGTTGGAGACCGTCGTCGGCACCCGGCTCGCCGTGTCGAGCACCGTCGCCAGCCGCAGCGCCGTCCCCGAGGTCGGCGCCGTCATCACGTTCAGCCGGACGTAGTCGGGGAACACCCGCAGCGACTCGTTCTTCCCCGGGGTGTCGCCGTTGTAGAGGACGATCGCCGCGGCCGTCGCCGAGAACGCCGCCGACAGGCCGAGTTGCAGCGCCGTCGCCTGCGGCTGCATGCTGAAGGTGAAGTAGCTCCCCTCGTCCACGAGGTTGTGCTTCTTGGCGAACAGCGGCAGGACGTAGCCGTCCCCGTACCGGCCGCCGCGGGCCGGCTCGCCCTCGCGGTTCCCGTCCACGTCCGGCTGCGGCCGCTTGCGGCTGATCCGCCAGCGGGTCATGACCTCGGTCGCCATCTCAGTCCTCCGTCGGGAGTTCGCCGCACAGTTGTTGCAGCAGGCGGCGGACGCGGCACGTCTCCGCCAGCAGCCGGGTCAGCAGTTCCTCGGTGGCCGGCGCGGCGACCGCCGGCCGCGGCTCCCGGCCGTCCCCGTCGGTCGCGAGCGCCACCCCGTACTGGTCGGTCGGCACCGCCGGGTAGCAGTAGACCGTCACCCCGTTGATCGCGAGCGGCCCGTAGAGGCCGACCTTCTTGCCGGCCCCGTCCGGCGGCAGGCCCAGGTACGAGTTCGGCTGCGACACCACTCAGCCCCCCGTCGGCGGCATGACGTTCAGGTAGCTCCCCTTGAGCACCTTGGAGGTGCCGCTGGCCGTCTCCTGGGCGAACTGTATCTTCAGGGTCCCGGCGGTCGCGACGTCGGCCGTGCCGTTGACGTAGATCGTCGCGGCCGTCGGGGAGTTGCCGTGAGCCGTCGCCCCGCCGTTGGTCGTGACCCGCACGTCGAACGTGAACGTCTTGGCCGCGTCGTCCTGCATCCGGGCGTTGAAGATGACCCAGTTCGGGGCGGTCGTGAACAGCACCGTCACCTTCGCCCCGCCGGTCGCGTCCAGGTCGCAGAACAGCACCGCCTCGAACCGCACCCGCCCGGCGCCGACCGGCGCCGAGAGCGAGTACGTCGTCCCGTCGGTCACGTCCGCGAGGGTGATACTCGTCGAGGAGAAGTCGGCCAGGACGATCTGGGTCACCGGCTGCTTGGTCGGACCGGGGTCGGTGACGACGTCGTACCGGCCGCTCCCGTCGCCGTTCCCGCAGAGGACCGCCCCGGACGTGCCGCCCGACCCGTCGGTGACCGAGAGCGTCGGGAAGTAGCTTCCGGCCGCCGCGTAGGCGTGGGCCCACTCGGTCAGCCCGACCCCCGACGCGCCGCCGGTCCCGTCGCCCGGGTCCCAGGTGTACGTCCAGCTCGCCGGGGCGCCGACCCCGCCCGCGGCGCCCGTCGCGGTGAAGCCGACCGTCGTGCCGACCGCGTAGGGGCCGTGCGGCTGCGGCCGGCCGATGACCGTGACGGTGATCGTGACCGGCGGGGGCGGGGGGGGCGGGGGGGGCGGGGAGACCGGACTCGACGTGAAGACCAGGTCGCGGCCGTCGAACTGGCCGGTCATCTTCGCGCAGTTGCCGTCGGTGTAGGTGAACGTGACCCGCTTCTGCGCGCCCCAGGGCGTGATCTCGTACTTGCCGGCGAGCGTCGGGCTGGGCCGCAGGAGCACCGTCTGGTTGGCGTCGATGTCGGGCGGGGCGCGGTTCGACGGCGCCCGGTAGCACTCGGCGTACACGACCGGGCCGGGGAGGTCGGCCCAGGTGTTCGGCGCCGTCTCCCGGATGCCGTAGCAGACGTAGCCGGCCGCGTCCGAGCCGGAGACGACCCGAGCGGGCACCCACGGGGTGCCCGCCCGCTCGAAGACGTAGTAGGTCTGGGTCGGCGAGAGCCGCAGCCGGACCTTGGTGTTCAGGGGGACGGGGGTGTCGTTGACTTCGACGGCCGGGAGGCCGGCGCTCGGCGTGGCGAAGTCCGAGGCGTCGTCGGGGAAGTCGCCGGCCGCGTCCGCCTCGTTGACCGGCACCCAGGTGTACGCGGTCCGCCCGGCCACGTCGCCGGTGCCCGCGGCACTGCTGACGAGGCGGCCGTACAGGTCGCGGGGCCGCAGGTCGTTGACCTGGGCGCCCTGCGGCCCCGCGAAGGTCGTGATGTCGCCCCCGCCGACCGGGGTGCCGGGCTGCTGGCCGTCGTCCATGCCGGTGAGTGTGCCGGCCGGCTTGCCTGACCCGCCCGGCGGGTCGCGCGTTGCCCGCGGGTGAACGCCCGTGCCGCTTGCGGCCCGCCCCGCGCGCTGGCATCATCGGCGGCCACACGCGGGAGGGCGGGCCGTGTCTCAAGAGCCGATGGAGTTGCCGGACGACGAGCGGCCGTGGTATCGGCGACTGAACCGCCGCGCCCTGGCAATCGACGCGGCGGTTGCCGCCGTCTGCCTCCTCCTCCTGTGGTACATCATCTGGGGTGGGAAGAAGCCCGACGGGGTCGGAGGGGCCGCCGGCAGCGCTGACGGTGCCGTGGCCGTCTTCCGCGGCTACGGCGACAACCCCATCGAGGACGACGCGAAGTACAAAGGCCGCCGGGTGAAGGCCCTCAACGTGTCGATCGATCACATCTCGCGCGACAAGGGCGGCCGGGCTTACGTCGCGCCGATGTCGGTGCTGGTGGTCGGGGGCTCGCGCCCGGCCGGAGGCGGCGAGCCATTCCCCGGGTTGAAGCAACCGGAGCCGTGCTATTACTACTACCTCCGGTCGGACGCCGACGCCGCCGGGGTGAAGCTCGGCGAAACCTACGACATCACCGGCCGGTGTCTGGGCTACCGCAAGGACGGGTTCGACCGCGGCGTGGCCGGGATGGACTGGCGGGTCGAGTTCGAGGACTGCACACTGGAACGGTCGAAGCCAAAGGAGTGATCACGGCTCGACGCGGAACAGCTTCACGAAGTCCGGCGTCTCCTTGTACGGCCGCTGCCCGGTGCTGGTGCCGTCGAGGGAGACGAGGATCGGCTGGGCTTGGTTGTTGAGGAAGTAGTTCCACCCCCGCACCGTCCCGCCCGCGTCGAGGATCTCCTTCGATCGGAACCGGATGATCAGCGGGTTGATCACCCACACGCCGTCGGGGTCCCAGGTCTTCAGGTTGTCGTCGAAGCCCGTGTAGAGCAGCGTCCCGGGGTCCCAGTCGTACCCGCCCTCCCCGAAGTCGAACCTCGCCGAGTTCACCGTCCCGACGAGGCTCTTGAGGGCCGTCAGTTGCAGGCTGTCCACCGGCCAGCGGTAGATCCGGTATTCCACGTCCGCCATGCTCACCACGCGGAAGCCCGTCTGCTGGAGCGGCTTCCTGTTGGCCGGGTTCCCGTCGTCGACGGTCTTGAACGCTCCGCCGGGGAACTGCTGCTCGCGGGCGATCGTCACCCGCCGGCGCTCGAGGTAGCGGTTTAACTCGGCCTCCTTGCCGGCGGCCTGCAGGTCGTCCACCTGGTTGTCGGCGAGGAGCTGGAAGGGGAGGCCCTGGAAGGTGCAGCGGAACCGCATCCAGAGCGCGACCGGCCACGCGCTCGCGCCGGTGCTCGGGTCGGCGTCGGCGAAGGTGTTCGTGGCGACGAGGAGCGCGGGGTCGGCGGCCGGGTCGCCCCCCTGCTCGATCTGCTCGACCCGCATGCACCACTGGTTGGGGTAGAACGGGCTCGCCTCGGGCAGGTAGCGGCGGAGCTTGCGGTTGGGGGCCGTGCCGGTGACGTACACCTTGCCGACCATGTCCTCGACCCAGGACGGGGCGTCGGAGGTCTTCACCCGGCAGATTACCCTCGTCTGGTTGGCCCCCTCGACCCACTCCTCGACGTACGACTTCCAGTCGATTTCGTAGGGGATATCCCGCCGCGTCGTGTGCGGCAGCCCCGTCTCGTCGGCGAAGAGCGCGTAGGGTCCGGGCATGGCGCGGGCCGGGTGTGGGGTTCACACCGGGTCCGCGCTGGCCGGTCCGGGCGGGACGCCCGGACGAGGGGCGGCGGGTGCCGGGGGTCGGGGTTACTGTTTGCCGCCGCGGAAGAAGCCGTGCCCCATGTCGCGGGCACGGATGTCGCGCTCCGCCTGGGCCTCCAGCTTCTTGTTGATCTCCCTGAGCTGGTCCACCACCTCCCGGTCGCGCTGCTCCTGCGCCGCGGCGGAGGTGACCTTGAGCACCTCCTCCTGGATGCGCTGGTGGCCCCCGCCGAGTTCGTCGAGCCCGACCTGGAGGGGCGACACGTCGCGGTGCTTACCCGCTTCCGGCCCCGGCAACTGGCCGGTCTCCCGCAGCCGGTCGGCGAACGACCCGAAGGTCAGCGTGTTCAGCAGTCCGCCGCCGAGCGTCCCGATCCCGGCGAACAACTTGTTCTCCCCGCGGGCCCGGAGCATCGAGTAGTACCGCTCGGTGAACGAGTCGGCTAGCGCCGACCCGACGAGGAGCGGGAGCCCGACCCGCCCGGCCCCGCGGAGCCCGCCGCCGCCGCTGAACCCGTAGGCCGCCCCACCGGCCGCCACCGCCCCGCCGAGTCCCCCACCGCCGGCCTGGTTGGCCAGCGCGCCGCCGCCCAACAGCAGCCCGCCGGCGAGCAGGGGGTTGCCGGCCAAGAACCCGGGGCCCGCGGGCGGGGCGACACCCGCCACTGCCCCCGCGGCCTCGGCGCCGGCGAGGGCGGCCGCGCCGGGCGCCGTCCGCATGGCCGCCGCCAGCCCGCCCCCCGCCGCGGGTGCGGCGCGGAGGCCGAGCACGGCCGCCGCCCCGCGGCCCAGCCCCACCGCCGCGCCGCCGACCGCGGCGAGCGCCCGGGCCATCCCGACGACCGGGCCGGCCGCGAGGGCAAGGAGTCCGAGGTTGAGGATCGTGTCTTGTTGGGAGGAGGAGAGCCGCTCGAACTTCCCGGCCAGCGCCCCCACGGTATTCGACACCTTGTCCACCGCCGGGACTGCCACGCCCGCCGCCTGCCGCCCGAGCCGCGTCCAGGCGTACTCCAGCCGGTAGCCCTCGACGGTCCCCTGGAGCCCGGCGCGGACCAGTCCCAGCACGCTGCCCGCGATCGCCCCGTAGCCCACCAGGGCCGCCGTCTTGAGGGTCTGGATCTGGCCGGCGTTCTCCCGCAGCACCGCCCCGAACCGGCCGTGCTCGGCGGCGAGTGACGTCAGCCGGGCCCGCTTCTCAAGTTCCTCCGTTTCCCGCCGCAGCTGCGCCGTCTCGGCGGCCCGCCGGGCGATCGTGCCGGAGGCCAGGTCCTTCGCCAGGACCTGGTTGCCGGCCCGCTGCCGCATCAGGTCGTACTCGTGGTTGAGCTGTCGGGCGGCGGCGGTCTGCCGGGTCAGCTCGCCCGAATCGAGCCGCGCGGCATAGACGCCATTCCGCAGCCCCCCGCGGAGGTTCTCCTGCTCCGCCTTCTCCGCCTCGGCCCGGGCGACCTCACGCACCAGCGCCGGGTCGGCGACCCGCCGGGCCAGCGCCCGGGTCCGGAGTTGCTCGGCGACCCGGCCGTGCATCGCCATGACCGAGGCGTGCCGGGTCAGCTCGCCCGAGGCCAGCGCCCGGGCGGTGACGGCGTTCCTGGCCGCCGCGGTCAGCCGCTCCTGTGAGCGCGCCGCCCGGTCGAGCTGGTCGGCGTACCGGCCGAAGGTGCCCGAGCCGATCAGGTCGGCGAGGACGCGGGTGCGCTCCCGGGCGGCCTTGGCGTGCTCGGCGTACCGCCGGGTCGCGGCCTCGACCGTCTCAAGGCCGGTCGCGGTGAAGCGGACGAGTTCGACGACGGTCTCGCTCTCGCTCACGGGTCACCTGCGGCGCGGGCGGCCGGTCCGGGGCTTGCGGGCCGGGGGGGGCACGGGCGGGAGCCCCCGGGCGATCCGCTTGCGGTTGGCCAGCTCGACGGCGGCGGCCCAGCCGACGAGCTTCTTGGGGCCGGCGGTGAGCCCGTGCATCAGCCAGAGCTGCGGGACGGTGACCTCGCCGAGGACCTGGCGCGGGGTCCACCCGTACCGCTCGCCGAGCGTCCTGAACCACCCCGGCCAGTCGAGCGAGCGGATGAGCCGGCCCCAGGCCGGCTGAGTCAGTTTGGGTTGAGGCCCTTGAGGAGCGACTCGAGCGCGTCGATCGCGTCGGGGCGGTTGGCCTCGGTCACCAGCTCGGCGACCTGCGCCTCGGAGAGGTCCGGGTGCGTCCGCCGGGTGAGCCGCCACAGCCGGTAGCGCACCCCCTCCAGGGAGTAGTACGCCCGGGCCATCGCCTTCGGGCTGGGCGTCACCCCGCCGCCGGCGGCCTTGTCGATCGCCAGCGACAGCGCGGTCGCGCGGTCGGGGCCGGCCAGGTCGGACTCGGGGGTGAGGTGGACGAGCTTGAGCGGGGAGACGCACCACCGCTGGGCGATCTCCTCCATCCGCTCGTCGATCGTGATCTGGTCGCCCGGGGTCGGCCACTGGACGGTGAGCGGGCGGCCGAGCAGCCCCTCCAGCCGCTTGCCGGCGGTGGCGACGAGCGCGGTCTTCTCATCGGGGGTCATGGGGCCTCGCTAGACCAGGGAGCCGCCCTTGCCCGAGGCCATCACCCGCACGATGTCCTCGGCGTTGTCGTCGGTGACCTCGCCGACCTCGTTGGAGGTGCCGCGCAGGTCGAAGAAGTCGGCGGTGTCGCCGACGTGGAACTTGATGTCCACCTTCGAGAGCCCGAGCGGCCCGTCGGAGGGGAAGTTGAGCACGTCGAGCGGGATCTCCGCCGACCACTCGTTGTGCGGGACGACCTCCTCGAAGTTGGTGGCCGTGACGCCGCTGTGCGTGTTCTCGGTCAGCCGACTGGTCGTCCGGAGCACCCACTTCTTGACGTCGTAGCGCGTGTAGCTGCCGGACGACCCGGCCGCCCGGACCTCGATGTACCCGCCGTTGCCGCTGACGTACTCGGCCATGATCGGACCCCGGGGTCGTCACCGGCGCCCGCGCTGGCCCTCTCGGGGGCGGCGGGTGGCCGAGGGAAGTTGGTCAGTTGTAGAGGGCCCGGAAGTCCACGTCGGCCACGGTGGTGCCGCCGTTGGAGATGAACAGCTTGGTCACGTCGTTGGCGAACGGGTTGGTCGTCCCGCCGCGGGAGTCCCAGACGATCACCCCGGCGCCCGAGGCGAACGTGAACGTCTCGTCGGGCGTGCTGCTGCTGTTGACCTTGATCGTCACCGACCCGTTGCCCCCCGAGACGGTGATCACGAGCAGCTTCAGGTTGTTCTTGACGACGGTCAGGTCGTGCTCGGCGTTCGTCGCCCCGCCGGCGACGCCGCTGCCGTCGCCGCCGTGCAGCGCCAGGATCGACTCGGAATTCGCCGTGATGTCGTCGCCGGTGCTGACGCCGGGCTGGCTGCCCGTGTAGCCGACCGACAGTCGTCGCGAGACGGAGGCCATCGCAATCCCCTCAAGAGGCCGAGCGGTCGCCCTGGACGAGCAGCTCGAACCGGATTCCGGTCAGGAGCACGTCCCGCCCCTCCCGCAGTTCCCTCGCCATCTCGCCCGACGCGGCGAGCGGCCGGCTGTGCAGGACGCGCTCCGTCGCGTTCCGCATGGCCGTTCCCTTCATGGGCGCCTGCCCGGCGGTCGTGGTGAAGCACGCGGCCAGCGCCTGCTGGACCGCCTGGGGGTTCACCCCCGGCGCCCCGACCGGGGCGTACACCCCGAACTCGACCTCCCACGGCTGGACGTAGGCCGCGCCGCTGAACACCCGCGCCTCGCCGGCCCGGAGTCTGAACACCGCGTACACCGGGCTCGACGGTGTGTCCGGGCCGCGGTCGAACCAGGCCCCGCCCGGCACGGCCGAGGCGAAGGCGGACACCGCGCCGGTGCGGGCGACGACGGCCGTCGCGATGTCGTCGGCGTTGATCACCCCTCACCCCGCAGGATCGCGTCGAGCCGGCCCCGCTCGCGCCTGAGGGTCGGGGCGACCCACGGGTGCCCCTCGCGCTCGTGCCGCGGCATGTACAGGACGTTCACGCCGACGACGCCCGCGAGCGGGTTCGTCAGCAGCTTCCAGGCGATCCCGGCCCGGCCGCGGCCGGACAGCTTCCGCGGCGGGGCCCCGGGGGTCGCCGGGGTCGCCGCGTACACCCGCCCCGATTTTCTCGCCTTCTTCCGAGGGGCAGGGACGCTGACGGTCCGCCTCAGCTCGTTGGCCGCGTGGGCGGCGGCCCGGGACAGCCGGCGGGCCGCCTCGGCGCGGGCCCGCTCGATGATCGGCCCGGGGTCCATGCCCGCAGCTTCGCGCGGCCGTTGCCTGTCCGCGGCGCTAGAGGATCTGCTCGAGCTCGACCCGCTGCAGCTCGTCGAGCCGCTCGGGCATCTCGGAGGAGACCACCGTGTAGTACGTCGTCCCGTCGTAGGCCCGGTCCCTGGCCCGGACGGCGACCCGCACCCCGAGGAGGGCCGTGAACCGCCGGGCGATCGTGACGCGGCCGAGGACCTCGCCGGCGGCCCCGTCCTCGGGCTGCACGCGGGCCGGGACGCCCGACGCCACGGCGGAGTAGCTCGAGAGCGCCATGCGGCCGGCCGCGTCCTGGGCGTTGCTCGGCCGCTCGAAGGTGAGCGAGCCCCGTAGTGCCGCCTGCAGCTGGAGGCTCAGGCAGTCGAGCTCCCAGGTGCCCAGCGCCCCGGCGTCGTTGCCGCCGACGACCGTCCAGGTCACCGACACCGGATCGATGGCCGTCACCGGGTTGACGATCAGGTCGCCGACCGCCGGGGGCCCGGTGTACGCCGACTTCGGGAAGTACCACTTCCGCAGACTCAGGAGGGCGACGCCCGCCGACGGCGCCAGCTCGGTCGTGCCACCCGGCCGCCACCACGCGTCGGCCACGGAGGCCCCGGGCGACTGGTACACCCCGAGTGCGGTCTGGGCCCGGTACGTCACGGTGACCCGGTCGGGCATCAGCCGGGCGTAGAGCCCCCGCAGTCGCGCCGGGTCGATCACCGGACACCCCCGGCCAGCACGGGCTCGCGGAAGGCGGCCAGGAGCTGGCGGACGGTGCCCATCGCCGGCAGGCTCAGGGCCCCGACCGCGTCGGCCTGGAGCTGGGCGAGCGACTCGGTCGCGTCGATGAAGGTGGCGCTGGCCGAGAGGAGCCCGCCGTCGGGCTGGCTCCTGCGGAGGAACGCGGCGAGCTGGATCACGGCGGCCTGGAGGTCGGCCGGGGCCTTCCCGGCGTAGCCGGTCGTGGCGCTGACCTTCACGCACCCGGGGACGCGCGGCCAGTACGCCGGGCGGGTCCCGGCGGAGGAGAGCCCCGCCCACTGGAGGCCGGGACCGACGCCGTAGCCCGGCCAGCCCGCCAGGGCGGCCCCGGTCAGCCGCTCGCGGCGGAGGATGCCGGCGGCGTAGTCGACCGTGTAGTCGTCGCCGGCGACGAGGACGGTGTCGGTGCCGAAGGTGCTCGCCTTCTGCCCGCGGCCGCCGGCGAGGTCGAGCTTCACCTCGGTGACGGTGTTGAGGGGCAGCCAGTCGAAGGGGAGCACCAGCTCGGGGACGCCGGTGCCGTCGAAGTAGTCGGCGCGGGTGGCGGCCTCGAGGGTGCGCCGGCAGTAGGTCTTGACCGCGGCCGCGGCGGCGTCGAGGAACGACTGGTCGGCGACGCCGCCGGCGGCGCCCGCGCCGGCCTGCCGCTGGAAGTCCGCGAGGGAGACGAGCATGCCCCCAGCGTCCCGCGGCCCTTGCCTGAAACGCACGCGGCCCCGGCAGTGCCCGGGGCCGCGGGGGCGTCGGGCGGCGGTCAGCGGAGCTGGAGGACGCGGTAGCCGTGGAGGAACAGGTTCGGCCGGTCGGTGCCGTCGGACTGGCAGACGAAGCTCGGGTAGATCGCCGCGGCCTTCGGGATGTTCGCAGTGGCGATCGGGTTGCCGGTGGCCACGCCGTTGATGTACTGCTGGATCGTGTCGGCGACGCCGTCGTAGCGGAAGCCGAGGCGGATCTTCGTGGCGTCGACGAGGGCCGCGGCGGCGATCTGCGTGCCCGTGCCGGCCTTGTCGCAGTCGAACTGCAGCGTGAGGTTGCCGCCGTTGAGGATCCGCCAGCCGATCCGGTTGTTCACGTTGATCGCGCCGGCCGAGATGATCGCCGTGCTGGAGGCGGCCAGGCCGACGAAGAGCTGGGCCTTGGTGACCGGCGGGGTCGTCGCGGTCAGGGTGAGGACGAACTCGGCCCAGATGCTCTTGCCCGCCGCCGGCAGGAACGGCGACTTCGTCCGCTGGAGGTTGCCGCCCTGGTTGGCGGTCGTGGCCCCGGCGTCCATCTTCAGGCGGCCGGGCGTGGTCGTGTCGATGGCGGCGCTGCCGGCCGTCGCCTGCGTGAAGGTGTACGGCCCGTTCGTCGGGTTGTAGTCCTGCCAGTCCTCCTCGATCCCCACGACCGTGTCGGGGTCGAAGAGCCACTCCTTGAGCGGGGCGTTGCCCCAGGGGCCGGCCTGGAACTTCACGGGGTCGATGAGCGCGGGCATGTCGTCTCCGGGCCGACTCGGGTGCGGGGTTCGGGGCCGGCGGCGCCGAGGGCCGGCCCCCGCCACTCAGAACTGCTTGAGCTGCTGGTCGAAGAACGCGCCGTAGACGCCGCCGGTCGTGGCCCCCGCGACGGTCGTGACGGCCCGGACGTACCGCTTGCTCCGCTGGAACTTCGCCCGCTGGATCGTGCCCGCGGCCACCCCGCTCGTCAGGGCGGTCAGCGAGTCGAGGAGCGTCACCGCCGAGGGCGAGGTGAACGCGCTGTCGTCGGACTCCTGCACGGTGATCGTGTGGGTGCCGTCGGTGATCGTCCCGTTGAACACCGTGATCGAGCACAGCCCGTCGCCGGTGATCATGTCGGCGGCCGCGCCGTTGGCAGTCGCCGTCCGGGCCGCCGGGTTGAGCGACGCGGCCGACAGCAGGTTGTTCTTGAGGTCGCGGGCTTGCGTGCTCATCGGTGCTCCCGGTGGTGCTCTGGGTCGGGGCGGCCCCGGGGCGGCCCCCCCCCCGGGGCGTGGTCGTGTCTGTGGCGCGGAGTCGAGCGGGTCGCTCGACAGCGCCACACCGCGGGGCTCAGCCGATCACGAGCACGTCGCAGACGACGAAGCTCGCGGGGTGGCGGGCCGCCGCGTCGAACCGCTGGATGCCCCGGATGTACACCTGGTCGTTCTGGAACACGGTGTCGCCGTAGGGGTTGGCCAGGACCTCCATGACGCCGTAGCGGGCCGTGACCCAGTCCTTGAAGTACCCGAGCAGGATGTAGGTCAGGTTCGTCGCCGACCCCTTCGCCCGGCTGTTCGACACCGTGTTCGACCAGACGACCGGGATGTTCTCCATCGTCGTCCGGGTACCGCCGCGGACCTCGGCGACCGTCCCGGTGATGTTGAACAGCGGCGGCCCCTTGCCGTCGCCCGGCATCGTCCCGTCGGCCCGGCGGTTGCGGAGGTAGGCGAACATCAGCCGCCGCATGACCCAGTTGAGGGTCGTGTCGTCGCCGACCGCGTCGGGGAGCTTCCCCTGCATGAGCGCGGTGTCCTCCCAGGCGAACGTGTCGCCGTTGGCCCCGGCCGTGCTCGCGGCGTGGAGGATGACCTTGTCGCTGCCGGTGCTCCAGGCCGACTGGGTCGGGTAGTTGAGCAGGCCGAGGACCTGCGTGCCGCCGGTCCCCTCCAGCTGCTGCTGGTCCATCTTGCGGGCGCCGACCTCGGCGATGTCGGTGCGGACGAGCTGCTCGGCCGTCGGGCTGGCGAACTTGAACAGCTCGCCGTTGATGGTCGTCAGCAGGGTCATCTTCTTGGCGGAGAAGTTGACCATGCCGGTCGCCGGGTCGCTGCCGGTCAGCTGCTGCTGCTCGCCGACCATGTAGGCGGTCGTGGTGCCCGTCTGCTTGGGCAGGGCCATCGACCCCTGCGGCGGCAGCGGGACCTCGGTCGCCCCGCACCGGGCGAACACCTCGGCGTTGCGCTGGATCTCGACCAGGTCGCCCAGGACCGGGAACGGGACGAGCGTCCCGACCGCGTTGTCCTGGAGGGTGCCGATGTTCTTCTGGCGGAGCCGGGCCGCCTCGTCGGGGTCGTACCCCTTGGTCGTCGCGGCGATCTTCTGCTTGAGCGCGGAGACGAACTCGACCTTCTTCGGGTCCGGGTCGAGGGTGCCCTGCTCGTAGCCGACCGGGACGCAGTCGAGCGCGAAGGGCAGGAGGAACCCGCGGCCGCCGAACTCCATCGGCGCCCCGGCGTAGTACCCCTTCAGCACGTTGTGGGCGTGGATCTCCTCCTTCGCCTGGTCGGCGCCGATCGCCCCGAGGCAGAAGGCGGCGGCCTTCTGGAACGAGTAGCCCCGCTCCCCGAGCGGTCCCGTGACGCCGAAGGGGGGCTTGGCCGCGGCCATCATCTTGGCGATGACCGACTGGCCCTTCGTGCGGGGGGTGGGCTTCGCCGGCGCGGCCTTCCGCTTGGCGTCGAGGAGTTCCTTGAACGTGGGCTGCTTGTCGGCCACGGCGCGGGCTCCGGGTTCTGCCGGGCCCACGCTGGCCTCGGGGCGAGGGGCGTGGGTGCCGATCGGGTGGCTTGGTCTTTAGGCGGCCGGCGGGTGCCCCGGTTCGCGCTTCGAGCAGGCCGGGGTGTCGGCGGCCGTTACCGGGTAGCGGCACAGGGGGCCGAAGTCGGTCACCTGGGCGTTGATCGCCGGCGGCCCGAGCACGCACAGGCCCAGCCGCCTGGGCTCGCCTTGTGGCGCGTTCCGCGCCACAACGACGGTCCGCTCGCCCGCCTCCAGCCAGTGCCGGCACCCGTCACACGTCGGCCGGGCCGGCGGGCCGGCGGGCGGCGCCTGCGGCCCGACCGCCTTCGGCGTGTACGGCTTCTGGCGGCCCATCAGTTCACCCGCTCGGCTCTGATCACCGGCCGGCCGACGACCCGCACCTCGCGGGGGACGCCGGCCTGGCAGTGGACCTCCAGGTTGACGTTGCCGTTGAGCGACTCGCGGTCGGCCGCGAGTAGCTCGGCGAGGGCCATCCGCCCCAGGGCCTCGACGGCCCGGGCGCGGGCGGCGGCCCGGTCCACGCTCGGGCGGTCGCTCATCGCCGGGCCAGCTCCTCCGCCAGCTCCTCGGCGCTGGGCAGCGCGTCGAGCTTGTCGAGTGCCGCCTCCAGCCGGCCCACGACGGGGGCCAGCACCTTCTCGACGATCCCGGCGACCGCCTTCGTCTCCTCGTCGCCGTCGTCGTCCTGACCCGTCTTGTCGGGGTCGTCGTCGCCCCCGTTGCCGCTGTACTTGGCGTGGTCGTCGGCGAACTGGCCGATGGCGTCGAGCATCTCCTCCTTGGTGATCTCGCCGGCGCAGTGGGCCCGCACCGCCTCGTGCATCCCCGACTCGAGCCCGGCCTTGACCTGCTCGTGCGGGGGCGGGGCGTCGGGCGACCCGCCGGCGGCGTCGGAGGTCGTGCCCATGTCCTTGGTGACCGCCGCGCCGCCGCCGCCGGCCGCGTCGGCCGGCTTCGTGGTGTCGGTCGCGGCGGCGGCTGCGGTCGTGCTCACGGGGTTCGCTCCGGGGTGTGGCGCGTCCCGCGCCACGGGTCGCGTCACCCCCACTGTGGGGCCCCGCGTTGCCTGCCGCAGCCGTGGGAAGGCGGCAAGCGCCTTCGTCACGAGGGCGGCTGGGCCGCCGCGGCCGACCAGCCCGGCGGCCCGCGGCGCGTCCACCCAGCCGAGCGAGAGCGACCCGGGGCAGCTCGGCACCGGGACGGCGCTGGTCTCCAGGAGTTCGCCCCCGAGATACTGCCGCAGCCGCCGGCGGACGCCGAAGCGGGCCTCGGCCTCGGCCGGGGAGACGTCGCGCAGCCCGTCGTCGAGGAAGCCGATCGAGGCGCCCCGCAGCACGCCCTGGCGGTAGAGGTCGCGGGCCAGTCGGCCCTCGGCCGTGTCGGCGAAGTACCACCGCTGGCGGAGCCGGCCCCCTTCGTCGAGCCAGCAGGTGAAGTTGCCCGCCGGGTCCTCGCACTTGGCGATCGGGAAGGACTTGCGGTCGTGCGCCCAGATGACGACGGGGTTCTTCCGGTACTCGTCGAGGCGGATCGTCGAGGGGACGACGACCTCGCCGTCGCGGTCAGGCATCTCGACGGAGGCGACGATCTCCAGGTAGCCCCCGGCCTCGTCGTACCGGGGCGGCTCGGGGGCCAGCTTCAGGCGGGGCTTACCCACGGGTCAGACCTCGCTCGTCTTCCGGGAACACCGTCAGCAGGGCACACGCGCAATGCGGGTGGGCCGGCGGGTGGTACACCACGCGGTAGGCCGGGTTGCCCGTCGGGTGCGTGTAGAACGGCTCGCCGATCTTGGCCCGCGTGCCGGCGAGCGACGCGCACAGGGTGCAGCAGTCACTGCTGGCGAGCCACTCGTGGCTCGACACCCCGAGTTCGGCGGCGGCCTCCACCTCGCCGGCGTGCATCGCCCGGCTCGCCTCGGTCGCGGCGACCGTGTAGGCCCGCGGCGGGGCGAAGTGTGGCGCGAGCCGCCCGGCGATCGTGGCGAGCGACGCGCCGGCCTCGAGCCCGGCCGCCAGCTCCGAGCGGACCGCGTCCCGCAGGGTGTCGGTGACCGAACCGGCCAGCGCGAGCACCAGCTGTTGGACGGCGGCCGGGACCTCGACGCGGAAGAGGCCGAGGTCGACCGTCAGCCCCGGGCCCGCCGCCTTGACCCGCAGGCGTGCATCAGGAAGGTGCCGAGCGACCAGCCCACCCCGAAGCCGCCCAGGATCACCGAGCCCCACGCGACCGCGTAGTCCCACGTCACGTTGCACCTGGTGGCGGCCCAACTGGTACTCGTGCAGCAAGAGCGGCATCAGCTCGCGGGCCAGCTCCGGGGCGAAGTGCCGCAGGTAGACCGGCCGGCGCCCCTCGACCTGGCGACGGGCCGCGGCGAGCATGCCGCGGAACAGGTGCGCCAGCACGGCCCCGGCCCGGCGGCCCGACGGGACGCGGCGGCCGTGGAGCGGGTCGGTGGGCAAGGTCAGGCCTCGTGGACGACGACGCGGGCGCCGCACTCGAGAACCAGTGCCGTGCGATCGCCACGCAGCCACGCCTCCGCATCGGCCCGCAGCCTCTCCGCCGCCGCCTCGCTGACCAGGACGTTCGGCGGGATCTCGATCACGGCCCGCGCCCGCCGCGAGTACCGCGGCCGGTTCCACCACGCCTTGAGCCGCGGCCAGACGGCCAGCAGCCAGAGGGCGGTGAGCCCCGACGCGGCGGCCGGCAGGTAGGACTGGTTGAGCACGACGTCTTCCATCGCTCACGCTCCGTTGACGAGCAGGCCGTTGACCGCCACCCGGCCGGCGGCCGTCAGGTGCCCGCGGTCGACCCCTGAGGCGGCCGGCGTGTACCAGCCGGCCGCCTCCCACTTGCGGCACAGCGCCTCGACCGCCCCCCGCGAGAGCCCCACCCGGACGCCGGCCAACGCCGGCGTCTCGAACTCGAGCATGCCGCGGAGGACCTCCAGCTCGGCGCGGGGGCCGGTCGTCATGACCCCGAGTCTGCCGGCGGGGTTGCCTGGCGCTTCGGCGGGATCAGCTTTGCCAGGTGCCCGGCGAACCCCTTCATCCACCCCGCGGCGACCGCCCGGTCCCGCTCCTCCCGGGCCTCCCGCTCGGCGTCGGGGGCGTCGTCGGGCAGGGTCGTCAGGTCGTCGAGCGTCCGGTCGAACACCTCCACCGGGTCGGCGGTCTCGGCCCACTCCCGGAGGTCGGCCACGAGACCCACCGGGTCGGCCGCCCGCCGCACGCCCTCGACGAGCACGTCCACGGCGTCGCGGCGGGCGGCCGGCCCGCCGGATCGGAGTTCCCTGGCGGCGTCCTCGAACACGGCGTCGGACGTGTGGTAGCCGGCCGCGTCGTCGAGTTTGATCGCGGCCTTGAGGTCCCGGCCGACGGACCGCCGGGCCGCGTCGGGCAGGTCGAGCCCGGCGGCGTACCGGTCGGCCTCCGCCCCGGCCGCGGCGAGCACCTTCCGGGCGGCGGCGCGGTGGGCCCTCCGGCCGTCCCGGAGGGCCCCCATCGCCTCCGCCGCCGTGGCCGCACCGGCGACCCGACTGGCGGCGGTGCCGATTGCGGCGGCCACGCCGTCGAGGCCCCACCGGGCCGCGTGGTGGCCGGCCGCGGCGACGATCCCGGCGACCCGCTCGGAGACGGCCCCGGCGCGGGCGGAGAGCGCGGCAGGGCGGCCCCCCGGCTTGCGATTCGGGCCGCCAGGCCCGCCCCCGCGCCCGGAGACGAACCGCCCGTCGGCGTCGCTGTGGTCGTGTCCCTGGTCGTCGCGGACCTTGCCGCGGACGCCCTTCCCGGCGGTGCCGGCGCCCGGCAGGTCCCCCCCCGGACACCCCATCTCCGCGAGCAGCGCCCGCAGGACCTCCGCAACCACCGCCTCGCGGCCCGGGGCGTCGGCCGACTTCCCCCCGGCCCGCGCCCGCAGGTGCTGCCGGACCTTGGTGAGCCCGTAGGCGAGGACGTGGGAGGCGACCACGGCGGCCGTGTTGCCCGAGACGCCCAGGTGCGCGCCGAGCCAGTCCCCCGTGTTCCGGGCGGTGATGATACGGCCGTGGTCGAACACGTCGTCGAGGACGTCGTTGGGGGAGAGGCCGCTGTTGGCGATCCGGTAGGCCAGCTCCTTCGCCCGCTCCCCGACCCGCTTGGCGGCCTCGACCGCCTTCGACCCGGCCCGGCCGATCTTGGCGGCCAGCGAGCGGGCGGTCGCCACGTCGGCGACCGCCCGGTGCGCCGCCTCCGGCTCGCCGCCATCGGGCTTGACCCAGCGGTGCCGCGACTCGTCGAAGCGGGCGCCGGGGAACGGCGGCGGCCCGTGGCCCTTCCCGACCCACGCGGCGGCCGCCTTGAAGTCGGCGTCGGGAGACAGGTCGGCGTCGTCGGAAAGCCCGTCGGCCTGGTCGGGCAGGCCGCCGCCCGGCCCGCCGCCCCCGGGCTCCAGGTCCCACGCCGCCCCGCCGTCGGCGCCCGGGTTGACGAGGCCGGCCGACACCAGCGGCCGGTCGTAGATCTCCTCCGGCCACGGCTCCAGGTCGAGGACGTGCGTCCGCCAGTCGTTGGCGCTCGCCGCGTTGGCGGCGGTCGCGGCGGCGAAGTCCTGCCGGCGGGCGTCGGGGTCGAACTCGTCCTTGTCCGGCGGGTAGAAGAGCCGGTAGCGCGGGTCGAACCGCCGGGCGAGCTTCTCCGTGAGGACGGCCGCGCGGGTGCGCTTGCGGGGGTCGATCGTGTTGCGGTTGACGTTGACGAGCGCGGCGACCATCGCGGCGCGGCTGGGGACGGAGGCGAACCCCAGCACGCACTCGTCCAGGCCCCACATGGCCATGACGTAGCGGCGGAGCGTGTCCTGGCTCTGCATGAAGGCCAGCTCCTGCTCCGGCGGCGGGGGGACGTACTCGGCGCCCTCCAGGAAGATCGGGCGGTTGGCGTTGAAGACGCCCTGGTGCCTCGCGTAGAACCGCGACTCCATGCGCTGGATCGACGCCTCGGTGAGCTGTACGGTCGGGTCGAGCTTGACCGTCCCGCCGACCATCGCGCCGTTGTCGAGCGAGAAGTTCCGCGCCGCGTCCACCTTCTCGTAGGTGTCGACGAGCGCAGCGGCGGCCTGCGTCGTCGCCTGGGGGTAGAGCTTCGAGAGCGGCGAGGGCCAGCGGGTCCAGACGATCTCGTCGGGGTCGAAGGGGGTGAGCGCCGCCGAGGCCCCCCGCGGCACCACCTCGAAGTGGTCGACCAGCCTCTCCCGCCCGAGACACACCGGCCGCACCCAGTGGCTGGGGATCACCCACAGCTCGTCGGGCCGGCCGGCGTCGTCCTCGACGACCCAGACGAAGTCCTCCCCCGTGAGGCAGTTGAACAGTTCCGCCTCGTACCAGAACCCGGGACCGGTGTCCGGGTCGTTGGGGTCGGCCAGGAGCCGCGCGAGCGGGTCGGAGTCGGGGACGAACTCCAGCTCCTCGTTCGGGCGGGCGGGCCCGACCGACTTCTCGCGCCAGTAGGGGGAGGCGAAGGCGCGGGGCTCGGGGCGGTCGCCGCGGCCGGCGAGGTACGCCTTCGTCGCGAGCTTGTATTTCTCGCGGTCGGTCGGGGCGGCGGCGCGGACGACGAGGGGCGGGTCCTTCGCGACCCGCCTGGCGATGTAGTCGATGCAGCGGTAGTTCCAGCCGCGGAAGTGGAGGACCTGCTCCTGCTTGCTCAGGAGCTGCGGGCCGTTGCCGTAGCCCCCCGGGCCGTAGGGGCCGACGAGCCGGGCCATGCCGCCCTCGCCGGTCCGGGCGCCGAGCGAGCGCAGGGCGGCCGACGCCTTGGCACGCAGCCAGTGCAGTGCGTCCCACAGAACGGCCCGGCCGCCGCGTCGTGCCATGCCGGACAGCATGCCGCGGGGCTTGCCTGTTCGGCGGTTACGCCGCGGCCCCGTCCCTCTCGGCCAGGAAGTGCTTCACCTCGGCGACCGTCAGCCGGCAGCGGTCCACCCGGCGGAGCAGCTCGTGCGCCTCCCCGGCCAGCGCCAAGAGCGCGAGGAACGACCGGAGGGCGTGGCCGTGCAGCGCCGGGCACGGGCCCTGGACCATCACCCCGTCGCGGGACGCCGACACCTCGAAGTCGCCGCCCCAGCGGAACACCGGGCCCGACATGATCGTCGGCGTGTAGCGGCACGGGTAGCCGTAGTGGGCCCCGATGGGCGGGTCGTCGAACATGGGTCACTCCTCCGCGGCCGAGGAGGTCGCGTCGGCCGCCGCCAGCTCGCTTGCGTCCACCCGCACGCCGGCCAGCTCCGCCCCCGCGATCTCGACGGGGAGGTACGGCGGGTTGCCGGCCGAGTCCGCGACGCGGCACAGGCCGCCGGCGGGGTGCGGGATGTTGTTCTAGCCCGCCGACGCCGTTCGCGTTTACGCGGCCGACCTTCCACGGCTCGAACATCTCCTCCCCCTCACCAGATGCGGGCCTCGCGCTTGCCGGCCAGGAACGTGTGCGCCCCGCTGCAGGCGTCGACCTGGTCGTCGTGGTCGCCGCTGGGGAACGCCCGGTGCTCGTCGAGCAGCGCCGCGTTCCACTCGCCCCGGACCAGCGTCACGTTCCCGGCCTCGATCTGGCTGCCCCACGGCTCGGCCCGCTCCGCCTTCGACCCCTCCGGGGCCACGGCCAGCGCCGGCCACCCGTCGAGAACCTCGCGCACGAGCAGGTCCGCCGCGATCTTACCAGACGCCCCGCCCTCGCGCTCGACCCGGACCGGGACCGTCTTGCCGTCCAGCTCGGCCGTCTGCCGGATCAGACGGCGGACGCCCTGCGGGCCCGCACGCTCGCGGACGACGTGCAGGACGAAGTAGCCGCCGTCCTTGTGCTTCCCCATCCGGACGCCGACCGTCCAGTCGGGGTCGGCACCGGCCTGGGCCTCGGTGCTGGCCAGGTCCCAGAACCGTACCTGCCGGGCGAAGTTGTCGGCCGTCGGGGTCGCGCCGATGACCTTGATCCGGTCGAGGCCGCGGAAGAACCCGCCCTCCAGGTCGAGCGGGCGCTGCTGGTACTGCGCGGCGAACCAGGTCGGGGCGTTCCGCCGCTTCCGCTCCAGCTCCTCCCGCGGGTACCGCTCCGGCCACAGCGCCTCGCCGACCGCCCGGCCGAGCGGGTCGCCCGGCTCGGCGAGCGCGGGAATGCTCACGCACCGCCAGTCCCGGGGCTGCTCCCTGAGGAGCCGGCCGCCCAGGTCCTCGGTGTGCCACCGCTGTTGCGTCTCCACGACGGCGGCCCCGGGCTCCAGCCGGGTGTCCACCGTCGAGTTGAACCAGTCCCACACCTTCCGCCGGTGGACGGGGCTGAGGGCCTCGGTCGCGTTCTTGACCGGGTCGTCGATGACGAACAGGTCGGCGCCCTTGCCCAGGATCGGCCCGCCCGCCCCGGCCGTCTGCATCCCGCCGCCGTGCCCCTCGATCTCCCACCGGTCGGCCGCCTTGCTGTCGGACCGGACGCGGACGCCGAACACCGGCCCCCAGCGGGTGACCGTGTCGCGGACCTTGCGGCCCCAGCCCGCGGCGAAGTCCGCCTCGTAGCTGGCGAGGATGACCCGCCTGTGCGGGTGCGTCAGGAGGAACCACGCCGGGAGGAAGTGGCTGACGAGCACCGACTTCCCGTGGCGGGGCGGCGCGAAGATCAGGACGCGGCGGGAGACGCCGGCGACCAGGTCGAGGAGCAGTTCATCGATCAGGCAGAGGTGGGGGGGCGTCTGCCAGAGGCTGGGCAGGTCCGCCTTGCCCAGCCGGGACGGGCTGCCCAGTAGGCGGGCCAGGAGGGTCGGGTCGGGCGGCGGCGCGGGCGGCGAGGTCACTGGCGATGGCCTGGCGGATGAGGTCGCCGAGCGGGTCCGGGCCGGCCGCCGGCGCCTTCCACATGCCGATGTGGTCGCCGGCCAGCTTGAGCGCTTCGAGCTTGTTGGCCAGCTTGACCCGAATGGTGCCGCCGGACTCGGTGACCGTCTCGCTGCACTCGACCACGCACCGGGCGGCGTCCTCGGGGAGCGTGGCGGACGGGCGGAGCCTCACGCCGTCGGGGCCCCACTCCATCACCTGCCGCGGGTCGAGGAACGCGATCCGGGCGACCTCCAGGAGCACCCGGTCGGCCGTCACCCGCGTGCGCTCGGAGCGGGCCTGCTGGAGTTCCGAGACGCGGGCGGCGACCCTAGCGTTTGCTAGCAGCCGGGCGGCGTTCGCGTCCGCCGACTTCGGCTTCGCCTTCGGGTAGGCCCGCCGGTACGCCGCCGAGCCGTTCAGGTCGATCAGGTACTCCTGGCAGAACCGCTCCTGCTGCGGCGTCAGCTTCCTCGGCTTGCCGGCCATACGTGATCGCGAGAAACGCCTCCACGTCCCGGATGAACATGCCGTCGATTATTGCGCAGCACATTGCCTGAGCCCGGCCCGTGTGGCGGGTTTGCGGCCGGAAGTGCGATTAGACGGGTGGTAGGCTGGGGTGCCGCCCGCAGGCAAGGAGGGTCGCAAAACTGGCGAGTCGCCGCGCATGAAAGCGGGGCGGGTGCTGACTACACCCGCCCCGCGTGTCGTCATGACGGCCGGGACGAACGGCCCGAGGTCTAGCATACCTCGGAGCCGCCTCATGTGCATCACCCCGACCGCGCCGCCCCCGGCGGTGCAACCCGCGTGCCGCCTCCCGCGGTACGTCACCCGAACGCCCCAGGGCCTCTACATCGCCCGCGTCCCGCTCGGGCCGCTCGACCGCGCCGAGCTGGGAACCCACCCCACCCCCGCCGCCGCCGGCCTGGCGGCCCACCTGTTCGTCGTCCGCCTGGTCGCCGGCGGTGACGCCCGCACCGTGGTCGGGTCACTCGTCTCCGAGGGCGTCGTCCCCGCGGGTACGCTGCCGCAGTGGGTCCGGGCCCGCGAGACGCCCCAGGGCCTGCGGTACGTCGGGCGGGCCCGCGTCAACGGCATCCTGGTGGGCACCCGCCGCCACGTCTGCCCGTGGGCCGCGCACGCCGCCGTCCGCCGGATGGTGCTCGCCGAGTTGGCCCGGCAGCGGGCCCGCCAGCGCGAGCGGCGGCACGTGTCGGAGTACCCCGGCGTCCGCCAGATCCGGGGCGGCTACCAGGCCCGGTACTGGCTCGGGGGCGGCAAGAGCCTCAACCTCGGGTACTTCACGGCCGACGACCACGGCGACCTGGCGGAGTGGGCCGCCGGCCGGGCGTGGCGGGAGTTCGACCGCCTCCACGGCTCGCTGGGCTGGTCGGTCGCCGACGCGTTCGCGGAACTGCGGCGGTCGGGCGTCGTGCCCCGCGACTGCGAGAGCCTCTACGCCGAGCGTGGCGCGGGACGCGCCACCGGGGGTGCCGCGTGAGACGGGTGGTGATCGGCGGGGTGAGCTACGCCTGCCCGTTCGAGCCCCTGTTCCGGCCGCTCTCGGCCGAGGAGGGCCGCACGCTCGAGGAGTCGATCGCCGAGAACGGGGTCCAGTACCGGGTGAAGGTCTGCCGCACCCCGGGCTGGGGCAACACCCTGATCGACGGCGAGCACCGGGCCCTGATCACGGCGCGGCTCAAGCTGCCGTGCCCGAAGGACGACCTCGGCGAACTGCCCGACGAGCTGGCCGCCCTCCTGGCGGTCGAGCTGAACGCCGGGCGGCGTCAGCTCTCCCCGGGCGAGCTGGAGCAGAAGCGCCGCGACCGCGTCGACCGGGTCGCCGCCGCCCGCCGGGCCGGCAAGTCGCTGCGGGCGATCGCCGACGAGGTCGGGGTCGGCGAGAGCCAGGTCCGCCGGGACCTGGAGGCCGCCGCGGCGACTGCGCCGGGGGGCGCAGTTGACCCCGAGGGGGGCACCGTCAAGGGCAAGGACGGCAGGAATCGCAAGGCGAGGCGGGATGGCGGCAGGCCCAAGGCCCCCCGCTCCGGCGGCGCGAAGGCCCTCGACGCGGCACTCAGGCACGCCCGCGGGCTCTCGGGCGTCGTGCCGGCCGTACTCGCCGACGACCGGCTCGGCCCGCTCCTGCGGGAGGCGGCGGCGAAGTGGCAGATCCCCGTGCACGAGGGCGGCGACTGCTGGCCGGTGCTCCTGGCCCTCGACGGGGCGCTCTCCGAGGCGGCCGGGGGCCCGGCCGGGGAGGCGCCCGGTGGGTGAGCCGGAGCTGGCCGCGGTCGAGCGGCAGGGCCTCGACTGGGCGGCGAGCACGACGGCGCTGGCCCGGGCCGGGAAGTGCGACGCACCCGGCGGGGTTCCAGGACCAGCCGCAGCGCGGCCCGCATGTTCTCCAGGGCGTCGGCGGGATGCCGGGGTTCTCCAGGCACCAAAGCGCGTACCGGAGGTTGTGGAAGAGCGCCGGGATGCCGCTCTTGGTCTTGGGTACGTGGTCGAAGGCGAACGCGACGGCTCGGAGTGCGGGAACTCCGAGCCGTCGCCTGCATCATGATGGGCCGGCGGTGAGCCGACGCCGGCATTGTACCAGCCCCGCCCGTCACCCGCACTCGGCCGCGGCCCGGGCCGCCTTGCCGAGCGACTGTTCGAGGTACACGTCGATCGTGTTGTCGCCGGCGTGGCCCAGCAGCGCCGCCGCGGTGTGCCGGTCGAACCGGTCGCCGACCTCGGTCGCGGCCAGGTGGCGGAGCTGGTTGGGGCTCCAGACCGGGGCGTGCGACTCGGCGTCCACGCCGGCCGCGGCCAGCCGGCGGTTCACCCGGTCGATCGCCCGCTTCACGAACTGCTCGTACTGCTTGACCGCGTAGCGCGTCGAGTACCCGACCCGCTTGAACCGGTTCCCCCGCCCGACCTCGGCCAGCGCCCTCGCCGGGCTGAAGACGTAGTCGTCGGGGCCGAGCCCGGCGAGCAGCGGCCGGAGGAGCTGCTGGCAGCGGGGCCCGAGCGGGACAGCCCGCGGCTTCCCCTTGTGCGCCGTCTTGTGGTCGGAGGGGCAGTAGACCCAGACCAGCGCCCCGCCGACGGCGATCGCCGAGAGCTTCCTCCCCGTGCCGGCCAGCTCGACGGACTCGTCGGGGCGGGTGCTGACCTCGCCGCGCCGCATCCGGCACACGTCCTGCGGCCGCATCCCCGAAAGCGCCTGCACCCGGCACATCGCGTAGAGGGTCGGCGGCAGCTCGACGAGCGCCATCGACCAGCCGGGCCCGGGCGGCAGCACCCGGGCGGGCTCGCGGCCGCCCTTGCCCTTGTGGATCGCCTCGACGGCGCGGAGCGACTCGACGCACTCGGCCGACACGTCCCCCTCGGAGAGCAGCCACACCCAGCAGCGCTGGGCGGCGCGGACGAGGTAGTTGACGTAGGTGCGGGAGAGGGGCCGGCCGTCCCGCTTCGACCGCCGCTCGTCGAGGAGGTACTGGCGGACGGCCTTCAGCTCGCGGCCGCGGAACCGGTCGGCCGGCAGCTCGGCGTGGCGGAGCCTGACCGCGTCGACCATCTCCCACAGCCGGGCGACCGTGGCCGGCTGGTCGCGGTAGTACGAGAGGGCGTGGTCGCGCATGTACCGCAGGAGCCCCTCGGCCACGGCGAGCGGGTCCCCTGCCTTGCGCAGTGGGGTATTACCAGAGGGTACATCCGCGCGTCCGTCGAGGATCTCGCGGCAGAGCTGCTTGTGGCGGCGCTCGGCGACCGTCCTGTCGCCGCCGAGGGTGACCCGTTTGCCGTCGAGGTAGACGCAGAACTGCCGGGTCGGCTTGTGGTACTTCAGGTCGGGGACGGGGCTCTTGCGGCGGGGCATCGTGCGGCACTCCATGCCGGGATAGCGGGTACGTTTACCCGCTATCCCGGGGAAGTCGCCGCGCCTCGTGAGAGGGTGTCGCCCGAAGTGGCGTCCCGGCGTGGGGATCGGAGTATGCCCGACAGGAGTTGAACCTGTAACCTTCGGCTCCGGAGGCCAAGGCCAACGGGCCGGCGGGTCGGGAGTAACTCTCACGCGGGCGTCGGCTTCCGTGCGACGGGCCGGCCGGAGGGGGCCGGCCGGGCCCGGCGGAATCCCGCGGTAATCACGGGTAACCCGCCTCCTTAGCGGGTAGTCACGGGTATCGCACACCCGTTGCCCGCCGGTCAACCCCGACTCAGAAGTCGGGGTCGGCCTCGGGGAGATCCGGCAGCTCGTGGACGGCCTCCGGGTCGAGGGCCAGCGCCGCCCGGACGCGGCCGACGTGGCAGTGCCCGGCCAGCCGCAGGAAGGCCGTCAGCGACTCCAGGTACACGAGCGGGAAGCACACCTCCCGGCGGGGCACCGTCCGTCCCGGCTGCCCCCGCCGCCGGCCCCGCCACGCGGCGCGGGTGTAGGGCCAGTGCGCCGTCAGGAGCAGCACGAGCCCGGCGGGGGCGTACCGCAGGTAGCCGACCCCCGTCGGCGTCTCGCGGTCGGCCGGGACCAGGTGGCCGTACCGCTCGACGGCCTGGTCGATCGCCATGCAGAGGGCGTCCGCCGGGGCGCCCCTGAGCGCGACGCGGGGCATGGTGTCACTCCGGGATGTCGCAGCAGCCGTAGCACTTCAGGCCGCCGTCTTCGAGGTCGTGGTGCAGCTCGCCCCGCTTGCCGCAGACCGGGCACTGCGGCAGCCCCTCCGCCTCCGCCCGCTTCTGGCGCTCGACGAAGCGGCGGATCGACCCGAGCGTCGTGTACTCGGTCCGCCCCCGGTACTCGCGGCCCGGGTAGGTCTTGACGAGCTGACAGTCGGTCATGTCCACCCAAAAGCCGACGCCCGACAGCTTGCAGACCTTACACCGGCCCTGCTGGTGGCTCTCGGCGATCACGTAGTAGCTCGACCCCTTGTAGGTCACCTTGGCGTACACGCGGCGGTCGTCGGCCTCGCTCGCGGCCGGGAGCCCCTTGCCGGCATTCGGGTCCTCAGACCCGGCCGGGTCGTCGGCCGCGGGCCGGGTGTTGAGGCGCCCGACCAGGGCCGTCGCCTCGTCCCGCTTGGCGGTGCCGATCCACCACTGCCGGCGGTCGGGATCCCAGTGACAGCCGATCCGCTTCGCCTCGCCCTTCGCCGCGAAGGGCAGGTCGACCAGGTACAGCCGCGAGCCGCTCTGCTCGATCGTCGTGGCCATGTTCGTCTCCTCGATTGGGGTTGCCATCACCTATCACTGGTGATATATTATCATTCATGATAGGCCACGCAACCCCAGATATTGCTTTTTTTGATAATTTCCGTAAGTTCCGCCGCATGAGCGACTCGGAGCTGGCGGCGGTGATCGGCGCGAACGTCCACGCGGCCCGGCTCGCGGCCGGGCTGACGCAGGGGGAGCTGGCCGAGAAGTCGGGGATCGCGCCGCCGAACGTCAGCCGGCTGGAGGCCGGGACGCACCTGCCGAGCGTGACCACCCTCAAGCGGGTGGCCGACGCGCTGGAGGTGCCGATCTGCGCGCTGCTCGACCCGCCCGCGGGCAAGACGAAGCCGGCCGCCGGCGGGCGTCCCCGCGGCCGGCCGAAGAAGAAGCCCGACTGACCGCGTCCCGTCGCCACGGAGGGCGTCAATGCTCGTCGCCTACTACCGCGTCTCGACCGACCGCCAGGGCAAGAGCGGCCTGGGTCTCGACGCCCAGCGCGCCGCCGTCGCCGAGTACGCCCGCCGCTCGGGCGAGCCGGTCGCCGCCGAGTACACCGAGGTCGAGAGCGGCCGCCGGTGCGACCGCCCCCAGCTCGCCGCGGCACTCAGCCGCGCCCGCGAAGGCGGCGAAACGCTCGTGGTCGCCAAGCTCGACCGGCTGGCCCGCGACGTGCGACTGGTCCTGGAGCTGGCCGACTCGGGCGTGCGGCTGCACTTCCTTTGACCTCCCGGACCTGGCCACGCAGGACCCGACCGTCGGCCGGCTGCTCCTGACCGTCATGGCCGCCTTCGCCGAGTTCGAGGCGCGGCGGATCGCCCAGCGGACGCGGGAGGGCCTGGCCCGCCGGCGGGCGCGGATGCTCGCGGGGGACGCCGCGGAGTACCGGCTGCGGGTGCTGCCGAAGGTGCTCGGGGCGATGGAGGGCCGCACGCTCCGGGAGGCGGCCGCGGAACTCAACCGCCGCGGCATCCCGACCCGTAAGGGCCGGCGGTGGACCCTGGCGAACCTGGAGGTGTTCGCCAGGGGTCGCAACTGGAAGACGCCGCGGCCGGAGTACGGACCGCCGTAACCGACACAACTGAAATTTTGTTCACCTTTTTCCTTGACTCCCGGAAACGGGAGTGCACGCTCCCCTCGACGAGCAGTTCCCACCGGCCGGTGTGAGTCGGCCGCGCGTCACCGGGCATTCCGCCCGTCGCCCACAAATCCCCACCAGGCCGCAGCCCCGCGCCGACCCGCGGGCACGCCGGCCGTCATGATGCGCGGGTGTAGCACACACCGCGGGAGGTCCACCGTGCGCGCGTCGATCGAGGAGCTGGAGGAGCTGGCGGCCCGGATCATCGCGGAGGGCCCGGTGCGCGTGGCGGAGGTCGCCCGCCGCTGCCCGGCCGACCGCGGCCGGCGCGGGCACGTCTCGGCCGACGCCGTCGTCCGGTGGATCCGCCACGGCCGCCGCGGCGTCCGGCTGGAGGGGTGCCGGCTCTCGGGCAAGGGGTGGTGCAGCTCGTGGCCGGCGCTGGCCCGGTTCTCGGCCGCGCTCGAGGCGGCCGCCGGTGGGACGGCGGCGGTGGTGGCGCCGCAGCAGCGGGAGCGCCGGGCCCGGGGCGCGGCCGCCGAGCTGGACGCGCTGCGCGGGCACAGGCAACGACCCCGGTAACCTCGGTGCCGTGGGGGCGAACCCCGCCCCCGGTTACCGAGGACGACGCCGT
>Ga0070741_10002836_pt1 | contig 45011 bp, 39 predicted proteins | sample Coa_R1_4_FD_66440 | JGI IMG/M metagenome (GOLD analysis project Ga0070741, IMG submission 66440) | Surface soil microbial communities from Centralia Pennsylvania, which are recovering from an underground coalmine fire - Coalmine... | ecosystem: Environmental > Terrestrial > Soil > Unclassified ... | reverse complement strand
CGGGGTGAGGGCCCAGTTCTCCCTCTCCCCCTGGGAGAGGGTCGGGGTGAGGGCCCAGTTCTCCCTCTCCCCCTGGGAGAGGGTCGGGGTGAGGGCGCATCCTCTCCCTAACCAGACCCCATACCACCGGCCGCCGTCGGCGCCCCCGGCCCCTCCAGCAGCGGCACGAGCGCGAGCGCGTCGGCCACGACGTGGATGCGGATCGGGCCGCTCCGGCCGCGCACCGCGATCTCGTGCGCCGGGAAGGCCGCCAGGTCCACGCCCGCCCGCTGCGCCACCTCCGCCGACACGACGAGCTGGCAGCCGTACTCCTTCGTCGCCGCCTCCAGGCGGCTGGCCGTGTTCACCACGTCGCCGATCGCCGTCAGGTAGCGCGCTCGCCCGTAGCCCATCTCGCCCACCACCACGTGGCCCGCGTGGATGCCGATGCCGATGGCCAGCGGCTCCTTCAGGTCGTGCCGCAGCGTCGCGTTCAGCCACGCCAGCGCTCCCGCCATCGCCACCGCGGCCGCCAGCGCCTCGCGGCAGCCGACCGCGGCGCCCCGCTCCAGCCCGAACAGCGCCATGATGCCGTCGCCCACGAACTGGTTGGGCAGCCCGCCGGCCCGCTCGATCGCCTGCCCCAGCGTCGCCGTGTACTGGTTCAGGAGGAACACCACGTCGTACGGCAAGCGCGTCTCCGCCAGCCGCGTGAACGAGCGCATGTCGCTGAATAACACTGCCAGCTCGCGCTCGCTGCCGCCCGTGTACGCGGCGTGCCGCAGGTCGCCCGGCAGCCCGCCGCCGGGCGGCAGCAGCGGGAACACGTCCACGTCGCGCGTCGGGCGCACCTGGCAGGCCAGGCGCACGTTCGCCGGCGCGTCGATCCGCCGCAGCACACGCGCCTCGTCCGCCGACGGCGGCGGCAGCGCCTCCAGCCCCGCGCCGATCCGCGTGCGGCACGTCGAGCAGCGGCCGCGCCCGCCGCACAGCGACGCGTGCGGGATGCCCGCGGCCCGGCTCGCCTCCAGAATGGTCGTGCCCGGCACGATCGCCACACGCCGGCTGTCGGGGTACGTGAGGTAGACGACGCCGTGGCGGCGCTGCCAGGCGGTGCGCAGCGGGCGCGCCGCGAAGGTGAGCGCCACGCAGCCGAGGAAGAAGCCAATCGTCGCGTTGCGCGCCTCGTCGATGAGCGCCACCGCCTCCGCCGGCTGCGGCTGCACGACGGCCCGGGCCCAGGCCGGATCGACGGCCAGCGGCGCCACCTCGCGCCCCATGTCCACGAAGCCGAGCAGCGCGAACAGCGGCACGAGCAGCCCCACCAGCCGCAGCGTGGGCAGCGCCAGCGCCGGCAGCGGCTTCGCCCGCAGCCAGTGGTACACGCCCAGCCAGCCGTGCGTCCAGGCGATGGTGAGCAGCGCGAGCTGCTCCGTGCCGCGCACCGGGTCCAGCACCCAGTAGGTGAGTATCTGGCGCGTGTAGGTGTCGTTCAGGCCGAGCACGCTGTGCGGCACGCGGGTGCCAAAGATATGGTTGAACAGCAGCGCGGGAATACACAGCCCGAGGGAGAGGCGCACCAGCTCCCAGCGCGGCAGCCGCAGCGTCCGCCGGCGGTAGATCGCCCACAGCCCCAGCGCGATGTGCACCGTCAGGCTGGCATAGAGGGCCAGCGTGGCGAGCGGCCAGCGCCAGAAGGCGGTGAACCACAGCCGCCCCGCCTCCGCCGCGTCCAGCGACACCATCCCCAGCGCGTGGTTCAGCAGGTGCGTCGTGACGTAGGTGAACAGCACCAGGCCCGTCGCGAGCCGCAGCCGCTGGATCATCGCACCAAATCTCGCGCCACCGTCGCTCGCCTGGTAGGGTCTACCGAGGAGTACGCGCGAGCGGATGGCCTGGATTGGCGACGCCGGACGCTCAAGGCGTTATGACGAGCTTCCCGAACTGCTCGTGCGCGGCCAGCCGCCGCAGCGCCGCCGGCACCCCGTCGAGCGGGTAGGTGGCGTCCACCACCGCCTGCAGCGCCCCGTCCGCGGCCAGCCCCAGCACGTGCGCCAGCTCCGTGTGCGTGCCGCCGTAGCAGCCGATGAACTCGAGCTGCTTCGCGAAGAACGGCCACAGGTTGAAGCCCACCTCCGCGCCCGTCGTCGCCCCGCACGTCACTAGCCGCCCATTGCGCGCCAGCGCGCTCACGCTCGCCGGCCACGTCGCCTGCCCCACGTGCTCGAACACCACGTCCACGCCGCGCTTGTCCGTCAGGTCGCGCACCGCCCGCCCCACGTCCTGCTGGTAATGGTCAATCGTCGCCTCGGCGCCCAGCGCCCGCACCCGCTCCGCCTTCTCCGTGCTGCCCACCGTCGCCAGCACCCGCGCGCCCATCCGGTTCGCGATCTGCACCGCCGCCGACCCCACGCCGCTGTTGCCGCCCCACACCAGCACCGTCTCGCCTAGCTGCAGCCGCGCCCGGCGCAACATGTGCCAGGCCGTCAGCGCCGACAGCGTCAGCGCCGCCGCCTGCACCGCCTCCACCCCCGCCGGCAGCGGCACCAGGCTATTCGCCGGCACCAGCACGTACTCCGCGTACCCCCCCTCGCTCATCAGCCCCAGGATATCGCCGCGCAGGCACGTCGTCTCCTCGCCGCTCAGGCAGAACTCGCACTGGCCGCAGTGCAGGTACGGGTGTACCGCCACCGCGTCGCCCTCCCGCGCGTTCGCCACGTCCGTGCCCAGCGCCGCCACCGTGCCTGCCACCTCCGAGCCGGGCGTGTGCGGCAGCTTCGGCTTCACCGGCAGCGTCCCCTCCGTCAGCCACAGGTCCAGGTGATTCACCCCGCAGGCCGCCACCCGCACCAGCGCCTGCCCCGGCCCCGGCTCCGGCGTCGGTACCTCCTCGACACGGAGCTGCTCCGGGCCGCCGAACTCGTGTAGTCGTACCGCGCGCACGCTCGCCTCCTCACATCCCTCGCGCTCGCCCCGCCCTGACCGTACCGCCGCCGCGCCCCCCCGTCAAGCCCGCCCGCGCCGTAACGCCCCGCGAGGGCGTTGACATGCGGCACCCGCCCCTTTAGCATGACCCTGCCGACTGGCGAGGAGGGAAGGAGCATGCACGTCAACCGTCGTGAGCTGATCAAGACCGCGGGCGCGCTGGCCGCCGCCGTGCCGCTGGCCGAGCTGCCCATCGGGCGCCAGGGCGCGCGGGCGCTGGCCCAGGCCCAGCCCGCGTTCCAGCCCGGCGACGTGCCCGACGTGCTCGTCCTCAACGCCCGCGTCTACACCCTCGACAACGCCGGCCGCGTCGCCGAGGCCCTCGCCATCAAGAACGGCCGCATCATGGCCGTCGGCGACGTCGCCGCCGTCCGCGCCCTCGCCGGCCCCGCCACCCGCCAGCTCGACCTCGCCGGCCTCACCGTCCTCCCCGGCTTCTACGACTCCCACAACCACATGCGCGGCACGGGCCTCAACCTGTTCGCTGTGGACCTCAGCCAGACCCGCACCATCGCCGACGTGCTCGCCGCCATCGCCCAGCGCGCCGCCATCACCCCCGCCGGCGAGTGGATCGTCGCCTCCAGCCGCTGGCACGAGAGCCAGCTTGCCGAGAATCGCTTCCCCACCCGCCAGGAGCTGGACGCGGTCGCGCCCGACCACCCCGTCTGGATCCCTCGTGGCGGCCACAACCGCGTCGTCAACAGCCGCGCCCTCGCCATCGCCGGCATCGACGATTCTACGCCCGACCCGCCCGGCGGCACCTACGTCCGCGACCCTGCCACCGGCCTGATGACCGGCCACCTCATTGATCGTGCCTTCGCGCCCATCCTGCGCGTGCTGCCCCAGCCCACCGCCGACGAGGCGCGCGAGGGCCTGCGCGCCGTCGTCCGCGCCTACCACCAGGCCGGCATCACCAGCGTCATGGAGGCCGCCGCCGTCTCCTCCGACCTGGCCGACTACCAGCGCGTCTGGGCCAGCGGCGACCTCACCGTCCGCACCACCGCGCTGTTCCGCATCACCCCCGGCTTCACCGAGGCCGAGCTGACCCGCGCGCTCGACACCATGCGCGCCATTGGCTTCACCCAGGGCTTCGGCGACGAGTGGCTGCGCCTCGGCGGCATCAAGTCCCACGTGGACGGCGGCGTTGAGACCGGCTACCTGCGCGAGCCTTACGCCCACGCCGACGATCCCAGCGAGCCTTACGGCAAGCCCGTCTGCAGCCCCGAGAACATGCAGGCCATGTGCCTGCTCGCCAACGAGCTGGGCTGGCAGATGACCGTCCACTGCGTCGGCGACGCCGGCATCGACCAGGTGCTCGATGCCTACGAGGCCGCCCACGCCCAGAGCCCGCTGAACGGCAAGCGCTGGACGCTGATCCACATGATGCGCGCCCGCCCCGAGCACTTCGACCGCGCCCGCGCCATGGGCCTGGTGATCACCGCCCAGCAGCCCCTCATGTACGCGCTCGGCGCCGGCTTCGTCCAGTACTGGGGCGACGAGCGCGCCGCCGCCTGCGAGCCGCTCAAGATGTACCTCGACAGCGGCCTGCCCGTCGGCAACGGCACCGACTCGCCCGTCACGCCCTACCAGCCGCTGCTGAACCTCTGGAGCAGCGCCACCCGCGAGACCCAGCTCGCCGGCGTGCGCGGCCCCGAGTGGGCCATCCCCATCGCCGACGCCATCCGCTGGTACACGCGCGGCAGCGCCTACTGCGCCTTCGAGGAAGACCTGAAGGGCACGCTCGAGCCAGGCAAGCTGGCCGACCTGATTGCCCTCTCCGTGGATCCCTACGAGGTCTCGCCGCGCGAGGTGCGCGACGCCCAGGTGCTGCTCACGATGGTCGGCGGCCGCATCGTCCACGACGGCCGCCCCGGCGCCGTCCTCCCGCCCCAGCGCCAGGCCCGCGGCTTCCTCGTGCCCAGCGGCTGCGACTGCGCCGCCCCAGCGTAGCACGGATCACGCACGGCAACTCGGCCGCCGGACGATCCGTGGCGCGCGGGAGGTCCCCCGCCCGGGGTAGGGCGTGGGGGTCTCCCCTCAGAGCCAATGGGGGGCTAGCCCTCTATGAAGTCAAGGGATATCCCCAGGGCGCTCGCGCCTGCGGGCAGCTACCATAAGTGACGGTGCGCGTGGCCCCGAAAGCGCCGCCGAGGAGACAACGATGCTTCGAGGCCTCGTACTACGCCCTGCTTTCGTGGCCGCGCTCGTCATGGCCGCTTCGGCCCCCGTCGCTCCGCCCGCCCTCGCCGCCACCGCACCGGACGGCGCGGCGCCGGCCCGGCTCGGCTATCCGGTGTGGTCCCCACGGGCTGCGGGCGCCCCGGCGCTCGCTGCCGGCCCGGCCGCGCCCGCCAGCGTCGTGGACCAGGTCCCTGGCATCCTGATCGTCTGTAAGCAGCTCACCGCCGGCGTGGCCGCCGCGACCAGCTTCACCTTTACGACCCCGCCGGGCGGCCCGGCTATTCCCGCCATCACCGTGCCGGCCAACACGACGGCCGCGGTCTGCGCCCCCGGGGTCCCGGCCGCGCCCGGCTCCGTCGCCGTCACCGAGGCCGTGCCCGCTGGCTTCACGCTCCAGAGCGTTACCGGCGGCACCCTCGCGGGCGCCACCGCCACCGCGCCGATCGCCCCGGGCCAGCCGACGCGGCTCACGTTCATCAACGCGCCGACCACGCCCGGCGGAGCGGCCCTGACCGTCAACATGACCGCGTCGCCGCCCGCGGCGACCGTCGGCAGCCCGCTCACCTACACCATCACGGTCACCAACACCTCGGGCGCCACGGCCACCGGGGTTACCGTGACCGACCCGCTGCCGGCGAACGTTACGCTCACCGCCGCTACCGCCTCCGTCGGGAGCTGCAATGGCGGGCCGGGGAGCACGACCGTCACCTGCTCGCTCGGCACGCTCACCGCCGGCGGCAGCGCGACCGTGACGATCACCGTGGTGCCCGCCCCGCCCGCGGCCGGCACGACGCTCACGAACACGGTCACGGCGACCGCCGCCGGGCTCGCCGCCGGCACGGCGACCACCACCACCCCAGTGGCCGGCGGGCCATTCCCGCCTGGCGCCCCGTCGCTGGTGGGCGCCAACCTGCCGGTCGTACCGCCGCCGCCGCTGGAGTTCATCCCGCCGCCCGGGCCGCCGCCGTTCCCGCTCGCCCCGCCGCCCGGCCCGCCCGGCGCGCTCCGCGGGCCGTTCCGGGAAGTCCCGATCATCCCCGAGGCCGACAGCGTGTTCCTGCTGGTCAGCGGCCTGGTCGTCCTCGGCGGGCTGGTCGCCCTCCGCGGCCTGCGCCGCCGCGACGACTAGCCGCCGCGCGCCCGGCGCTACCCGCGCCGCGGGTTCGAGTACACGCGGTCCATGTTGACGAAGACGGCGGTCCGGCGCTCCTCGGCCATCACGCGGTCATACTCGGCCCAGTTGTCGTGCGTGCCGCCGGCCGCCGTGAACACTTCGCGCAGCAGCCCCGGCACCGCGTCCGCCGGATAGCCGCCCGGCAGGTCGTCCGGGCCGATCAGCGACACCGCGCCCTCGACCGTCACCCACTCGCGGCCGGCACGAAAGACGATTGTGGCGCGCGGGTCGCGGCGCAGGTTGCGCAGCTTCACCGTGCCGCCGCGTGCGACGAAGGCGACGGTCGGCTGCCCGCCCTGCGGGTGATCCATCACCCCGGCCGTGACGACCGTCGCCTGCACCGACCCGTCGCGCCGCCCCGTGGCGACCACCGCCCAGTGGTGGTCCCCGGCGGCCACCCGGCGCACCAGCTCGACGTCGGCCGGCGCCGGGCCGCGCGCCTCGGACGCGGAACCAGAAGCTTGCATCGCGTTTGCCTCCTCCTGAACGTCGCGGGCGGGCCGATGCGTCGCCCCGCCGCGCCCCAGGATGGCACGCGCCAGGGGCCGTGTCAACTCGGCAGACCCCTTGACGAATCCCCGGCGGCACATTACGATATTACTTGATGTATCGCGATAGCCCGAAAGGAGGCTACGATGTTCGGCAGACACCGGCAGCGCCGCGCCGACCGGCACGACCTGCGCGTTCCCATCCTGCGCCTGCTCGCCGAGCGCCCGCGCCGCGGCGCCGAGCTGGCCGAGGCCCTGGAGGCCCAGGCCTGGGGCCGCCGCGCCATGAACCCCGCGGCCGTCTACCCCACCCTCCAGCTCCTCGAAGACCTCGGCTGCGTCGCAATCGCGGACGCTGACGGCAAGAGGGTCTACACTATCACCGAGGAGGGGCGCCGCTACCTCGACGAGCACGCCCGCGGCGCCGAGGCATTCGACCCTGCCGAGTGGTGGGCCTTCGCCCTCGCCGGCGAGCGCCAGGCGCTGTTCCGCGAGCTGGGCGAGTTCGCGCGCCTGGTCGGCAAGGAGGTGGGCCTCGGTCGCCACGACGCGGCCACGCTCGAGCGCGTCCGCGCCGCCATCGCCAGCGCGCGGCGCGAGGTCGAGGCAGTCCTGGCCGGCGAGCGGCCGGCGGCCGGCACGAGCCCGAGCCAGCCGCCCCCAGGCGTGCTGTAGCGCGGCCCACGCCATCCACTCGCGCAACCCAGGGGAGGTTGATGGACAGCATCCGCGTCGAGGGGCTGGTGAAGCGCTACGGGGCGCTCACCGCGGTGGACGACGTGTCGTTCGCGGTGGCGGAGGGCGAGCTATTCGGCTTCCTCGGCCCGAACGGCGCCGGCAAGAGCACGACTATCCACATGCTCTGCACGCTCCTGCGGCCCACCGCCGGCCAGGCGTGGGTCGCCGGCCTGGACGTGCAGCGCCAGCCCACGCGCGTGCGCCGCGCCATCGGCCTCATCTTTCAGGACCCCAGCCTCGACGACCGCCTGACAGCGCTGGAGAACCTCGACTTCCACGCCCGCATTTACAACCTGCCACGTGCCATCTGGCGCGAGCGCAGCGCACAGCTCCTGCAGATGGTGGACCTCTGGGACCGCCGCAACGACCTCGTGCGCACCTTCTCGGGCGGCATGAAGCGCCGGCTGGAGATCGCTCGCGGCCTGCTCCACCAGCCGACCGTCTTCTTCCTCGACGAGCCGACGATCGGCCTCGACCCGCAGACCCGCGAGCACATCTGGCGCTACCTGCTCGACCTGCGGCGCCGCGAGGGCGTCACCCTCTTCCTCACCACGCACTACATGGACGAGGCCGAGCGCTGCGACCGCATCGCCATCATCGACCACGGGCGCATCGTCGCGCTCGACACGCCCGACGCGCTGAAGGCCCGCGTGGGCGGCGACGTCATCACGCTGCGCACGCCTGCGGTCGAGCAGGCCATCGCCAACCTGCAGGCCCGCTTCGGCCTGGAGCCGAGCCGCGAGGACGGCACGCTGCGGCTGGAGGTGCCCGCCGGCGAGCAGTTCATCCCGCGCCTGGTCACCGACCTGGGCGTGCCCATCCAGGCCATCTCGGTCCACCGTCCCACCCTCGACGACGTGTTCCTGAAGCTCACCGGCAGCGCCATGCGCGAGGAGGAGGGCGGCGCCTGGGACGCCTTCCGCGCGCGCATCCGTAGCGGCTGGGGCCGCGGGAGGTAGGGTATGGCGACGACGACCGCGCCCGAGACGCGCGCCGTGGCGGCGCCCCGCGCCGGCGGCGAGCTGAGCGCCGCGCTCAACGGCATCTACACCATGTGGTACCGCGACGTGCTGCGCTACGCCCGCGACCGCAGCCGCATCGTCGCCAGCCTGGCGCAGCCGGTGCTGTTCCTGATCGTCTTCGGCCTGGGGCTCTCGCCGGCCATCGGCTCGCTCGGCCGCGGCGGCGACCTCAGTTACGTCCAGTTCATCTTCCCCGGCATCATCACCATGGCGGTCCTCTTCACGGCCATCTTCTCCGCGATCTCTGTCGTGTGGGACCGCGAGTTCGGCTTCCTGCGCGAGGTGCTGGTCGCCCCCGTGCCGCGCTGGGCGGTGGCCGTCGGCAAGATGCTCGGCGGCAGCACCACCGCGATGGTGCAGGGCCTGCTGATCCTGCTGTTCGCGCCGGTCATCGGCGTGCCGCTCGCGCCGCTCACCGTGCTCGCGCTGTTGCCCGCCGTGTTCGTCACCGCCTGCGCCCTCAGCGCCCTCGGGCTGGTCATCGCCGCCCGCATGCGCAGCATGGAAGGCTTCCAGGTGGTGATGAACTTCCTCCTCATGCCGATGTTCTTCCTCTCCGGCGCCGTCTTCCCGCTCGGCAACCTGCCCGCCTGGCTCGCCGTCCTTACCCGCGTGGACCCCGTCAGCTACGGCGTGGACGCCATCCGCCAGATCGTGCTCCACCAGGCCGGCGTGCCGCCCGCCGTGCTCGGGCCGCTCGGCATCGAGCTATTCGGCCATACCACGAACGTGCTGGCTGATCTCGGGATCGTGGCCGCCTTCGCCGCCCTCATGATCGCGCTCGCCGTGCGCGCCTTCAGCATTCAGGAGTAGCATTACTCGGCTACCCGGCCCGTGACCGTAGAGGCGCGCGAGCACCCCCCGGTGTCCTCAGGGACAGCCCGCTCCCCTAGAATTGGGGGCTGGGGACGCCCTCGCTGTTACGATGCGGGGGCCAGGTAGGCGGGGTAGGGGCGGGTCTCGTGCCCGCCCGCGGCCGAAGGCCGCCAAACCGAGGTTGGCAGCCGCCGGCCCAGCGGGCGCCGCCGGTATGGGCGGTAGGGACGGGTCTCGTGCCCGCCCGCGGCCCGCAGGCCGCCCCCGGCGCGGGGAACGCGCCATCCTGAGACGACAGCGGCGACGGCCCGGCAGGAAGGAGCAGACACCGGGGCATGGCAGGCGCAGGCGTGGTGGCGGCGGCGCGCGAACAGCGGCTGGCGGTCGGGCCGGGGGGGCTGGTGCTCGCCGCGGGCGCGCTCGGCCTCGCCGCGCTCGGCGGCGCCCGGCTCGATTCCGGCTTCGATCACCGCTGGCCCATCTTCTGGCTCCACATCGCGGCCGTGGCGCTCGTCGTCGCGGTCTTCGTGCGCGACCGCTGGGACGGCGCCCGCCTCCGCGCCGCGCTAACCCGCCGCGAGCTAGCGCCGCTCGGCGTGGTGCTCGCGCTCGCCGCCGGCGCCTCGTTCGCCCTGCTGCTCGACTACCCCTTCGTGGCCCTCGGCGACGAGGTGCGCGACGGCGGCCTGAACGCCCTCCAGGTCCTCGACGGCGCGCGCAAGGACATCTTCGGCTACGGCGAGCTCGGCTCGCACGGCCTCATCATCCCGACCATCAGCGCCGCCTTCTACTTTCTCTTCGGCAGCTCGCCGCTCACTTACCGCGTGCCGGCCGCGCTCGTCGCCGTCGCCGATGCCCTCGTCCTCTACGCCGTCGCGCGGCTCGCCGTGGGCCGCGTCGCCGCGCTCTGGGCGGCCCTGATCCTGATCGTCCTGCCGCTCCACCTCGCGTTCGGCCGCACCGAGCTGGTCGTCAGCTTCACCAGCGTCTGGACCTCGCTCATTCTCCTCCTGCTGTTCGTCTTCATGCGCCGTCCCGACCCGCTGGCGCACGTCCTGCTCGGCACGCTGCTCGGCTTCGCCGCCGGCTTCCACGCCGCGCTGCGCCCCGTGCTCGGCCTGGCGTGCCTCGTCGTGCTGTTCACCGACGTCGAGCAGCTTCGCGCCGGCGCGGCGCGCGCCACCGCCGCCATCCAGCCCGTTGGCGCATCCGGGGCCAAGCTGCCTGGTCCAGCCCCGGGCGCGGCCGCCCCCGCCGCCGGGCCGCGCGGGCGCCTGGGCGGCGGCGCCCGCGCCCGCGTCCTGCTCTCCCTGCTGCTCTTCGCCGCCTTCATCCTGGTCGGCTTCGGCCCGCGCGCGCTCTACACCACCCGCGACAACCTCTTCGGCACCGATAAGATCGTCTCCAGCCAGCCCTTCGAGCAGCCCAGCCAGGCCGAGCGCGCCCTGAACCTGCAAGAGCGCTACCTGCGTTCCCTGCTCGTCTGGTTCAAGGAGCCGGCCATCGGCCACTACCCCGACTACCAGCCGCTCCTGCCCGCGGTCCTGGCGGTCTGCTTCGCGCTCGGCATCGCCTACAACCTGGCGGTCCTGCGCGAGCCAGTCCTCGACGTGGCCATGCTCCTCGCCGTCATCGTCCCGTTCACGAACAGCGCGGCGACCGACATCCTGAACATGGGCCATCGCCTGGCGCCGCTGCTGCCCGTCGGCGCGCTCCTCGCCGGCGTCGGCGTGGCCTGGACGGCCCTGCTCCTGCAGCGCCGCCTGCCCAGCGCGCCCTGGCTGCCGCGCGCGCTGGGAGCCGCGCTCGGCGCCTACCTGCTGAGCATCCTCGCGGCGTTCTTCCTAAACGCCTCGCTCAACATTGGCGTGCCGGTGGTGGCCTACCTGAATCAATACGCGGTCAACCTGATGCAAGCGCAGTACGCGCCGGACGCCGTCGGCCCCGGCGCGCTCCGTGCCGCCGCCGGCCCCGCCAGGCAAATCTGTATCGTCGTCGCGCCCGGCTACGGCAGCATCTACGATCTGGCGCACTACCGCGAGCAGCGCGCCTACTTCCTGCCAGGCGTCCAGACGACGATCGCGGAGAGCCAGCAAGTGAGCGGCGAAGAGGTCCTCGTGCTAGAGGGGGCGTGCCGGCCCGACGTGGCGCGGCCGGCGCGGCGGCTGGTCGCGTGCGAGGCGGGCGACCGCTTCCGCTGCCCGCGCGGCTACCGCGGGCCGCTCACCGTCTACTACTGAGCGCCGCGGCGTGGGGCGGGCCGGCGCGGCCCGCCCTCTGGGCGCCTCGCGTAGCAGACGTCCCCGTCCCGCAAGGCGCAGCCGCCCTCCCCGTCCTCCCACGGGTTCCGGGGCACGTAGCCGCGCGGCGAGGTCGGCCTGGGGGTTGTCCACACTGGTAAAATCGCGTGGCGACGCCGCTAACAGCCCATCCGGGCCGGTGGCGCGAGGGAGCACGAGAAGCATGACCGACGGCAAGGCGCCCGAGCCCGCGCGCATCACCTACGCCGACTTCGAGAAGGTGGACGTGCGGGTGGGCCGCATCGTGCAGGTGGACGAGTTCCCCGAGGCGCGCAAGCCCGCCTACAAGCTGCGCATCGACTTTGGCCCGGAGATCGGCGTGAAGCGCTCGTCGGCCCAGATCACGACCTACACGCGCGAGGAGCTGCTGGGCAAGCAGGTCATCGCCGTCGTGAACTTCCCGCCCCGCCAGATCGGCCCGTTCCTGTCCGAGGTGCTCACCCTCGGCCTGCCTGACGCCGACGGCAACGTCGTCCTCCTCGTGCCCACCCGCGACGTCCCCCTCGGCGGCAAGCTCTTCTAACGCGGTGTTCAGCATGGTGGCGCCGCTGCTCCCGCGTGAGGTAAGGGCGGGGGCTCGTCCCCCGCCGCCCGGTCGGCCCTCTGGCGTCCCCCCCACGGAAAAGCACCGTCCGACCACCGGCCGCCCGCACGATAGCGATCCGGGGCGCGCCGCATCTAACCTTGTGCCCAGCCCGCGGCCGGCGCGACGGCGAAGGCTCCCACGGTAGCGATATGGAGGTGTTCGATGGACGAGGGCGCGCGCTTCTGGGACCGGCTGCTCGCCGCGCCGGCGCTGCCGTGGGGCCGCGGCGCCTCGCCGGTCGTCGAGCTGCTGGCCGCGCGGCTGCCGGCCGGCGCGGCCGTGCTCGTGCCCGGCTGCGCCTACGGCCGCAACGCCTGGGCGCTGGCGCGGCGTGGCTTCGCCGTGACGGCCTACGACTATGCCCCGGCCGCCATCGCCCGCGCGCGCGCCGAGTTCGCCCACCCCCGCGTGCGCTACCTCGTGGCCGACGCCCGCGACGTGCCCCCCGGCGCCTACCAGGGTGTCTTCTGCCACTTCCTGCTTCACCTCTTCTTCCGGGCCGCCGAGCGCCGCGCCCTCGTCGCGGCTCTGGCCGCGGCGCTCGCGCCGGGCGGGTTGCTGCTCGCCAGCGGCCTCTCCACGCGCGCCCCGTTCTTCGGCCGCGGCACGGAGTTGGAGCCCGACACGTGGTCCAACCCCGGCTGGGTGCCCATCCACTTCTACACCGCCGCGAGCCTGGCCGCCGAGCTAGCGCCCCTCACGATTCTCAGCGCTGTCGAGGGTGACGAGCCCGAGGACAAGCCCGACGGGCGCGTGCTCACCCCGGCCGTCTACGCGCTCGCCCAGCGCCCCGCCGGCGCGCCCGCCTGAAGCCTCCCCATCGCCCCCCGGCCAGGCGACCTGCGCCGCGTCCCGTGGCATCGTACGCCGGGACCGACCGGCCCGCGCCGCGCCCACGCGGGTGGCGGTGACGGCCAACTTCGCGCTCCTGCGGGCGCGGCTGTCCGTCGGCGCGTGCGGCCAATATACCACCCCGGCCCCCTCGCGCCGACGGACAGCCGCGCCGCAATCGAGAGGACGTGCCATGCCGCAGTACGTCGTGATCGGGAGCCACGAGCCAAGCCAATGTCCCGGGGCCAACCGGGTGATGGGCGAGGTCTTCAAGAAGCTGCTGGAGGCGGCGCCCCGCATCGCGGAGCAGCATGGGGTGCGCGTGGTGATGGGGCCGGTGCACCTCGACCCTTCCCACAAGTTCCTCGTCGTGCTGGAGGCGCCGACGCAGGACGCCGTCCAGGACGCGCTCCTCGCCAACCGCATCGGCCAGGTGCAAGCCGTCGAGCTATACCGAGCCACGCCGGTGCCCGACCTGCTCGCCAAAACCCAGGGGCAGGAGCCTCTCTACTAGGTAGTCGGGCCGTCGTATACGCCGCGTAGACGCGCGCTGCTGTCCGTCGGCCGCGGGCGCAGATGGCGAGGTGCAATGAGCGCAAGCGAGAGACGTTGGAGCCGCCGCCGGTTGGTCCAACGCGCGGGGGCGGTGGGCCTGGGGCTGCTGGCGATAAGGTGCGGCGGGATGCCGTTCCAGAGCCGAGCGCCGGCGCCGGTGCCGCGCATTGGCTGGCTCTCGCCGGGGTTCCAGAACCCCTCCGGCCCGTCCCTCGGAGCGCCGGGCCCGCTCGATGCCTTTCGCGACGGGCTGCGGGAGCTGGGCTACGTCGAGGGGCAGAATATCGCCATCGACGCGCGGTACGGTGAGGAAAGCCCCGAGCTGCTCGTCGAGCGCGCCGCCGAGCTGACGCGGGTCCCCGTGGACGTGATTGTTGCCTTCGGCGCCCCGTCGCCGCTTGCTGCCCGGCGCGCCACGCAGACGATCCCCGTGGTCATGCTCGGCGGCCCGCCCCAGCCGCTCGAAGCCGGGCTGATCGAGAGCTATGCACGACCGGGTGGCAACGTGACCGGCTCGACCGCGCTGCCATCGGGAGCCATCGGCGGCAAGTATCTCGAGTTGCTGAAAGCGGCCGCCCCCGGGGTGTCGAAGGTGGCCAGGCTCTTCGACGTGAGCGCGGGCTCCTTCGCGGGCTCAGCCGCGGAGCAGACCAGCAACACCGCGGCGCAGGCGCTGGGGGTGCAGGTCCACGTGCTGGAGGTGCAAGGGCCGGGCGAGCTGGAGGGCGCCCTGGAAGCCGCACGGCGGGAGGGCGCCGACGCGCTCACGGTCACCGGTACGCCGCTCTTCATCGCGCATGCGCGGCGCATCGCCGACGTCGCCCTGCAGTACGGTTGGCCCGCCATTGCGCCCTGGCGGCTGTTCGTGGAGGCGGGCATCCTGATGAGCTATGGTACCGGAGCCCTGCCCGTGATGGCCCGGCGCGCTGCCGTGTACGTCGACAAGATTCTCAGGGGAACTAGCCCGGCCGTAATCCCCGTCGAGCAGCCGACCACCTTCGATTTCATCGTCAATCTGAAGACGGCCCGGGCGCTCGGCCTGACCATTCCCCAGCACGTGCTGTTGCAGGCGACGGAGATCATCCAGTAGCGACTCGCCGGTGCACGGTGGGGCCGGGCCCCGGCCTCGTCTCCACCGCCGACGGGGGCGCCTCACTGGTCGGGCCGTGCTCTGGCGAGCGCCGGCGAGCGGAGCTACCACCCGCGGCTCTGGCCCCGTCCCTGGGCGCGCCTCGCGCTGGGAGCTGACCAGGGCGCCTGTTGACGGCGCGGGCCGGCGGGCCTAGAATGCGGCCCATAGATCACGACGACCGCCCGGGCCGTAGCTGCGCTGGAGGCCAAGAACATGCAGCCGGAGATTGCACGCCTCATCGGGACACGCGCGCTGGTCGCCACCGTGGCGGGGGCGCTGCTTCTGCTCGCGGCCTGCGCCGCGCCCAGCGCGCAGCCGGCGGCCGGGGCGGCGGCGCCGAGCGCTGGAGGCGCGTCCGCGGCGCCTCCCGCGGCGGCAGCGCCCGCGCCCGCCGCCGCCCGACCGCCGCTCCAGCCGCTGCGGATCGGCATCCCGCAGGCGTCGCTCAGCTACCTGCCGGCCCACGTGGCCTGGAAGCGCGGCTTCTTCGAGGAGGAGGGCCTCGCCGTCGAGTTCCCGCTGGTCACCGGCAACGCCATCATGCCGGCGCTACTCAGCGGCGAGATTGACTTCACGACGAATCTCTCGTCCATCGGCGCCCACGCCGGCCAGGGCGGCGAGTCGAGGATCGTGCAGTTCCACGCCGTCCGGCTCCAGCATGTGCTCATCGTGCGCCCGGACGTCACCGACGTGCAGCAGCTCAGCGGCAAGCGGATCGCGGTGCAGAGCCCGGGCACGCTGCCCGCCTTCCAGGCGCAGAAGCTGGCCGAGCGGTACGCGCTGCGGGACATCGCCCTGGTGAGCACGGGGAGCGAGGGGCGCGCCGCGCTGGAGGCGGGCGCCGTGGACGCCGCGGTGACCGGCGTGCCCGAGAACCTGATCGCCGAGCGCAACGGCTTCCCGACGCTCCTGCGCTTCGGCACCTTCCTCGACATCCCGCAGGCCGGCCTGGGCACCAGCGAGGCCGAGCTGCGCGACAAGCCCGACCTGATCCAGCGCGCGCTGCGGGCGAGCGCGCGGGCGCTGCCGCTGCTGCAGAGCCAGCGCGACGAGATCGTGCGGATGATCGCCGCCTGGATTGAGCTGTCGCCCGAGGACGCGGCGCGCGCCTTCGACCTGGTGGCCGACACCTACAGCGCGAACGGAATCCCCACGGAGGCGCAGCAGCGCGCCTACCTCGGCCTGCTGCAGGAGACGGCGAACGTGCCGCCCGAGGCGACGCCCGACTGGATCTTCGACTTCACGCTGGCGCGCCGCGTTGCCACGGAGCTAGGGCTGCCGAGCCAGTAGCCGCAGATACGTCAGGCGTAGCTGGCGAGGGCGGCGTCGCAGCACTGCTGGTCCTGCTCGTCGGTGCCGCCGGCGACGGCGACGGCGCCCACGACGTTGCCGCCCTCGACGATCGGCACGGCGCCGCCGCCGGCGGTGATGCGCCCGTTGCTGGCGACGACGAGGCTCTGGAACCAGGCCTGGTTGGCCGCGCTGGTGAGCTGCTGCGTCGGCTGCTGGAAGCTGGCCGCGGTGTAGGCCTTGTTCAGCGCCATGTCCACCGTGATCGGGCGCGCCTTGTCCATGCGGGCGAGTGCCACGATGCGGCCGCTCTCGTCCACGACGACGGCGGTTACGGCGATGTCGAGCTGGGCGGCCTGGGCGTGCGCCGCGCGCACCATCTGGATGGCTTTCTCGGCAGGAATCGGCATGGTTATTCGGATCCCCTCTCGGCGTGGTGGCCCCTATGCTGCCACAACCCCGCCGCCGACGCCAGCCGCGCCAGCTATCTGCCCGGCCGGGTGTCGCGCGGGCGACAGCGGGCCGTTCTTCGCTGGTGTATAGTGGCGGCGGTCACGGCCTGTAGCCGACCCAGAGGTGTAGGAATGGGCGGACCACTCGGGACGCGGAGCCTTAGTCGCCGCCGCTTCGTGCAGGGCGCGAGCGCGGCCGGGCTCGGGCTCCTGGTGGGGTGTGCGTCGCCGTTGCCGCTGGGGATCCGACAGTCAGCGCGGGTGCCTGTCGTCGGGTACCTGGTATTCGGCTCGGCAGAGAGTACGAGGACTCTATTCGATAGCTTTGATAAGGGGCTGCGCGAGTACGGATGGGTCGATGGCGAGAACATTACTGTTGTCCGACGGTTTGGTGACGGTGATGTAGAGCGCGTTGGTACCTTGGCAGCCGACCTAGTGGGGTTGCCAGTCGATGTGCTAGTGGCGCACGCGGTTGCCACGCCGCTCGCGCGCCGAGTAACCGACCAGATTCCGATCGTTATGGTGGGAGGCGTGGACCCGGTGGCGCAAGGATTGGTGGCGAGCCTCGCGCACCCCGGCGGCAACGTTACAGGGCTGTCCATCCTGGAACGACAACTCACGGCCAAGCGTCTCGAACTGCTTCACGAGGGCGTCCCCAGCATGAACCGCGTGGCGGTAGTCTGGAGCGGCACCAACAGTACCGTCGCTATGGCCTTTCAGGATGCGCAGATGGCTGGGAGCGCGCTACATGTGGAGGTGCAGTCTGTAGGGCTGCGTACACAGGACCAACTTGAGTCAGTGCTTGACACGATCGCAGAGAGCGGAGCGCAGGGCATTTGCGTGCTGAGTGACAGTCAGATGCGAGTACCGACGGGCCGTATCGCACGCGGCGCACTCCAGCGAGGCTTACCCACGATGCTGACCGATGGGCAAGGCATCCAGCCAGGCGGCTTCATGGCGTATGGGCCAAATCTACCGGCTACCTTCCGCCGCGCCGCGTACTATGTGGACCGCATCCTCAAGGGCGACAAGCCCGCCGACCTCCCGGTGGAGCAGCCGACGACGTTCGACTTCGTGATCAACCTCAAGACCGCCCAGGCGCTCGGCCTCACCATCCCCCAGCACGTGCTGCTGCAGGCAACGGAGATCATCCAGTAGGCCGCGGCGCCCGGCATCTGGCCCATGACCGAGCGTGGCGGATGGTACATGCCGTGGATGCGCGCTCGGGGCCTGATGGCCCTTTCGGCTTTACAATGGGATGTTGAGCACGCGGGCCAGGGAGCAGGCAATGGACGCGCATGCCAGGCGGATGACGGCGGCGGAGCTGCTGTGCCTGCCGGACGACGGGCTGCGACACGAGTTGGTGGCCGGGGAGCTGCGGACGATGGCGCCAGGGGGGGGCGAGCACGGCTGGGTGACGAGCGACCTGCACGTCTCGCTGGCCGTTCATGTCCGCGCCCAGCGCCTGGGCCGTGTCTTCGCGGCGGAGACGGGTTTCCTGCTCGCGACCAACCCCGATACCGTGCGCGCGCCCGACGTGGCGTTCGTCCGGCGCGAGCGCGTGCGGGCCGTGGGGCGTCAGCCCGCTTACTGGCCCGGGCCGCCCGATCTCGCCATTGAGGTGGTGTCCCCCGGCGATCGTCCCCGCGAAGTCGCGGAGAAGGTGGCCACCTGGCTCCACTATGGGACGCGGATGGTCATCGTCGTTGACCCCCGCCGGCATACGGTGGCGGTCCACCGGCCCGGTCAGCCCGTGCGCGTGCTGAGCGAAGACGACGTGCTGGATGGCGAAGACGTGGTTCCCGGGTGGAGCCTGCCGGTGGGCGGGCTGTTCGCCGACGAATAAGCGCTGGAGACCGCCGTGCCACCTGTTCTGCGCCTGGGCATCGTCGGCCTGGGGCTCGCCAGTACCTTCATGATCCCGCAGCTCGCGCGCGATCCGCGCCTGAAGCTCGCGGCGGCGGCCGACGTGCGCCGGGAGGCGCTGGACGTGTTCGCCCGCGAATTCGACGCGCCGACCTTCACGAGTGTGGAGGCCCTGTGCGCGAGCGGCGCGGTGGACGCGGTGTACGTCTGCACGCCGGCGTACCTGCACGCGGAGCACGTGATCACCGCGGCCGAGCACGGCAAGCACGTCATCTGCGAGAAGCCGCTGGCGCTGACGGTGGCGGAGGCCGAGCCGATGGTGGCGGCGGCGGAGCGCAACGGTGTGGTGCTGGTCTGCGGCCACACGCACAGCTTCGACGCGCCGATCCGCAAGCTGGCGCGGCTGGTCCGTGGCGGCGCCTACGGGCCGCTGATGATGGTGCAGACCTGGAACTACACGGACCTGCTGTACCGGCCGCGCGCGCCGTGGGAGCTGGACACGCGCCGCGGCGGCGGGGTCGTCTACATCCAGGCGCCGCACCAGGTGGAGATCGTGCGGGCGATTGGCGGCGGGCGCGTCCGCAGCGTGCGCGCGATGACAGGCCGCTGGGACGCCGCGCGGCCGACGGAGGGCTGCTACACGGCGTACCTGGAGTTCGAGGACGGCACGCCGGCCACGCTGGTGTACAGCGGCTACGGGCACTTCGACTCGGCGGAGCTGCACTACTGGGTCGGCGAGCGCGGCCAGATGCGCGACCCGGCGACGCACGCCGAGACCCGCCGCGCGTACCAGGCGCGGGCCGGCGGGGCCGCGGACGAGGCGGCGAGCCGCGAGGCGATCCGCTTCGGCGGCGCGCGCGACCGGCGCGAGGCGCTGGCGGCGGACGCGGCGGCGGGGCGGCACCAGCCGTTCTTCGGGCTGACGCTGGTGAGCTGCCAGCGCGCCGATCTGCGCCAGTCGCCGGACGGGCTGTACGTGTACGGCGACGACGGCCAGCAGGAGCTGGACCTGGCGGGCGAGCCGAGCGAGCAGGAGGCGCTGATCGCGGAGTTCTACGCGGCGGTCGTCGAGGGCGAACGGCCCTGGCACGACGGCCGCTGGGGCCTGGCGACGCTGGAGGTCTGCACGGCGATCCTGCAGTCGGCCCGCGAGCGCCGCGAGATCCTGCTCGCGCACCAGACGGCGACGCCGTTTTGAGAACCGGCGACGCCCCGCATATACCCGCGCACGAAGGAGAACACTGGTGAGAAGGTTCGCGCAATCTCGCTCGATGCTGAGCATCGGCACGTTGGTGGCCGCGCTGCTGGTCGGCTGCACGCCGCGGGCGGCGGCGCCGGCGCCCCCGGCCAACCCAGCCCCGGCGGCCCCGGCCGCGGCACCGGCGGCCCCGGCCGCGTCGGCGCCGGCGGCCACGAGCGCGGGGCCTGCGCCCGCCGCGGCCCCGGCCGGCGAGCCGCGCAAGCTGCGCGTGGGCGTCAGCCAGAACGTGACCATCGCGCCGCTGGCGATGGCGATCGAGAAAGGGTACATACGCGACGCCGGCCTCGAGTTGGACCTGCTGCCGCTGACCGGCGGCTCGGAGATGGTGGCGCCGCTCTCGACGGGCGAGTTGGACGTGGCCATCGGCGGCATCAGCGCGAGCCTGTTCAACGCGCTCGCCCGCGGCATTGATGCGAAGATCGTCTCCGACTTCAGCCGCATGTCGCGCGGCCACGGCTTTGGCGCCTACGTCGGCCGCAACGGCGTGGACCTGCCGAACATCGAGGCGAATCGCGGCAAGCGGGTCGGCTTCAATAATCCGGGCGCCCCGTGCCACTACATGGTGGGCAAGATGTTGGAGTCCGCAGGGCTAACGGTGGCCGACGTGCAGGTCGTGAACATGCCGTTCCAGACGATCCCCGGCGCGATGGCGAAGCAGGAGATCGATGCCGCCTGCGCCGCCGAGCCGTGGGTGGCGAACACGATCAAGGCGGGCGACGCGCACCTGGTGCTGACGTTCGACGAGATCGTGCCCGACATGGAAGTGTCGGTGGTGCTGATCTCGAGCCAGCTCGCGAGCGAGCGCCCGGTGGTCGAGCGCTTCCTGGCAGCGCTGCTGAAAGGCGCCGAGCTGGGCCGCCAGCAGACGCCCGAGGTGATGGAGGTCGTGTCCAACTACACGAAGCTCGACGTGGGCGTGCTGAAGGACACCATCTGGACCGACATGTCGCGCGACGGCACGGTGAACGAGGCGAGCATGAAGGACCAGCTCGACTTCTTCCGTCGCGCGGGCCTCATGCAGGGCCAGGTGGACCTCGACCACTTCATCGACATGTCCTACCTGCCGCGGCGCTAGGCTTCGGGCGTGTGGCCTGCCATAAGCAGGCCGAGCTGCTCGGGCGAGGCGGTGGCGGGGAGGGTGGCGACCAGGCGGCCGCGGTAAAGCACCGCGATACGGTCGGCGAGGGCGCGCAGCTCGTCGAGGTCGGTGGAGACGAGCAGGATGGCGCAGCCGGCGTCGCGCAGGGCGAGCAGGCGCTGGTGGACCGCCGCGACGGAGCCGACATCCAGGCCGCGCGTGGGCTGGTTGGCGAGGACGAGGCGCACGGCGCCCGATAGCTCGCGCGCGAGGACCACCTTTTGCTGGTTGCCGCCCGAGAGCGCCGCGACGGGGGTACGCTCACTGGGGGCGCGCACGTCGAAGGCCGCCATAAGCGTGCGGGCATGGGCGGCGATGGCCCGCTCATCGTGCTGGCCCCAGCGGGCGAAGGGCGGCGCGTCGTAGGCGCAGAGGACCAGGTTGTCGGCGATGGAGAAGCTGGGCACCAGCCCGTCGCGCTGGCGGTCCTCGGGGACGTAGGCGGTGCCGCCGGCGCGGATGGCGCGCGGCGTGGGGGGCGCAGCCGCGCCGCCGGACCAGGGGCGGGCGCGGCCCGACACGGGGGCCAGGCCGGGCCAGGTGACGCGGCCGCCGGCCAGGGGGCGCAGGCCGGCCAGCGCCTCGACCAGCTCCGTCTGGCCATTGCCCTGCACGCCGGCGATGCCCAGCACCTCGCCGGCGCGCACGGCGAAGGAGACGCCGTCCACGGCGGCGAGGCCGCGCGCGTCGAGGACGCGCAGGCCGTCCACTTGTAGCACGACGGGGCCGGGGCGGGCGGGCGCCTTCGTGGGGGCGAGCGCCACGGCGCGGCCGACCATCAGCGCGGCGAGCTGGGCCGCGTCGGTGTCGCGGGGGCGGACGGTGGCGACGACGAGGCCGCGCCGCAGGACGGTGATGCGGTCGGCGATGGCGAGGGCCTCGGCGAGCTTGTGGGTGATGAAGACGATGCCGACGCCGCCCGCGGCCAGGCCGCGCAGGACGCCGAACAGGCCGTCCACTTCCTGGGGGGTGAGCACGGCAGTCGGCTCGTCGAGGATGAGGACGCGGGCGTCGCGGTAGAGCGCCTTGAGGATCTCGACGCGCTGCTGCTGGCCGACGGCCAGGTCTTCCACGCGGGCGTCGGGATCGACCGGCAGAGCGTAGCGCGCGGCCAGCGCGCGCAGCCGCGCCCGCGCCGCGTGGCGGTCGAGCGCGCCGGCGGGGCCGCGCGGCTCGACGCCGAGCACGACGTTCTCCAGCACGGTGAACACCGGCACGAGCATGAAATGCTGGTGCACCATGCCGATGCCCAGGCGCAGCGCGTCGGCGGGATGGCGTAGCGTCACGGGCGCGCCGCCCACGGCGAGGGTGCCCGCGTCGGGCCGCTCCAGGCCGAAGCAGATGTTCATGAGGGTGGTCTTGCCGGCGCCGTTCTCGCCGACGAGCGCGTGGACCTCGCCGGCGCGCAGGGTGAAGTCCACGGCGTCGTTCGCCAGGAGGTCACCGAAGCGCTTGGTGATGCCGCGCGCCTCCAGCAGCAGCGGGGCGGCGTCAGGGAGCGTCATGCTTGCGCCTCGTGGGGATCGTAGGGCTGGCCGTCGGCGGCGGGCGGGCGCGTGCGGCCGGCCAGGCCGGCGAGGGCGAGCATGGTCAGCAGGTAGGGCAGCATGCCGACGAGCTGCGACGGCACGGCCAGGCCGAAGCCCTGGGCGTTGATCTGGAGCGCCTGGGCGGCGCCGAACACCAGCGACGCGGCCCAGGCGCCCAGCGGCGTCCAGCCGCCGAAGATCATGGCGGCGAGGGCGATGAAGCCGCGGCCGTTGGTCATCAGCGGCTCGAAGGTCGGGACCGACTCAAGCGTGAAGTAGGCGCCCGCCAGGCCGGCCACCAGCCCGCCCACGACGACGTTGGCCCAGCGGACGCGCGCCACGGCGATGCCGGCCGTGTCGGCGGCGCGGGGATGCTCACCGACGGCGCGCGCACGCAGGCCCCAGACGGTGTGGAACAGGACGACGTGGGTGAGGGCGACGAGCGCGAGGGCCGCGAGCGCGATCGGCTGCTGCTCGAAGACGCCGCCGACCAGGGGCAGGTCGGCGAGGAGCGGCAGGCGCAGCGTGGGCAGCACCCCCGGCGCGTGGGGCATGCCCGACTGGAAGAAGAGCTGGCGGCTGAGGTAGCCGGTCAGGCCGATGGCGAGCACGTTCAGCACGGTGCCGCTGATGATCTGGTCCACGCGGTAGGTGACGCAGAGAAGCGCGTGGAAGGCGCCGGCCAGGCCGCCGCAGAGGACGGCGGCCGCCACGCCAATCGCCAGGCTCGCGCCCACCGCGCCGTCGCCGAGGGCGGCGTGGGCGGCCAGCGCGGCGACGAAGCCGCCGAACGCCGCGAGCAGCATCATCCCCTCGATGCCGATGTTGATGACGCCCGCGCGCTCGCAGTAGAGGCCGGCCAGGGCGCCGAGCGTGAGCGGCGTGGCGACCTGGAGGGTGGTGCGGAGCATGCTGGCGACGATGGCCGGGGCGGGCATCTGGCCGCTGCCGAGCGCGACGGCGGCGGCGACGATGAGGCCCACCGCGGCCAGGATGAGCGCCAGGCGCCGCCCGGTCACTAGCGCCAGCCTCGCGTGAAGACGAGCGGCGCGCCGGCGGGCGGCAGGCGGTAGAGGCGGCGCACCAGCACCTCGGCGGCGACGAACAGCAGGATCAGCCCCTCCAGCACGACGACGAGGTCCACGGGCACGCTGGCCAGGAACTGCATGCGGGCGGCGCCGTTGCGGAGCGCGCCGAGGAGGAGCGCGGCGGGCACGACGCCGAGCGGGTGGACGCGCGCGAGCAGCGCGATGGCGATGGCGTCGAAGCCGTAGCCGAGGCTGAAGCCCAGCTCGTGGCGGTAGTTCAGGCCGGCGACCTCGACGGCGCCGGCCAGGCCGGCCAGCGCGCCGCTGAGCGCGAGCGCGGCGACGACGAGCCCGCCGACGGGCATGCCGGCGGTGCGCGCGGCGGCGGGGTTGGCGCCGACGGCGCGGATGGCGAAGCCGAGCGGCGTGCGGTAGAGGCCCCACCAGACGGCCGCGGCGGCGAGGAGGGCCAGGAGCAGGCCGGCGTGCAGGCGCAGGTCGGGGGCGAGGCGCGGCAGGCGGGCGCTTAGCGCGATCTCGGGCGTGCGGGCGATCACGTTCAGGGGGCTGGGGTCGCGCAGGGGGCCGTTCAGCAGGTAGCTGACGGCGAGCAGCGCGACGTAGTTCAGCATGATCGTGTTGATGACCTCGTGGGCGCCGGTGCGGGCCTTCAGCCAGCCGGGGATGGCGCCCCAGGCGGCGCCGGCGAGCGTGCCGCCGAGCAGCACGAGCGGCAGGTGGACGGCGGCGGGCAGGGGGCCGGCGAGGCCCGGCAGCGCGTAGCCGAGCCAGGCCGCGACGAGCGCGCCGAGCGCGAGCTGGCCCTCGGCGCCGATGTTGAATAGCCCGCCGTGGAAGGCCAGCGCGACGGCGAGGCCGGTGAAGATGTAGGGCGTGGCCCAGACGAGCGTCTCGCTGAGCGCGCGGGGCGAGGCGCAGCAGCCCTCCCAGAGGGCCGCGTAGGCGAGCAGTGGGTCGCGCCCGGCGAGGGCGATGATGGCGCCGCCCACGAGCAGCGCCGTGACGACGGCCAGCACGGGCACGGCGAGCGCGGCGAGCGCGGTCTGTAGCGCGCCGACGACGCGCTCGGACGATGGGAAGACGGGCCGCAGCAACGGCGAGACGGGGGCGGGCGCCGCGGGCGGCGGGGGCGGCGGGGATGGCTCCGCGGGCACCGCGCCTAGCTCGCCGGCTTGACGGCCGGCACGCCGGTCTTGATGGCGCCGTCCGTCAGGCCGCGCTGGATCTCGGCCAGCCGCCCCTTCACGTCCGCCGACACCTGCCCGTCCAGGTCGTGGAACGGGGCGAGCGCCACGTCGCCGGTGAAGAGGCCGGGGGGGAAGCTGCCCTCCTTCGCCGCGCGGACGAGGTGGACGGTGGCGGGCGTGAGCAGCTTCATGGCGCTGGAGAGCAGCCCCTTCTGCGCCTCGGGCACGGTGTAGTACTGGTCGGCGTCCACGCCGATGGCCCACTTGCCGCGCTCGACGGCGCCAATCAGCGCGCCGTTGCCGGTCTTGCCGCCCGCGCCGAAGACGATGTCGGCGCCGCGGTCGATCTGCGAGTAGGCGGTGGTCTTGCCCCACTCGGGGTCGCTGAAGGTGCGGTCGAGGCCGACATCGTTGTGGTAGGCAACGACGAGCTGGGCGGCGGGGTTGGCGTGGCGCACGCCGGCGCGGAAGCCCTCGCCGAAGCGGTAGACGGGCGGCACGGCGTCGGTCGCCAGCACGGCGCCGACAGTGCCGGAGCGCGTCACGAGGCCGGCCAGCGCGCCCGCGAGGAAGCCGGCCTTGTCGTCCTCGAAGGTGATGCCGACGAGGTTGGGGAGCGGCCAGTCGGGGTGCTGGTCGTCCTTCGCCAGGACCTGCTCGACGCCGATGAAGCGGATGGCGGGGCTGCGCTTCGCCGCCTGGTAGGTGGCCTCGGCGAGCGCGAAGCCGACCGTGACGACCACGTCGTAGCCCGCGTCCGTGAACTGCTGGATGTTCTTCTCGTAGTCCTTCGGGTCGGTCGTCTCGATGTACTTCGTCTCGGTGATGCCGGGCACCTCGCGCTGGGCCTGCTGGACGCCCTCCCAGACCGACTGGTTGAACGAGCGGTCGTCAATCTTGCCGACGTCGGTCACGAGGCCGACGCGGAAGCCCGGCCCGCCCTGCGCCGTGCCGCGCGCGCCGCCGCACGCCGCGAGCACCAGGAGGCTCACCAGCGCGAGCGCCAGGACGAAAGGCGCGATACGCCGACCGCGCGCGGCCCGCGCGGCGCCGCTCCGCCGACCGCGCGCGGCCCGCGCGGCGCCGCTCCGCCCGTGCCCCACGCCGCTGCCAGTCGTGCGCCCTACGCCGCGCGTCTGCATGTGGCCCGCCCCTCGCCGGCAACTCACCCCGGCGCCTGCCCTGAGGCAGCCCATTCTACCGCACCCCCAGCCCGCGCGCACCGGGCCTGACCATTTCAGGACACGCGGGCGGGGTGTCACGCGCGGGGCGGTTCGTTCGTCTCCTTGGTGACAGACGGAAAAGGCGCCGCGGGAGGCGGCGCCGGGAGGGAGAGAGGACCATGCAAGAGCCACGCAGCGCGGACGTGATCGTGGTCGGCGGCGGGCTGGCGGGGCTGGCGGCCGCGACGTACCTGGCGCGCGGCGGGCGCACCGTCACGCTGTTCGAACAGGCCGCCGACCTGGGCGGCCGCGCCCGCACACAGGAGGCCGCCGGCTTCCGGCTCAACCTCGGCCCGCACGCGCTGTACGAGGCCGGCCCGGGGGCGCAAGTGTACCGCGAGCTGGGCATCCAGTACAGCGGGTGCAAGCCGGGCGCCGAGGGATGCCTCGTGCGCGGCGGGCGGCTGTATCCGCTGCCGACGAATCCGCTGGCGCTCGGCCGGACCGAGCTGCTGAGCCGGCGCGACAAGCTCGCGCTCGTGCCCACCATCCTGCGGATCGCGCGCACCGACCCGGCGACCGTAGCGCACCTGCCGCTGGACCAGTGGCTGCGCCAGGCGGTGCCGGCGCCGGGGCTGCGCGACGTGATCGGGATGTTCCTGCGCGTGGCCACCTACAGCAATGACCCGGACCGGCAGAGCGCGGGCGCGGCGCTGGCGCAGCTTCGGCTGGCGCTCACCGCCGGCGTGCGCTACCTCGACGGCGGCTGGCAGACGCTGGTGGACGGGCTGCGGCGCGCGGCGGAGGCGGCGGGCGTGGCCATCGTCGAGCGCGGGAAGGTCGCCGCGGTGCTGCGCGACGCCGCGGTGCGCGGCGTGCGCCTGGCCGACGGGACGGCCTGGGCGGCCGACGCGGTGGTCGTCGCCGGCAGCCCGGCGCTGGCGAGCGAGCTGGTGCGAGACGGCGCGCCGACGGTGCTGCACCGCTGGGCCGAGGCGGCGATCCCGATGTGGGTGGCGAGCCTCGACGTGGGGCTGGAGCGGCTGCCCAATCCGCGCGCCCGCCTCGCGTTCGGCGTGGACGCGCCGCTGTACCTCTCGACGCACTCGGCGTGGGCACGGCTGGCGCCCGAGGGCGGTGCGCTGATCCACGTGGCGCGCTACCTGGGCGCCGCGCCGGCGGAGGATCCGCGCGCCGTCGAGCGTGAGCTGGAGGGCCTGCTGGACCTGGCCCAGCCCGGCTGGCGCGCGGCGCTGGTGGCGCGACGCTTCCTGCCGCACGTGCTGGTGTCGAACGCGCTGGTGACGGCGGCGCAGGGCGGCACGGCCGGGCGGCCCGGCCCGATCGTGCCGGACATCCCGGGGCTGTACGTGGCCGGCGACTGGGTTGGGCCAGAGGGCATGCTGGCCGATGCGAGCCTGGCGAGCGCCCGCCAGGCGGCGCGGCTCATCCTGGCCACGCCGCGGCGCCAGCCCCGCCCCGCGGCCGAGCCGCTGCCGCTCGGCGCCTAAGCCGGTGGCCTCGGTGGGTCCCAGTATCGTCGTCGTGAACGGCCGGCCCAAGGCATGTCTGCTGGCCCGCCGTTCACGACGACGGCCGAAATTGCCGTGCAGCCAGGGCCAGCAGCTTAGAATCTGGTTGGCCAAGCGTGCGGAGGAGCCGCCATGACGCCTGAAGAGCAATTCGACGAGTACCGGCCGCTGCTGTTCGGCATCGCCTACCGCATGCTGGGCAGCGTGATGGATGCGGAGGACATCGTGCAGGACGCGTTTCTGCGCTGGCAGAAGGCCGACCCCGCCGAGGTGGAGTCGCCCAGGGCCTATCTGAGCACGATCGTCACGCGGCTGTGCCTCGACCATCTGCGCTCGGCCCGCGTGCAGCGCGAGAAGTACGTCGGGCCGTGGCTGCCCGAGCCGCTGGTTGCCGAGCAGGCCCCGGACGTGGCCGACACGGCGGCGCTGCACGAGTCGCTCTCCATGGCGTTCCTCGTGCTGCTGGAGAGCCTGACGCCGGTCGAACGGGCCGTGTTCCTGCTGCACGACGTGTTCGGCTACGACTTCGCGGAGATCGCGCGCATCGTGGGCAAGAGCGAGGCCAACTGCCGCCAGCTCGCGCGGCGGGCGCGCGGTTACGTCGAGTCCAGGCGACCGCGCTTCGAGCCCTCGGCGGCGCAGCAGGATCGGCTGACGCGGGAGTTCCTGCGCGCCTGCACCACCGGCGACCTGCCCGGCCTGGTCGCGACGCTGGCCGACGACATCACCCTCTGGTCGGATGGCGGCGGCAAGGTGGCGGCCGCGCGCCAGCCGATCCACGGCCGCGACGCGGTAGCGCGCCTGCTGATCGGCATCGTGCGCAAGGCGCCGGCGGGCCTCGACACGCGCTTCGCCCGCGTCAACGGCCAGCCGGGCTTCGTCAGCTACCTGGAGGGACGGCCGTTCGTGGTCCTGCTCCTCGACGTCGCGGACGAGCGCATCCACGGCGTGCGCGTGGTGGTGAACCCCGACAAGCTACGGCATCTGATGGGCGTCGGCGGAGCACCCGCCGCGGCGTCGCGGTCATAGGCAGCAGCCGTTCGCCGATAGTGGTATGCTCAGGCCCTGGCGCACACGGCGCAAGGGGGTGAGCATGGCGACTACCCAGTGTGGGCAGACAACAAGCACCAGGGCGCCGAAGTATTCCACGCCCCGGCGCGAGGCCGACGCCCGCCCGCGGTGGCGGGCTCCTGGGCGCGACGCGCGGGCGCGCGGGCAGCGCCGCGGGCGCCTTGCCCTGCCGTCGTTGCTCCCGCTCGTCGTGGCGGTCGTGCTCGCGGCGGCCTGCGCGCCCACGGCGGGGCCGGCGAGCGCCCCTCGGGTCGGCACCGAGGCGCCGCGCGCGGACCCGCCAGCAGGCGGCGCCGGGACGAGCGCCGCGCCGCCCGTCGCGGCCCCGCCCGCGGCCCCCGCCCCGCTCGCGCCAGCGCCGGCCGCCGCGCCGACGGCGCCCGAGCACGCCGACGCCATCACGCTGGGCTATCCGGCCCCCTCGCTAAGCTGGTTCCCGGCGCTCCTGGCCGACCGCAAGGGCTTCTTCGCGGCCGAGGGGCTGGCGCCGACGTTCGTGCAGATGGTCCCCACCAACCTCGTCGCGGGGCTGCTCTCGGGCGACGTGGACTTCAGCCTCGACATGACCTCGCCCGGTCAGGCGGCTGTGCAGCAGGGCGCGCCGCTGCGCGCGCTCATGGCGTTCGCCGTGCGGCCCCAGCACCGCTTGATGGTGCGGGCCGGGATCGACACCTTCGCCGACCTGCGCGGGCAGGTGGTGGGCATCAACCAGCACCTCGACTTCACCGACTGGGAGACGCGTGTCGTGCTGCAGCGCAACGGCGTACAGCCCGACGAGGTGAGCCTGCTGCCCATCCCTAGCTCGCCATCGCGGCTCGCGGGGCTCGACGCCGGGCAGCTCGCGGGCGCCATCCTGGCCACGCCGTTCGATCTTAAGGCCGAGGCCGCGGGCCACCACGAGCTGGGGCGCATCTCGCGCGAGATCGATGTCGCCTGGATCGGCCTCGCCGCCGCGCAGCGCACGCTCGACGAGCGCCACGACCTCGTGGTGCGCACGCTCCGCGCCGGCCTGCGCGGGCTCGCCTACGCGCGCGCGAACCGCGACGAGAGCGTGCAGCTCCTCCAGGACTGGCTGACCCTGGAGCCCGAGGTGGCCGCTGCCTCCTACGCGCTCGGGCTGGACACCTGGTCCACCGACGGTACTGCCTCGGACACGGCCTGGCTGGCGATGACCGATATCGCCCGCCTGGCCGCGCCGCTGCCCGACAACTTGAAGGTCGAGGACTTCGTGGCGAAAGGCCCGCTCGACGAGGCGCGCCGCCAGCTCGCCGCGGGCCGGTAGCTAGCTCGGCTTCCGCGCCCGCACGAAGGCGCTGACCACGCGGCCGGTCGGGGAAGCGGGTGGCTCGCGATCGGTCGTGTCGGCGCCGCCCGCGCGCGCGGCCAGGGCCGGGAGGTCGTAGACGCGCGTGGCCTCCAGGTCCACGTCCGTGAAGCCCGCCGCGGCCAGCAGCCGGCGGTACTCGTCATCTTCCAGCGCGCCCGCGACGCAGCCCACCCAGGCCTCGATGTCCTGGCGGACCGCGGCTGGCAGGGCCCCCTGCACCACGACGTCGGCGACGGCGAAGCGGCCGCCGGGCTTGAGCACGCGGTACGCTTCGCGCAGCACCTCGCCCTTGTCGGCGGCCAGGTTGATGACGCAATTGGAGATGACCACGTCCACGCTGGCGTCCGGCAGGGGGATCGCCTCGATGTGGCCCTTGAGGAAGCGCGCGTTCTCCACGCCCTGCGCGCAGCGGTTCTGCTCGGCCAGCGCCAACATCTCGTCGGTCATGTCTAGCCCGTAGGCGAAGCCCGTGGGGCCGACGCGGCGGGCGGCGAGCAGCACGTCGATGCCACCGCCCGAGCCGAGGTCGAGCACCGTCTCGCCCGCGGCGAGCGTGGCGAGCGCGGTCGGGTTGCCGCAGCCCAGCGACGCGAGGAGCGCGGCCTGGGGCACCGCGGCGGCCTGCTCGTCGGTGTAGAGGTTGGACGTAATCGGGTCGGGCGCCGCGCTGTCGCAGCAGGCGTCGGCGCCACAGCACGAGGCGGGCTGCTGCTGCGTGGCGGCGCGGGCGGCGGCCGCGTACTTCGCGCGGACCACCTCGCGGAGGGCGTCCGCGTCCTCGGTCGGCCGGGTCGTCATGAGTCGTGCTCCCCTCGTCAACATCGATAAGCATCTATGCGTTTGGCCAAAAAGAACGCTCCTAGCGCGCTGCCGCCAGGCACGCGGGCGCGAGCGCCGCCGCCGCCTGCCGCAGGATCGCCAGGCCGCGCGGGTTGGGCGCGTAGTACGCCCACTTGCCCCGGCGGGATACCGTCACAAGCTCGGCCTCGCGCAGGACGCGCAGGTGGTGGCTGATCGTCGGCTGCTGGAGGGGGAACCGCGCGACCACGTCGCACACGCACAGCGGCGCGTCCTGCGCGGCGATCAGGCGGTAGATCTCCAGGCGCGTCGGCTCGCCCAGGGCGCGCAGCACGGCGACGAGCGCGTCCCGCTCCGCGGCCGGGAGCGGCTCGACCGGGACGGGCTCGGCGCAGCAGTCGCCGGGCCGTCGCATGCTCACCATGCTTGCATACTACGCGAACGCATAGATACTTGTCAATGTGTTCGCCCGGCAAAGATGCCGCTGAGGTACGGGTTCATGCACAGCCGGTAGCGCGGCGGCGCCGCGGCTACTGGCCCGGCCCCATCCGCACGCAGTTCCCGGCGATGGCGGCGAAGACGTTCGCCGTCGGGATGATGAGCTGCTGCCCGGTCTGCGGGTCGGTGCACAGGGAACTGCTGGGCTGGCCGTCGCTGCCGTACGGGGGGAGGCTCCCAGCGATGCCGAGCGGCGTGGAGGCGTAGCCATACGGGGGCGGCGCGCTGGTGCCGATAGGCGGCGAGGGCACGATCGGGGGCGGCGGCAGGATCACCTGGGCCTGCGCGGCGGGCGCCGCCGCGCCCAGGGCCGCCACCAGGAGCGAGGCGCCGAGTACCAGAGCGCGCATGGGAGCCTCCTTACCGCGCGGCCGCTCGCGCCGCGGGCCGCCGTCGCCCGGCCGTCGGCCCCTGGCCCGGCCACGTCCACCAGCCTTGGGTGCAGCATCCGTGCCGCCCGCATGATAGCACCCGGGGCGACTTTTTGTCTCAAGCGGCGGCCGTCCGCGGGCCCGCGAGCCGGGGCTACTCAGCGGAAGGCGGGCATCACCTGCTCGACGAACAGGCGCAGCGAGCGCAGCGCCTGCTCGGGCGTGAGGCTGCCGAAGGCGAAGGCGCCGGCGAAGTAGTTGCCGCCCGTCACGTCCAGCGCGTGCTGGAGCTGCGCGCGCACCGTGGCGGGCGACCCTACGTAGATGCCACCCTGCGCGCGGAACGACTCCCAGTCGCCGCGCTGGGTCAGCCGCTCGTCGTCGTGCAGCCGCCACAGATACGCGAAGCTGTCCTGGAACGCCTCGTAGGCGACGCGCGCCTCCGCGATCGCCTGGGCGTCCGTCTCGGCCACGTACACATGGCGCACCAGCCCATAGCAGGGATCGGCCACGTGGCCGTTCAGCCGCCCGGGGTGGCCGGCGTGCGCCGCGCGCTGCGCGTTGTACAGCTCGAACTGCTCGCGCGTCGCCTCCAGCGACGGGAACAGCGAGCCGAACACCACGCTGAAGTTCTGCTCGCCGATCCAGGCCACCGAGCGGCTATAGTTCGTCGGATACCACAGCGGCGGGTACGGTTGCTGGCGCGGGCGCAGCACGGCGCGCACGTCCTCGAACGAGTAGTGCTTGCCGTCGAAGTGGACCTCGCCGGTGGTCAGCCCCTGCACGAGGATCGTCAGCGCCTCGTTGAACATGTCGCGCGCGTCGTCGATCGCCACGCGGAACGGCGCTAGCTCGTAGGGCGACGCGCCGCGGCCGATGCCGACCTCCAGCCGGCCGTGGCTGAGGTGGTCGAGCATGCAGATCTCCTCCAGCAGCCGCAGCGGGTTGTAGAGCGGCAGCAGGTAGACGAGCGGCCCGAGGCGCAGGTGGCGGGTGCGCTGGGCGGCGGCGGCCAGGAACAGGTTGGGCGAGGGGCTGGCGGAGAGCGGCGTCCAGTGATGCTCGGCCAGGTGGTAGCAGAAGAAGCCCGCCGTGTCGGCGTACTCCAGCATCTGCAGGCGGCCGTCGTAGAGCGCGGCCAGGTCGGCGCCGGGGCGCTCGTCGATCCAGTCGAAGATACCGAAGCGCACGCGCGGGCGCGCCGCCCCGCCGCTGCCCGGCGCCGTGGTGGGCTCGCTCATGGCCGCCTCCTCGCCGCGCGCTGTGATCTGGGGCAGTATAGGCAGTCGCGGCGCGGCGCTCCAAGCGGCCGCCACGCTCGGCCCGGCCCTGACCTACGTAATGGCTGCTCCCCCAGGATTGGGGGCGGGAGGGCCAGCCGGGCGGCTCTCAGGCGAGGGCGGGCGCCGCGGCCCCATCCGCGGCCAGGGCGCGGCAGCAGTCGGCGGGCAGGCGCAGCGCAACCGCCGCGCCCGGCTGGAGCGCCAGCGAGGCGCGCGTCTTCACGACCAGCTCCACCTGCTCGCCAGCCACGACCTTGCACAGCGCGGCGTCGCCCAGGAACAGCCGCGTCGCCACGCGCGCCGGCACGACGGTCGCGGCGTCATCGGCCGCGCCGCCCGCGCTTGGCTCGGCGCCCAGCTCGATCTCCTCCGGGCGAATCGAGACGACGACGGCGGCGCCAGGGGCGAGGCCGGGCGCCGCCTCGCAGCGCAGGTCGCCCAGCGCCGTGCGCGCCGTCCAGGCGCCCGCGCTCCCCAGGCGGGCCGTGCCCGGGATGAAGTTCATCTGGCCGAGGAAGCCCGCCACGAAGCGCGTCGCGGGCGCGCGGTAGACCGCCTCAGGCGCGCCCTGCTGCAGCACCGCGCCGTCGGCCATCACGGCCACCGTGTCGGCCATCGTCAGCGCTTCGAGCTGGTCGTGCGTCACGTACAGCGTGGTCACGCCGAGCCGCTGTGTGAGCGCCTTCAGCTCGACGCGCATCTCCTCGCGCAGCTTCGCATCCAGGTTCGACAGCGGCTCGTCCATGAGCAGCACCGCCGGCTCCAGCGCCAGGGCGCGGGCGAGCGCCACGCGCTGCTGCTGGCCGCCCGAGAGCTGGGTCACGCTGCGCCGCTCCAGTCCATCCAGGCGAACGAGGCCGAGCGCGCGCCGGGCCCGCTCGGCCTCCTGGCCTTTCGGCGCCTTGCGGCGACCGTGCACGAGGGGGAGCGCCACGTTGTCGTAGACGCTCAGGTGCGGCCAGATGGCGTACGACTGGAACACCATGCCGACGTCGCGCTCGTCCGGGCCGAGGGCGACGTGGCGGTCCCCGTCGTAGACCAGGCGCTCGCCAATGGTGATGCGCCCGCGCTCGGGCAGCTCCAGCCCGGCGATGCAGCGCAGCGTGGTCGTCTTGCCACAGCCGCTCGGGCCGAGCAGCACGAAGAACTCGCCCTGGCGCACCTCCAGGTCCAGGTCGCGCACGGCCCGCACCTGGCCGTGGCCGGTGGCGAACGTCTTCGCCAGCCCCTCGATGCGGATCATGGCACTCCGCTCTCCCGCCGCTCTCGCGCGACACCGCCCGCGTGCGGATCACCCGCCCTGAGCGTTGCTCACTTCCCCAGCGAGGCGATGAAGCCGCTGGCCTCCAGCTCGCGGACCAGCCGGTCGTCGTAGAAGTCGCGCGGGTTGGCGTCGCGGGCCTGCGGCAGGTCGGCCGCCATCAGCTCCAGCGCGGTCTGCATCGCCTCCAGGCGCGGCAGCGGCACGTCCTCGGTGTAGTCGCGGAAGGCGCGGTACGATTCCTCCAGGTCGGCGGCCGACTCCGTATTGGTGTAGCGGGCGAGCACCTGCTGCGAGAGCGCGGCGTCCGTGCGGTACACGTGGATCGCCTCGACGTAGGCGCGCATGAAGCGGCGCATCAGCTCGGGCTTCTCGGCCAGCACCTTGCGGCTCGCGGCGACGCCGCCGGCCGGATACGACACGTCAAGGCTGGTGAGGTCGAACAGCAGTTTCATGCCTGCGTCGAGCGCCCGCAGGTTCGACGGCGGGCCCATGATGACCGCCTCGACGCGCCCGCTGGTGGCGGCGGCCACGCTCTCCGCCGGGCCGCCCGTGGCCAGCACGGTCACGTCGCGGCCGGCCTCCAGGCCGAAGTGGCGCAGGGCGTAGGTCATCCACTGGTCGGTGTACGTGCCGCGGGCGCTCACACCCACGGCGCGGCCGCGGAGGTCCTCGGGGCGGGCGATCTCGGGCCGCGCCAGGAGCTGCAGGACCGGCTTGTTGACCGTAACGGCGATCCAGACCGTGTCGCCGCCCTGCAGGTTGGCGGCGAAGACGCTCGGCCCCGCGGCCTGCACCACGTCCACCTCGCCGGCCATGATCGGCGCCGCGACGTTCGGCCCCAGGTTCAGCAGCTCCGCCTTCAGCCCGTACTTCGCATACAGCCCGGCGTCCTGCGCGATCCAGACGGGCAGGAACGCCGCGCTGGGCGCCGCATAGCCGACGCGGATCGGCAGCGCCTCAGGGGCCGCCGTCCCTACTGCGGTTGTTCCCGCTCCCCCAGCCCCCGCCCCCCCGCCGCCCGCGGAAGCTCCCGCCGCCGGCTGCGCTCCCGCGGGCGGCGGGGGCACGGCACGCCCGCTCGTCGGCCCGCACGCCGCCAGCATCATGAGCCACGCCATCGCCACGCCGAGCAGGCCGACCGCCTGCCGCCAACCGCCACGCCTCACGGAACGCCTCCAGGCATCGTTTGGACCGACCACGCGGCGGTAGTGTAGGCGGCAGCCGCGCGCGTGTCAATGCGCGCGGCTAACCCGGGGCTCACGTCTACGACAGCCGACCCCGCGCGAAGTGCTAGAATCTCTACTTGTAGCAGACTGCCCACATCTGCTGAACGAGACAGAGCAAGCAACATGGGTGTGACCCTGCGATCGGGACGACGACTGACGCTGCCACCTGAAGTTTGTGAGGCGCTCGGCTTACAGGTCGGCGACCGCCTGGAGCTCGCGCTTACCCAGGATGGAGTCGTCGTGAGACCGAAGAAGCGGCTGGCGCTCAAGGCGCTAGCTGAAATCCAGGCGGCTTTCGCTGACTCCGATTTGACCGAGGACGAGCTACAGGCGGAGTAGACATCGCCGACCCCGTTGCTCTCGCCCGGGCAGCCGAGGACGTGGAGCGAACACGGCAGCCAAGGACGTGGAGCGAACACGGCAGCCGCGGATTGTGACCCGCGGTGAGCGGCAGATCGCCGTGCTCTCCCCTGTTCGGCGGTCGTCGCGGCGAGTCGGTCGATCGCTGCAGAAGCGCGACGCGCTGTTCAGCATCCTCTGCAAAGCGCACGTCGAGGATGCTGACGACGTAGTGGACAATATGGACACGTATCTGGCGCAAACGTACGACCTCGAGTAGTGGTGATCCGGCAAACAGCGACCCCGGCTCCGCTCCCCCTTGACGCAGGCAGACCTGTCCCTGGTTTCACTCCTTCAAGAGCTTGCCGCCGCTTGGCTGGTCGCCCAGCGCACTGTTTAGATGTCGCCTGGCGCACCTCCACGAGTGCTGAGGCCAGTGCCCGCGGGGTAGTGCGGGTGGCCGTGTTGCGCTGCTATGCTGAGCCGAGCAGGCGAGGCATGACAGCGAGGAGCGTACAGCGGCCGGGAGGTGGCGGATGCGGCTGGCAGAGTGGAGCACGCATGTGGCCCGGATACCATATCGGCGGCCGGTGCGGTGGGCATCGGCCGAGGTGACGGGCGCCGAGTTCGTCGTGCTGCGGCTGGTGGCCGACGACGGGCGCGTGGGCATCGCCGAGGGCGGCATCAACCCGCTCTGGAACGGCGTGACGGCGCGCTCGCTGCCGGTCGTGCTGGAGGAGCTGTTCATCCCGCGGCTGGCGGGCGTGGACCTGCTCGACGAGGCGGCGGTGACGCGCGCGATCGGCCGCATCCCCGAGCACCGGCTGGCGAAATCCATGGTGGACACGGCCTGCTGGGACTTGCGCGCGCAGGCGGCGGGCGTGCCGCTGTGGCAGCTCTGGGGCGGCGATCCGGAAGTGCCGCTGTCGTGGACGGTGACGCGCCAGGAGCCGGCGGCCATGACCCGCGAGGCGGCCGAGATGGTGGCGCGCCACGGCTTCCGCACGCTGAAGCTGAAGGGCGGCCAGGGCTGGGAGCGCGACTTCGCGATGCTGAGCGAGATCCGCGCGGCGGTGGGGCCGGACGTGGCGCTGTACGTGGACGCGAACGGGGCGTATCCGCCCGAGGAGGCGTTAGCGTACGTCGAGCGGCTGGCCGAGCACGGCGTCGTCGCGGCCGAGGACCCCTGCCCGCTGCAGCCGAACGGCGCGTTCGCCCGCCTGCAAGCCGCCAGCCCGATCCCGCTGGTGGTGGACCACGCCTGCAACAGCGCGCAGGAGGCGGCGCTGTTCCTGGAGCAGGGCGCGCGGGCGCTGAGCGTGAAGCTCAGCAAGGCCAGCCCGACGGAGTGCCGGCGCATCGCGGCGCTGGCCGACGCCGCGGGCTGCCAGGTACACGTGGGGGTGGTGGCCGAGAGTACGCTGGGGGCGCTGATCGGTCTCCAGGTCGCGGCGGCGCTGCCGGCCCGCGAGCGCAGCCTGCCCGCCGAGCTGAGCTTCTTCCTGATGCTGACCGAGGAGTACACGGTCGAACGGCTGACCATTCAAGATGGCCGCGTGCGGTTGCCCGCCGAACCCGGGCTGGCGCGCTGGGTGGACTGGGGGAGGCTGACCTAACCCCCCCAGCCCCCTTCCCTCCGAGGGAAGGGGGGAGCCGGTGGCTGGCTACGCCGGTCCTCTCCCCCTCTCCCCCTGGGAGAGGGTCGGGGTGAGGGCCCGTCCTCTCCCCCTTCCCGCAGCGGGAGGGGGGCTGGGGGGGGTAGGTCCGTCCCTCTACTCCGCTAGCGCGATGACGTCGAGCGCGAAGTGCGAGTTGCCGCCGGGGCTGGCGCTGGCGTCGGCGACCTGCACGGCGATGCGGGCCGGAGGGTTCTCGGGGAAGTACTCCATCCACACCTCGTGGAAGGCTTTGCGGTACTTCAGGTCGGTCAGGTAGAGCGTCACCTTCACGACGTGCTGGAGGGTGATGCCGGCGCCCTCGCAGAGCACCTTCAGGTTCTCGAAGGCCTGGCGCGCTTGCTCGGCGGTGTCGTCGCTGCTCTTGTTCGTGACGGGGTTGCGGCCGCGAATCGCCGAGAAGAACACGAAGCCGCCGGCCTTCACGCCCGACACCATGCCGTCCATGCGCTCGGGGCCGCCCGCGGGAGTGGGGATCGTCTCGCGGTTCATGCGAACTCCTGTCATCACCTGTTGCTTTGGAGCGGGGAGGCGCCCTCACCCCGGCCCTCTCCCAGGGGGAGAGGGGGAATAGGTTAGTGGCCGCGGGCGCGCTGGGCGGCGCGCGCGAAGCTGAGGTCCCACATCAGCAGCGGGTTGAAGCTCGCTGGCACCACGTCATCCTCGTAGTGCTGGGTGCCGCGCTGCGGGCGTCCTGCTGGCTCGCCGCGGATGATGCGCAGGGCGTTGCGGACGCCGTCGGGCGTGGGCACGGGCTCGTCGGCCAGCTCGTCGCGCAGGATCTCGTACAGGCGGGCCACGCGCGCGTCGGTGCTCACGTCCAGGTGCTCCGCCAGCAGCTCGCGGCACTCGCCGCGCATCAGCGGGAGCACGGTGTCCGGCTCGGTCTTGAACACGCGGTTCGCGTCGAAGGCGGCGTTCACGAGCGCCTGCACGTCGGCGCGCCGCTCCTCGATGAACCGCTCGGTGGTGGTGAGCGTGACGTTCATGCCCTCGAAGTAGTAGGGCTCCGTGGGCACCTCGTGCAGCCCGGCGGCCAACGCCTGGTCGGCGTACAGGAAGGCCATGAAGCACGCCTGGCAGGTGCCGTCGGCCACGCGCTGCCAGTGGCCCCAGCGGCCCACCTCCTCGTCGGGGATGACGACCTGCTGCACGTCCTGCATCAGCCCGTGGTCGGCCAGCCAGAGCGCGGGCAGGAAGAGCTGCGGGCCGCCGCCGCGCACGGCGAGCTTCTTGCCGCGCAGGTCGTCAATGGTCTGCACGCTGGCGTCGGCGACCAGCATCTCCGTCATGCGGCTCACGACCGAGGCGACCGTGACGAACGGTAGGCCCTTGGCGCGGAAGGTCTGCAGGCCCCAGTAGTTCTCGGCGATCACGTCCACGTCGCCGCGCTCCAGGCGGTCGGCCCAGCCGGGATACTGCGGGCCGCTGCGGAGGTAGTTCAGCTCCAGGCCGTGGCGCGCCGCGCACTGGCGCAGCGTGAGCAGGTAGGGCATGCGGTCCACGTCGCGGTACAGGACGTTCAGGGTCGTCATCGGTCGGCCTCCTGCAAGCGAGTAGCGGTCAGCGCGCCAGCGCCAGGCGCACGTCGTGCGGGTCGGGGGCGCCCTGGCGGCACAGGTCCACGGCGTGCAGGCGCCCGCAGCCGGGACAGCTATAGCGCCGGATCTCCAGCGCGGCGTTCAGGCGCAGGAGCGGGTTGATCGCCGCGGGCGCGGCCACGCTGCAGCCGGCGTACGCGCGCCACGGCTCGGCCGCCGGCGCGAGCACGCACCCGCAGCGGCAGCGCGTCCAGTAGCATCCCTGTCTGTCCCGCACGATCTCGAGCTGGTCGCCCAGCGGCCCAACCCGCGTGAGCGTATCCGCCGCCGGGGCATCCGGAAGCTGGCGGCGGGCGGGCCAGCGGCGGCGCTCGGCGCGGAGGGCGTCGCGGCGCGCGGCCGTGGCGGCCGGGTCCACGCGGCCGGCGGCGTCGAGCACGGCGCCGTACAGCGTCTCGGCCGCCGCAGGCGAGACGGCGCCAAACTCCAGGTCCTCTTGCAGCTCCTCAGCCGGGCGGTCGAGCGGGTCGCCCCAGCCCGCCCCCGAGCCGGAGACCGCCAGCACCACGTCGCGCGGGCTGACGTAGAGCTCGGTGCTAGGCAGGCCGGCCGTGCGCAGCACCTCGCCGGCCAGCTCGGCGAAGGCGGGCACGCGGCCCCGGGCCAGGTGGTCCTGCACGTCGGAGTCGCGGATGAGCACGCGGTCGGGCAGGCCGCCCAGGTAGCCGCCGAAGAGGCCGATGGCGTCGGGCACGTCCCAGGTGTAGCCGCCCACGCGCGCGTGGATGCGCTCCTGCTTGTGGGGGATGAACACCGTGCCGGTGCTCTGGCCGCCGCGGTGGCGGCCGGCGCCGCCGCCGTCCGGCCCCAGGCCGTGCCACAGGTAGAGCAGCGGCAGGTCCAGCTCCATCGCCTCGACGTTCGAGACGATCGTGCGCTCGATGTTGTGCTGGCCCTGCGTGGAGACACCGTCCTTGTGGGCGTAGGCGCCGCCGCCCGTGGCCAGGCTGCTCACGAGCCCGTTGCTGGAGAAGTGCTCGCCGTGGTGGTTCACGCCGCCGAAGGTGCTGCCGCCACCGCCAGGCCGCCCGGCCGGGCTGGCCTGAGCCTCGCGGAGATACCCGTCCGAGCAGGCGGCCAGCTTCGACAGCGCGGCGGTGGCGGTCATCTCGACCTCCCACACCGCGCCGGCGATGTTCGCGCTCACGGCGGCCGGCTTGCGGGCGTTGCAGACCAGCCCCTCCGGACAGATCACCTCGATGGGACGGTACAGCCCGTGGTTCCAGGGGATGTCGTAGGCGATGGTGGGGAGCAGCCCCGCGCACACGCCGGCCATCAGCCCGCCGAAGGTGCAGTTGGTGGCCGCCGGCACCTGCGGCGACGAGCGCGAGTAGTCGAAGATCAGGCGGTCGTCTTCCTTCGTGAGCGTGAGCACCACCTCGGGGATGGTGCCGGTCGCGCGGTCGTAGTCGAGGTAGCCGACCGCCTCGACGGTGGCGTCGGGCAGCTCGCGCAGCCGCCGCCGCATGCGCTCCTCGGAGAGGCGGATCAGCCCGCCCATCACCGCGAGCAGCGTGTCCACGCCGTAGCGGTTAGCCAGCTTCGCCAGGCCCTCGGCGGCCGCGTGGTTCGCCGCCATGAGGCCCTTCAGGTCGAGCGTCATGGCGGGCGCCATGCGGCTGTGCGCCAGGATGAGCGTCCACAGGTCCTGGCGCAGCGTGCCCGCCTCGACGAGCTTCAGCGGCGTGAGCTGCAAGCCTTCCTGGTAGCAGTCGGTGGCGTCGTAGCAGAAGCTGCCGGGCCGCAGGCCGCCGATGTCGGCCATGTGCATCAGCGCGCCCGACCAGAAGATGAGCCGCCCGTCGGCGAACACCGGCGCCACGATGCACATGTCGGCGGCGTGCAGCGTGCCCTTCCAGGGATTGTTGACGATGAACATGTCGCCGGGGCCGATGCCGGGGTTCTCCGCGCAGTCGGCCATCACGTTCCGCACCATCGTCGCCATCGAGTAGGCGTGGAACAGGATCGTCCGCCCCATGGTCGCCACGGAGCCGTCCGGCAGGTACAGGCCGACGTTGAAATCGGACATCTCGGTCACGTTCTTCGAGCCGGAGATGGCCATGATCTTCGCGGCCTGCTCGTCGGTGATGCCGAGCAGGCGGTGGCGGATGACCTCGAAGGTGACCGGGTCCACCGCGATGTCGGCGGGCGGGGCGCTCGGCGCTGCGACCTGCACGATTGGCTCCTTAGCTCAGTCCAGAGATACCCTGGGGGACACTCCCAAACCCCCGTCCTGACACGGCCCTACCGGCTAGCCCTGTCGAGGTAGCTGAGGTCGATCCAGGTGTCGAGGGGCGGGATCTCGGGCAGCGCCCCTTGCTCGTGCGCGAGGTTCAGGATGTTCTCGATGCCCTTGCGATTGGGCCGCAGGTCCCGCGGCAGCAGCCGATTCCCAATGACCTCGCCATAGATGGGCGCCACCTCGGGCGCGGGCTGTCCGGCCTCCTCCGCGTAGAGCGCGATGGCCTCGCCCTCGTTCGCCGGGTCGTACAGCCAGGCCATTCCCCGCAGCAGCGCGCGGATGAACCGCACCAGGGCCTCGTCGTTCGCCGTCGCCCAGCTCTCGTTGACCAGGAAGCCCGTATAGGAGACGTCCTTCACGTAGTCCGTGAACGAGCCCAGCGACCGCAGCCCGCTGGCCAGGCCGGTGCTCGTCTCCTGGCTGGACCCGACGCCGCCCGCGAGCTGGCCGGCCAGGATCGCGGGCAGGCGCGCCGCCGTGGGCATGTTGCGCACGGTGTAGTCGCCGTCGTGCAGCCCGTTCGCGGCCAGCATCAGGCGCAGGGCGATGTCGAAGTAGTCCCCGGCGGTGTTGCCGGAACCCAGCGCCTTGCCGCGCAGGTCGGCCCAGTCCCCGATCTCCGGCCGCACGAGCATCTGGATCGTCGGCGCATCCTGCGACGCGACCACCAGCTTCAGCGGCGCTCCCGCCGCGATGGCCGTGGCCATCGAGAGCACCGTGAAGCCGATCACTTGCACGTCTCCGGCGAGCAGCGCCTGCGTCTGGTTCGGGGCTGACTGCAGCCCGATCGCCTCGAAGTCAATCGCCTCCTGCGCGAAGAAGCCCTTCTTCTGCGCCGCGTAGGCTACCCAGAACTGCGTCGCCGCGCCCGCGGCGGCGTGCGCGAGAACGACTTTCGCGGGCTGGCTGGGCCGCGCCGCGGCCGCCGGTGCCGGCGCCCCGGCGGCCGGGGCGGTGGCCGCGGCGCCAGGACCAGCGGCCGGCGCCGCGGGGGGGCCGGCGGGGACACACGCGGCCAGGAGCAAGGCCGCGGCCAGGGCGATCACGGCGGGCGTAGGCCGAACGGTCCGCATCATCGTGCTAATTCTGCGGCCAGTAGGCCACGCCCATCGCCATCACGGCGCGGTAGAACGGCTGGTAGGCGACCCACTCGGGCGCCGCGCCGTCGAGCGCGCCCAAGAGCGTGATCCACTGGCGGAACTCGATGGCGCCGTTCGCCAGCAGGTCGCGCGACGAGAGCGACGCCACCAGCTCGGCGGCGCGGCCCTCCCGCATCGCGGCGACCGCCTGGCGGTCGAACTCCTCGCTGATCGAGCCGAGGCTGAAGGGGCCTTGGTAGTGCGCCCAGGGATAGCCGGCCGTGAAGTGCGACATGCCGCCCGACGCGTACAGCACGACGCGCCGGTCGTCGGGCAGCGCGTCGAGGATGCCGCGCAGACACCGGCCGAACTGGTAGCAGCGGCTCGGGCTGGGCGCCGGCACGTGGATCGCGTTCAGGAAGATCAGCACCACCGGCACTTGGGGCTCGAGGAAGTTGATGATCTGCGCGTGCGCGTGCGAGCGCACGCGGTCCTCCGGGAACGACTTTGAGGACGCGAGGTCGAAGCCGGCCTCCACCGCCTCGTTCAGGATGTGCGTCGCCAGCGCGGCGTCGGACTGAATCTCGATCGTGCGGGCGGTCTCCGAGTCCACGGCCACCGCGCGCTCGCCGGTGTAGATGGCGATCTGCGGCAGGTTGTCGTCGCGGTAGTTCTCGTCCTGGTCGTCGGCGATCAGGACCAGCGTGTCGGGCCGCAGCGCGTCGAAGCTGCGCTTGAGCCGTTCCAGCCCGCCGCGGATGTCCTCGTAGCGCGCCAGGTTGCCTGCCAGCGTCTCGCCCTCGATCTGCGGCTGGACGGGAGGATACTCGCCGTAGCGCTTGCGGTAGCGCTCGCGGGTCACCTCGCGCCGCTCTTCCCAGCGGTGGGGATCAATGAACGTATAGGCGTGGGAGGAGGCCATGCCGGCCGCGATCTTTGCCATAGCTCCGTCTCCAACGCGACTGGCCGCGCGCCACGGCGCGGCGCCAGAGGGGCGAGCGTGCGCCGGTGGATGGGAGCGTAGCACGGGCGCCGAAACGCTGTCAACGCACAAAACGGGTTTCAGGATGCAAAACGCCCCGGCCGCTCCGCTTGACCAGGAAGCCCGTCCCTCTCTAACATGAATGTCACCGAGTGAGACGCATTTCACGCTGCGACCCAGCCCGACAGGAGACAGCGCATGGCGACCGCTGTTGGCCCCGCGGAGGTCCGCGTCGATCCCGTCACCTTCGAGGTCATCCGCCACCGGCTGCACGCGATCACCGACGAGCAGGCGGCGACGCTGAAGGCCATCTCCGGCTCGAAGAACGTCACCGAGATGTCCGACTACAACGTTGGCCTGTACCTGCCCGACGGCTCGGTGGCCACGATGGGCCGCACCATCCTGTTCCACGCCTCCTCGATGGCCTCAATCGTGCGCCACGTCATGGCCGACTGCCTGGAGAGCCCGGGCATCGCCCCCGGCGACATGTTCGTCGTGAACAACCCGTGGAAGGGCGCCGTCCATGCCCAGGACATGGCGCTCATGGCGCCGATCTTCCACGACGGCGAGCTGCTCATCTGGTCGGGCGCCATGATGCACATGCTCGACATCGGCGGCCTGCGCCCCGGCAGCTTCTGCTACGACGCCACCGAGTGCTACCAGGAGGGCTTGCAGCTCACGCCGACCAAGATCGTCGAGGGCGGGCGGCTGCGCCAGGACATCCTGACGATGATCCTGTCGCACAGCCGCATGGCGCCGACCATGCACCTCGACGTCAAAGGGCTGATGGCGGCGAACCTGGCCGCGGCGCGCGGCTTCGCCAAGCTCGTCGCGCGCTACGGCGCCGACGTGGTGCGCGCGGTGATGGCGGGGCTGATCCAGCTCTCCGAGGAGCGCATGCGCCGCCGTCTGCGCGAGCTGCCCGACGCCACCATCGAGTCGGTCGGCTACATCGAGAACCACGGCACGAGCGGCGCCATCTACGAGGTCGTGCTGGACCTGACCAAGCAGGACGACCGCCTGATCTTCGACTACTCGCGCTCCTCGCCCCAGACCCCGGGCGCCGTGAACTGCACCCGTGCGGGCCTCATGGCCGGCATCTCGGCGGCGCTATTGCCGACGCTGGCCTACGATATCCCCTGGAACGAGGGCCTGTTCCGGCCGCTGGAGATCGTCTGCCCCGAGGGGCTGATCTGCAACGCGCGCCGCCCGGCCGCGGTGAGCGGCGGCACGCTGGAGGCCGTCTGGGAGGTCGAGATGACCGCGACCGACGGCCTCTCGAAGCTGGCTGCCTGCTCCGATACCTACCTGCGCGAGGCGCAGGCCGCGCCGGCCGGCGGCCCCGACAACTTCTACCTGAGTGGCATGGGCAACCACGGCGAGCGCGTCACGCAGTCCACGCTCGACGTGCTCGCCACCGGCGCGGGCGCCTACAGCCACCATGACGGCGTCTGGACGCAGGGCCAGCACGACATCGAGCGGCTGAACATCTCGAACGCCGAGGCGCTGGAGTTCGACCTGCCGCTCCTGTACCTGTGGCGGGGCCTCGCACGCGACTCGGGCGGCGCCGGCCGGCGGCGCGGCGGGCTCAGCCTGGGGGCGCTCTACGCGATGCACAAGACCGAGGGCATGGAGTGCCGGCTGGGCTGCCACGGCTGGGAGGTCCCGAACTCGCCGGGCGCCTTTGGCGGGCTGCCGAGCAGCGAGAACCAGCGCCTCTGGTGGCGCGAGGCGAACGCCCAGCAGCTCATGGCGGAAGGGCGCATCCCGACGCTGGAAGAGCTGGAGGGCGAGCTCACGCCCACGGTGGGCCGCCAGGGCGCAATCCACCTCGGGCCGCGCGACGTGATGTTCAAGACGCCGCAGGCCGGCGGCGGCTGGGGCGACCCGCTCGACCGCCCGGCCGACGCCGTGCAGGCCGACCTGGAGTTCGGCGCCATCTCGCCCGAGGCGGCACGCACGCTCTACGGCGCCGTGCTCGACGCCGCCGGCCGCGTGGA
>Ga0070741_10002835_pt1 | contig 45037 bp, 36 predicted proteins | sample Coa_R1_4_FD_66440 | JGI IMG/M metagenome (GOLD analysis project Ga0070741, IMG submission 66440) | Surface soil microbial communities from Centralia Pennsylvania, which are recovering from an underground coalmine fire - Coalmine... | ecosystem: Environmental > Terrestrial > Soil > Unclassified ... | reverse complement strand
CTGTCTTGACCCCCGCCAGCATGGTAGATGACTCTCCCACTACGTTTACCTACGGCGATCAAATTTATGAGCCGCGCAACTACAAAGAGGAGTACCATGGGCCTGTAACCGCCCGTTACGCACTGGCAATGTCGTTGAACAACGCTACCGTGAAGCTGGCCGAGCAAGTGGGTTACGACAAAGTGGCGCAACTCGCCCGTGCTGCCGGCATCAAGTCGGTGCAGCCCACCCCGGCGATGGCCCTTGGCTCCTACGATGCCACTCCCTTGGATATGGCAGGCGCGTACACCGTCTTTGCCAATAGTGGCACCCGCCTTCAGCCGCTCATGATCAGCTCTCTGCGCGATGCCCGCGGCAACGTGATCGAAAACTTCTCTACCAAGCGCGAGCAGGTGCTCGACCCGCGTGTTGCCTACGTCATGACCGACATGATGCAGGGCGTACTGAATTTTGGCACCGCCGCCGGGGTCCGCAGCCGGGGCTTCACCTCGCCTGCTGCCGGCAAGACCGGCACCTCGCATGACGCATGGTTCGCCGGATACACCAGCAACCTGCTCTGCATCGTCTGGGTGGGATATGACGATTACAGCGACCTGCGGCTGAGTGGCGCTTATACGGCTGCGCCTATCTGGGCTGAATTTATGAAGCGGGCAGTCACCCTGCCGGGATACACCGATCCCCAGCCCTTCCCTGCTCCAGCCGGCGTGACTGGGGTAAAACTCGACAAGATCACCAATCGCCTGGCCACACCTACGTGCCCCGACGATTACTATGCCACCTTCATTTCCGGAACCGAGCCACGGGATTTCTGTGACCAATCCGGCACTGGAGCTATCAGCGGGTTCTTCTCCAAAATTTTTGGCGGAGAATCCAAGCCTTCACCACCCCCAGCGGTGTCTAACGGAGCAGTATCCTCTCCGCCTGGCGCTGTAGCCGAAGCTGCTCCGGGCAGCCAGGATCAGACGAAGAAAAAGAAGGGCTTCTGGGGCCGATTGTTTGGCGGGGGTGGAGACGACAAAGACAAGAAAGGGGATAAAGCAACTTCGCCCGCGGTCCAGCCAGCTCCCGGATCACAGGCGGACCCAGTACAGCCAAGAAACTGATCTCGAAGGAGGTTTATATGTTTCTGGTTTATTACGCTGTTTTGGCAGCATCTATGGCGCTGCCGCAGATTTCAAGCTATTCCAGCAGTTCGGTTCCCCCCGCCTCGACATCTGCTTCAGCTCAGCAGTCTGTACCACAATCGCCGAACTCAAACATTCCAGTCAATGGCACTGCCATCGTGCCGCAGCAGATCCACAAGGTAGAGCCGCCTTCTCCTAACGCCACCGCGCAGCAATTGGAGGATGACGCTGACGAATTGCGCGCGGAAAAGGCCTTCGCTGACGCGCTCGACTATTATCACGCAGCCATGGCCAAGACCGATTCTGCCATTTTGCACAACAAAGTCGGCATCACCTACCTGGAGATGTTGCGTTACGACGCTGCCAAGCGTGAGTTCGAACATGCCACCAGGATGAACAAGCTCTACCCGGAGCCTTACAACAATCTAGGGGTCATCGAATACATTCACAAGCGCTATGGCCGGGCGGCCAAACGTTATGAACAGGCAATCAAATTAAGGGACGACTCCGCCTCATTTCACAGCAACCTGGGCACGGCATACTTTGCGGAAAAACAATATGAGAAGGCCTCGGTGGAGTACAGCCGGGCGCTGGCTCTCGACCCAGACATCTTCGAGCGCAAGTCGCGCGGCGGCGTATCGCTGCAACTGGCCTCAGCCGATGACCGCGCCAGGTACGAATATGTAATTGCGAAGATGTATGCCACCACGGGAAATGCCGACCGCTGCCTGCTCTATCTGCGAAAAGCAATTGAGGATGGCTATAACAAGATCGACGACGTCTATAAGGACCGCGAGTTTACCAGCATCCGCAAGGATCCACGCTTTACGGCGCTCATGGCCGGAAGGTCCAAGGTTTTGCAAATACCGCCCGACCAGGCGGCGGTGCCTTAACCAGTGGGACGCTCCGCGCCAAAAAACTGGCGCTCACAGGCAAAGGTGCGGAGGAGCTATTCTAAGCCGCAAGAAAAAACCAGCGCAAGGCTGACCAGACTTGTATCAGGCACGAGTTACTCGTGTCGCTAACGCTAAGCAGATTCGTTCGTGAACAACAACCTGCATTGTGTTTTCCCCACCCCCATGGAATTTATGGGTAGCAGTAACCGATCCTTTCATCTAAGCTCTCTCTATTTCACAATTTAAAATCCTGCATTCACCAAATCTTCATTTTTCCCGCTTATGCTGGTTGGGCTCTTTAGAGAGTTGAGGATTCGTCTTTAACGAAATTTTTTCTTAAACTTAATTAACAAAACAGGGACTGAACACGTCTTACAATAGAGCGGCTCATTTGATTCTCCCATCTTGCGTGGGGCAGGATGCAACGTCAGGATTGAGTCTGGGTGTTATGGGAACACGGCGCCCTTGCCCGTAATGCAAATAGATATGAATTCCATGCGAACATTGCTTTTATACGTCTTGCTTTCCGCTTTTGGGGCTCTCATCATGGGCGGTGTTCCTTCCGCTCAGGCGCAGCAGAGTCCGGCGGCCGCAAGTGTCACGGCAAAACAGATTGGCACGGTGAAGTCCATTGTGGGAAAAACCCTGGTGATGAAAACTGACTCTGGTCCTGATGTGTCGGTTCAGGTGCAGGACTCCACCCGTATTGTGCGCATCGCCCCGGGCCAGACCAGCCTGAAAGACGCCACCCCCATAGAATTTTCAGATCTGCAGGTCGGAGACAGGATTTTGGCCCGCGGCACTGCGGGCGATGCTCAGTCCGTAGTGGCAGCCTTGGTCGTGGTGATGAAGCAGACCGATGTCGCCCAAAAGCAGGAGCATGAACAGGAAGACTGGCAAAAGCGGGGCGTGGGGGGCATTATTACAGCAGTTGACCCCGCCGCGAAAACCATCACCGTTTCGATCGTGCCAGGCAATAACATCAGCATCAAGACCTCGAACAACACACGTTATCTTCGCTACGCGCCGGACTCGATAAAGTTCAACGATGCCAGGCCGGGAAGCTTTGACGACATCAAAACCGGCGATCAGTTGCGTGCGCGGGGAACGCGCAGCGCCGATGGAAAAGAATTTGCCGCCGATGAAATCATCTCCGGTTCGTTCAGAAATATTGCGGGCACAATAATTTCGGTGGATGCCTCCAGGAACACACTCAGCGTCATGGATGTATTCAAAAAGAAGCCGGTGACGGTGAACTTCACGACTGACTCCCAGTTACGCAAGGTCCCTCTCCCGCTGGCGCAAAGAATGGCAATGGTGCTCAAGGGAGGCGTTTCTTCTCGTCCCGCCTCCGCGCAGTCTGCCGATGCCAAAACAGGCGCTCCGGCCGCGGCTGCCCCCGAAAGCTCACCTGCCGGCGGGTCTCGCCCAGCAGGAGCTGCCGGTGCAGGACGCCCGGGCGGCTCGCCCGACGTTCAACAATTCCTCAATCGCCTTCCAGCGGTGACACTCGCCGATTTGCAAAAAGGCGACGCAGTCATGATCGTTTCGACCCAGGGCACCGAGACCTCTGACGTTAAGGCGATCACGCTGTTAAGCGGCGTCGAACCGATTCTTACGGCATCGCCCACCGGGAGTGCGACAGCGGCGGTCCTATCGGCATGGAATATGTCTGGCGGCGGCGGAGATACACAGTAAAGCTTTCGAGTTTCTGATTTCGAGTTTCGAATAAACCACAGCTACGAGCTTCGAGAAAAACGGCTAACCGCGGATTTCGCGGATTTACACGAATAAGGCTTAAAAGTTCAACGGAGTACTGAGGCAATTTCTATGAGATTTACTGGTCGTGTGTTATCGCGGTATACGGTTTTCATATTTCTTATTCTGCTGTGCGCGGCGCAGCTTTGGGCCCAGGCTGCCGGGACCTTGCGTGGACAAGTCACTGACCCCTCAGGCGCCGTCGTGCAGGGAGCTGCTGTAACCGCCAAAAGCGAGTCGGGGCAAACTACGACTACCAAGACCGGCAAGTTGGGGACCTACGAAGTTAAAGGGCTCACGCCCGGCAAGTATACGGTCAGCGTCAGCGCCAAAGGTTTCTCCGTAGCATCTCAGGATGTAGATCTCACTACCGGCAAAGATCAGAAGCTGGACGTTCGTCTCGAAATTGCAGTCGAGCAGCAGCAAGTCGCCGTGGAAGAGACCCAGTCCAAAGTGGATATTGGCTCTGAAAATAACGCCAGCGCCATGGTCATTAAAGGAAAAGACCTGGAAGCTCTTTCCGACGACCCCGACGAACTGTCATCGGAACTGCAAGCGCTGGCTGGCCCGGCGGCGGGGCCCAATGGCGGCCAGATGTATATTGACGGCTTCAGCGGCGGCACGCTTCCGCCAAAAGCGTCGATACGTGAGATCCGCGTCAACCAGAACCCTTTCTCAGCGCAGTATGATCACCTGGGTTATGGCCGCATTGAAATCTTCACCAAGCCGGGAACGGACAAGTTTCACGGTCAACTGATGTTCCGAGACAGTCCTTCTGGTCTCAACGCGTCTAATCCATTCGCATTGCATCTGAGGCCCACCTATGACGCGCAGCAGGTCGAGGGCAACATCGGCGGCCCAGCCGGCAAGAAAGGTTCATTCTTTCTGAATGTGGAGGACCGCAATACGCAGGATCACAGGGTTGTCAACGCATTTACCTCTTTGGATGCGAACAACAATGCTGTCCGGTTCACCCAGGCGGTTCCGAATCCGGGCGCTGGTATTGAAATCTCTCCGCGATTCGACTACCAGATTAGCGCTAATAACACGCTGACTTCCCGCTTCGAATATAACCGCAGCCATTACGATAATGAGAGTGTCGGTGGACTTTCGCTCGCCAGCCAGGCTATCAACTCTCACAGCTCAGAGATCAACGCGCAGATAAGCGATACCCAGATTGTGAATGCCAGGACTGTCAATGAAACCCGTTTTCAATACGTGCGCAGCATCAGTTCCCAAAGCGCACTGAGCTCTTTGCTGCAGATTTCTGTTTTGGGGGCATTCGTGGACGGAGGCAATTCCGCCGGCCGAACGTCTAGCAGTCAAGATCACTATGAGCTGCAAAACTATACTTCTATGGCTTTGGGCAATCACTTCGTCAGATTTGGAGGAAGGTTGCGCGGCACGGCGGAAACGGACAGCCAGATCCAGAACTTTAACGGCACGTATACGTTTTCATCGTTGCAATCTTACCTCATAACCCAGCAAGGGCTGGCGAGTGGTTTAACGCCTGCTCAGATTCGGAGCATGAACCCAAACGTCCCCGACATCGGACCAACCCAGTTTTCTATCAACGCCGGAAATCCTTTTACCTCCAATACCTCAGTTGATGCGGGACTCTACGTCGAAGAAGACTGGAAGGTACGTCCTGACTTGATGTTCAGCCACGGATTACGCTTTGAAACGCAGAACGATATCCATGATCGCGCTGATTGGGCTCCCCGCGTCGGCCTTGCCTGGGCTCCAGGCGGTACAAAGAATGCATCACCCAAGACCATCCTGCGCGCAGGATTTGGCATCTTTTACGACCGCTTCGGGCAGAACTTGATACTGCAAGCGTTACGGCAGAATGGCATCAATCAGCAGCAGTTTAGTATAACTTCGTCGCAGCAGAACTCTAGACCCATTCTGGACCTTTATCCGAGCATCCCGCCCATCAGCGCGCTTACCGGCGTTCAGGCGCTTACCGTCCGCCAGATTGATACCAGGTTACGATCGCCTTACACCATGCAGCTTGCAAGCTCGGTTGAACGGCAACTGACTAAAACCGCCAACATGAGCATTACTTATCTGCACTCTCGAGGAGTACATGAGCTTCTGTCGCGCAATATCAACGCACCCCTGCCCAGCGGTCAATATCCGTTAGGGCAGCCGGGCAGCATTTACCAGTATCAGTCAGAGGGGATTTTTAACCAAAACCAATTGATCGCCAACTTCAGTGTGCGTGGAAAAGTGCTCTCCCTTTTTGGCTTCTATATGTTGAACTACGTGAAGGGCGACACCTCTGGCGCTAGCAGTTTCCCGGTGAATCAATATGACTTGGCGGCCGACTACGGGCGCCTGTCATATGACATCCGCCACCGGCTTTTCTTTGGCGGCTCGGTTGCATTGCCTTATGGATTCCGGTTTAACCCGTTCATGGTCGTCAACTCGGGTGCGCCATTTAATATCACTGTGGGGAAAGACGTGAATGCCGATTCCATTCCCAATGACAGGCCTGCTTTCGCTACCAGTTCATCGCAAAGTCCTGTGCCAACCCGCTTTGGAACATTTGACTTGAACCCATCTCCAGGCGAGAAGATCATTCCAATTAATTTCGGCACCGAGCCCGCCAGGTATAGCTTGAATGCGAGATTGAGTAAGACCTTCGGCTTTGGTGGCAGTAGCAGCCAAGCCAACACTGGGGCCAGAGGCGGACCAGGTGGGGGCGGCCCGAGAGGCGGGGGCGAGGGTCGTGGTGGCGGCGGCGGAGGTGAGGGCATGGGCCGCATCTTCGGCGGCATGGGCGGGGGCAGTGAGCAGCGCTATAACCTGACCTTCACCATCGGTGCGTTCAATCTCTTCAATCATGTGAACCTGTCTGATCCGATTGGCAATCTCAGCTCATCCACGTTTGGCCGCGCTAACACGCTGGCTGGCGGTCCATTCTCGCCGCCAAGGACTTTCGCGACGAATCGTCGTATCGATTTGCAGATGAATTTTTCGTTCTAGTACTTGGGTCGCGAAAAAGGTAGAGTCCGGAGATTGTCTCTGGGGCGTGCCTTGCTTTGTATGAGGGTACGAGTTCAATGGGTGCCGTAAGTCGCTCAGAATGTGATGGGCTTTTATTCTTGGCCTTCAGCCCCGGTGCACGCGGATATACCAATTGTGGAATTACCCTAGCCGCTCACGGCTGATTTTGGAAGCCCCAACTTGGAAAGCAGCAGGCCTGGGTTGACGGGCTTGGCCAGAACCTCAAACTGGTAGCCTTCGGCGCGGGCCTGCTCCAGCAGATCGATGCTTGCGGACTGTCCGGAAAAAAGAATGATCCTGCACTTGGGAAAAAGCTGCATGATGGCTTTTGCCGTTTCCACGCCGTTCATGCCCGGCATGATCACGTCGCTGATGACCACGTCAGGCTGCATCATGGGCGCCCATTTAAGGGCGGAGGCGCCGTCAGAAACGGCGACGGCTTTGCATCCTTCCCCATTCAGGATATCGACGAGCGTATCCGCAATGACGGGTTCGTCATCCACAACGATAATTTTCAAACTTGAGTCTCCCTAAGCAACCGAAGTCCTCTCCGAATTGACGAAGTCGGGCGCATGGCTGCGCAAGGTGCTGGCGCCTTCTTCTTCCTGACGAGGTGGTGTTGCCGGCAGGAACAAGGCGAACGCTGTACCGCTCCGGCCCGCTTCGGTCCGGCTGCGGACGCGGATAGAACCGCCGTGCTTCTCGACGATGCCGCTGGTAATCCACAAGCCCAGTCCCGTTCCCACCTCTTTCTTGGTGGTAAAAAACGGCTGAAAGAGCTTCTTTCTGTTCTCTGGATCGATGCCGGAACCTGTGTCGGCGATGATGACCCGCGCTCCCGGCAAATCCGAATTGTTCCATTCGTGAGAATTAGAGGCCCTCACGATCAGCGATCCGCCGTCGGGCATGGCGTCAATGGCATTGGCAATCAGGTTTGAGAATACCTGCCGAATTTCGCCCGCCAGTGCGCTGACTTCGATTTTGCCCTCATATTGCTTCACGATTTCAATGCCTCGGGCGCTCAGCCTCTTGCCGTACAGAAACAAGAGATCGTCGAGGACCTGGGAAATATCCACGCTGGCCGGGGACGCGTTGTCCCGATAAAACCCGAGCGTCTGCCGGGTGATATGCGCCACTCGGGTCAATTCGTGATCGGCCATCTCCAGGTGGCGGCGCACTCTTGAACTGTCTGCAACGTCTCTTTTCGCCAAATACAGCAGGTTGGTCACCGCCTCCAGAGGATTATTAATCTCGTGGGCAATGGTGGCCGCGAGCCGGCCAACCGAAGCCAGTCTTTCGTTCAGACGAAGGGTCTCTTCTATTTTCTTGTTTTCGGTGATGTCGCGTACGATTTTAGCGGCGCCAATCACATTTCCACGGTCATTTTTCACCGGCGATATTGTCAATGACACGTGAATCCGTTCGCCGTTTTTTTTGACACGCACGGTTTCGAAGTGTTCGATTCTCTCTCCGCGCCGTATTTTGCCAAGAATCATGGGCTCATCCTGATGCAACTCGGGAGGGATAATCGTCGTGATCGGCTTGCCAATAATTTCTCCAGCCTTATAACCAAAAATGCGTTCCGCGCTTCGGTTCCAACTGGTCACGATGCCGTTGAGGTCTTTGCTCACAATGGCATCATCGGAAGATTCCACAATGGCTGCCAGGCGCATGCGGGCCTCATCCGCATTTTTTTGATCGGTGACGTCGATGGTGAAACAACGGGTGTGAACGAATTTGCCCTCTTGCATGAAAACGCTGGAGTGGATGCGCACCCGGCGCAGCGAACCATCCTTGTGCCGCAAACGCGCCTCATAGCCGTGCAATTCTTCGTTCCGGCCCAGGCGCCGCAAAATGTCTTCAATCACCGGCTCGTCGGCATGAAATTCCCTGATGTGGTGGCCTACATACTCCTCGCGGCTGTAGCCCAGCAACTCCATCTCAGCCTTATTGGCCCACAAGATCGTCCCGTCGGCCGCCACCCAGTGCATCGCGATGACGGCATGTTCCAGGAAGTCAACCAGTTCGGCCTCGCGGAGCTGCAGTGCGTGTTGTGCTTTCTTGCGCTCGGCCATCTCGCGCTGAAGGGCTTGTGCCTTCTGCTGCAGGCAAACAATGTTGAGAAACCGTTCCTCTTCGTTGAGCAGCGAAGCATAGCTCTCAGCGGGAATCACATGAGAGTGTTCGGCGCAGACCTTCTGGATCAGCTCGGTATGGCTTTCCTCCGAAAAACCGGCCATGGGATAACCGCAGCAAAGGGTAAAAGAATGAGTTTTCGCCAGGTCATTCCAGAGTTGCTCGAGGTGGAGCGCAGCATCATGCTTCCCCTCGGCCCACAATAGGGCAACCATTTCTCCGAATGCCACGACCCGTTGCTGCTTACCTTGCTCCGTGGCCTGAGCCTGCTCAATTACCCCACCCACTATCTCGGCAAAGCGCTTGGCATCGGGCCAATCATTCACCAGCAACCTGGTTAGCGTCTCGGCTGCATCCAGGGAGATAAATCGACCCTGTTGGACCGCAAAAGTCATATCCAGGCCGCGCGCGTGTAAACGCTGCGCAAGCCCGTCCCGGTGGGCTGGGGTAGCGATGACCACCGCAGCATCCCCCGCGCCGAGAGCGGAACCAATGAACCGGCTGAGTTTTTCCAAAAATTGTGAGTCGTCTTCGTAGAACTGGACTACATGGCTGGAGTGTTCGAACCCGTCCGGCTTGGGGTTGACAGCGGCGGCATAGTTACGGCTTGTGCTCATGAAAGATTCCCAGGAAACAACAATTCTTAGCAAATAGGCTAACAAAGCTCGGGTATCGATGGCTAGGAGAATGAACCTGAATTAGCCTTAGTACTACTCTAATCAGTGTGACTGTAATCGGATGCTCACGAGCCAGCTTCAAGTTGTCCGTTGGCGGTGATTTATGAGCCACTATTCATTGGCTGCTTTCGGCAATGGCTTCTCTCTACATATCACTCGACCAAACCGGCAATATGGAATATATTTCTAGGAATACATTTTTGTATTGGATCTTGCTCACTATGCTGGACAAAAAGTCGATAGAAAAACTTCCCGAATTGGTCTTGCTTGCGGCAGGCGATCCCACCGAGAACCCGGCGGCAAAGACCGGCGGCGGCCAGGCCTCCAATGAAAAGCGCAAGAACCGTATCCTGGTGGTGGATGATGAGCCCGTAATTGCAGATACCATCGTAGACATTCTCAACGGCAGCGGCTTCGATGCCCAGGCGATCTACAATGGCCGTGATGCAGTTGAGCAGGTCCGCGAACTCTGTCCCGATGTCATTATCAGCGACGTTGTGATGCCGAAGATGAATGGCATTGAGATGGCCATCGCCATCAGAAACAAATGTCCGAAAACCCGCGTGCTGCTTATCTCAGGACAGGCCGGAACGGTTGATCTGCTGGAAACCGCTCGCAAGCAAGGCCACACCTTTGAGATCCTGCAAAAACCGTTGCGACCGGAAATCCTGCTCAAGAAATTAACTCAGTAAAGTTTTCAAATCTCGTGTCACTTGTATTTTGCCATCCGAGCATTCCAAAATTTTCCTGTCTCAAAAGTCATCCTGAGCCCCGTGGCGAAGGACCTCCGATGGCGATAAGCACTTCCCACGGCTTCCATCGGCTTTCACTGGGATTTGTCCCTATCGGCGGATGGGGAGAACGTAACCATCTCTTGCGGTTGTGCACCAAGCCCCCAAGCCCCAAGGACTATTACTTATCCATGGGTGGCGTGAATCCCCTCGCTGATTGGATTCCACGTATCTGGCCTGGTAGTTGCCGCCGAGTGCGCCATCTCGCTGCCGCGCCGGCGCATCCAGTTTATTGAGTTCCAATTCAGGAACTCGCAGATTGTCCGAAGAGGGGAACTATGCCGGAAAAGCAAACTTTAGAACGCGCCCAGGAAGATGCCCGCGAGGGCAAATCACCATCCACCCAGGCAGGCGAGTTCGTGCGTGAAGAGATAGAGCACATTCGTGAGGGCAAGCACGGCGCTCGCTCGACCAAGCAGGCCATTGCCATTGGACTCTCCAAAGCGCGCCGAGCCGGCGTGAAGTTGCCTCCGCCCAAAGCAGGAAAAGTCTCGGCCCGCACCCGCGCACAGGCGCAGCGAGATTCCCGCAAAGGGAAATCTTCTCGCAGGCATAAGCCTTCGGCTACCCGCTCGCAAGCGACCTCGAAGGCGCTCAAGCGCGAAGGACGCTCGGCTGCTTCTCGCCAGAGCCTTTCGCGGCAGACGCGTAGCGCGGCGCAACAACGCAGCAGCGCCTCCCGCCGCCAGGCGGCAATAAAAGCAGTGCGTACCAAGGGGAAAACAGGCGTGCGGCAGGCTGCTCTCAAGGCCGCCCGCACCCGCGCGACCCACCGTAAGGCAGCGTAAAGAGATTCCAGTAGATACGGAGCTTGCTACGTCTCTGCCGGAAAGTACGTTCTCACGCAGCCGGGCGATGTTTGTTGTTTGAGAGTTTGGAAATCATACGCTTGGCCATTTCCTCTGCCTCTTCCCGGGACTCGGCTTCCCCCCTTTGCACTGCTTCTTCAACCGGACGCAAGCGATAAACCGTGTATCTCCACTTCAACGGCAATTGCGTCAGTGGGTCCCTGAGTTGCTCGATATCGTAGGCGAAGTTACCTTCATGAATGCGCATATGGATGTCTTCTTTCTGGGTACAATCCCATGCCAGGCCAGAGGCATGCTGGCGGTTCAAGCTTTGCGCTTCGGGTTTCTGGCGCTTTTTCTTTGATGCATATTTGCGGAATGCACGCGTCGCGAAAGCAATGTTTTCGCTTTTTCCAGCTCAGCCCGCCGCTTGGCGCTGAGCGCGACCTGCGCGGTTGATGAAGTAGGTAAGCATGCGCATACCCAAAGCCGGCCCTTTGGGTGAAACCTTACTGGAAGCCGGAGTCCGTGCGATGGTGGCGGCGCTCTTGGTGAACAAACCTGAAGGTGGATGGGTCGAATCTGTTTTCACCTTCGCCACCCACCTTTTCTTTGTTTTGCTTGGCTTCCGGTTGGCCAAACTGTTCAGATCTGCGTCACTGAATTTACGCTACTTGCAAAACAATCTTGCCGTGGGATTGTCCGCTCTCGTTCAGCTCCTGGGCACGCTTCGCCTCTGAGAGCGGGAATATTTGGTCAACCCGGGGTTTCAGAATTCCCTGGTCAACCAGTTCGGCGATTTGCGCGAGTTCCGAGCCGTTACGCTTCATGAAGAGCAGCATGGCGCGTATACCTCTTTTCCTGGCTTCGTTTTCATCCACCGGAGCTACGGTGGTGACCAGCCAGCCACCTGGCTTTACCGCCTGATACGAACGCTGCAGGGTCTGGCCGCCTACAAGATCAATGACCGCATCCGCGTCTTTGACTTTGTCTTCAAACCGCTCAGCTTTGTAATTGATGACCTGTTCCACGCCAAGGCCCTTAAGATAGTTGGCGTCTTCCGGTGAAGCCGTCGCGAGAACCCGAGCGCCTCTCCATTTTGCCAACTGGACCGCAAACGAGCCCACGCCTCCGGCCGCGCCATGTATCAACACCGAATGCCCGGTTGAAACCTGAATTGTATCGATCACAATCTGCCATGCCGTCAGGCCCACAGTCGGGATGGCTGCCGCACTGGCAAAATTAACCGAACGGGGTTTATGGGCCAACTCGCTGGCTTTCGCTGCGGCATATTCGGCGTAGGCGCCGGTGGCGAAGCCGAATATTTCGTCCCCTGGTTTGAATTGATTCACGTCGCTGCCAACTTCGGCAGCCAGTCCTGCGATATCCTGCCCCATGGTCAGTGGAAATTTCTTGGGCATGACAGTCTTCAGATATCCTGCCCTGATCTTCCAATCCACCGGATTGATTCCGGCATCGTAAATTTTTACCAGGATCTCATCCTTCGCAATTTCCGGTTTGGGAGCCTCTTCCACCTTCAATTGGTCTGCATTGCCATAGGAATGAATGCGAACAGCTTTCATTGTTTCCTCCATCTTCTATCAACTGCTAAGTTGTTGGTGACAATTGTGTTTGAGCGGAGCCCGAATCAAAGAAGGAATTGGTGCAACTCCGGCTTCACTCTTGAGCTTCTGTTGTGAGCCGCTATGCCCTTCAGGCCATTGGATGCCGCTTGCGGCTCGAAGGAGGGGCGATTTTTCCTTTCATATTCCATTCGCAATTTGAAAGCAAGCTTCGGATAGCCGGGCTCGGGAGCATGAATGAAAATACCCCTGGATAAACACCTGGCAAGTGCCGGGCAATCGAATCTCTGAAAGAGGAAATGAAATGAACTCTATTCGCGTTGCAGCAATTCCCACCAGGACAGCAGAAATTGTACGCGCTACTCTCAAGTCACCCGGATACGGCCATCCCGCCCACATTGAAGTCGCAAGCGGATATGGTCCGTGCCGGCATTGCCTCCGCGACTTCCGCGTTGGCGAAGAAAAACGCATTCTGTTTACCTACGACGCTTTCTACGGCCAGGAACCCTTGCCATTGCCCGGACCAATTTTCATCCACGCTGACCCCTGCCAACGTTACCAGGAAGAATCAGGATTCCCGGAAGATGCGCGTGCGCACCGGCTTACCGTGATCGCATACGGCGCCGGACGCCAGCTGCAGGCGGAGGAGCACATCGAAAATGGAAAAGTGGAAGAGGTGGTCGAGCGCCTGCTGACAAACCTCAACGTCCGCTACTTGCATGTTCGCGACACCGAAGCGGGCTGCTACGACTTTCGCGTCGAACGCGCCGTGCAGTCTACAGTGTGAAATCTGAGGCTGGGACCTATTGAGAAGGCTTCTCCGTAAGCGCAAGCGCGTTTCGGACATCTTTGACCGGCTTGTTCTTCCAGAATCGATTCAGATTATCCAGCGAGGTCAGCGAACGGCTCAGCATACGGTCAACGTACATGGTCCCATTCAGGTGGTCAATCTCATGCTGCAGGATGCGGGCGTACCAGCCGGATGCCTCAATCGCGCGCGCTGTTCCCTTTTCGTCCAGATACTCCACCCGCACCGCCGACGAGCGCGGCACCAGCGCGCAAAAGCCTGCGAGGCTGAGGCAGCCTTCAAAAAATTCAACCAGCGGACCAGAAGTGGAAGAAATCTTCGGATTGATGATCACGTGAAAAGGAACCGCCTTTCGCTCGCGTTCGCGAAGCTGTTCCGCGGCAATATCTTTCGCGTATTCCTCGCGATCCTCAATCACGGCCAATTGCAATGAGAGTCCAATCTGCGGCGCAGCCAGGCCTACTCCGGGCGCATCGCGCATGGTCTCTTTCATGTGCTCAATAAGTTCCTGCATGTCACGGCTGCGAATCTCATCGGCCCGCAACGCGCGCGCCTGCTGACGCAGCACCGGATCGCCTGCCTGAACTATTTTCAAACGCACGATCTGTCTCCTGGTTTATTCTTTGGCATTATTGAACGCGTGCATAAGTAATCTCCTATTGCGTCGCTTGCGATGCCCGGTGGGAGCCGCGGCTTTTAGCCGGGAGTAAATGTTCTTAAGTTCTTGGCTTAGCCGTGGCCTCTTGGGCAGAATCTTTGCAGTTTCGTCTCTGCCCGCACCGATTCTGACACCGATCAACATCCCCAAAATATAATACCGGCATTGCGTAAATGAACGAGAGGCTAAACATGCATAAATTGAAAAATTGGAGAAGCTTCATTTTCATAACCGTCCTCGCCGTTGCCTTTGCCTCGCGGCTCGTTTCCTGGCAGCCTAAGAGCGACCCTCCGCTTTGGCGCGTTTACGAGGAATCTCTGAAGAACGCCAAATATGTCGATCTCACCCACACCATTAATCCTTCGATTCCAGTGTGGCCGGGATTTGGTCCTTCTAAATTCATGCCGACCACCAATCCGGCCACCGGCAAACCTTATACATACGAAGCTGACGGATTCGAAGCTACCCACTACGATCTCTCCACCGATCAACTGGGAACGCAACTCGACCCTCCTGCGCACTGGAATCCTATCTATCCCGCGATTGATGAGCTGCCGGCAACCTACGCAGTCCGGCCGCTGGTTGTGATTTCCATTCAGGAGAAAGCCGCGAAAGACCCCGGCTACCAGATGACCGTGCAGGACATCCTGGACTGGGAAAAGAGAAACGGCAGGATACCCGAAGGCTCGGTCGTGTTCATCCGCTCCGATTGGTCGAAGGAGTGGCCCAATCCCGCGTTGGCGACAAAAAAGGCCTTCCCTGGCGTCAAACTCGACGCCCTGAAGTTTCTGCATCTGGAAAGAAAAATCCTGTTTCACGGACACGAGGCACTCGACACCGATACCACACCTACACTCGAAGGCGAGGCCTGGCTGCTGAGAAATGGATACACTCAGGCGGAAGGAGTGGCCAATCTCGACAAAGTTCCCGAAACGGGAGCATTGGTAGCCATTGGCTTCCCCAAACTCCAGGGTGGAACCGGCGGTTATGCGCGCTATATCGCCATCTGCCCGCCGGGTTGGAAATATGGAGTCTCTGTAGGCGAGGTGCCGGAAGCGCCCATGCGCAAATATGACAAGCCCTTGCACTGGGATGCCAGCGCGGGAATGCGCGTGCGATAGCTATTCATGAGCACGTCAGACGAGGGGGCAGTATTGTCAGGGCACGGATCATCCTTGCCGCAAGAGGCACTACATCCTGCAGCTTTAGAGGCTGCGGAAAAAACCTTCGACTCATGGATGAGATGACCTTTAGCTCTTTTTAAACTTCCAGGCCGCATCCAGCATTTCGCGGTTGTAGGGCGCGGGAATGACGCCCTCGGCGGCGTAAAGATAGAGCGCGCCTTTGTAAACCAGGCCCGCCACGTTCATCAAATAGCTCCAGACCAGCAGCCCCATTAACCAGACGCCGACAGCGACGGCGAGAAGAACGTAATTGTTTGCCTGGATAGAGACGTATACGGCCCCGCCCAACAGGATCAGCGAGCCGAACACGACAATGAGATTGCCAAAGGCGATGCCGGCGTAACCAATCAGCGCTTCACCCCAGGTACGCTTCAGCGTCTGGGCCGATTTGCGCAGCATGTTGACCGGGTTCACGCTCTGCTGGTCGCGCACGATAATGGGGATGACGAACACGGAGGCAACGCTCCAGGCTACCCCAATCATCCGCGCGATAATCTTGCCCACGATATCCAGCTTCTGCTCCATGGCCTTGATGATCAAACCGACCAGGCCGGCAAATAAAGTCCACATGAGGATCGCCTGGTATCGCGAGCAGGCGAACTTCAGCCCGCGGCTGAGGGAAACGGGCTTTCCAGTCAGCGCCGCCAGGATTTCGTTGTAGAAGGCGACATTGAAGAACGTGGCCAGAAACATGGAGACGAAATACAGCAGCACCAGATAGGCAACCGCCGCCGGCGAGTAGGTGACATTGGTGTGGGAAGTATAGGCACGGCCCGCATGGCTCATACTGTCCGTTACCGTGAAGAAGGTGCTGCCAATCGTCTGCCAATGCTCGAGCGAGGTATAGGCGTGTCCAGTCGGCCACAGCGCCACGGGCGCAACGAAGAAGAGAATAATGATAAGCGAGAGCACGCTGATGACGATGGGAAAAACCAGCAGCTCTTTATTGCGGGCAATGACTGATATGGAACTCTTGAACAACAGCCAGCTACGTGTGAATCTGCTCATGGCATTCCTCCAAATATGTGGCTATTAAGATATAGGTTGTAGCATTCTGCAATGCAAATGTCAGCAATAATTTGTCAGAATGAATTGCTTGTAATCTTGCCGGCGCTGGCTTTTCTCTGTTCCGTTGGGAATGCCGGCACACCATCCGCTCGGTGCCTTTTCCAATAAAAATAAAACGGCATGCCCAGGAGCACGATTCCCACTCCGGCCAGCGATTCTTTTGTCCGCTCGACAAGGGCATTGATGCTCCATATTGCGCTGAAGACGACATAAATAGCAGGAACCCACGGATATCCGCTGCATCGGTATGGGCGTTCGATGTCAGGCCGCTTGCGGCGCAATAGAAAGATTGCAAAGACCGTGAGCGCGTAACTCAACACCATCATGAACATGACATAGGTGAAAAGCTGGTCGTAGCGCCCGCTGAGCGCAAGTGCGATCGACCAGATTGCCTGCAGCACGAGGCTCCCCACCGGTGTATGCCAGCGCGGACTCACCCGCGCCAGGCTGCGAAAAAAAACTCCATCTTCCGCCATCGCGTAATAGACGCGGGCGCCTGTCATGATGCAAGGCGCCATCGCCCCAAAACAGGAAATCGCGATCATCAGCGCGAGCCAGCGTGCCGCGCTCGCCCCAAACATCGAGCTTGCTGCGGCCTGCGCTACCGCAGGCTGGGCTGAAATCGCCGTCATGGGCAAAGCATAGAGATAGACTGCATTAATGGCGATGTATAAAATGCCCACCAGCAAAAGCCCGCCGATCAGCGAGCGCGGAAGATTCCTCTGCGGGTTTTTCACCTCGCCGGCTACCCAGGTAATGTAGACCCAACCGTCATAGGCCCAGAACACGGCGATGAGCGCTACCCCGATTCCGCTGAAGACAGAGAGAGCGCCGGCAGGGCCTGAAACTGCAGAAGGAGCATAGTGGCTCCACGATCCTTTGCCGAAGGCGATGCCGAGAATCACAAACGCCCCGATGGCGGCAAACTTGATCCAGGTTGCGACATTCTGCAGAACCGCGCCCTTGCGTAATCCGAAAATATTAGCCAGGGTGAGTAGCACAATTGAGCTTACGGATACCGCATGCCCGCGAGTCAGCGTAAATCCTCCGACAATAAAGATGGCGCGGTCGGCTGATAGCGCGGGAAAAACAGCGCCCATGTATTCGGCGAACCCGGCTCCCAGGGCCGCGATGGTGCCGCCCACGCTCACAGTGAAAATCATCCATCCGTAGAGAAAAGCGACAAAATCGCCGTAAGCTTCCCGAATATAAACGTACTGCCCTCCAGCCTCGGGGAACATGGCCCCCAATTCCGCGAAAGCAAAAGCTGCGAGCAGGGTAACCGCCAGGCCAATGACCCACACTCCCAGAAACAGCCAGGGAAACCGCGTGCTGGAAGCGATATCTTTAGCGGTAAGAAATATTCCGGAGCCGATAATCCCGCTGGCCAGCAGCAAGATGGAATCGGTAAGCGAGAGCCCGCGAATTAGCTTCGTGTCATTCAACAAGTTGCCTATCAGTACACACGTTCACTACGTAAAACTCAATTTCTTGTCATTCCGAACACGAAGTGGAGGAATCCCTATCGTATCGAGAACCTTATGAAGTGCACCCATAGACCCTAAAAGCTCATAGGGATTCCTCGTCGCGTTGCTCCTCGGAATGACAATGCAAATGCGATTGTGAACTTATGTTTTCCGACAACACAGAGATTTTTGAAACCAGTTCTAAGCCCTCCGGCCTTCGACCCGCTCAAGAACAAAACGATCGAGCGCCAGAAGCAACTCTTCCCGATTTGAATAAGGGCCTGGCGCATAGCCTTTCGAACTGATCCCTTCCTGGGCACGAGTGGAGAGTTCCCAATCCTGTTGATTGGTAAGCTCCCAGAAGTCCACCGCATCTTTTGCGCTGAAGCCCGGCTTGCGAATTTCGTCGGGATGGAAGTGCCACTCGCAGAGAATCTCCGTCTGCTCAACTGCACGCGGCCACAAGGTGAAGGTCAGCATATAGTCGGGATGGAGGTTCAGAAGAAAGTTGGGAAGGACGCAGTAATAGTAAATATGGCGTTGATCGGCAGCGCTCAGGCCGGGCAGGCAGCTCCGGTCGCTGCCACCGCTCATGGTCAACGTCTTCACGCCTTCGCGCAAGTCCATTCGCCCGCCCAGGTAAGTGGCCTGGGGCGGCTCGTTGTCTCCGCTCATATAATGCGAGTGCTTTTGCAGCAGCGGATGCGCAATCGGACAATGCAGGCACTCGGAGTAGTTTTGGATGATGAGCTTCCAGTTTGCCTTCAGGTTGTAGACGCGCCGCTCCACCAGCTCCAGCTCCTCCATCCGCCACGGACGAAACTTTGCCGGCAAACCGGCCACGTGTTGGGCAAACGAAACCGGGCGAGGCGAGAGATTGATAAAGATATGTCCATCCCAAACATCGCTGGCCACCCGGTTCAGCGGATAATCCTCGGCGCAAAAGCCTTCTACCTTATCCATATGCGGCGCATTCTCAAGAGTTCCGTCGAGCTTGTAAGTCCAGGCGTGATACGGACATTGAATTCTTCCCGCCAGCGTGCCCTGCTCCTGCTTGCAAAGCAGCGTACCGCGATGCCGGCAGACGTTATGGAAAGCCCGGATCTCCTGGTTTTCGTCCCGAAGAATGACAATATTGGCGTTTGCAATTCGCCGCACGAAGTAGTCGCCTGGTTTTGGAATCTGGTTGGCGCGCCCCGCGCACAGCCACATGTTGAAATGAATTGCCTCCATCTCGCGCTGAAAGCATTCAGGGTCGGTGTAGTAGCGCTGCGGAAGCGTCATCGCTTCAGAAGCGGCGATTGCAGGCCTGGTATTGGAATAAATTGTCGACATCAAGAGTCTCCTGACAACAGGACGCTCACCGCGTTCAATTCATATTGTTCGAATAGTATTCCACAAATAAAGTACCGGCCGCCGCAAAATCTCTGTGTAATTAAGGCGGCCCAACAGTTCTTCCAAATGCAGTCCGTATTGTTGCCTGCGACCGCACCCGTTATAATCACAAGCTATTTGTACTCTGAGATTCGCGAGGAATTGCTTTGCCTATCGGAACCGCACTCCACGAGAGGACCTTCCAGCTCTGCCAGAGTTTGAACTATCGCGAATGGGCGGGATATTACGCGGTCAGCGTCTATGAAACACACCATGAACACGAATACAATGCCATTCGCAACGCCGCTGCGCTGATTGACATTACCCCGCTGTACAAGTATTTGATCTCGGGCAAAGACGCCTCTCGCCTGGTGAACCGCATTATCACCCGTGACATCAATAAGGTTTCTGTCGGGCAGGTCATCTACTGTTGCTGGTGTGATGAACATGGCAAAGTGGTTGATGACGGCACCATCTCGCGGCTGGACGAAAATCTGTATCGCTGGACCGCGGCAGATCCCAATCTTCGCTGGTTTAGCCAGAATGCCGTTGGTTTCAACGTTGCCATCGAAGACATTTCTGAAAAAGTCGCCGCGCTTGCGCTTCAGGGCCCAACATCGGGCAGATTGTTAAAATCGGCTGCTCAGGCTGACATCGCCAATTTGAAATATTTTCGCGTCACCCGCGGCAGCATCGCGGGCGTTCCGGTTGACATCTCCCGCACCGGTTATACCGGCGACCTGGGTTATGAAATTTGGATTCCCTGGAACGACGCTGTAAAAGTTTGGGACGCGCTGATGAAGACCGGCAGAGAATTCGACATCCATGCTGCCGGAATGCTGGCTCTCGACGTCGCCCGCATCGAAGCCGGATTGATTCTTACCGACGTCGACTATATAAGCGCAAAAAAGGCATTGATCGAAACCCAAAAGTATTCGCCTTACGAAATCGGACTGGGCAAGCTGGTGGATTTGGAAAAGCAGAACTTTATCGGACGCGGCGCGCTCTGTGCCGAGCAGCAACGCGGAACCGGCCGTCGCCTGGTTGGACTGGAAATTAATTGGACCGACGTTGAGCGCTGTTTTGAAGCCGTGGGCCTGGCTCCGCAAACTCCTGCCACTGCTTCCCGCGTCGCAGTACCGGTTTACAGCGGCCGCACGCAGGTTGGCAGGGCAACTTCTACCACGTGGTCGCCGGTATTAAAGAAGATGATTGCGCTCGGGAGTATTGGTTCGCAGCACACTGAACCAGGAACAAATCTGGAAGTTGAACTTACGGTTGAAGCTGTTCGTCACAAAGTGCGAGCCGAAGTTACGAAACTTCCATTCTTCAATCCAAAACGCAAGACTGCCACTCCGGTATAGTTGCAAGTAAGTCATACCAAAACTTTTGGACTGTAGAGGACGTTGAGAATATTGTGGAAGAACACGGCTTTCAGAGGTTGCGTAAAATCGGGGCACCGAATTTACACGTGCCGTAAGTCGTTTTGAAATCCCGCTGGGGTTTTAGCCACTGAGGTATGAATGCCTGGATCCAATAACTCCAAATACGACGCCATCGTGATCGGCGGAGGCCACAATGGCTTGGTCAACGCCGCTTACCTGGCGCGAGCCGGAAAGAAAGTCGTCGTGCTGGAGCGCCGCCACGTCCTCGGCGGGGCCGCGGTCACGGAAGAAATTTTCCCTGGATTCAAATTCTCTGTCTGCTCTTACGTCGTCTCGCTGTTGCGCCCTGAGATCATTCGCGAGCTCGACCTTCCCCGCCACGGTCTCGAAATTCTTCCGCTCGACGGAACGTTTACGCCGATGCCCAACGGCGATTATCTCTGGCGGGTCAACGATCACGGCAAGACGCGGAGAGAAATCGCGCGCCACTCCCGGCTCGACGCCGAAGCCTACGAGGAATTTGGCAAGGCCATGCTGCAGATGTGCCGTTTCGTGAAACCGATTCTGGCCATGACGCCGCCCGATCCCACGTCGCTCGACCCTCGCGATTTGATGAAGCTGTTATTCCTGGGCAAACGCTTTCAATCCCTCTCCAGTGAAGACAAATACAATCAAGTCCAGCTCATGACCATGAGCGCGGTTGATTATCTCGACCAGTGGTTCGAAACCGATGTGCTCAAAGCCACGATGTCCGCTTCGGGAATCATCGGGACATTTCTCGGCGTGCGCTCGCCGGGAACAGCCTACGTGCTGCTGCATCATTATATGGGCGAGATTGATGGCGCATTTCGCTCCTGGGGGTTCGCCCGCGGAGGAACGGGCGCAATCTCTAATGCCATCGCCGCCGCAGCCCGGGAGGCCGGCGTTGAGATCAGGACCAAGGCTGCAATCGCCAGCATCGCGGTCAAAGATGGTAAGGCCACCGGGGTGGTCCTGCAGAACGGTGACGAAATTTCCGGCCAGGTCATTTCTTCCAGTGTTGACCCCAACCTGACATTCCTGAAGATGATCGATGCTAAACATCTTCCGGGTGAATTTCTCGACGAGGTGCGCCGCTACAAATTCCGCGGATCGTCGGGCAAAGTAAACCTGGCGCTCGATGCGCTGCCCAATTTCAAATGCCTGCCCGGAGAAGGAGCGCACCTGCGTGGTGCGGTTTCAATCTCGCCCAGCGTTGAGTATATGGAGCGTGCCTACGACGAAGCCAAGTACGGGAACTTCTCGAGCCATCCATACATTGACATTGTTATCCCCAGCCTCACCGATCCATCGGTCGCGCCCGCGGGCAAGCATGTGATGTCGTGCTTCGTACAGTACGCGCCCTACAAGCTCAAGAACGGCACCTGGGACGAAAAACGCGAAGCCTTCGGCGATGCCGTGATCAACACGCTGGCTGAATATGCGCCCAACCTGAAACAAATCATTGTCGGAAGGCAAATCGTCACGCCCCTCGACCTGGAACGGGAATGGGGATTGACCGAGGGCAACATCTTTCAAGGCGAACTGTCGCTCGAACAATTGTTCTTCCTTCGTCCGGTTCCTGGATGGTCGCAATACCGCACCCCAATCAAAAACCTTTATATGTGCGGATCGGCAACCCATCCGGGCGGTGGCATCATGGGTGCTCCCGGCCGCCTGGCCGCAACGCAAATTTTGAAGGATTGGGGGCTGGGAATTCACTAACCCAACTCGCTTTATCTAAACTTCATATGCCGCAAAAGCACGACGTCATCATCATCGGTGGTGGACACAATGGCCTCGTCACCGCCTTCTATCTCGCCCAGGCCGGGTTCAAGCCGTTAATTCTCGAGCGCCGTCCGCAGTTGGGCGGAGCCGCGCTCACCGAAGAAATCATTCCTGGCTTTCGTTGCTCAACGCTCGCCCACTCGGCCGGTCCACTCAGTCCAGGCATCGTGCGCGACATGCAACTTGAAAAGCACGGACTGAAGATGCTTCGGCCCGAGACCACGCTCTTCGCTCCCACTCCCGACGGACGCGCGCTACTGCTGTACGATGACCCAGCCAGATCGGCGGAAGCCATCACGAAGTTCTCCGGCAAAGACGCCGCCAACTACCGTGAGTTCGCTCGTGCTCTGGCCCGCATCGCGTCGGTGTTGGGCAAGGTTCTGCAGCAGGCGCCGCCAGACATCGAAGATCCCGGCGCCGGAGACCTGTGGAATCTTTTGAAGACTGGCAAGGCTCTCCGCGGTTTGGGTAAGACAGATATTTTCCGGCTTCTACGTTGGGGACCGATGGCGGTTGCCGATCTGGCGGCGGAGTGGTTTGAAAGTGAGCCGCTGCGTGCGATCATCGCCGCTCGCGGAATCTTTGGCGCATTCCTTGGCCCGTGGTCGGCGGGAAGCAGCCTGCTGCTGCTCATACGCGCTGCCGCTGATGCACATCCTGCCGGCAGCGCTGCATTTGTTGCCGGCGGGCTGGGCGCTTTGGCCGCGGCTATGGGCGCAGCAGCCAAACAAGCCGGTGTGGAAACGCGCACCGGCGCCGACGTCGCTCGCATCATCATTAAAGACAACAGAGCTGTCGGAGTTGTTCTGGCGGATGGCACAGAGATCGCAGCCGGCACAGTGGTTTCCAACGCCGATCCCAAACGCACGTTGCTGGGCCTGGTGGATGCATCGTACTTGCAACCCGAGTTCCTGCTCAAGCTGCAAAATTACCGATGCTCAGGAGTCACAGCCAAAATCAATCTGGCGCTCTCCGGACTTCCTACGTTTACCGCTCTCCGGAATCAAAATTCCTCTGACAGCTCGGCCCTCAATGGAAGAATTCATATCGGCCCTGAGATTGACTATCTTGAGCGTGCCTTCGACCACGCTAAATACGGCGAGTTTTCGCAGAATCCATACCTCGATGTCACTATCCCATCCGTCTCCGATCCATCTCTTGCGACGCCCGGCCAGCATGTCATGTCTATCTACATGCAGTTCGCACCCTTCAAGCTGAAAGAAGGAACATGGAGCAGCCGGCGCGATGCCCTGGCGGATACTGTCATCAAAACTTTGTCCACATACGCGCCCGATTTGCCGCAGCTTATCTTGCATCGGCAAGTTATCACGCCTGAAGATCTGGAGAAAACCTATGGCCTCAGCGGCGGACATATCTTTCACGGCGAACTGGCTCTCGACCAGTTTTACGCCACGCGCCCGCTGCTGGGTTGGTCACGCTACCACACCCCCATCGCAGGACTCTATCTATGTGGATCCGGCACCCACCCCGGCTCCGGCCTGAACGGCCTTTCCGGCGTCAATGCAGCAAAGGAAATCCTTAAGGATCTGCGCAAGCAATAGGGAATCCTGGGGCGAGCCATTTATAAAGGAAATATGGTGGACCTGGTCGGGATCGAACCGACGACCTCTTCCATGCCATGGAAGCGCGCTCCCAGCTGCGCCACAGGCCCACGGTTTAAGGCGGGACAATTATTTATTCTCGCAGCCGTTTGCCAGTTAGTCAAACGACGGTTGTTAGTTGCTGGCTTCCGGTCCCCGGTTGCCAGTGGCTCTTTAGGACTTGTCTCCGGCGGTTTTTTTCGCAGCGAGCTTCTTTCTCAAACCTTCCGGACCAAATCCGTAAGGGCAATGCCGGCATCCGCTCTCACAGCAATATCCGCGCCGGAGCAGGAAATCTGCAGTAAAGACCATGCTCGACCCTTCAAGATAATAGTCCTTTCCCAGAATGAGCTCCGATTGCGGCGCTGGCTGATCTGGCGGCATAAATAAACTGACCTCAGAGAACGCGGAGTAACGCAGAGTCAGAAATTAGATTCACCAATTCTGCCTGAAATTCTGTCAATTGAAGATGCCGCGAATGAAGATATTGCAAACCGGTTGCGGGTGCAAATTACAAAATTACCCGATTCCCCAATCTCCTTACGGCTTGATCTCCACCGGCGTACCGTCAGGAACCAGCTTCCATATCTCTTCAATCTCATCGTCGGTGACCGCGATGCAGCCGTCGGTCCAATCGCGCGCAAGGTGTGCGCTGCCTACCCAGCCCATGCCGTTAGGCAGGCCATGAATCATGATATCGCCGCCCGGTGAGACCCTCAGCTTGCGGGCGCGGGCAACGTCTTCAACGCCCGGATAAGAAACATGCAGAGCCCGGTGATATTGGCTGTGGCTGTTTCTGCGATCGATGATGTACGTGCCCTCAGGAGTCTTGTGATCTCCGCGCTGCGCTTTAGGGCCGACCGGCTCGCCTCCCAAGGCAACTTTGTAGGTCTTGAACGCCTGGCCGTCGTGCAGCAGCATCAGCTTGCGTTCGCTCTTGAGGACTACGATGCGGTCCGCTTTTATCGGTGACGGCAGGGTTGCGGGATGATCTGCGGCGTGTGAAGAAAAAGCAGCCAAGAAAAGGACAGCAACAATGCAAAAGATTTTAGCCGCAGATGGACGCAGATGAGCGCAGATGTTCAAAAATAGTTCTCAGTTCCCAACCTGTTGATTTCGCCGCGATGCCGCCAGAGGCTAACATCAACCTACAGAAGTACAGACACCACAAGCAGCTCCGAAGTTCCCACAAACAATTACCCAATTCCCCAATGACCCAATGATTCAATGACTCAATGACCCGATCCCATCACCCGATGCCCCAATGGCTCCATCGTCTCCGCTTCGGCCGCAACCCCATTGCGGAAGCTGACGAATCGTCCTGAAATCGCAGGCACGCGCTCGCCGGGCACAATGATACCTACCAGGTTCAGCGGATCGGCGGCTGAGATGGTAATAATTTCTTCTTCCGCTGGGGGCGCATTACGCATGGCGCGCAGCGATTCTACGGCAACCGGCAGCGCAAACTGTTCCCCAATGAATCCGCTGACAAAGCGGCCGCCGCGCACGTCGCCGCGATCTTCGAGGCGGCGGAATGCCATCAGCAGCTCGCGCCATTTTGGGGCAAGCGCTTCGCGCACCAGCAGCTCGCGGAAGACCACGCCATAACGCTCGAGCAGCATTTTGCATGTGGCCTCGACAGCCTGCGCGCGCGCGCTTTCGTTGGCCGGGTGTCCGGCGGCGTAGAGCAGCGCCCAGCGGCCCGCGCTGTGCCGCGGACGGGCAGTGCGCCCTCTTCCCTGTCCGGTGCGGCGGCGCGGATCAATCAATGCCCGCAAATTATCGAAGCCATCAGCGGTGATCATGCCGGCGGCGACCAGCTCCCACAGCCCAGTTTCTACTTCAGATTTAAGGCGGCCGGTGGCGCGCACAATGTCAGTGAAGAACGATGCCCCACGCGTGCGTAAAAATTCCAGCACCTCGCGCGCAGCAGGACTCAAGCCGCTGGCTTCGCGCTTCCCATGAGAATCCGCTCCATCGGCCGGCAGGTTGTGCAGCGCCATCCACTCAGCCTCTTCGCGCACGAAGAATGTAATGGGAGCAACACTGGTAGGGATAACCCGGCGGCGTCCGTCGCTGGAATCTTCCAGGGTTGCCGGATGCGGCGAGAGCCTGCCCCACCCGATGGCGCCGGTGAGCGAGAGCTGATCCAGGATTTGAGGATCGTAGCTTGTCATGCGCCGCGACAGCACTTCACGCTCCCACGCGCTGGCCGGAATTTCAAAGCCCTGCAGTTGCCGCAAGACTTCCAGCGTGCTGTGCTCAGGGTTGCCGCCAACCTGCGTTCCTGGCGCAACATGCTGCCAGCGCAGCAGCCAGCGCATGAACTGCGCCGCAGTTACAGGTTCGATTTGCTTGCGCAATCCACCCAGCGTGAGCCGATGGATTCGCGCCAGCAGCCGCCGCTCGCACCACTCTAGTTCGTTGTTGGCGGTTCCCGCGAATTGCCCGCGCAGGATGCTGCCGGTAGATTCAATGCGCAGCAGCGTCTTCTCGATTTCGCTTGCGGGAATGCCGAGCAGCGCAGCAAGTTGGCTGGCGGTGGTGGGGCCAATGTGCGCCATCCAACCGTTGAGCGCGGCCAGCAGCGCGTCAGAGAACGAAGGCTGAGTTTTTTCTACGACCGGCAGCGGGTCTTCAAACTGCGCGTCAGGATAAAGCGCCAAAAAGGTCTGGCTGCGTTCGGCGGCAACCCAGAAAGTCTTGTTGCTAATGGTTGCAGGTGTTGCACGATGCTGGGTTCGTAGCACCTCAAAATATCTGTTCCATTCCGGCCTGGCACAGCCGGGGACGGCTGTGGGGCACGGTTCTGAGTCGGGCTCGTGTGGCACAGCCGTCCCCGGCTGTGCGGGCAGTGCAATGAATGTATGCAGCACATCCGCCAGCTCATCGGCATCGCGCACATCGGGCCAGGCTTCTTCCCTCACCTGAGCAATAGCCGCGGGATCGAGCTTGCCCACCTCCTGCAAGACCGATTCGGGAAGCATGCGACGCATCTCGACAGCGCGGGCGCGGCGTTCTTCCAGCGGCGCATCGTCCAGATAGGCATAAGGATTGGCGTTCAGAATCTCGTGCGAAAAGACGCTGGGCACAGGCGTATCCACTGCTAAGCAACGAATGCTGCCATCGGCGATGCCGCGCAGCACATTTTGCAAGCCGTGCAGATCCATGGCCTCGTGAAACACATCTTTCATTACCTCGTTCACTAAAGGATGGTTGGGCAGCTCAATGGGGCCATCCACATTTTCCTGGCAGGCGGCAACGTCAGGAAATACTGAGGCGAGAAGATCATCGGAGCGTATGCGCTGAATCTGCGGAGGAACTTTCTTGCCCCCCTGAAAGCGCAGCAGGGCAAGCGAGCGGTTGGCGTCCCAACGCCAGCGCGTTCCGAAAATGGGAGAAAGCAGCGCCGCCTGCTGCAGCACCGGCTGCACGGTATCGGCGTGCAGGAACTGAAAAACATCGGCCAGGGGGAAGCTGTGCTGCTCAGCCAGAGAGATGTTCAATCCATTATCGGTTGCCGCCGCCTGTAACTCGAAGTTGAATGAAACACAGAAGCGCTTGCGAAGCGAGAGTCCCCAGGCCTTGTTGATGCGCGCACCAAAAGGAGCGTGAATCACAAGCTGCATGCCGCCGCCTTCATCGAAGAATCTTTCAGCGATGATGCAGTCCTGCGTGGGTACAGCGCCCAGCACGGCGCGGCCGGTGACAATGTATTCCACCATCTGCTCGGCGCCCGAGCGATCGAGCCCGCATTCCTGCTGCAGCCAACTCACAGCCGCCGCAACTTCGGGAGAAGGTGTGCCCGCAAAATTTTGCGTCAGCGTGATGGGTGAGACGTTGGGCGTCATCTCGCTGATCTTCTGCCGCAGGTTGGCGATCTCGGCTGAGAGCTCGGTGGTGCGCGCCGGAGCCTCGCCCAGCCAGAACGGAACGCTGGGAGGCGCGCCATGCGCATCTTCTACGATCACGCGTCCGGCAGATTCGATGCGGCGAATGCGCCACGATGTATTTCCCAGCAGGACAATATCGCCTTTGTTGCTCTCTACGGCAAAGTCTTCATCGAGAGTTCCAATCACTGCGCCTTCCGGTTCAGCGACAACGGTAAACAAAGCATTTTCCGGAATCGCGCCACCGCTGGTAATGGCCGCCAAGCGCGCTCCCCTGCGCGGGCGCAGCACGCCATGCACGCGATCGCGGTGCAAGTATGCTCCATAGCGTCCCCGCCGCGCGGCAATGCCCTCGGAAAGCATTTCCACGATATCGTCAAAATCCGACCGCGCCAGTTCGCGGTAAGGATACGCCCGACGCACCAGGGAATAGAGTTCATCTTCTTTCCAGGCCGCGGTATCAGCAAGCCCATCGCTTCCATTCGATAGTTCCTTTGCAGGCCATGGCTGCTTTAGCGGCGAGGTAACACAGGTCGCCACAATCTGCTGTGCCAGAATATCGAGCGGCGCGTCAGGAATAATCAGCCGATCGAGTTCGCCCTGCCGAATGGAGTGCACCAGCGCAGAAGTTTCCACCAGTTCATCGCGCGTGGTCGGGAAGATGCGGCCCTTGGGAATTGCGCCGCGCCAGTGGCCGGCGCGGCCAATGCGCTGCAGCATCACCGCGATCGAGCGCGGCGAGCTGATGTGGCAAACCAGGTCAATCGTGCCCACATCAATTCCGAGTTCCAAAGAAGCAGTGGCGACCAGCGCCTGCACTTCGCCGGCTTTGAGGCGGCGCTCGGCGTTGAGGCGTAGCTTGCGCGAGAGGCTGCCATGATGGGCGGCAACGGCATCTTCTCCCAGGCGCTCGATCAGGTTGTGGGCCACGCGCTCGGCCAGCCGCCGCGTGTTGACGAAGATGAGCGTAGAACGGTGTGCGCGTACCAGTTCGGCGATGCGGTCATAAATTTCGTCCCACATCTCGTTGGTGGCAATGGGGCCAAGGGGAATTCCTGGCACTTCAATGGCAACGTCGAGGGTGCGCTTGTGGCCGATGTTGACGATAGCTGGCGCGGGCCGTCCATTGCCGGTAAGGAAGTGCGCGACTTCTTCTATAGGCTTCTGCGTGGCTGAAAGTCCGATGCGCACCGGAGACTTATACGTAATCGCCTCCAACCGCTCGAGTGAAAGCGTGAGGTGAGCGCCGCGTTTGTCATCGGCCATGGCGTGGATCTCGTCCACGATTACGGTCTCAACATCGCGCAGGTTGGCTCGGCTTCGCTCCGCAGTGAGCAGAATGTACAAGGACTCCGGCGTGGTCACCAGGATATGCGGCGGCCTCCTGAGCATCTGCCGGCGCTCATGCGCCTGCGTATCCCCGGTACGCACCGCAGTGCGGATCTCAGGCATCAGCAGCCCGCGCTCGGCAGCAAGCTGAAGGATCTCACCCAGCGGAGCCTCCAAGTTTTTCTGAATGTCATTGCCCAGCGCCTTCAACGGAGAAACGTAAAGCACTTCAGTGCGGTCTTCCAAGTGGCCGGCAAGCGCCTTACGCACCAGCCGGTCAATGCAAGCCAGAAAAGCCGAGAGGGTCTTGCCCGAACCGGTGGGCGCGGAGATGAGAGTAGCCCGCCCGCTCAGAATGTGCGGCCAGCCCAACTCCTGCGGCTCGGTAGGCGTCCCAAAGCGGCCCACGAACCACTCCTGCACCACGGGATGGGCCCAGGCAAGAGATTCGGGGACGGTCAGGGCAGGCATATTAAGTTATTCTAAGCCGAATTTGTGTTTTCGTAAAATATTCGCCTATAATAACCTGTTGCCGATTCTCATGATCGGCATTCGGCCATGGTCAAGGACGATAATACAAGGCTCATGCCCAGCAACGCTCTCAATCCACTTGAAATAATTAACGCTTTCTTTCAGTGGTTTAAGGGACGTTATCAGGCAATGTTTGCTCTCTTCGTGTTGTCCGGCGCTGGATTGTTCATGCCGGAATGGTTGCTACAGAGATGGCATGTCAGTACCCCTCTCCACAATGAATATTTGCGGTTTGGACTACTTTTTCTGTTTGGATTTTCGTTTCTCTACCTCACGATTGGTGGATGGGGATGGTGCGTTCTTTTCGTGGCGAAATTGTGGCATCTTCATCATCTACCGAGTGATGAACGCAATATTGTGCTCAGCTTCATAGATCATGATCAGAGAACAACTGGCTTTTCGTTGCATTCACCTTCTGCACATGCATTGGAAAGAAAAGGTATTCTCTCATCGTGCGATCGAGCGTTTAACCCGGTTGCCAGAGGCGGAGCAGGCTGTTTCTTTACAATGCCCAGATGGATATTTACCTATATTAAGAAAAGACCGCACCTCTACAAAGACTTTTGAGAACCTGATGCGGGCGGAGAGAGATACAGTGAATGTCAGTTCCGATTGAGAAAAATTACGGCTTGTACACAAAATCGGATGGCGGTGCTGGCGGCGGTTCTACAGTCTTTAGGGATAGTTTATCCGTCTCAACTTCTGGTTGTTGCGAAAGTCTCTGTTTAAGTATTTCCTTCGTGATCATATCCGCATTGGCATAGATTTCTTTAGAAATGTCTTCCTTAATAATATTGCTGTAGGCGTGGATTTCTTTCAACTTCTCATTGGTAGAGTGCGCGTGTTCAAGAATTTTACTTAGAGTCCATGTTAACGGCGGATATTGCGTGTCGTCTGCAAAGTCAGCACCACGCAACGTGTCACGAATTTCCGTGAGTCGACTAGATATGTGAAGGAGCTTCCATACTGCAAGGAAAGCAAGACATGCAAAACCGGTAAACCATTCACCGATGAATAGAAAATAACCACCGCCTACAAGTAATCCACCGCGAATGAGCCATCCGATGATGGCTGGTATTGAGCGAAATATTATGATTCCCCAACGAATTCCGTCATCAGCCATGGTTGGCCATTCTAGTTTTACCAATCCCGCATCTTCTATAGCTTTTCAGTTACGAGAATGAAAGACGAATATTCCTCGGCTGAGTTCGCTCCCTGCTTCTGGTAATTCTTGCTAGTATCGAGAATCGAAAATGCGGTTCCTGGCAAGACGGGTAGGTTGGGAGCTAAGAGCTAAAGGCTAAAAGCTAAGAGCTAACCGCCAAAGTACCCGGATTCTCCACCAAAATCAGCTTGCCTGGGTGCCCCACACAGGCGGCCAAGCCTGTGTGGGAACTCCGCGACGAATTAACCCCAAGAATTACATACAGCAAATCTCGAAATATCAAGCCATTTGTGCGAAGTGATATCAAAAGATTCCATGCCGTTCATTCCATGTCATTCTATTTTATGTATTCACGAGGTGGATGATGAACAACGGCGAAGCTCCCAATAAAAAGCCGCGCTGCCAGCACATCAGCAAGATTGGCGCCCGCTGCCAGGCCGATCCCCAGACCGGCAAGGACTATTGTTTTTTCCACGACCCCGATCAGAAGAAGAAACAGTCCGAGGCTCGCCGCCAGGGCGGAGAAGCTCGCAGCCGTCAGATGGAACCCGAGATTACCCTGCTGCCCAATCTCCCCACAATCTGCCTGCAGAAAACTTCAGATGTATACGAACTGTTGACTCGAACCGTCAATCACCTTCGCCGTGACGAGATAGACCTCCACGCCGCCAAAGCCATCGGCTATCTCTCCTCGCTCCTGCTGCGCGCCCTGAAATCCAATACTCAGCCCGACATGATTGAAATACTGGCCGATACCATCAACCGCTTCTGCCATGGCCAGATGGATATCCGCACCGCCAAAGCCGTCGGCCATCTCACCTCTCTCATGATCGGGGCCTTAAAGCAAATCGCTGTTGAGGAACAAGCAGCCTCCGAAAATGAAGCTGCTCGCCCCGCCGCAACCATACGCGCCCAAGCTCAGCGCCAGAAGCTTGCAGCTGGGATTACCCAGATGATCACCGCCAAACCGGCGAAGGATCATGAACTGCATCCTGCCGCGTTCAACATGGCCTCTGCGAACACAGCCCGCCCCGAAACCAGCCACGCCTGACAGCATCCCTTGTTCTGTTAATTCCAAAACGAACACAATCTGCTTTTCCTGCGCTCTACAGCAACGAGTCAAATAACCGCCAGCGGATAAGTACCCGAACCTCTGCGTAACTCAGCGTTCTCTGCGGTAAACCCTTGTTCAGCCAACCTCAAAATTGCAGCCATTCCAACTCGAAACTAGAAACTTGAAACTGCCTTTTTCTACCCAAGCTAGCAAGGGGGGGACCCTTGGCGCGAAGATTCCCACACAGGCTTGGCCGCCTGTGTGGGGCACCCAGGTTCCGTTAAGAAGTACGTTGGCAGGTAAGAGCTAAGAGCTAAAGTACAACCTGCCCGGATTTTCCACCAGAATCAGCTTGCGCGTGGCGGCGTCGGGGACCCAAGTAGGGAGCAGGTTGAAGATATGGCCATCGTCAATAGGGAGTCCTGGCACAATGTCTGCGGGCTTGCGGCCTGGCGCTGGGGCTGAATCCACATGGGGCCAGTCGCTGGCCCACAAGATGCGTTGAGGATTGGCGGCGATGAGCGCTTTGGCGAAGGGAACAATATCGGGAAAATCGGGCGCCTGGGTCGAGCTGCGATAAGGCGCGGATATTTTGACGTAGGCTTTGCCCGCTTTTACCAGCTGCAGGACACCATCAAAACCGGGCTGGCCGACTCCGAACGAGGCCTCCACGCCGGCAAAGTGGTCTAACACTACGGGGACGGGAGCTGCCATAATCTCATCTTTGAGGCCGTCAATCACAACAGGCCGGGCATAGACCTGCACCAGCCAGTTGCGCTTCTTCACTCTCTCCACAGTATTTTGAAAATGCCGGCGCATCTCCACCAGGTTCGCTGGCGCTTCCAGCGATGGCTGAAAAAAGATGAGCCGCACGCCGCGAACGCCGGCCTTGTGCATGGCGTCGAGATCGCTGTCCGGCGTCTTATCGTCAATCATGGCCACCCCGCGGGCGCTCGAGCCCAGTTGCTTCAGGGCGTCGAGCACGCAGGCATTATCGGCGCCATAGATGCTGATTTGAGCGACTACCGTGCGGCTGATGTGCAGCGCGCGATGCATGGCTTGCAGCCCGCTGACAGGCGCAGTTTCCGGCGTGTAGGTGCGCGAGGTCGACATGGGAAAAGGTTTCGGGTCGCCAACGATATGCACATGGCAGTCGCATGCACCTGCCGGAACTTTGAAATTGACCGGCGTGAGATTCGTCGCCACCTTCGGTGAGTCCTTGGCAAAAGTTGAGAGCATGGGTGCAAGCGCTCCTGTGATGGCTGCTCCAATCAGAATATCGCGTCGTGTGGGCACGGGAAGCCTCCTGTGGCAGCCATGGATAATACAAAAAGCACTCAGCACTCAGCAATCAGCATTCAGCCTGTATTCTTTCATCACCGCAGGAGCAGTGAGATCAAGTCGTTATTAGCCTTTTTCAGGTAGACAATTTTCATGGGTTAACAGAGTTTTAACGTGGATTATTTCATCCATATGCACAATGTGTCATTAGGCGTGTTGCCCTCGGGGCTCGCGATCTTTTCCAACTTATTCTCGAATTTCGGGTCGTCGCGATTCTGTCAGCGCGAGGGAAAAAATCCTGGCAAAAATCCGATGGAAGCCGCAGGTGATTCCTATCGCCATCGGAGATCCTTCGCCACGGGGCTCAGGATGACAGTGCCTAGGTACTTGCCCCGTATCCAAACACATTTATGATTAGATGAATTTCGACCGAAGTTTGCCAACAAGACTAGGAGGCCTGCTTGGAGCCGCTAACCTTCCACATGTCGCCGCAGCAGTTCCGTGAAGAAGCCAAACGGTTGATCGATTGGATCGCCGACTACTACGAGCAAATCGAAAAATTTCCTGTGAAGGCGCAGGTGACGCCCGGCGCGGTGCGTGCCGAGCTGCCGCCCTCGCCGCCTTCGCGCCCGGAGCCCTTTGACGCCGTCCTGCGCGATGTAGAGCAGAAAATACTTCCCGGCATCACCCACTGGCAGTCGCCGAATTTTTACGCATATTTTCCCGGGAACTCCAGCGGGCCTTCCGTCCTCGGAGAGTTGATCTCTGCGGCCTTCGGCGTCCAGGGCATGCTCTGGGTCACCAGCCCCGCTTGCACTGAACTTGAAGCTCAGGTTCTCGACTGGCTCGTAGGAATGCTGGGCCTGCCGCAGCAGTTTCTTTCTTCCAGCGCCGGCGGCGGCGTGATTCAGGATTCGGCTTCCAGTTCTTCCCTGTGTGCAATCCTGGCGGCGCGCGAGCGGGCCACTAATTTCGCCAGCAACGCGCAAGGATGCCGCCAGCCGCTCATAGCCTATACCTCGTCGCAGGCGCACTCTTCGATTGAGAAAGACATCAAGATCGCCGGCATCGGCTCGCAAAATCTGCGGCTGATTGAAGTGGACTCCAAATTCGCCATGCGTCCCGAGCTTCTGGAAAAAGCCATCGAGGCCGACAAGCGCAGCGGCCTGCAGCCATTCTTTGTCTGCGCCACGGTGGGAACAACTTCGACGATGGGGTTCGATCCGCTGCCTGAGATCGGCGCTATCTGCCGCAAACATGGCCTATGGCTCCACGTGGATGCGGCCATGGCCGGCACCGCCGCGCTCTGCCCCGAGTTCCGCCACATTCACCAGGGCATGGAGCTGGCCGACAGCTACGTCTTCGACGCTCACAAGTGGATGTTCACCAACTTCGATTGCAGTTGTTTCTATGTGGCCGACCGCAAGGCCCTGATCAACAGCCTTTCGGTCGTGCCGGAATATCTGCGTACGCAAGCGTCGTCAACAGGCGAGGTCACTGACTACCGCGATTGGCATGTGCCTCTCGGCCGCCGCTTCCGCGCGCTGAAGCTGTGGTTCGTCATCCGGCATTATGGCGTCGAGGGATTGCAATTCCATATCCGGCGGCATATCCAGTGCGCGCAACTGTTCTTAGGCCACATCAAGAACGATTCTGATTTTGAGATCGTTGCCCCGCCCCAGCTCAACCTGGTCTGCTTCCGCCTGAAGGGCACCGACGAACTCAATCAACAGTTCATGGACCGGCTTAACCAGAGCGGCGAGCTCTATCTCTCTCATACAAAATTGGACGGCAAGCTGGTGCTGCGCCTGTGCGTAGGCCAGACCATGACAGAAGAGCGCCACATCGAACGTGCCTGGCAAGCGATCAGGCGAGAAGCGACAAGATTGCAAGAGCTACAAGCAAAAAGTTTAGCCACGGATTGATTGGGATTTACCGCGGAGGCGCGGAGTAATTGAGTAATTTTATTGCCGAACTAGCGGTCGGGAAACAATTACCCAATGACCCAATTACCCAATTACCCGATTACACAATTACTCAATCTACAATGACTCAATGACCCGATGATTCAATGACTCAATCCTTCGTGCCCTTTGTGGTTTAATTATCCAAATGTCTAAAGCCCGCGCAAAAAAAATCAAGCTCCTGCTCTTCGACGTGGATGGCGTCCTGACCGATGGCAAGATCTGGCTCTTCCCTGCTCCTGCCGGCTTCGAGCCGATGGCGGCGGAGAAGAAAGCCGCCGAACACGCCCACATTGGCGGTTATTCCATCGCCAGCAGTTCCATCATGGAAGCCAAAGGCTTCAACGCCCACGATGGCACGGCGATTTCCCTGGCCCGTTTGGGCGGACTCAAGACCGGGCTGATTACCAAGCGCATCTCTGAAACTGTGGCCCTGCGCGCGCGCGACCTGCGGCTTGACCACGTTCACCAGGGCATTGCCAACAAACTGGCTGTCTTCCGTTCGATTCTCGAGCAGGAAAAGCTCCATGCCAGCCAGGCCGCCTTCGTAGGCGATGACATCATTGATCTTCCCGTGATGCGCAACTGCGGACTCGCCATCGCTGTTCCCAACGGCCGCGATGATGTGAAAGAAGAGGCGCACTGGATCACCGAACACTGCGGCGGCGATGGCGCACTGCGCGACGCGGTGGAATACATTCTTCGCGCCCAGGGCAAACTCAAAGACGTGATCGAGGAATACATTCAGGAGCGCAAGGTCAAGGCTGCCAAGCTGACGGATTAGCTCGTTTAGATCGTTCGATCGAATGTTTTATTCCGAGTACCGGAACTGAGAACCAGCAAAACGGGACCAGAAAGCTGCATTTCGCGCGTCTTTCCATCGCATCTAACCGTAAAGAGGAATTCTTTTATGGATAGAAGAGATAACGAAGCACGTCTTGATGAACTCGGGAATGACCCTGGCCAGGTGGGCTCAGACAGCGCCGGGCAATCGGGCGATGTGCAACAACTCTCGTATGTTGAAGATGCTGCCGACGAATCCGTCGAGGAACTTGCAGAGACCGACCAGGCCTTTGAGGCGGCAGCCGTAGAGGGCAGCGAAGATGCAGCCGATCATCCTGAGCGGCCGGTGCACACGCACCTGGAATATGGCCGTCCCGATGATCTGCCGCCCAGACGCGGCTCGGAATAGTGTTTGAAGTTTCAGCGAAATCTTACTGATTCTGATCTGCCGCCGCGTAGAAATAATAGTCGGCCACGTATGCGCTCCTGGATTCGGAGCCTTTGCGGGCGTCACTGCAACTGGCGGCAGAGGGAGCAAGCCCGCCATTGGTGTTGACTCTCTGGATAGTTGTCACTCCGCTGAGAATGCCTTTGCCGGAGTGACTGACGGCGGTGAGCATCAGCCAGGGAATGGAATCGGAATCGGGTGAATCCACCCGCGCCATCATCTTGGCGGTGACTTCGCTTCCGTCGTTGTGCTTCCACGCTGGCATAGGAGGCGGACCTGGGTTCAGATGGTGATGTCCGATGGCCGAGCCCTGATGATCAAACAATCTTGCGTCGGGGCCTTTCAGCGCCCAGACAGGCTTGCCATCGCCGCCCACCTGACATGTGTAAACTTGAAAACCGGAGGCATGCGCCAACAGCACGACTTTTTCCGCGTCCGGGGCCTTGAGGCTATCCGGTACGTCAGGCCGGGGCACTTCCTGGGCGTTTGCCGCGAAAGAAAGCCCTAATACACAAATCATTGCCAGCGGTCGTAATTTCACCCCTACATTCTACACCGCTTGGACGGACCATTCGTATACTGGTTGGGTGCCCATGCGACACCGGCGGACGCCGGCGCTACTTCAAACTGACCCATTACCGGCCAGCAGCAAATTCGTCATCCGCATTCGGGAAGGTGTAACATCTTTAGTTGTGGAGTTGCCAGCCATGAAACCGAAATTCCTTACCATTATCATTACCTCCGTGGTGCTGGGCGCGAGTTGTTGGGCTCAGTCTTCCCAACCTTCTAAAACCGCCCCCCGGCCACGAACCGCGCCTCCGGCGAGAACCAATCCTGCGCCCGCTCCCGCGGTAAACATCACGCAGCTCAATTCGACATTGTCGGCCCTTGAGCAATCAACACGGCAGACCGCGCTCGACCTGGCCAGGCTGCGCATTGATAAATGGAAGACTGATGGCGGCACCCGCGATCAGGCGCAGTCCAATGCTCAATCGCTGATGAGCAACATGACCAATGCGCTGCCGGGCATGCTCACCGCCGCCCGCAACGCGCCCACTTCCCTGACGGCGAATCTAAGACTTTATCGCGATTTGAATGTGCTCTACGAAGTGCTGTCGCCCCTGACTGATTCTGCCGGAGCAGTCGGCAGTAAAGACGAATACCAGGAATTGGCAGCCGATACCCAGTTACTCGAAGCCAGCCGGCGCTCCCTGGCCGACTATATGGAGAGCCTGGCCACCTTCCAGGACGCCGAACTTGCCCGCCTACACAGAGGCAGCGCCCCAGCCAACCAGGGTGCAGCAGCACCTGCTACCACTACCGGCAAGAAATCTGGCCCGGTTATCGTGGTTGGCGAGAACGGAGTGCCCAAGCGAATCGTGGACGCCGATGACGAGCCGAGATCGCCGGTCCGTAAAAAGCCCCCGTCTTCCCCGATGCAGCCGGCTGCTCAAAGCACCATAAAGTCGCAATAGGGTCCCCAAAAAGGGTCTTTACTTTACAAAATTAATCCTTCCGTATCCCCTGTTTTCGGGAACCTTTCAGGGGGTAAGTACGTCTATTTATGCAGTAGCAGGTTTCGTCCCCGGATTTGCCTGTTATAGGTCTAAAGGCATGTTGAAGCAGGCACCGTATCCTGCTAATGTGAGAGGTGACGCCATGAAAACGATGGCGGGAGCAACCACTTTGGCCGAGTTAGCAAGCGCGCTGGCGAATGCCACGGAAGAAAGTTCGATCGTGGCAGAGCTGAAATCCGGCTCGGAAGAGGCGTATTCCTGGCTGATTACGCACTATCACCAGCAGGTGTATAGCCTGGTGTATCGCATTGTCAGCGACCCGGCCGACGCGGCGGATACGACCCAGGAAGTTTTCCTGAAGATCTTCCGGGGAATGCGCCGCTTCAATGGCGCTTCCAGCCTGAAAACGTGGATTTATCGTATTGCCATCCACGAGGCCTGTAACAGCAAACGCTGGTGGTTCCGTCATAAACGGCAAGAAACCAGCATCGAGCCCGCTTTCGAGGAAATGGCCGACGGTTCCCCGAGCCAGGGGCTGGGGGATTTGCTGGAAGACCACGCCGAGTCTCCCTTCGAGAGCCTGGCCCATGAAGAAGTGCGGGCGCGGGTCGAGGAAGAGTTGAGAGGGGTTCCAGAGCCGTTTCGCACCACCGTTGTGCTGCGCGATATTGAAGAGCTCTCGTACGAAGAGATTGCTGAAGTCACGCAGGCATCGCTGGGCACGGTGAAAAGCCGCCTGACTCGCGGCCGTGAAATCCTGAAAAAAAGATTGCAGTCTTATGTCAACGAAGTGGGCGAGGAGCTGGGATTAATGGCGGCATCGAATGCGCCGGGCAAAAGCAGCACAGCAGCAAAGACGAAAAACGTTCCAGCAATGCGGCGTGCGAAGGTAGAGGTGACATCATGAAGTGTGGTGAAGTGCAATCGTTATTTTCGTTGTATCTGGATGGCGCCCTCACCGGCGCGCAGATGCAGCAGGTAACTGCGCACAGCCAGGCGTGTGTCACCTGCAGTGACGAATACCGGAAGCTGCAAAATACCCAGCGCCTGGTGGCCGGGCTGGGAAGACGGCCGGCGCCTCCTGATCTTGCCCTGCAATTGCGGGTAGCGCTTTCGCAGGAGCGCGCGCGAAACCATGGCCACTATTGGCAAGGCTTGTTCGTACGCGTGGAAAATGGCTTTAATGCCTTTATGTTTCCGGCTACGGCCGGCTTGTTAAGCGCGGTGATCTTTTTCGGGTTGATCATCGGCTTCTTCGGCCTGCCGGTGAATAGCTCTGCCTCTTCGGATGTGCCCCTGGCGCTGTATACCCCGCCACAGTTGAACACATCGCCCTTGCCGTTTCTGACCACGATTGGCAATAACGATGGATCGCTCGTCGTAGAAACTTATGTGGATGCCAATGGCCGGGTGGAGGACTACCGCATCATCTCCGCGCCGGCGGGGGCCGAGGACCTGATTCCCCGTCTGGATAATCTGCTTCTGTTTACCACTTTCCGTCCGGCGATGAGCATGGGACGGCCCACACCCAGCCGCGTTGTGCTCTCATTTTCGGGCATGAACGTAAGGGGATAAGAGCAGTTGCCAGTTGCCAGAAGTCAGTTGCCAGTTGTAAACCTAGAGCAATTTTATAACTCACCCAGGAACAGGTGAAGCGCATACCAGCGCTGAAGCGCTCGCCCTTCGGGGTTAGTTGTTTTTCATGTCGGATTATAGAATTACTCGAGGTTTACAACTGGCAACCGGCAACTGACTTCTGGCAACTGTTCTACTTCCCGCCTGCTTTTTCCCGGTAATAAAAAATCAAATCCAGTGGCGGCGGAGTGTGGCCCATTGCGCGCAGAAATCCGGAGACCTGGCCGCGATGGTGGGTTCCGTGATTCACCACATGCAATGTGATCTGCCAGAGCGGGGTCTGATACGGATTGCCCTTCAGATCTTTATAAGCAAGCCTGGTGCACAGCGAATCTTGCGTCTGGCTCGAGGCCCATTCTTTCCATCGTTGATATAGCCCAGGCCAGTCGTTCTGCAGCACTGTCAGGTGCATATCCTGTTCCGGATCCATAAACCGTGCCGGCGGATTCCCCTGAATGCGTCCCAGCCATATCCGGTCAGCAGCATAGACGTGCACAAGCGTGCCCAGCACGCTGTGGTCAGCGGTATGGAAATCTCGAGTCAACTCTTCCGGGCTCAATAAAGCCGCTGCACCCACCAGCCTGTCCGTGGCCCAGGCCGTGTAGTCGAGATGCGTTTGTAACGCTTCCAGCGTGATTGCCATAGATAATCACAAGTTTACACTTAACAATTACACTCGGAAAAATTTGCTATAGGCCTAATTCACCACGGAGACACGGAGAAAAATTAGATTCAAGTTAGAGTTTCCCACTCTGAGTTCGATCTCCGATTGTGCTCGGACGACAAGGCAAACCGGACCCAAACTGGTTAGGCAAGCGTTGCCAACAACAAGACCACGACCCGAGACCGCGACAGAAGTGGGTGACCACTGCACGCAAGCCGATTGACCGCGTTCTTCATTGCCCAGTAAAATAAACGTATTCCCGCCTTGATAATTAAAGAGGAGGCCCGTCTGCGTTTTATCTCATTTTTCTTAAGTTTTGCTGTTTTGTGCACAGTCACGGCTATGCCAGGCGTGGCGCAGGATTCTTCTTCTCACAGCCCAAGTGTGTCGACCGCAGCCACGACTTCCAAAGTCACTTTGGATACCAGCGAAACGCTCTTCAGCCTGCTGGCCGCAATGAATTCGTGCGGATACGACACTGACCTGGCGAACTCGGACCCAGTGCGGGCGAAAATCCGGGAAGAAATTGCGCAAAAGGCCGCGGCTTCACCAGACGCCGCGCATGCCAAAGCTGCGTTTTGCACCTTCTACAAAGATCATCAAAATCCCAACCCTGGCCTTGACTTGGCGCAGTATGTCTCACTCGGACTGTATCTTTCCGAGCCGCCGGCGTTCCAGCCCGCCATTAAGGAAGCCGACATGCCTCCCGACGCCACCTATGTTCTTGGCGCGGTCCCCTTACTGCAAAATTTTTATCAGGCCTTGGGATTGCGCGATCTGTGGAAGGAGCACCAAGGTGAGTACGATGCGCTGGTAGAGCGCTTGCACGAGCCAGTCTCGCAGATGATCCTCAAGACCGACCTCTATCTTAAGCTGCAATTGAGCGGCTACGTGGGCCGGCGTTTTACCGTTTTCATAGAACCTTTGGCCGCTCCCCGGGATATTAACGCCCGCAACTACGGCTCAGATTACTTCGTGGTAGTTTCGCCCGCCCAGGGTTCGATCAAATTAGACCAGATCCGGCATACCTATCTGCATTATGTGCTCGACCCCTATGCGCAGAAACGCGGCACGACTCTCAAGCAACTCGAACCCTTGTTGCTTGCCGTCTCCACGGCTCCCATGGATGAAAGCTTCAAAAATGATATCGGCCTGCTGGTGAACGAATCCCTCATCCGGGCTATCGAAGCGCGAACCCTTCTGGTGGCCGGTAAAGACGCTGAAGCGGCGCGGTTGCAAGCCGCCCATGCCGCCGTCAACGAAGGCTTTATTCTCACCCGCTATTTTTATGAAGCCTTGCAGAAATTTGAAAAGGACCCGGTTGGCTTGAAAGACAGCTACTCCGAGTGGCTCTTTCAAATTGATGTAGGAAGAGAAAAAAAGCTGGCGCAGGAGGTCAATTTCTCCAAGGAAGCGGCGCCCGAATTGCTGCGCGCCAGTAAAGCACAGCAGCTTCAATTGCTCGATCTGGCTGAGCAGCGGCTGGCGGCGCGCGATATCCCCGGAGCGGAAAAGCTGGCGCACCAGGCACTGGATGAGAAAAACGAAGACCCGGCCCGCGCCTTGTTTATCCTGGCCAAGGCCGCGTCGCTGAGCGGTGATATGGATGGAGCGCGCACATACTTTGAACGCACGCTGGAAATTGCGCGCGAGCCCCGGGTGGTCGCCTGGTCGCATATTTACCTGGGCAGGATCTTTGATCTTCAGGAGGAGCGCGAGGCGGCCCTGGCGCAGTATCGCGCTGCCTTGAGCGCAGGCGATACGAACCCGCAAACCAAGGATGCAGCCGATCGCGGAATTTCACAGCCTTACGAGCCGCCGCCTACGCGGCCTAAAGATCAGAACTAAACCGCAGAGGACGCGGAGACTGGGAAAGTTGGAAGTTCGATTTACGAAGTGCGATTTTAGGCGGGATTTATCTTAATAACAATATTGTTCGGACAGGAAAGCGCAAGATTCTTTCGCGCCAAAAGATGCAAACAGAAATGGCGGAGAAAATAAAGCGACAGTAAGAATACAGCGACAGTAAGAGTGAAGCGGCATTGCGATGTCGAAGATCAAAGTTGTGCGCCATCGCAGCCGATTGGAGCAGTCCATGAAAAGAATTTTGAGCCTTTCCGCCCTTGTGCTGATAACAGCCAGCCTGCTGCCGGCACAAACCAGCGGCGGGCAGGCTCCGCAACCTCAGCCGGCAAATCCGCAAAGTGGCGCGCCGTCGCAGCCGGCAACTGAAAGCAAAGTTAAAGCAGCGAAGACCCAGCAGGAGTATGCTGCCTACCTGGCGGCTGCAAGCGAGCAGGACATGGCGAAAGCAGATGCGGCCGTGAATGACTTTGCCACCAAGTTCCCCGAGAGCGACCTGCGCTCGATTTTGTACGAGCAGCTTATGCGGCGGTATCAGCAAGCCAACAACGCGGATAAGACCCTGGAAATGGGACACAAAGTGCTTGCGCTCGATCCGGATTCGGTTTTTGCGCTGATCATGGTATCCAGCGTCTTGGCCGAGCGCACCAACGACACCGACCTTGACCTGCAACAACGCCGCGATGAGATCTTGAAAGACTCCAGCAGGGCCATCCAGTTGATCGATTCAGGCGCCTTTAAGCCGGCGCAATTCACCTCGGACCAGTTGAACAGCATCAAATCCATGGCCTACGCCGCCCAGGGTACGGTGGAATTGATTGGGAAAAATGATAAGGCGGCGGAAGATTCTTTGCGCAAGGCCACGGAGCTGAACAGCATGAATCCCGAGCCCGCGGTCTGGTTGCGACTGGCTATTGCCATGGATCATCAAAAGAAGTATGGCGATGCGCTCACAGCGGCCAATCGCGCGGTGCAACTTTCCGCCAATGAGCCTGATGTGCTGAAAATGGCGACACAGGAGCAGACACGGCTGAAACAATTGGCGGATACCAAGGCTGCACCCTGATCCGGCAGGCGGACCATACCAGCGTCTTGAATCTATGGGAGTGGTACAGTTTGGAATATCCTGCACAGGAAAGCGTGGGCAAGATACCGGGGAGACGCCGGCGCTCCTCAAATTGAACCACTACCGAATTTGTTATTTGCGTCCATGACGAATCCTGACACTTCGACTCTTGAAACCGTGCTGGGGCACCGCTTCGAGCGCGCAGGCCTACTGCAGCAGGCCTTGACGCACAGCTCCCACGCCCACGAGACCGCAGATGCGCTGACAGCGCTGGAGAATCCCAACGAAGAAATACCTGTTTCTGCCAGCGACAATGAGATCATGGAATTCCTGGGAGACGCCGTGCTCGGCTTCGTGACCAGCGAGGCATTGTTTGCGCGTTTTCCCGGAAAACATGAAGGCGAGCTGTCTAAAATGCGGGCACACCTGGTAAGCGCGCGGCATCTGGTGCGGGTGGCCAAGCAGATTGATCTGGGAAACTACCTGCGCCTGGGGCGCGGAGAGGAAAAAAGTGGCGGGCGCAACAAGTCAGCCCTGCTGGTAGATGCACTCGAGGCGGTGATCGCCGCGCTTTATCTTGACGGCGGCCTGGAGCTGGCGCGGCAGTTTATTTTCAGCCAGATTGTCGATCCCGAACTGAAGAAGATGCAGCAATCAGGAGAGAGCCTCCCGCTCACCGATTACAAATCGGCGTTGCAGGAGTCGGTGCAGTCTCTGGGGCAGCCGCAGCCCATGTATTTGATCGCCAAAGAAACCGGCCCCGACCACAAGAAAATCTTCACCGCTGAGGTGCGGCTGCACTTGCACAGCGGAGACGAGACTCCGCATCTCGTAGCTCGAGCTGAAGGCCACAGCAAGAAGAGCGCGGAACAACGAGCCGCCCGCCAGGCGCTTGAACATCTTGAGCAGCAGCGCTCTGCCGCGGGAGGAACTGAATGAGCGACGTTTCGCCTCCACCTCTCGACCAGGCGCCTGACTCGCAAACCCAGGCGGGCACGCAGCCGGAAATTCTGCATGGCGCCGACCGCTTTGCTCCCGATGTTGCCGAAGGCGCAACCCCGGCAGTGGTTCCAGCGGCGCAGCCCGACCGGCAGTCGAGACAGCATGAGGGCTGGGGTTCTTTGCTGCAATCGTTATTAATTGTCATCGTGATTGCGCTCTTTGTGGTCACATTTCTGACACAGGCTTTTCAAATTCCCTCCGGATCGATGGAAAGCACGCTGCTGATCGGCGATTACGTGATGGTGGATAAGGTCCACTTCGCCCAGGGCGACCTCTGGCGCGGCATCATGCCCTACTCACCGATCCGGCGCGGAGACATTATTGTTTTCAAATATCCCATCAATCCTTCGCTGCATTACGTGAAACGCGTTATCGGATTGCCTGGTGACCATGTGCGTTTAAGGGATGGCCAACTCTACGTCAATGGCCAACGGCAAATTGAGCCTTATGCCATCCACGATGAAACTTCTTTCGTGCCCTACCGGGACAGCTTTCCCGAAGTGCCGCCGATGATGATGGATGGAGTGCCCTCCGAGTGGCGCACATCCATGACTTCGCATATCCGCAATGGGGAGATCGTTGTGCCACCCAATAGCTATTTCGCCATGGGCGACAATCGCGACAACAGCTCCGACAGCCGCTATTGGGGCTTTGTGCCGCGGGAAAACATCGTAGGACGGCCATGGCTGATTTACCTTTCCCTTGCCGGCGGCCCGGTGGGAACACCGGA
>Ga0070741_10002833_pt1 | contig 45063 bp, 31 predicted proteins | sample Coa_R1_4_FD_66440 | JGI IMG/M metagenome (GOLD analysis project Ga0070741, IMG submission 66440) | Surface soil microbial communities from Centralia Pennsylvania, which are recovering from an underground coalmine fire - Coalmine... | ecosystem: Environmental > Terrestrial > Soil > Unclassified ... | reverse complement strand
TCCCGGCGGCGCGTTGATCTCGCATCACGATGTGTCGTTCCGCGGCATCTGCCCGGCTTGCACAAAGAAAATTTCCAAAAAGAAAACCACAGCAAAATGAACTCACTCGTCATCAAAGATCTTCACGCCAGCGTCGCCGGAAACGAAATCGTGCGCGGCCTTTCGCTCGAAATCGAGCGCGGAAAAGTCCACGCGATCATGGGCCCGAACGGCTCCGGTAAAAGCACGCTCGCGAAAGTTTTGAGCGGCCATCCCGACTACGAAGTCGCGTCCGGCGAAATCCTGATGGACGGCGTAGACATTCGCGAAATGGAGCCGGACGAGCGTTCGCGCGCGGGGTTGTTTCTCGCGTTTCAATATCCGATGGAAATTCCCGGCGTCAGCAACGCGAACTTCATCCGCGCAGCCGTGCAGGCGCGCCTCGGCGAAGGCGAGGAACTGGATGCGACGGAGTTTTACGGCAGACTTTACGAGAAAATGGATCTGCTCGAAATCGACCGCACGTTCACTTCTCGCGCCGTTAACGAAGGCTTTTCCGGCGGCGAGAAAAAGCGAAACGAGATTTTGCAGATGGCGATGCTCGAGCCGAAATATGCGGTGCTCGACGAGACCGATTCCGGCCTCGACATCGACGCGTTGAAGATCGTCGCGAATGGCGTGAATACTTTGCGCGGACCGAATCTCGGCATTTTGCTCATCACCCACTACCAGCGCCTGCTGAACTACATCGTGCCCGATTACGTGCACGTGATGGTCAACGGCCGCATTGTTCGCGAAGGCGGCAAGGAGCTCGCGCTCGAACTCGAAGAGCGCGGTTACGACTGGATTAAAGACGAGATTTCAGAAGCAGCGACTGTTTAACCAGGAGAAAATCATGGCCACCGAAACCACTATCGATATCGATCGCAGCATCGGCGATTTTTCGTATCCCGAACAGCACACGTTTGACGCGGGCATCGGGCTGACGCGCGACACGGTTAATTACATCTCCGACGTCAAAAACGATCCCGACTGGGTGCGCGAATTCCGATTGAAAGCGCTCGAAGTTTTCGAGAGCAAGCCGCTGCCGACGCATTGGGCGAGCAAGGATCTCGAGGCAATCGATTTTCAAAAAATCCGCTACTATCTAGCAAACGGCCAGCGTGCGACGCGGTCGTGGGACGAGGTGCCGGAGGACGTAAAGCGCACGTTCGAGCGGCTCGGAATTCCGGAGCAGGAACGGAAATTTCTCGCGGGTGTCGAGGCGCAATTCGACAGCGAGGCGGTTTATTCCAACATCAAAAAAGCCGTCGGCGAACAGGGCGTGATTTTCGTTGGCTCGACCGAAGGGCTTAAAGAGCATCCGGAAATTTTTCGCAAGTGGTTCGGCAAAGTGATCCCGACCGGCGACAACAAATTCAGTGCTCTCAACAGCGCTGTATTCAGCGGTGGCTCGTTCATTTATGTGCCGCCGGGTGTAAAGGTAAAACATCCGTTGCAAGCCTATTTCCGCATCAACGCGGAGAACTTCGGACAGTTCGAACGGACACTGATCATCGCCGATGAAGGCAGTGAGGTGATGTATATGGAAGGTTGCACCGCGCCGAAATTCGAGACGGCGACGCTCCACAGCGCGGTCGTCGAACTCGTCGCGATGAAGGGCGCGAAGATCCAATACATAACCGTGCAAAACTGGTCGGCGAATGTTTTCAACCTCGTCACCAAGCGCGGTCTCGCGCACGAGGAAGCGGAGATCAAATGGATCGATTGCAACATCGGCTCGCGGCTCACGATGAAATATCCGGGCGTCGTGATGAAAGGCCGAAAAGCGCGCGGCGAAGTCATTAGCATCGCGCTCGCAGGCGACGGACAACACCAGGACACCGGCGCGAAAATGGTTCACGCTGCCGACGAGACGACCTCAAACATCATTTCAAAAAGCATCAGCATCGGCAAAGGTCGCGCGACGTATCGCGGACTCGTGCATGTGCCTAAGCACTTGAAGAACTGCAAAAATAACACCGAGTGTGACGCGCTGCTCATCAACTCCACGAGCCGCACGGACACGTATCCGGCGATCACCGTTCGCGGCACGGGCAACGCGGTGCAGCACGAAGCGAGCGTCAGCCAGGTCAGCGCCGAGCAGATTTTCTACATGATGCAGCGTGGCCTGACGGAAGGACAGGCGATGTCGCTGAGCGTTAACGGTTTTGTTAACGACCTCGTCCGCCAGTTCCCGATGGAATACAGCGTCGAATTAAAGCGCCTCATCGACCTCGAAATGGAGGGTTCGGTCGGTTAATGAGCACAGGCATTATCTCCACCGAAGAACGCGAACGCCTCAATCACGACGAGGCCGGACTCATAGTCATGGGCGGACCTGACGCGCTCGAAAATCATGCATTCGCCGACTGGTTCCGGCAGTTGCAATTCGAAGGCTGGGAAAGCTTCCAGCAACTCCCGATGCCCGCGCGCACCGACGAAGCATGGCGTTTCGCGAGCGTGAAGTCGCTCGACATTTCAGCCTACTCGCGTCCGCTGCCGGTGCCGGACGCCACGCAATCGGAGCTGATCGAGCGCTCCGTCGCATTGCACGATGTCGCGGGCCGGATGGTTTTCGCGAATGATCAGCTGCTCAAGCGCGAAATCCTCTCCGACACGCTCCGCAGCAAAGGCGTCATCTTTGAGCCGATCGAAAAAGCGGTCACGGAACACGCCGACATTTTCCGCAGCCATTTCATGACGCAGGATGTCGTGCTCGGCTCGAAGAAATTCGCAGCGCTGCACAAGGCATGGGTGAAAAGCGGCACGTTCCTTTACATCCCGCGCGATCTTGAGGTCGAATTGCCGATTGAGATTTACCACTGGCTGCATGGCGACGGCGGCTCGACGTTTCCGCACACGCTGCTGATTGCGGGCGAAAACAGCCGCGTCACGCTCGTCGATTACTTCGAGTCAACCGATGAAAATGCGAGCGGCTTCGCGTGCGGCGTGAATGATTTGTTCCTCGAAAGAGGCGCGAAACTCACTTACGTCAACGTGCAAAACTGGAGCCGCAAAACACTCGCGCTCCAGATCAACTCCACCGTGGTGGGTCGCGATGCGAATGCCGTCAGCATGAATGTCAATCTCGGCGCAAGCTATGCGCGCAGCGAATCGGTCAGCCGGCTCGTGGGCGAAGGCGGACGCAGCGATATGCTCGCGGTCAGCGTTGCCGAGGGCGAACAGGAGTTCGACCAGCGCACTTTGCAGGATCATCAACAGCCGAATACCGCGAGCGATCTGCTTTACAAAAACTCGCTCGCCGACAAAGCGCGCACAATTTTTGCCGGTCTCATTCGCGTCGAGCCGCACGCGCACAAAACCGACGCATATCAAAAGGTGCGCAATCTTTTACTCAGCGATGACGCCGAGGCAAACTCGATGCCCGGCCTCGAAATTCTCGCTGACGAAGTCCGCTGCACACACGGCGCAACGAGTGGCCAGATCGACGAAGAAGAGCTCTACTACATGCTATCGCGCGGCCTGACGCGTCAGCTCGCGCAGCAACTTATCGTCTTTGGCTTTCTAAATGAAGTCATCGAGCGGGTGGACAACGATGCAATCGGCGAGCATCTCGCAGCGCGATTGCACAGGAAGTTCGCCTGATTACTCGTTATTCGCCAATAACGGGAGAGCTTAACTTTTGCGATGTCAGCCAAAGCACAGTTTCCGGATGAGCAATCCGACGATGGTGAATTTCAAAGGCAGGAAGATGCGTTTCGTGATTCTGTCACAATTGATGGAACTTATCGCCCAGAGGTAAATCGCTATCACCTTTACATCTCGCTAGCTTGTCCTTGGGCTAGCCGCACATTCATCGTGCGGAACCTAATGGGGCTAGAGGACGCGATAGGTGTCACTGTTGTTGATCCCGTTCGTGATGAGCGCGGATGGGCTTTTCGGGACAGGCGGGGACATAGCTGTGATCCTATCAATGGCTTTAAATTTCTCAGCGAAGCTTATGCTGCGACTGATGCGAACTTCGATGGACGTGTTACCGTTCCAGTCCTTTGGGATAAGCAGACTCATCGCGTCGTCAACAATTCGGAAGATGACATCTGCCGTATGTTTGCTGAGGTCTTCAAGCCATTGGCAAAGCATCCCGTGGATCTCTTTCCAAGTGACATCAAAGAGAAACACGCGGAGCTGAGCGATTTCATCTACAACCAAGTCAACAACGGCGTTTACAAAGCAGGCTTTGCGACCAGCCAGAAAGCTTACGAAAAGCCATGCCGTGCCTTATTTGCCGCGCTCCATCAACTCGATGAGCGGTTAGCTACAAATCGATATCTTTTCGGCAATCGCATCGTCGAGGCTGATTGGCGGCTCTTTTGCACACTCGTGCGTTTCGATGCTGTTTACTACAGTCATTTCAAGTGCAACCTGCGCCGCATTCTCGACTACAGGAACCTGCAAGGCTATCTCATGGACCTATACCAGCAGTCAGGAATCGCTGAGACGGTCAACTTCGATCATATCAAACGGCATTACTACATTACGCACGACGACATCAATCCAACACGCATCGTTCCGATCGGCCCTGAGCTTGATCTTACGAAGCCGCATGGACGCGAACGCCTCGGCTGAGTTTATAAGCCAAGTATGCGCTCGTTTGATCAGCTTACCGAACGCGAGATTCTTGCGCTCGCCGTTTCACTCGAAGAAGAAGACGCGAAGATCTACGACAACTTTGTCGATGGCTTAAAGGGCAACTACCCGCAGCAGGCGGCGCAGTTAGAGGAAATGCGGAAGCAGGAAGATGGTCATCGTCATCGTTTGCTGGCTCTTTACCGCGAACGTTTCGGCGATCACGTGCCGCTTATTCGTCGTGAAGATGTTCGTGGTTTTGTAAAGCGTCGTCCGGTCTGGCTGGTAAGACCTTTAGGCATCAAAGCTGTGCAGAAAACCACGGAGCTCATGGAACTGGAGACGAAAAGGTTCTACGAAGCTTCCATGCGAAAGACTAGCGATGTCGGGATAAGACAGCTTCTCGGTGACCTGGCCGAGGAAGAACGTCACCACGCCGTTACCGCCGAGGAAATCGCGCATACAAAACTAAGTGATGAAGAGTCTGCAAGGCGTAAAAGACTATTCATTTTGCAAGTTATCCAGCCCGGCCTCGCCGGACTCATGGATGGCTCTGTCTCGACGCTAGCACCTTTGTTTGCCGCTGCATTCGCTACGCATAGCAGTTCGCAAACGTTGCAGGTAGGTCTCGCGGCAAGCTTAGGCGCGGGCATTAGCATGGGTTTTGCGGAAGCTTTGTCGGATGACGGCAGTCTTACCGGTCGCGGACATCCATGGGCGCGTGGCTTTGTTTGCGGCTTGATGACTACCGCTGGCGGACTAGGCCATAGCCTGCCTTATCTTATCTCCAATGTTTACACTGCGACCTCAGTGGCAGTCGCAGTGGTGTTGGTAGAGCTTGCGGTAATTGCCTGGGTGCGGCATCGCTTCATGGATACGCCGCTCACCTCGGCGATTGTGCAGATTGTGCTTGGCGGTTTGCTGGTGTTTCTAGTCGGAATCCTGATCGGCAGTTCTTAGTCGGGCTGTTATTTGTCACAAGCGCATTTGGGAAATCGACATTTCCCCGACAAAACGGACGATTTAAAGCTTTGCACAGGCTTCGTTTTCAAAATAATCGACAGGCTTTTCTCCCCGCGCGATGAAGTTGATTATCCAGATGCCATGTTACAATGAGGAGCAGACGCTCGGGATCGCTCTATCGGCGTTGCCGCGCACCGTGCCCGGCTTTGACAAAGTCGAGTGGCTGATCATCAACGATGGAAGCACGGATAAAACCGTCGAAGTAGCGCGGGCGCATGGCGTGGACCACATCGTGGACCTCGGCGGACATCGTGGACTGGCGCAGGGATTTCTCGCGGGGCTGGAGGCGGCGTTGCGCGCAGGCGCGGATGTGATCGTGAACACCGATGCGGACAACCAATACGAGGCGCAGGATATCCCGAAGCTCGTCGCGCCAATTCTCGCAGGCGAAGCGGAGATCGTCATCGGCGAGCGGCCGATCAGTGAGATCGAGCATTTTTCACCGGTTAAAAAGATGTTGCAACGGCTGGGAAGCTGGGTTGTTCGAATCGCGAGCGCCACGGACATTCCCGATGCGCCGAGCGGTTTCCGCGCGATCAGTCGCGAGGCGGCGATGCGCATGAACGTATTCAGCCCTTACACATACACGCTTGAGACAATCATCCAGGCGGGACAAAAAGGAATGCACATCGTCTCGGTGCCGGTTAGGACGAATCCGTTTCTTCGTCCGTCGCGGCTGATGAAAAGCATGGGCGCTTACATCAAGCGGTCGATTTTCACGATCGTGCGTATTTTCATGAGCTACAAACCGCTGCGGTTTTTTACCGTTTGCGGCACGGTGCCGTTCGCGGCCGGCTTTGCGATTGGCGTGCGTTGGGTGCTGCTCTTTTTACAAGACCCGACACGCGCCCACGTGCCGAGCCTCATTCTCGCGGCGATTCTGATTTTGATCGGCGTGCAGCTCTGGATTTTCGGTTTGATAGCGGATGTTATCGCGGTAAACCGCAAGCTGCTTGAGGACATCCAGCTCCGCGTGCGGAGGATGGAATTGAAATGAAGGAGCTTTTTGCGCGCGAGGCGCTGGCGCAGATTCCGAAAATCCTCACGCTGCAGGATCGAAATCCACACAGCCCCACCTACGGCTGTTTCGACCGCAATTTCTGGCATTACAAGATCATCGATTTTCCGAGCGGCATGTCGCAGGAGTTCGTCTGGCCGCTTGCGCTGGCGATGACATCCGATGCGCCGGAAAATCCATTTTTTCAAAACGCGATGCTGCGTGAATGGATCGAGGCGGGCATTCTCTACGCGGCACGCAGCGCGCATCCGGATGGATCGTGCGACGACTATTTTCCATTCGAAAAAGCGGGCGGCGCAGCGGCGTTCTCTCTGCTCGCGTGCGTGGAAAGCTACGAACTGCTCGGATTGCGCAACGAGGAAATGCTGAAATTTTTCCACAAGCGCGCCGACTGGCTCGCGCACCACCACGAAAGTGGACGTTTAACTAATCATCAGGCGCTCATTGTCCTTTGCCTCGAAAAAGTCGGGCGTCTGCTCGCGACGCAGGAATGGAACAGCGTGAAGGAAAAACGTCTACGCCGCGTGATGAAATGGCAAAACGAGGAAGGCTGGTTCCAGGAATACGAAGGCGCGGATCCCGGCTATCACACGCTTACGGTTGGATTGCTCGCGCAGATTTTCGAGCTAACGCCGTCGGACGAAATCAAAGCCGCGCTTGAAAAAGCGGTCACATTCGCGGCGGAGTTTGTGCATCCGGATGGATCATTCGGCGGCGAATATACGAGCCGCAACACCTACAACTTTTTTCCGCACGGTTTCGAACTCGCGGCCCGCTGGCTGCCGTCGGCTACGGCAATCAACGACCAGTTTTTGCGCGGTCTGCAAAACGGACTCGCTCCTTGCTACGCAGACGATCACATCATCGGCCATCACACGTGGAGCTATCTGCTTGCATGGAAAAATTTCGCGCCGCTGCGCGCAAATATCATGCGTTCGGGGGAGCCGAAGACATTCAAAAACGCCGGGCTGCAAATCGAGCGCCGCGATGGCTGCGAGCTTTATCTCGCGCTGAACAAAGGCGGCGCATTCAAATTTTTCCGCGACGGCAAACTCGTCGCATCGGACACGCAGTTTTCACTACTCGTTAAACAAGGAAAAAAGACGCGCAATGCCGTCGGTCACCTTGTCGGCAAATACGACGTGCAATCCGCGGATAACAGCGTCGCGATTTCGGGCAAACTCGGCTGGGCGAAAACGAAACAGATGACGACGTTTAATCTCGTCGTGCTCCGTTTCCTCATGCTCAGCATCGGTCGCTTTTTCCCGAACCTCATCCGCAAGCTGCTGCAGATGCTTTTGATCACGGGAAAAAAAGCGGCGCCGTTTTCATTCGAGCGAAAGATCGAACTGACCAATGGCCAACTGATCGTAAACGATGCGTTGCGCACCGAAAAATGGGACGACGTAATCGCTGCCGGCATCGGCTGCGCGCAGACCTCGATTTACGTCGTGATGAGCCGAACCTTCCAGGCCGGGCAAATGCAGCCGTGGCTTGACCTCACAGAAAAAGTGCGGAAGCTCGCGCCCGGCGAGCCGCTCAAGGTGGAACGCACTTTTTAAATGAAACGCATCCTCTCGATTTTCATCAGCCTCGCGATTCTCGCGATTATTTACTGGAAGCTGAACAAGCACGGCCAGCTCCACGAGCTCGCGCAGGTATTCGCAAATTGCGATCGCGTCTGGATGGCCGCGAGCCTGGCGATGGTTGTGCCGCTCACTCTTTTCACGTCATGGCGACTCCAGCAGCTCATGCCGCAACGAGGACAGCTCGGTTTTGGCGAAGCGAACAAACTCATCCTCGTCGCCAGTGTGTTAAATCTCGTTTTGCCGTCCAAAATGGGCGACATCGCAAAGGCGTGGTTCATGCGCGAGCGCGGACACATGAGCGGCGCGCTGTCGCTCTCGCTCGTCGTGTTTGAAAAAGCGACCGACATGCTCTCGCTGCTTTGGTGGTGTGTGTTCGGGCTCGCGTGGATCAAAATTTCCGGCGCGCAGGCGCTCGATGCATTTGGCTCACCCGCGTTTTACTGGCTCGCGGTGCTCGTCGTTGGAGGAAGCCTTGCGCTCGGCACGCTGCTGATCGGCTCGGAAAATTTCGCGCACTTCTTTTTTGTCACCGGCCGCAAACTCGCGCCCGCAAAATTCAGCGGCAAACTCGCGAAGTTGCAGGAAGCGTGGAGCGAGATGCACGGCTATTTTTGGAAAAGCAAAGCACAGCTTTTGAAGGTGTCGCTGACGTCAATATTCATTTGGTTTTTGCACCTTCTGCAAATCTGGATGTTCATTCTCGCGCTGAAAGCATGGGCGCCGTTTCTCGCGAATCTCGCTCTTTCACCGCTCGCGATTCTCGCGGGTCTGCTCCCGCTGACATTCGCCGGCGTCGGCACGCGCGACGCGGCACTCGTGCTTTTTTACAAACCGTATTTTCCCGCAGCGACCGCAGCCGCGCTCGGCCTGCTCTGCACCGCGCGTTATCTGCTGCCGGCCATCGGCGGCGCACCGTTTGTCGGCGAATATTTCCAAATCGCAAAACGCATTTCAAAAAATCCGCAAACCGCGGAAGCCTGACGTGGATACACACAAAGCAAAACAATCGATAATTGAGCGCATGGTCTGGTTTGTTGTCGGAGGCATCGGCAGCGCCGGGGCGAACACTCTTTTCACGCAATTTTTCGACCATACGCTGCACTGGCGCACCGGGCCGTCGCTCGCCGTCAGCTTCGGCATCATGACGACGTTCTTTTTTTTCTGGAACTACTTCATCAATTTCCGCACGTCGGTGGTCTGGAAAGATTGCCTCTGGCGTTATCTCGGCTCCGTCGCAGTTTGCTACGGGCTGAATCTGCTCATCAGCTTTAGCGCGATTAAAAAACTTGGAGTGGAAGGCTCGCTAGCGCGTCTGGCGATTATCACGGTTGTTTTAAGCATCACCGGCGGTGTGAAATTCCTGCTATATCATTTCTGGGTCTTCCCGCATGCCGCCAATGAATCCGCCGGCGCCGTCAAAGCCTGACGGCAGCGCGAACAACGCGCCGGGCCTGCGCGTAATTTTGCTCTGGTGTTTGCCGGCGCTGATCGTCGGCCTCGTGCTGCGCGTGCGGCTTTGTCATCACGAGCCGTTCGCATTTTTTAATTCCGACGCGTTCGATTTCCTCCACACCAGCGTCAGCCTGCACGACGGACACGGTTTTGCGGTCCACTGGAAAAAGACGTTTTTAGTTCCGGTCGTCTACTGGCTTTTCACTTTGACGGGCGCGCCGATCGCGATTGCAATTCCGCTCCTTCAGCACTTGCTCGGCATTCTGCTCATCGTTTTTTCCGGCGTGCTTGGCGCGCGAATTTTCCGTCATTGGAAAATATTTGTCCCGCTCGTAACGCTGCTTTTCGCGATCAATCCGAGCCTGCTCTACTACGAACATTCGCTAATGGCGGAGACGATTTTTGTCTTTTGCATTTTCATCATGGCTCTCGCTGCGATGCGTTACATTCGCACACGCTCGATCTCGGCGCTCGCAACGATGTCGCTGGCTGTTTTTTTTGCTGCAGGCGTGCGGCCGGAAGGCAAATACTTCGTTCTTTTTCCGGTGCTGCTTTTGGTGTTAACGGAATTTCGCAAGCCGCTGCGGCTGGTAATCGGTTGTATAACGATGTTCATCGCCCTCGGACTAGCAACTTTGTTAAACCCGCGCGGAAACGAAGCCGGTGCGATGCTCGTTACTTCGCTAATTCATCTCGTGCCCGACGACCTCAAGTCGGCGCCCGATTTCGCACCGCGCGTTCTGCCGCTGCGCGATCAGGCCGCGCTTGACTGGCAAAAATTTGACCGCAATAGACTTCGCATTTCCCCTAACTGGCACGCGAATCTCCGCAAGCTCGTGCTGAATGCGGCTGTGGGTTATCTCCGCATCGGGGCTTTGCCGGACAACGAAAAATTCGCGCGCGTAAATCAACTTCTGCTCAAGGTCGGCAGGGAAATTTGTCTGCGTCGTCCGCTGCCGGTGCTCGGTGTTACCGCTAAAAAAGCAATGTGCACGATCAACGAAATCCCCGCGCCTTCGACCGACGCCGGGACGCTGCACAGCAAACACGAAATCGTGCTCATCAACGACGCGCCGGCGCCTGAATATGCGCATTTGCTTTTCGGTCGCGATTTGCAAACACCAGAAGAGACGCGCGCATTTATCGAAAGTCACTACCGTCCGAGCGTGCCTTGGTTTAACACACTGCGCGTCCGCTGGCTCATGGCGTTGCGCAAAGGCGCGTTACCTCGCAAAACGTGGGATTTTGCCGGCATTGTCTGGCCGGGCATTCCGCCGGTTTACGTCATTGCAATCGCCGGATTGTTCTTATCGATTCTGCGCAAAAATGAGCTACGTCCGCTGTTCATCAGTCTTGGTTTTACGCTCGCTCTTGTCGCGGCCATGCTTTTTCTCAGCGGCAACGTGCGCGTCCGCTACCGATTTTTTCTCGAGCCGTTTTGGATTCTCTACGCTGCGATTTTGTGCGACATCGTCGCTGTGAAAATCACAGCCGCGACGCTCGGATTGAAAAGGCGCGCCGCACCATGAGCAGCGCCGCAATTTTACCAAATCAAAGCCGTGTCACGCCGTTTCGCGCGATCCTGTTTGCGATTTTCGCGCTCATCGTCTGCGCTTTTATTTTCGGCGGCGCAATGTGGCAGGAGGTGCATCAGGATGAGCATCAATTCGTCGCGCCCGCGACCGTTTTCGCGCGCCACGGACTTTTGCCTTACAAGGATTTCCCGCTCTTTCACACGCCGAATCTCGTCTTTGTCTACGGCGCGCTGGACAAAGTTTTTACGTCGCCCCTGCTCGCCGCCCGCAGTTTTTGTGTCCTTTGTTTCGCTCTGACCGCGCTGCTGCTCGGCTGGCAAACGCGCGCATCGCTCATCCAGCGGCCCGCGTGGACGCGTGATGTTGCTTCGATATGCGCGGTCCTTTTTTTTGTGACCGCGGCAGTTTTCGCAAATGTTGCGCGACTGGCGTGGAATCATGCTCTGCCTATGTTGCTCGTTGTTTGCGCGTTTCTTTTGCACATCAAAGCCGCACGGCAAAAGCGCGGCGGTGCGGCTCTTTTCGTCAGCGGAATTTGTCTCGGATTCGCAATCGGGACGCGCATCAGTTTCGCGCCACTGGTCGCACCATTCGGACTCGCGGTTTTTCTTCTGCCAAATTTTCGCGCGCGCGAAAAATGGCATGGCGCTGCACTTTTTTCCGCGGGCGTTTTGCTCGCAATGCTGCCGAGCCTGTGGCTGCTCGCGAAATATCCCGAGCAGTTTTGGTTCGGAAATTTTACCTATCCAAAACTCTCGCTTATCTGGCGGCGGCATCCGATGAATGCGCCGGATCTCGCGCAATTCGCCGATTCGCAGCGCGGCTTTTTCGACCCGCTGCACGAAGGGATGAAAGGTCTGCCGTTGCGCGAAAAGATGCGCAGTTTCTGGTCAGAAACGGTGAAACCGAATGGACCAATTTTCATCGTGTTTACGCTCGTTGGCCTGCCGGCTTGCTGCTGCGCGCTTGTGCGAAACTGGCGCGCACATTTCAATGTGCTGCTGCTTTTCCTCGTGCTGCCATTTTTGCTGATGGGCTGCATCGCGCCATCGCGTTACCACGTGCAGTATTTCTATCCGCTGCTGCCGTTCCTCATTCTGGGCTCAGCTTTTGGTTTCGGTTTTCTCGAAAATCGCATCGCGAAAATCTCCGCGGGCTTTGCCGCAATCATGTGCGTCGTCGCGCTGGCGATTTGCTCGTATCAACCTTTCGCGATGCTTTTGACTCCGTCAAAATGGGCGCCAATTCGTGCGCATGCGGCAGGCGTGGAAATCCGGCGTCTCATTGGCGGCACCGGCAAAGTGCTCACGTTTGCGCCGATGATACCGCAGGAAGGCGGTGTCGATATTTACCCGGAATTTGCCCTCGGGCCATTCGCGTGGCGGAGCGCGCATTTGATTCCCGCCGACAAACGGCAGCGGCTCCATCTTGTCTCGGTTTTCGACATCGATGCGTTGCTCGCGTCCGATCCGCCGCGCGCGATTTACCTGCGCGAAAAAGATACCGAGATCAACGTTCCCCTGCTCCACTTTGCGAAAGCGCATAACTACACGCGACACACCGTCGGCGGCTACGTGCTTTGGGTTGCGCCGGAGCAATCGTAAGCGAATGGAAAACGCAAAAAGTTCCGATTTCGCGTGGCGCAAAGTGGGTTGGCTTTGCGTGCCGGCGCTAATCGTCGCAGCGATCATCCGCATTGTGATGAGCCGACATTTGCCGCTCGCTTATTTCAATCAGGACGCGCTTGGTTTTCTCGAAACAACGCGCGGCCTGCTGGAGCGGGACGAATTTGTCGTGAATCGCAAACGGACGCTGCTCGTTCCGCTGCTCTACTGGTTGTTAAGCGTCATCAATCTGCCGATTGCGCTCGTCATCCCGCTCATTCAGCACGCGCTTGGTTGCGTGATGATCGCGATGTTCGGAGTGATGGGCCGCTTGTTGTTTAGCACGTGGAAAATACTCGTCGTTCTGCTCACGTTGCTGCTCGCGATCGATCCGAACCTGCTTTTTTACGAGCACTTTCTCATGGCGGAATCGCTGTTCCTGTTTTTCATCGTGCTGATGGTTGCCGCCGGCGCCTGGCATGTTATTGCGCGAACGTGGCTGAGTTTCGGCGCGCTAGTGACCAGTTATTTTCTTGCAGCATGCACACGACCGGAAGGCAGATTGTTTTTACTGTTTCCGCTGGTGCTTATCGCATTGTTAAACTGGCGAAAATGGCGCCTGCTGGCAATCCAACTGGCCGCGCTCGGCGTAACCGCGCTGGTTTTTTCGAGCCTCAAATCCGGCAACGAAGGCGGGCTGCTGCTTTACACGTGGATCGTGCACCTGACGCCCGACACGCTGCGGAGCGCGCCCGATTTTCCACCGGTGATCGGAGACATCAAACGCTCCGCCGCCGATGACTGGAAAAAGCACGACAAGCGGCTCTCCGAGATGCCCGTTGGCTGGCAATTTAAAAAACGGCGCGAGATTTTGCACGCGGTCGGCGCATATCTCGGCACGACTTCGCTGCCGCCGGACGAGCAATTTCGCGCGGCGAACAAATTCTGCACGCGCGTTGCACTCGAAACGTGTTTGCGACGTCCATTCGCTGTGCTGTTTGTCGGTTTGAAAAAAGGCATTGGCAAAATTCGCGATCTCACCGGCGGCAAACTCGATCGCGGCGTATTGCAGCAAAAGCCGGCGAACGCGCTCGATCTTCAGCCGGATGCAACAAAATTGCTCGTCGGCACCGATCTGCGCACGCCGACCGAAGCCGAAAAATTCGTGCGTGCGCATTATCCGGCGCAACTGAAATGGTTCAACAGCCTCTACGACCACTGGCGCGCTGCACTGAACGCATTGTCCATTCCGCGCAAAGATTGGAAATTTGCAGGCGCAACCTGGCCACCGATTCCGCTTTTTTACATCGCATCCATCGCCGGTCTGCTGATCGCCGTTGAGAAAAAATCGCCGATGCGTTTCTGGCACATCAGCATCGGTGTTTGCTTTTTGTTCGCGTTGCTCCTCGTGTTCATGACGGCAAATGTCCGCGGACGCTTCCGTTTCTTTCTCGAGCCGTTTTGGCTGCTTTACTTTTTCGTGCTCATCGATTTTCTCCTTGTGAAAATTGCGACGCTTCGCGGCCGGCGCACAACGGGTTGACAATGTTTTACGCCACCCACTAGCTTCGCCCGGTGCAACGCGAAAAATACAGGCGCATTCTCGAGTTTTTGAAAAATCCGCCGCGCTGGCTGGAGATTTTGCTGTGGGTGCTCGTCATCGCGTCGGCTATCGGCATTCGCGTTTTCCTCATCCATCGACTGCCGGTCGCGCTCTGGTCGAAGGACGCGGGCTCTTACGCGAACTCGGCATTTCACTGGGTTCACACCGGGCAATGGGCGACCGATCCGCGGCGCGGCGCAATTTACTCGCTGCTCATCGCCGCATGCACGAAAGCGACGGACAGCATCAACTCCGTCATGGTCACGCAACACGCGCTCGGCGCGATCGCGGTCATCGTCGCGATCATCGCGTTGCGGGCGATGTGCGGACGCGCTGCGTTGATTCCATTTGCGCTCTGTAGTTACGCGTATGCGGTTTACGGTTTGCCGATTTATCTCGAGCAGCTCATTCGCAACGAAACGCTGCTCTTTTTCTTCAGCTCGATCGCTTTTTCGACGTGGCTTTTTGAAATCAAATGGAAGCAACCGCACTGGCTCTGGCTCAGCGGCATCAGCGCGGGGCTTTGCATGCTGACAAAGCCGGTGTTCCATCCGTTTGCCGTGATGGTGGTCGTCGCCTGTATCTGGCTGCATCGCCGCGAACGGTTGACCGCCGTAAAGCGTATCGCGATTTTCATCGTTGCGTTTGCGCTTCCATTCGCGAGCGTAAAAATGCTGAACGCGCTAACGATTCACAACCGTCCGCCGGAACCGCAGGCGGGCATTTTGCTTTACGGGCGAACGGCGCAATTTACCGATCTCGAAGGCGGCATCGAACCGGAAATCAAAGGACAAATCCGTGACGAGATTTTGTATTACCGGCAGCATCTGAATCTCGGCAACAACTGGATTTTGAAACAATCCGTCGTCCCGCATTTGCAGCGGATTCTCTACGCGCAAGGCAAGCTGCCAGCGGATCTCGAGAAGCTCTGCAAGCGGCTCGCCTTCGAGGCAATCAAAACGCACAAACTCGAATACGCAAAGCAGGTGCTGCACGATTTGAATCAGGTCAATTTCAAACAAGCATCGCGCGTCGATTCGCCGAAATACACCGATCTTGCCTCGGCAAAGAGAACGCTGGTGAGCCGCAACGAGCGCGATCCGCTGATTCATGTGCACGAAACTACGGCGGTGCTCGATGCGCGAATGCCACCCGCCATCGACGCGCACGCCGCACGGAAGGTTTTCTCATTTTATCATCACTGGGCGAATTCCGCGTGGCTCTTCCGCGTAGTGCCGGTGTTTTTAACGACGTTGATCCTTCCGTTGCTCGTCTTTTTTCGGCGAGACGAAACGCAACCGTGGTGGCTCGGCGCGGCGGCGCTCTGGTTTTTTACGATGGTTCTGCTCTGCACCGTCGGGCGTCCGCTGGACCGTTACGTCATTCCGGTCGTGCCGGTGATGTTTTGGACATTGTCGGCCGGCGTCATCTTTCTGTGGGAACGGCTGCTGATTTTGTTCGAGAAAAAAATCGAAGGACGCTAGGAACATCGTTTCCCATGGACGTTTCAAAGCTCTCCGTCAGCATTCTCATTCCCGCCTACAACGAGGAAGGCGCGCTCGCCGAAACCGTCGCGACGATCTCGAAATTGCGTCCGCACTTTGCCGATCTCGAACTCGTCGTTATCAATGACGGCTCGCGCGATCGCACGGGCGAAATCGCGCGCTCTTTGCCGGTCACGCTGATCGAGCACGTGGTCAATCGCGGCTACGGCGCGGCGCTGAAAACCGGAATGGCCCGCGCGAAGCACGACATCATCGTGATCGCCGACGCCGACGGAACGTATCCGCTCGACGACATTCCGAAGCTCGCCGCGGACATGGACCAATTCGACATGGTCGTCGGCGCGCGCACCGGCGAAAATGTGCAGATCCCGCTCGTGCGCCGGCCCGCGAAATGGATGATCACAAAACTCGCGCAATATCTCAGCCAGCAGCCGATTCCCGACCTCAATTCCGGTCTGCGCATTTTCCGCAAAGACGTCGCGCTCCGTTTTCTCACGCTTTACCCGGACGGCTTTTCGTTCACGACGACGATCACGCTCGCGATGCTGACGAATCACTACCGCGTGAAGTTTGTGCCGATAAATTATCTGCGCCGTGTCGGCAAATCGTCGATTCATCCCGTTCGCGACACGGTAAATTTCACGATCCTCATCATCCGCATCTGCGCTTATTTCAAACCGCTCAACGTCTTCGTTCCGCCGGCGCTGTTGTTCATCGTGCTCGGCATGATCAAAGGGTTCGTCGATTACAGTCATGAGCATCATCTCGGCCTGCTCGCAGTCAGCCTTGCATTGACGGGTGTGCAGATGGTCTTCATCGGTTTGCTCGCCGATTTGATCGATCAACGAATGAAGCTGTAGCGATGGGAAATTCGATCGACCACGGAAGTCAACGCAGCACGATTCGCGAGATGCTGCTGTGGTGCGCGCCGGCGCTCGCCGTCGGCTTTTTCCTGCGCGCGCTGCTGACGTGGGCGCTGCCGTATGGCTACATCCAGTTCGACTCGATCGATTTTCTCGAGACGCCGTATTACCTCATCGCAAAACATCAATGGGTCGTGCAGTCGAAGCGCTCGTTTTTAGTGCCGCTCACTTACACGTTTCCATTTTTACTGCATCTGCCGGCGCTGATTTTCATCCCGCTCGGACAGCATTTTCTCGGGCTCGTGCAAATCGTCATGACCGGTGCAATTGTGCGTTTTTGGTTCGCGAAATGGCGTTGGTTCCTCATTCCTGTCACGCTGATGATCGCGATCAGCCCATGGCTGCTGTGGTATGAGCACGCGCTCATGGGCGAAGCGGAGTATGTGTTTCTGCTCATCGCCGTTGCATTCACCGGCACGCTCTGGGCGCGCGATCCGCGACCGAAACGCTTCGCGCTTTTCTGGCTCGCGCTGTTTCTCTGCGCCAGCTCGCGCGGCGAAGGAAAGCTCTTCCTGCTCTTCGGCGTGCTTGTGGTTCCACTGGTGCTATGGCGCGAACGCAGGCGGATGCTTGTCCATTTCGCGATCTCCGCTGTGCTCGCGCTCGTTTTGTTCAAGGCGATCCGCAGTCCGTCGAATGCATCGACCAATCTCTACGCGTCGCTGCTACACTACGCACCGGACCATTTTAAATCCGATCCCGACATCGAGCCATATCTCGCGCCGATTCGCGACAAAGTGAAAGCGCAGAACCTCGCCTATCCAGCCGATTCGGTGCAGGTGGCAAAACGAATCCAGGACGGCATCGACGATTACATGGCGAAAAAAATGCCGGACGCTTCCACGAAGAACCGTCGTCGCGCAGGCGCGAAAATTCTCAATCGTTTGTCGGTGCAAATCCTGCGCGATCATCCGCTCGAAGTGTTCGGGCTGCCGCTGGTGAAATGGCGGCTCGCGGTTGACAGCTGGATGAGTGGCGATTTCGACGACCATTTTCTCCACGAAAAACAAAAGTATTCGTTTAAACGCGACCCATGGGTCGGTGCGGATCTCGGAAAAGGTCTGGTCGGTCGCAATATGAGCGCTGCGGAAGTGGATCGCTTCATCGACGAACATTACGACGCGCATCGCACTCGCTGGTTTTCAAAACTGGCGCACGCCTGGAACAAGGCCCTCATCGCCGTGCGCACACCGGACCACCCAATGCCGCAACCGCCGAACATCGAGAAAGAACGCGAGCCGCGCAAACGCTGGGTCCACGATTACATCGGCGGCGTCAAAGGCGGACGCACGATGATTCCCGGCGTGCCGTTCTTTTACATCATCGCGCTCGGCGGAATGCTCCTTGCGATTTTCCGCAGGTCGCCGTTGCGCGAAGCGCAGCTCGCATGGGCAATCACGCTCCTGATCGCGTGGTATGCGGTGCTGATGGTCGGCGACACGATCGCGCGCTATTCATTCGCGTATCAGCCGTTTTGCGTGGTCTTCTTCTTCGCGTTTTTCGACTTCGTCGCGGCGCGAATCGGAAAACAGCCAGCCGCGAACTAAGCCGGCAGCGGTGCGTGCGATTTCCGGCGCGCGAGAAGACCTCGCACTGCGACGACGATGGTATCGATCAGCAGCAGAATGTAGAGATACCAGAATGGCTCGAACACGAAACGGAAGCGCGGCTTCACATTCGCCGTCAGCATGATCACGAAAAACAAGCCGAGCACGTTCAGTCCCCACAAAATGTAAACCCACTGTAACGCACCGCGGCGAAACAGCGAAAATAGAATTCCGGCGAACGCGAGCAGGTAGAAAAACGACACGCCGGAGAGACGCGCGCCGTGATGTTTCCAATCGTGCAGGCGCGGGCTAAGCGTCGCGAGATGCCAGTAATGGTGCAACCGGTCGAACCACTCCACGCCCGAGGCGACGTAATGATCGCGCACCCACTGCTCGACCTCCTCGCGCGTCTTCAGCTCGCGCCCGGTCAGCCGTTTCGCGAGCGCGCTCGTTAGCCGCATGTCGCCGGTGAACGCATCCATTTGCCGGTCCGTTAGCGTATTCTGCGCAAAGCCGCTGCTGCTCGCATCCGCCGAGCTGTTGCGGAATTTATAAAACGCGAGCATCGGCAATTTTGGCAGCGCACGCAGACAGGTTTCCTTCGCGAGCTTCCGGCAGAAATCGTTCACGTCCTGATCGTGATGCGGCGTGCCGAATTCGGGATGGCTCTCCAGATACGAGTTCACCATCGTGCCGATTTCCTTCCGCTCTTTCACCTTTGCGAAGTAGGGAAACTTTTGCCATTCATCCAGCAGCCGCTTTTGCAGCGGAGCGACGTAGTTTTCAAAACCCGGCGCATATTTCACGTGCGCCGGTGTCAGATACGCGACCGACGTGTAAAGCAGCAGCCCCGCTTGGTCCGTGCGTGTGATGAAATGCGTGCCGATCGCCAGCGCGATAACCATCGGCACTGCCTTCACAAAAATCGTCCGCTCTTTCCAGAGCACCACCGCCACCAGCGCGATGCCAAAAATAAACATCAGCTTCCCCTCCGGACGCGAACCCGCCGTCAGGAAAAGCGCCACGCACAAAAACGCAAACGCATGCCAGCTCCTGCGCAGCGCGAACACCGACGCCGCAAACACCAGTAGCACCATGCAAAACACATAGAGCGCCTCCGCCATCAGCGTATGCTCATACCAGAGCAGCGACGGATTCACCGCAGCAACCAGCGTCAGCGGCACGATGAACCATTTCCAATGCGTAAACCAAAACCGGCAGACGCCGCCGATCAGCAAAATCATCACCAGCCCGCAGAGATGCTGGAAAACCGGAATCGCGATCAGCGCCGGCACCCCGATGAAAAACGGCACGCTATAAACAATCGGCTGAAGGAAAGTCTTCTTTCCGTGAATGCGGAACTGATGCTTGTAAATCAGCTTATACGGCGTCCCGAGAAAATCCGGCGTATCCACCGTGCAGTAGCCATACGGCAAAGCCACCAGCAGCGCCGTGCGCAGCAGAAAACCGACGATAAGTGCCGGCAGACACCACATAATCACTTCACGGACCCGCGAGTCGCGCAGCCAGTTGCGCAGGGATTCTTTAAGACCAGACACGGCGCGGACGCTAGCAAACCACTTTCCAATTGCAAACCCCAAAGCAGCGCGCCCGGGGTGACTCGAACACCCGACCCACGGATTAGAAATCCGTTGCTCTATCCGGCTGAGCTACGGGCGCATTTTCGCGGAAGCAAGCCTTTACTAAACGTGCACAGCGACCCCCGCAAGCTCGTCTTTGCCGGGCACTGTAAAAAGCGGGACGAAGCCGATGCGGCGGCACTCCTCAACGTGAGACGGTCACGTCCCAATCTAAAAGGAGCGCCGTTAAATCCAAAACGCGCACGGCTAAATCGCAAAAGTCCGCGCCTAAATCGCGAACGCCCATTCTTAGACCGCGAACACTTTCTCCTAAACCGAGCGCACCGTCGCCTCAACCACGAACCTCCTCACCTAAACGCAAAACCTAAAATGCGATGCGGGAATACGCGGTTTATTTAAAAAAGAGATTGTCATTTCGCCAAAGCTCGCTAGCGTTTCCGCCCCATGCCAAAACCGATCTCACGTCGCAAGACGAAGAAGGCCGTGGCCAAGCGCTTTAAAGTGACTGGCACCGGCAAGATATTGCGCGCGCACGCTTCGCGCCGGCATTTGCTCGCGTCGAAAAGCGCGAAACGCAAACGCCATCTCGCGAAAGCCGGCCTGGTCCATGAGACCGACGTCGCGCGCATCAAGGAAAACCTGCCGTTCAGTTAAATCTGGCATTCGGGTTTTCATTTTGGATTTTTTTCCAAAGTGCGTAATCCGAGGCAGAGACAAAGCCGGTCGCCTGTTCCGATAAATCGGAGCGTATGAGCGAATGAGGTGACGGGCTTTTTAACCAAAAAACAATTCGCTCAAAGAAAAATGAAAGGTTCGATTTAGGTGAAGGACGCGGAAGCATAAACTTCCTGGATCCTAAATCCTAAATCCTAAATTAAAAATGCCACGCGCCACTAATTCACCCGCCAGCCGCGAACGCCGCAAACGTCTTTTGGATAAAGCCAAAGGTTATCGCGGTCGCCGCAGCAAACTTTTCCGCTACGCGAAAAACGCGATCATGAAGTCGGAATACTGGTCGTATCGCGACCGGAAGACCCGCAAACGCAATTTCCGCATGTTGTGGGTGCAGCGCATCAACGCCGCAACCCGCGCACACGGCATCACCTACAGCCGCTTCATGGAAGGGCTCAAGTCGACCGGCCTCGGCCTTGACCGCAAGGTGCTCGCCGATATCGCGGTGACTGACGAAGCGGCGTTCAAGGCGATCGTCGATCGCGTCGTCAAGGCGCTCGGCGAAAAGTCGAAAGCGGCGTAACGAATTGCTGATTTTTGATTGCTGATTGCTGATTTGAGAAACAAGCGATGCCTGTCGGCACGCTTTAATCAGCAATTGACAATTTGCAATTAGCAATGGAATCGCAACTCGAACAAATCCGCGCGGAAGCGCTCGCGGAAATCGATGCCGCGGCTGACGAGGCCGCGCTCGAAGCTGCGCGCGTAAAATATCTCGGCCGCAGCGGCAGTGTCTCGCTCGCAAGCGAGGGCATGAAGACGCTGTCGAAGGAGGAAAAGCCGCGCATCGGGAAGTTGCTGAACGAAGTGCGGCAGTCCGTCACGGGCGCGCTCGATTCACGCAAAGCCGCGCTGGAGGCGCAACGCGACACGGCGGCATTCGCCGATATCGACGTGACGCTGCCGGGCACGCCTGTGCGCATCGGCGCGCTGCATCCGATCACGCAGTTGCAGGATCGCGCGATCCAGATTTTCCGCCGCATGGGTTTCGTGCTCGCGGATGGGCCGGACATCGAGACGGAGTTCCATTGCTTCGACGCGCTCAACACGCCCGCCGATCATCCGGCGCGCAACGAGCAGGACACCTTTTATTTGGCCGATGGCCGCCTGCTGCGCACGCACACATCGACGATCCAGATTCGCACGATGGAATCGCAGCCGCCGCCGGTGCGCATCATCGGCCCCGGCGCGGCGTATCGGCGCGACGAAGTGGACGCGACGCACCTCGCGCAGTTCAACCAGATGGAAGGGCTCTACGTCGATGAGCAGGTCACGGTCGCCGACCTCAAGGGCACGTGCGAATTTTTCTTCCGCGAGCTTTTGGGCAAAGACGCGCGCGTTCGTTTTCGTCCGCACTTCTTCCCGTTCACGGAGCCGAGCTTCGAGATCGACATCAAGGCGGGCGCGCTCGGCGGCGGCGAAAAATGGCTCGAACTCGCCGGCTGCGGCATGGTCGACCCGGCTGTGTTCGAATCGGTAAACAAGCGCCGCGGCGATGATGCTTACGATCCGGAGCGCATCAGCGGCTTCGCATTCGGCTTCGGCCTCGACCGGCTCGCGATGATCATGTCCGGCGTCACGGACATTCGCCTTTTTACGGAAAACGACGTGCGGTTTTTATCGCAATTTCGCTGATGAAAATCTCGCTCAACTGGCTCAAAGAACTCATCGAACTTCCCGCGACTGTCGCGGAGTTGACGGAATTGCTCACGCTCGCGGGCGTTGAAGTCGAGGGCATCGAGACGCGTGGCGTGAATATCGACAAGATCGTCGTCGCGCAGATTCTCGAGTCTGTTCAACATCCGAATGCGGATCGTTTGAGCGTTTGCAAAGTCGATGATGGCACCGGCTCGCCGAAGCAGATCGTGTGCGGCGCGAAAAATTACAAAGTCGGCGACAAAGTTCTGCTCGCGCATGCGGGCGCGGTGCTGCCCGGCGATTTCAAAATCAAGATCGGCAAACTGCGCGGCGTGGAATCGCAAGGCATGATGTGCAGTTCAAAAGAACTCGGGCTTGGCGAAGGCGCGGACGGTTTGCTGATTCTGCCGCAGGAGGCACGAGTTGGCGCGCCGCTGAACGAGTTGTTTCCGGGCGACACGATCTTGGATTTAGAAATCACGCCGAACCGCGCCGATTTGCTGAGCTATCGCGGCATCGCTCGTGAAGTTGCCGCGCTGACGAGAAAGCAAGCGGCGCCGGCGCAGTCCAGCGCAGTCAAGGAAGTTGTCACATCGAACATCCAAATTGCGGCAACGGAAAAGTGCCCATTTTACACCGCGCGAAAAATCAGCGGAGTAAAAGTCGGCCCTTCTCCTGACTGGCTGCGCAACAAGCTCGAAGCTTCCGGCATCCGCTCGATTAACAACATCGTCGACATCACGAATTTCGTGATGCTTGAAATCGGCCAGCCGCTGCACGCATTCGATGCGGACAAGCTGCGCGGCGGAATCCGCGTGCGCGTGGCGAATGACGGCGAGGAATTTCTCGCGCTCGATGGACGCACTTACAAATTGGGCACGGATGATTTGCTGATCGCTGACGAGCAGCGCGCGATTGCGATCGCGGGCGTGATGGGCGGCGAGGAAACAGGCGTGACCGAAACGACGACTAACATTTTGCTGGAGAGCGCCTATTTTCAACCTGCAAGCATTCGTAGAACTGCGCGAAAGCTCGGGCTCATCAGCGATTCGAGCTATCGCTTCGAGCGCGGTGTCGATCCGGCTGGCGTGCTTGCGGCTTCGCAGCGTGCGACCGGATTGATTTCCGAACTCGCGAGTGGTGAAGCTGCGCCGCAAATCGAAAGCGCAGGCGCTGCGCCGGATTTTACGCGCGCAGTTACGCTGCGCAAAGGCCGCTGCTCGCAAGTGCTCGGCACGGACGTTCCCGGTGAGTTCATTCGCGAAACACTCACGCGATTCGGCCTCACAACGAGCGGCGATCACGTCTGGCGTGTGCCGTCGTTTCGCCAGGATCTCACACGCGAGATTGATTTGATCGAGGAAGTCACGCGCGTCTTCGGCATCGAAAACATCCCGGCGCGCGAGATGAGCCGCTATTTTGCGGAGTCGCAAACCGATCGCGAGCACGACCGGCGCATGCAAATCCGGCGCACGCTGATTGCGCAAGGTTTCTACGAAGCGCGCACGCTGTCGCTCATCGAGGACACGCCGGACTATGCGCTTCCTGCTTCGATTCGCGTCCGAAATCCGTTAACGAGCGATCAAGTGATGCTGCGCCCAACGCTCGTCCGCGGCGTGCTCGACGTGCTCGCGCACAACGCGCGCGCCGGCGCAAAATCGCAGCGCATCTTTGAAATCGGCCGGTGCTTTTTAGCCGGCGAATACGAGGAAACCAGCAAGCTCGCGCTCGTGATGACCGGCCCGCTCACGGAAAAATCGTGGCGCAGTGGCGACGAGCGCAACGCCGATCTCTTCGATATGAAAGGCGTGCTCGGAAGCCTCGGACTCGGCGAGCTGGTTTACGAGCCAATGGAAAATCCGCGCGTTGCCGTGATGGCGTCGGTTTCGCTCAATGGCCGTCGCATCGGCGCGATCGGCGTGCTGCTGCCGGCGCGTGCGCGCGAGCTCGATGTAACGACGCCGGTGATCATAGCGGAGATCGAATTGCCCGCCGTAAAAGCGACAGCGAAAAAGTTTGCCGGCATTTCCAAATTCCCCGCTGTCACGCGCGACATCGCGATGCTCGCGCCGAAAGAAGTGCGTCACGCGCAGGTAATCGAAACTTTGCAAAGCGTCAACGAGCCGCTGCTCGCGAGTGCGGAGTTGTTCGACATTTTTGCCGACGAGACCGGCGAAAAAGTGCCGCGCGGACAGAAGTCGCTGGCTTATTCGTTGACATATCGTTCGCGCGAGAGAACACTAACTGCCGACGAAGTGAACGCGGCGCATGCGAGATTGAAAGAGCGTCTGAAAGCAGTGCTGAGCGTCACATTTCGCGAATAGTTCTTTTTACAACTTTGGAAGATTGCCCTGCGTTGTTCGAGAATCGGCGGGACTCCCGATCCGGTAATCAATGACATTAGGAGGCTGAGGTGCGCGTGAATTGATGACATGCCTTCATTGGAAGTCAGAAGCGCGCGCCCGGTTTTCCGCCTGTTTCCATGAGGGAACGGGAAACCGCCCAAACGGCATCTGCGGGGTAAAAAAGGCGCTTTGGAATATTGATCGCTGTGATCTGACCAGAGCGCCTTTTTTGTGCCCGCGCGCATTCGACAACGTGCCGGCATCAGCTATAAACGCGGCGTGATTGATTCGGCAAAACCCCGCGTGCCGCTCGTGCTGGCGCTCTTCGTGTTTTGCGCCTGGCTTTATACGCGGCACAACGATTTCCCGTTTTTCTATCATCCCGACGAGCCGGATAAAATCGCGCAGCTCGTCGATGACCGGTGGAATTTCCACCATCCGGCACTGATGCTTTCATCGGCGAAAGTGGTCATCGCGCTATTTCATGCGCAGGCGGACCGGCAACAGATCGTGATCATCGGGCGCGATCAGTCTGCGCTGTATGCTGCGGTCGCAGTGAGCGCGCTGGCGCTGCTCGCGTGGCGAATGCGCGGGCCGCTCGCGTTTGCGGGCGTGGCGATTTTCGCGGGACTGCACCATCAGGTTTTTGAGCTCGCGCATTATTTCAAGGAGGACGCCGCGCTGTTGATGGGCGTGGCGCTCACATTTCTCGCGCTGCATGTTTTTTGGAAAAAACCTTGTGCGCTTGCAGCGGCGTTTCTTGGAGTCGCGTGCGGATTGAGTCTTTCCGCAAAATACGTCGGCATCGTCATGTTCGTGCCGGCGCTTGTTCTGATTTTGCGAGCGCCGAATCACGTTCGTCACCTGGCCGTGTTTGCGTCCATCTTTCTCGCGACAACTGCCATCGCCAATTACCCGCTCGCGACGCATCTCGATCAATTCAAGAGCTCGTTCAGCCGCGAAGTCTCGCTCGCGACCGAAGGCCAGCGCGGCGCGACGCACGGGATTCCGAACACGGAATACTTCCCGATCTTTGCGCAAAACATGAACGTCGCGCTCTGGATTTTTCTCGCGGTGTTCGTCGTCCGTTTTTGGCGCGAACGGCGCACGCGCAATTGCCTCGACTGGATCTTTCTCGTTTTTCCGTTAGCTTATGCGCTGCTGCTCGCCTGTTCGCCGAAATCGAACGACCGCTATTTTCTTCCCGCGACTACGCTGTTCGCGCTGCTCGCTGCGTTCGGCTTTGTCGACACCGTTGCGTTGCTCGCGAAACGAATCCCGTGCAGTGCCGCGCTCGCGCTGTGCGTTGCGTTCGCCGCGATTTTCCAGATTTACAGCTTGTTAAAATACGACAACGCCTTTGCGCACGACGACCGCCGCGAATTGAGCGACTGGATTCGGGCGAATCTCCCCTCCTCCGCCGTCATCGCGCAGGACAGCCGCGTCGGCTTGCCAACGGAAAAACGCGAGGAGCGTCTGCAATGGCAACAGCCGCTATCGCAGCGCGTGGTCAGCGATCGCCTCAGCGATTCGACATTGGACGATTTGCGCACGCAGGACGTGACGCACGTGGTGCTTTCGGAAAGCGATTACGGCCGTTATTTCCGCAAAGCGGGTGCCGCGCGCGATGAATACCGCGGGCAATTCGAGCAGCGACGATTGTTTTACGAGCGCTTGCGCATCGATTCGGAGCTGCTCTGGCAACGCTCGCGCGGCACGGTGATTTATTTGCACCCGGGACTAGAACTTTACCGCCTGCCGCCGCGTTAGGGTTTGCGCACGTAGTGGCGCACTTCGAATTCGGCGTGCCGCTCGATCACGCCTGCGAAATCGAACAACTCCTCGAACGGCGGAAAGAACGCGTCGCCCTCCACTTCGCGCTGCACGACACTCAAATACAAATCCGAGCAACGCGGCAGCAGTTGCGCGTAAATTTCCGCGCCGCCGATCACAAACACATCGCTCGCGAATTTCCCCGTGTCGAACTGCGCGAGATCGCGCACCGTCTCGACGCCGGCGGGTTCCGCGCGACGGGTGACGACGATGTTCGTGCGATTCGGCAGCGGCTTCCCAAGCGACTCGAATGTCTTGCGCCCCATCAGCACGACATTCCCGGTCGTCATTTTTTTAAACCAGCGAAAATCCTCCGGCAGATGCCACGGAATTTTCCCATCGCGCCCGATGACGCGGTTCAAAGACATCGCCGCGATGGCTTTCATCAAAACAAAAAATCAAACAGCGATCGGCGCCTTGATCGCCGGATGCGGATTGTAGTCGTCGAGCTCGAAGTCCTCGTAGAGGAAATCGTGGATGTGTTTCACCGCCGGATTCAGCCGCATCACCGGCAGTGGGCGCGGTTCGCGCGAGAGCTGTTCGCGCGCTTGCTCGACATGATTCGCGTAAAGATGCAGGTCGCCGAACGTGTGCACGAACTCGCCCGCGCGCAGCCCGCAGACCTGCGCGACCAACATCGTCAGCAGCGCGTAGCTCGCGATGTTAAACGGCACGCCGAGAAACAAATCGGCGCTGCGCTGGTAGAGCTGGCAGCTCAGCTCTCCGTCCGCGACGTAAAATTGAAACAGCGCGTGACACGGCGGCAGCGCCATCTGCTCGATCTCGCCGGCATTCCACGCGCTCACGATCAGCCGGCGCGAGTCGGGATTTTTTTTGATCTGCGAAATGACATTATCGATCTGGTTGATCGAGCGTCCGTCGGCGGTGCGCCAGTCGCACCATTGCGCGCCATAGACGCGGCCGAGGTTGCCATTTTCATCCGCCCATTCGTCCCAGATCGTCACGCCATTTTCGCGCAAATACCGGATGTTCGTCTCGCCGCGCAAAAACCAAAGCAGCTCGTGGATGATCGAGCGAAGGTGCAGTTTTTTCGTCGTCAAAAGCGGAAAGTTTTCGCGCAGATCGAACCGCGCCTGTACGCCGAATACCGAGTAGGTGCCGGTGCCCGTGCGGTCGGCCTTGAATTTGCCGTGATCCAAAACGTGCCGGAGGAGGTTGAGATATTCGATCATCGCGCGCGCATTTTTTAGCCGGAATTGACGCTCGGCGCACGAGAGTTTTTGGAAATGGGTGAGTTTTTTCACCGCACCGCTCCCCGCTCCGGCCGGAGCGTTCCGCTGCTATTCCGGAGAGCTCCTCTGTCACATCTGAACGTTCATCTATCGTTCCTGAACACTCATCTTTGGCTCTTTTTGACCAGAATCCGACTTCCGGACATGCAAAGGCCATGGATTTGCGCAAAAAGAGCCGCTTTTGGCTTCCGAAGTCTACTCCTCGGGTTGATCGAGCTTTTCACCCTCGACCTGCTCGTATTCCTCGAGATGGTCGGGGCGCAGCGGCTCGCTGACGCGGTATTCCTCGCCGAACCATTTGCCGAGATCGACCATTTTGCAGCGGGTTGAGCAAAACGGCCCGACAGGCTCGGCGAAAAAGTCGGCGTCGCGCCCGCAAGTCGGGCATTTGACGATCGTCTTTTTGGCCATGCGTCAATGTGCCGCAACCGCGCGCGGACTCAAGCGGCTCACGGTTTCTTCGGCGCGGGACTCGGCGAGGCAGCGGAGGTCCCGGCGTCCTCGGCCGTGTTCATTTCCTCGGTCGGCATTTCGAGCTGATAACCGACCGGCTTGGCGTTCGGGTCGGCCGGCGGCGGCCCGGCAAAACTCGCGTCGTCGAAATAGATGACGCCGTTGGTTTCCCCCTGCTCCGAACTGGTCTCCCACTGCCAGGTGACTTGCGCGAAGCCGGCATCCGGCGGCGCACCCGCCTGCGAGGAAAAGAGCGACCATTTGTCCGTCGTGAAAAGCGCGGGCCGATTTTTACTGCCGGGAATCGGATACACGGCGTAGACAGTTTCGCCGACCGGTTCGCTGCCATCCTTGCTGAAAAAATCGATCTGCACTTTGATGTATGCGGTGCGTCCGCCGAGCTTGATCGAGTTTTGCGCGTCGAGCCGTCCCCAAATTCCGACGCGGTAATCGCCGCCGGGGACGACCGGAAACAGCCGGCTCTGGAGCACCGCGGCTTGATACGGCTGTTTTACATGAGCAAACTCGATATAAATCGATTGCGCCCCGCCGTGCGCCTGCTCGTTCGTGAGTCCGGCAGTGAGCGGACCGCCGCTTTTATCCTCCGCCCTGTCGTGAAAGCCGACCCAGAACGGGCCTTTCCCGCCGTGTGAGAGATCGCCGCCTTTTGCGATCGGCGAGCGCGCGGTCACGTTCGGCGATTCGAAGCCGCCTTCCTTCAGCAGTTCGTCGGCGAAAAGCGCGGAGCTGAACATGATAAGGCATGCAGCGGCTGGAACAAATTTCATGCGGAGCGGTGAGTTTAGAAAAACATCGCACAGTGACAACCTTTTCTCGAATTGTCGCGCGGCGCTCGTTAAGAACAGCAGCGCAGCATGAGCCGACTCGACGAACTCACCGCCAGCGTTTCCTCTGGAAACGAGCTCGATTTTACGCAAATCGAAAGCGCCATCGCCACGCTCGTGGATGCGCAAACCGCCGATGAGCCGAAGGCCGCATTTTTAAAGGCGCTGCGCTTGAAGGGCGAAACCGCAGGCGAGATCGCGGGCTTTGTGAATGCGCTGCTCGCTCGTGCGGTTGATCCGCAAATTAACGCGTCGAAGCTGAGCGGGCCGATGCTCGATGTTTGCGGCACGGGCGGCGACAGGATGGAATTATTTAACGTCTCGACCACGGCGATGTTCGTGCTCGCGGCAGGCGGCGCTGTCGTCGTGAAGCACGGCAATCGCGGCATCACGTCGAAATGCGGCGGAGCGGACGTGCTCGAGTTTCTCGGCGTAAAAATCGATCTACCGCCGGAAAAATTGCGGCGCTGTGTCGAGGAAAACGGCGTCGGATTTTTATTCGCGCCGCACTATCACCCGGCGTTCAAGGCAATCGCACCCGTCCGCAAGATGCTCGCCGCGCAAGGCGTGACGACGATTTTCAACATGCTCGGCCCGCTGATGAATCCGTCGCGTCCGGCGCACCAGCTTGTCGGCGTCTTCGCGCAATCGCTGCTGCAAAAATTCGCCCAAACTTTTTTGCTGCTCCATCGCAAGCACGCATGGGCGGTGCACGGCGCGAGCGACACGGGGCTCGGCGTGGATGAAATCTCGACGATGGGCGCGACGCAGGTGTGCAAGGTCGGCGATGGCGGCATCGAAGTGGAGACGCTGCATCCGGAGCATTTCGGGTTTCCACGCGCAACGGCGGAGGAATTGCGCGGCGGCGATTGCGCGCAAAATGCGCGGATTTTGCACGGGATTTTAAGCGGGCAAATGCGCGGGGCTAAACGCGACGTGGTGCTGCTGAATGCGGCGGCGGGTTTCGTCGTAAGCAATCTCGCGCCGGATATTCACATCGGCATCGAGCTCGCCAAGGCGCAGATCGACACCGGCCGTGCGCTGGCGAAGCTGGATGCGCTGCGGGCTTTCGTCTAACGCGCCGGGGATGCCCCCAACCGTGAGCGGCGGGATGATTCTCATTGTTTGACAATTCGCAGTCGCATCCTGTTTCCTCGGCACTCGCCGGGCGAGATGCCGGGCAACCAGCTCGACGTATGCTTTTCCTACTCATCGTCATTTTTGCCGTATTCATTTTTGAATACATCAATGGCTTTCATGACGCTGCGAACGCAATCGCGACTGTGGTTTCGACGCGGGTGCTATCGCCGCGCTCGGCGGTGTTGATGGCGGCGGCGTTCAATCTCTTCGGCGCGCTCTCGGGCGAAGCAGTCGCGAAGACGGTCGGCGCGGGTCTCGTGGACACGACTTATGTGACGTCGCTGACGATCCTGTGCGCGATGCTCGCGGGGATTTGCTGGAATTTGCTGACGTGGTGGACGGGGCTTCCGACAAGCTCCAGTCATGCGTTGATCGGAGGTCTGTGCGGCGCGGCGCTTGGCTCGGCGAATGGAAAGTGGAGCGTCATCAAATGGTCGGTTCACAAAGTGGACGCCGCCGGCAAGGTGGTTTACGACGGACTTTTCCCGAAGGTGATCGTGCCGATGATCAGCTCGCCGATTGCAGGCCTGGCGATCGGGTTTTGCTTGATGATGCTGATCTTTGTCCTGGTGCGAAGCTGGCGCCTTTCCACCGTGAATCGCACGTTTAGCAAGTTGCAGCTATTCAGCGCAGCCTATATGGGATGGGGACACGGCTTTGCCGATGCGCAGAAAACGATGGGCATCATCGCGCTCGCGACGTTCACGGCGACAAAGGCCGGCAAGCTCGAGCATCTGCCGTGGTTCCTCGCGTTTTTATACACGCCGACGTTCCAGATTCACACATGGATCAAATTTGCCTGCGCCGCGGTGATGGCGGCGGGAACGTGGGCGGGCGGCTGGCGCATCATTCGCACGCTCGGGCACAAGATGGTGTCGCTGAAACCCGTCCACGGATTCGCTGCGGAAGCGACGGGTGCGACGATTCTGCTGGTCGCGGGTCAGCTCGGGATGCCGGTATCGACGACGCACGCAATCACCACGTCGATCATGGGCGTTGGACTGGCCAAGCGCCCGGGCGCTCTCGATACGGAGCTCGTGGAGCGAATCGTGTGGGCATGGATTTTCACAATCCCGGCAACAATGGGTCTGGCTTACGTTTTTTTCCGGATGCTGCACCTGTTCATCGCGGTATAAGCTACGCGACGGAGTAAAGTGGCGGCGGGAACTTAGCCGGCGGTGAGCGCGCAATTCTCTGCGCACCAGCTCTCGATCTTCGCCTCCATCATGTCGCGGACACTGCGGGTTTGCGCGAGCTTTTCATCGTGGTCGCCGTCGAATTTCGAGGGATCAGGAAAAGGCCAGTGCAGGCGCGTGGTTGTGCCGGGAAAGATCGGGCAGCCTTCGGCTTCCGCTTCGCTGCAGACGGTGACGACGTAGGCGAAGAGTTGTCCGCTTCTAAACACGTCGAAAACGCCCTGAGTCTTGTTGCCGGAAATGTCGATGCCAGCTTCCTGCATCGCTTCGACGACGATCGGATTAAGCTTGCCGGGACTTAATCCGGCGCTTTGTGCTTCAAATTCCTCGCCGCAAATTCGATTGAAGAAAGCCGCGGCCATCTGGCTGCGGGCGCTGTTGTGGACACAAAGGAAGAGGACTTTTTTCTTTGTCATGATGCGGGAGAATAAGGACAACGCAGCGGATCGGCAAGCGCGCGAGATGAGCCGCTTTAGCTATTTTCCCGACGATTGTCTGCGATCGTGGTCGCTCAGGAAAACGCACTCGGGAGAGCCAAGCAGCGTCGCCGCGTGCAGTGGAAAGGTGTTAACATCCCAGATGTGCAGGACGATGCGCGACCAGTCCTTGTATTCGCCCGAGTAGATGTCGCCCATCGTATTCATTGTGCCGCTGATAGGTGTGAGATAAAGGCCGTTAACTGGGGCGCCGAGAGTTTTGTAGTCGTTAAGGTTGGTGAATTCCTTGATCGTGGTCGGCAGCCACAGAGCGCGACGATCGGCATACCAAGCCACCGCCCACGGCATGTCTGTCGCGGTAATTTCCTGCGGCTTCATCCAATCGTGCAGAACGGATATGTAAGGCGGCATGTAGGGCGGCCAGTGGAAAGAGGAAACGAACGAGAAGGAACGCAAGGTGAAGAGTGTTGGCAGACCGCAAAGGATGAATAGCAATGTCAAACCGGCATTGCGCAACAGAAGATGGGTTTGTTTAGGCCAATGCGTCGAAAGAAAGGCAAGGCCGGTGTGGTGGCTCCATTGCATGAGTAGAAAGCCGAGGCCGTAACACGTCAGCAAAGGAACAAAGAGCAAGTGAAGCTGATTGGCAGCGAAGCCTTGTTCTTCACTTAGCCCGAAAGCAGCCATGCCGAGCACAGCGCCGATCCACATCGCAAGGAGCAGCCATCGCATCAGCGCGGTAAGCGGCCGCTTAAAAGAATGCAATAAGCTGAGAAAAAAGACCGGCGCGACAAAGCTCCAGCCGAGGTATTCAAAAATGCGGTTGAGCTGCGCAACAAGATTTGTCCGCATCTTGTGAAATAGCATTTGCGGCGAAAAGTCGGCTTCGATCTCGAATCGCCGCATGTGTCCAGCTTCGCTGTGGTTGATGCCATCAAGCGCCGAGTAGATGGCAAGACCACATGGGTTGCCGCAGACTTTATAGTTTCGGATGAGCCATGGCGCATAGGTCAGGAGAAACACGCCGAGCATGACGAGCGCAACGCGCCCGCGCGGCTTGAACCAAAGAAACGAAAACGCCAGCACGGGAATAAACATCCAGATCGTTAGCGCATGCGTCAGCGCGAGCAGTCCGAAACCTAGTCCTATTGCAGCAATCCACAGCCATGTGCATCCGCCGAGATATTGTGCACGAATGGCACCGATCAGTGCATGGATGGTAAGTAGAAAAAGCAGCAACAGCAGCATCTGCGGCAAACCCGAAAGCGAGTAACGCCACATCATGTCGCAGATCATCACCAGGCCGCATGCGAGACGGGCGAGGAATTGATCGAACAACTGCACGGCAATGAGGTAGAGCACACCTAGCGAGCAGATGAAGAAGAGCACGGAAATCAGCGCGATGACATGATCCGCGGAATAAATCATGTCCTTCGATGTCATCTTTGCATTCCCAACGAGCAATAAAACGAACGCATCGATCAATGGCGGCAGCGGGGCGTTGTAGGTGTCTTTCCAGACAGCTTGCGTCACCTCTTTGCCGTGTCGCTGCAGTTCACCGACCGCCAGCGGTCTGATGAACTTCGTGTGCCAGCCGTGACCTTCGACGATTGCCCGGCCGATTTGCGCCTGGTCCATCGCCTGCGATGTAGCCAGTCCATTGAACTCGTGCAGAAGATAGTAGGTCGCGAGTGCAAAGATCACCGTCACAAACAAAGCGCGGCGCAGCCAGGGCGCGAGCTTGCCCATTTCCAGGGTGTGAATGGCCTTTTGGATCGCGGCTTCGGAAGGCATCAATGAGAATGAGACTGCGGGGGCGGCAGATAATGCCTTCGCCGGCCCCGGACACAAGCACTAATTCGATTTTGTCTTAGCCTTCGCCGCCGTAGCCAAGCACCTCGACGGTGATCACCGACGGCACATCTTCCTGCGGCCCGGTGTTGCTGCGCGCCTGTTGTTGCGCTGTCTGCGACGCCGCGCTCGTGGAAGCCCCGGCGGTGTTGGATGCGGCGGTCAGCCCTGAAATATTCGGCGCAGCGACGACGGTAGTTGGCGCTCCCGCGGTCGCACCACCGACCTGAATGTTGCTCGCATTTAGGATTTGCACTGCGGCGAGGTTGAGATTGCCGACGCTTCGAATACCCGCGTCGCCCGCATCGATAACGCCCGTCGGAGCGATGAGATCGACGTTGCCTGGCGGGACACCGGTAACAGTAGCCAGCACACCAATGCCACCGCCCGTTGCAAGTCCCGCGAGGTCGGTGGAAACGTCGGCGCTTTGTGGATCGATCAACACACGCGTAGGCGGAGCGGATTGAACCGTCTTCGCCGACGAACCTGCAGCAATGTTTCCACTGGAAGACCAGATGACGATATTGCCACCACGCAATGTAAAGATACGTGAGATGCCAATATTCACATCGCCATCGGTGAAGATGGAAATGTCGCCGCCATCCTCGGTGATGATGCCGGGAGGAGCTTGCGGATTGCCGATCGCAGTTGTCTGCAAAGTAAGCTGGCCGCCCGGCGCGAAGAGACTGATGTTTCCACCGCTCTTGGTGCGAATGTCGCGAGAGTTGGTAGTGATGTCCCCTTTTACTCCAGTTTTGGAAAAGAGTGTCGTCACCGCATTCAACCCGGCAGTATAAGTGCCGAAGGTCGGACTAAGCGGATCGTTGTGGTCACGTCCCGCATCGCGGAGCACAAGGTAGAAAGCTGCGAGAGCAACACGATCCTGATCTTCCGCGGATAACTGACTAAAGGTTTGCGGCGTAACACTACCGCTTATCCCGGAAATGGAACCGAGTTCAGACAAGTAGCGCGCGCCGTTTATAGGATCTTCGAGAAACTGTGAGACGAAGCTCTTGAAATCGAGATTACTCCCATCGAGACCCGTCGCCAAACTACCCATCCCAGCGCTGGCTATAATGTCGGCTCCTTGAAACGGCAGATAAGGATTGCGTGCGTTGCCAATGCTCGTAATACCCACACCAGTGCCGTCGGAGTTACTGGCGCCGGTGCCAAGGTCTAGATTACGTGCGGCGAGGACTTCCAATGTGCCCGGACCGCTGATCTGGATGTCGCCTGCCTGGGTAGGACTGGTGTTGAAATGGTTCAGGGCGCTGTTAGTGGCGTTTCCACTTTGAGAAGCCGCCTGCAGAAGAGTTGAATTTGCATCGTAAGCGAGGATATCGCGGCCTGCGGAAATAACGCTGAGATCATTGGCAGTATTGTTCTGCAGATAAAAGCTAATGTCGGAAATGTCATTGCCCGCCAGGATTCTCGTAGCCTTACCCGAAAAAAGTGTAAGTCCGGAAATATCGCCACTCACGGCATAAAGGTGAATCGGATTAGTATCGTTCAAGTGCAGAAGACCCCGCGCATGGAGCGCCTGCTTTGCCTGCGACACCGCATGCTCCCCGTCCAAAGAACCTGACTCCGCAAAGAAGGGATTGAAGGTTGCAAATGGAAGAAGGCCGGTTAGTCGTGCAGCATTTGCCGACGTTCCAACAATCGCTTGATACGCGGACGGCGAAGCAACGCCCGGAATGGCACCCGGATCAGTATCAGAGAGATTCACCACACTCGACCCCCAGGACGTGACAGAGGTCGTTGTGCCGGCAAAGGAAGTGATGCCATTCGGCTGCAAGGCGTTGATTGAACCTGCCGCCGTCAGATCGATGCTCCCCTTCGGAGCGGGAGAGAGTGTGATGTTTCCAACGAGGTTAATATCACCCGAGAAGTTGATTATCTGGAGGGCCGGCGGCATAAGACCGGCAAAGGTATTAAACTGCGGGTTCACCGAGGTCTCTGCCAACCTTAACCATGGCTGGTAGAAAGAAACGGTAGCAGGCAGCGATCTCAAAAGAGAGACATTCTCGAGCCACGCAATCAGAATTGGTTCGGTCGAGATGTTGCCTGGCAGTGTGACACTTTCCCTAAGTGTCACCTGACCACCGAGCGATGAAACATTAACGGTATCGTTTGTAGAATAGGTGGAGAAGTAGGTCTTGCTATAAAATGTGTTGCTGATTCCTTGAGGCATCAGGAATGGGTTGACCATAGGCCCGAGCAGAACATCACCACGGGCCGTTATATCGAAGTCGCCTTTGCCGAGGTAGAGAGTCGTCGGGAGCCATGTTTGCGTTGGATACAATGCCGCGTTTGGATCGAGCATTTTTGGCACGGACGGAGAGCGCGTGCTGTTAGTCTTGATGGTATTTCCGGCACTAAGCAGACCGTTGCCCCGCTCCACATAATAAACGCCGCCATCGATATTTCTTCCGGCGCGAACAGTGACATCCCCACCCCCAAGTTCCAATAGCTTAGAAGCATCGGGGATTCCGCCCGGCATGCGTGCATTTGTCGATGCAACGGCATCGACGTTGCGCACATCACCGCCGGCGGCAAGCGTAACATTGCCGCCGCCGAGCGCACCCACTCCTTCAAAGAAATTGCTAAAGTCGATCCACCATGTTGTCGAAGCCACATCTCCAAATCGCGCATTACCAAATTTTCCATCCGCACCCACATATCCGCGGCGATATAGCCAGTTGTCGGGTAACTGCTTTTCAGAATCATCAACCAATTGGCCTTGGAATAGCGTGAGATGCTTGATGTCAGCCTGCGCGTTAATGGTTACATTTCCTCCGCCGAGGCTATATTGGGCTGGATAAGTCGGCGTTTCCTGGGTGGCTCCGAGATTGCCTTCAAGCGACGACGCGATCGTGGCTGATGGAGGCAGCACAAATGTGCCTCCCATGGTAGGATCGGCCACCTGTGTTCCCGCCGTGTAGATCGTGGCGAACTGGTTTAGTAATTGCACGCTACCGCGCGTGGCGATATCAATGTCACCTGCCCCAGTCCGGATGACCTGATAGTGCCCTTTTACTGCATCGCTGGTCAGTGCCTTTGTTCCATTGTTACCCGACGATGGTGAGCCGACGCCATTGACGCCGAGCTTGAGCGAACCTGCGTCGCCCGCCATAGCCTGAACCTGGCGGAAATCCGCAGCAGAAAGATCAGCGCCCGCAGTCAATCGATAAGACCATGCCTGCGCATTGGCAGGTAATAATACGTTCCGAGCCATCAACGATGCGCTATAGAGCGGAGCACTTGCATTCGCGGGCTTGAAGCCGTCACTCAATGCGCCATTGAATACAAGGTCGCCGGCAGCGCGTAACGTAAGCGCGCCGGGAGAGTTCTTAGAACCATAACGCGCCGTCGATAAGTCCCAATCCTTGCTAAGGACAAGGTCTCCCTTGGAGTTATCAATCTCTTCGCCGGGCACCACTTGAAAAGCATCCGCAATAGCCGCCGGTTGAGTTGCAAGCAACCTTGTCTGAATGGCAGCCGCATTGTTCATAAAGCTGGTAGCATTAGCCAGGGCGGCGTTTTGGAAATTCGTGATGGATGCAGCGCTAGTGCTCGCGGCGTCTTGCGCAAAGAAGCCCTCCACTATAATGCTGCTCGCATTAAGAATGCTTCCCGCAATCGGATCGATTGCGACGTAATCTGGTGCGGAAATTTGCGGCGCACGCAAATGGAGTGTGCCATTGAATTTCCCGAGATCATCATTCGACGCGGGGTCATTGTTTGACGCTACTGAAAGATCGATCGCGGAGCCATCCGCTATAGTAATTCTGCCATGAGTGGTCTCGATCGAAATAGCGCCTCCTTTGCCTGCATCATCAAAGCTTTGTCCCACCGCGTTGAGGACGGAGCTTGATGCCAGCACAATGTTCCCAAATGCATCAAGGTTGATAGTTCCTCCAGTTGGACCGGAGGCATTGATGGTGCCGATCACCGAAAGAGAACCATTATCGAGCGACAACGTGAAGCTGTGCGCAGCTGCCACACCGTCAACTGTCACCGAAGCATCATTCCGATCACGGATTATAATGCTTTTGCTAAATCCTCCTGCCGTCAGCTTGTCCGTCAGTGAAGATAGGTCTGTCGTAGGAAGATGACTGATATCGAGAGCAAATACTCCGCCTTGTCCTCCCGAACCGGCTGCACCCTTCATTAATCCTGCAATGGAAAAAGCTCCTGTTGGTGCGCTGATGCTTAAGCTACCGGCATTCCCGCCATCAGCCGGCGCAGAAACATTGATCGTGCTTCCCGCTGCAACACTCACGCTGCCGCCATCTGCCACGAGGCTAATGTCGCCGCCGTTGCTATATTTGACCAAATCAAAGAAATTGCGCGCTACACCGCTTACATCAAGCTGACTGTTGGCAGCATTTCCAATCAGCAAGTCTCCCGTTTTTGCTTCCAGCTTCAATGCCCCGCTGGGCAGCGAGATGTTTCCGTTGTCTGAAATACTCGCTGCTATGAAAGCGAGCGTTGCACCGAGTCCGCCAGTTATCGTCGCAGTCGAGTTAGCGGTTGCCTGCTGAATGGTCAAAGCACCTCCCGCAGTAATGTTTTGATTCGCTGAAGCAGCACCAGTGATCAAAGGCGCGCTCAGCACCATATCATTTTGCGCGAAAAGGCCGCCCGTGCTTTGTGCGAGGATACCACCAGCGGCGTTTAACGTAACGCTGGAGAATTGATCGAGCTTAAGTTGATTCACGCCTATATTGAGGACATTGGCATCGAATTTAAGCGTGCCGTTCGGCGCGATCACAGGGCCTGGAACTATACTGCCAGGGCTATTGTCGAGAGTAATGTTCTGTGCGTTAAACGTGAAATTTCCTCCATTGCCGAAGCCTCGAATCTCCGCCGCGTGCAGCGCAAGATTTTGGAAAACTGGAGTTCCGCTTGCATCAAGCGAACCGACCTGTCCATCGCCATATAGATCGATCGATGAATAGCTCAATAGCGAGAATGCTTTTGCCGAGCTTTGCAATGTTTGTAGCGCAGCGCCGGAAAGGACAAGGCCGGCGGTTGGCTGCAATGCTCCGGGATTGTTGAGCTCAATACTGATCTGGCCGCTGTTGAGGTTGAGCACGTCACCTTGCAGACTTACACTTGAGTCGAGGGTGGTCGCATAGCTGGAGTCCAATGTTATGCAACCTGCAGCGACATGCACTCCCGCGCCAATCGTCATCGCAGGGATATTCGATGATGTCACCCCTTTGCGTATCGTTTGCGCGGAGGAATCACTGCTAATGCGAAGCAAAGTTCCATTACCATTTAGAGTCATAGTTTCGGCCTGACTCGAAGCGCCGCTTGACGTCACACTAGCGCCATCCGACAGCGTTAGCGTCTTATTTGCAACAAGCACGATGTCCTCTCCCGCAAGGGGCGAGCCACTATTATCCACTTTGAGATTGTTCGTGGTAACCGTCACCGTTGCCTCGCCTCCTTGAACATCGCGCATTCCACCAACCAATAAACTTGCTGCACCAAACGAGCTTAGTTCTGAGCTATCGAGAACCAATCCATTAAAACCAGCGGTGTTTGTTTTAGGTCCCGCAATCAAGATATCAACCGGACTGCTAATATCCACCAAAGCGCCGCGAGCATTGTCGGCCGCTTTCGAAAGAAGCGCGCCTTCGATCGACATCGCCTGAGTCGCCCGCAACACCAATCGCCCTGAGTCATTCGGCAACTTCGTGTTTTTCGAAAAGAAAGTGTTTGCCAAAGAAATATCGTATTCGGCCCGCTGGTTAACGACTGCTTGGGAAGCTATCTCGAACGAGGAAAATAATGGCCGGCCGGTTTGAGTAGTATTAAACCGATAACCTCCGACGAGATTCGAACCATCCGGTTGCAATACTGTAGCCGTCGGGACGCCGGTTCTCGGTGTAATCAAGAATGCACCTGGCAAAAGAGCGTATCGCGCAGGCAGCAAGGTGTAGGAACCTGCGGCAAGGCCATTGCTAGCATTGAGGTAAATCCGGTCGCCGACATGGAGTGTGCTGGCGTCCGCCACATAGCCCGGATCTGCAACACCTGCAGTATTCGTAAAGTTGCCTGAAATCGTATTGAATGGTGCATATGGCGTATAATCGGCTTGATAGGAAGGAAGGATTGCAAAGCTGGAAGTAGGAATGTGTTTTCCAGAGCCGTTTAGAATCTCGTTTCCCGAGCTGTTCAAAAGATATGAGCTAAGAATATCGATGCTTCCGCCGAGTCCTGAATTAAAGCGATAGGCATAAAGATCGCCACCTCCGCGAATATCGATGACTGCCCCGTCCTGCTCCACGATTTTCTGTGCGGAAATGTTGATAGTCTTCTCTGGTAGGCCGGTGGTGGTAATATCCGTTCCGGCGGGGTCGATCCACGAAGAGCCATTGAGATTGATGCCGAAAGGAATCACGAGTGCTTCCCCGGTCACCGGATCAATTGCCGAAATCGAAGTGATGCTTCCCGGCGATAGTGTCAGTTGCTGAGTCACCGGTAGATTTGCAATAAGAGTTCCATTTCCATCTTTGATTCCCGCTCCTGTTATCAAGTCCTGGCTGGGGGCGGTTCCATCACCATCCCACCCGAGATGGATCTGGCCCATGGGTGCGCGAAGGACACCGCCTTGATTGATGGTTGACGCGTAAATGTTAAACTGGCCGCCTGCTGACAAAGGCAACTGCCTATTGCCGAAAGCATTGATCGTGATGGAGCCTTGTGTGCCTGCATGATCATAAGCCGCAATGGTAAAACTCGTCGCTGTCGCAGGGTAAATCTGACCGGCGGTAAGGGAAATATCCCCCGCTATATCCAACGTGCCGTCACCGCGGATATCGCCGTTTTTGGCGATCAGGTTTAACTTGCCGATGTTTTGCAAGGAAAGGTTGCCCACGTCGATAAGATCGGCTGTTACTGTAAGGCGTCCGGTGCCATAAGTGGGCAAGGCATAGAATGGCTGGCCCTGACCATCGGTGAAGATACTTGTAGGAGGAGTTAATGGCGAATACGGAGCCTGGAAGGCGGTTCCCAAAATAATCTGATGTGCATTTAGGCTTACCGCAGAGTCCGCAAACAGAAAGCCGTCTGGCGCTACCGACAAGGTTTGTCCTACGCTTATGCTAATAGGCCCCAGAAACTGCACAGCGCCTCGTGTGTCACCCAATGTGACGAAACTAAAGCCGCCGGACGTAATGTTGTTCGCGGCAATATGACCGAGGAACGGCAGCGTGTTTCCATTTTCATCGACCACCTTTTTGCCGATAGGCGATCCGGAAAAGGGCAACGGAATTGCCGGGCCGTTCTGGGTCACGATCAAACTAATGTCACTTGGATTGGTAACGTTGCCTGTCGTGTTTAGAAAGCCGGAGGAGACGACAAGGCTGCCGCCTAGAGCCGCAGGTCCCCCTGCAAATCCCAAGAGCGTCGCATCGGTAAACAGTTCCTGCGTTCCTTTGAGAGTTATGACTCCTCCATTGCTATCTACCCGAGTCGGGACAAGCAGCGATCCAGCAAGGGAGCCATCGTCGATGGTATCGCTGTATGCCGGCGATAGATCAAGGACGCCAGTTGCACCGGATACATCCAGTATAGCTCCTGCCTCCGCTACAATATTACCCGACACCGTAATACTTCCTCCGGGCAGCACTTGGCCAGTGCGATAACCACGGCCATCCGGTGTCAGGATTAGCGTTCCGGCTGTGGAGAGAATACTGTTCTTTCCGAGGTCGACAGTCGCCGTGGCAATACCGAATTGGCTTGAGAATAACGCGCTGGAGTTATTTCCTCCGGCGATTGAGATGGAACCAGCGGGTGCAAAGATGTCGCCAAGCACCGAAACAGTGTTTCCGTTGAGGGACACGCTTCCTTTAGGACCGGTGTTGATAACACTACCTGCTCCAATGACGATATCTCCACGAAGCAGCAGTGCACCGGAATCCAATACTCCCGGCGCATTGAGAGTAATGCTGAATGGTGTGCGCAATCCCTCCGGCATCTCGACCGGCATTAGGTGTATCGCGTTACCATCCTTGGCATCGGGTATAGCAATCCAGCTCTTCACGATAGGATTGATGCTGGTTCCGGGCGCGATGCTGATTGCGGGCGAAAATTGATCGAGAGCGCCCAACGCAGCTCCCAGTCCGGACAATGTAAACTTGCTGAACCCGCCTTGGCTGAAGAAATCAGGTTCCAAAAACAAAATATTCGGATTGCTAGCTGCACCGCCGATCTGAATCAACGGTGCCTGGATGCTAAGTGAACCGCCCGTGCCGCCCGAATAACCTTTCAAAGCCGAACCGAGTGTAAGTTTTCCCCCAAGTATAGCTCCAACTTCTAAATCCTGTCCTGTTTGAATTACGATATTTCCTCCTGCACCATAGCTGGCTTTGCCTTTCGAACTCACGGCAACTCCCCCGGAAACATCAAGCAAGCTTCCAGCAGTCAGTTTGGCGTTGCTGCTTTTGATCGAGATCGTTCCGCCGTCGGTTACGAGCGGCAACAAATCCTCCTGTTCTGAACCGGGACGGTCATCAACGATCAGACCAGCAGTGCTCAACGAAGCCGTAGCTGCCAAGGTAAAGTTGCCGCGGCTGGAATCATAAGGCGGAGTCGTCGGATTCTGTGCGTGGAAGTAGTCCGAATAAGGTGAAAGACTGTAGGCGCTAAGGCTTAATGCTCCACCGGGGACTGTGATATCGCCATTAATCTCGATGTTGGCTGCTCCTAACGTAATCGAGCCATGTTTTACTGTCCCATTCTCATCGCTGTAATTAATTGCGGCACCGGAGACATTCGCGTTAGCCGGGACGGTGATTGTGCCATCCTTGTTATCGATAGCAAGTATGTTGAACCCATCCTGACTAACCAAATCCGGCGAAAGAACAATCTCCGCTCTGCGATCGGAGCGCAAAGGCAATGGGTTTCCAGAAGCGTCGAGTGCAAACGGGTCCGCAGGCTTTAGGTTTGAGCTGTAGTCAAAGACGATTTTCGGCGGCATAGGCGAGTAGACAAAAAAATCCGTCGTGGCCGGGTTCTGAGCTTGAAAGGTGAGCGATAATTCTCCGGACTTGGGACCGAGCGTGCGTTGGCGTGGGCCGGAAACTGTATTGCCAAGCAGCTTGCCATCGAGCGCCATGCTCGGCGCGGTGATGCTTACACTTCCTGCATTCGCGCCATAGGTATAGCCATCCTCCCAATGCGCGTTGGTTAATAACGGGTTGGTATAGGTATCGGTAAGTCCCCACTTCACATGGCTGGTGATGAAAGAACCATCATAGATACCGTCGTAGACGCGATCCGGCGTCGCTTGAGAGATATCGAGAATTTGTCCATTGGAAACAACACGCGATGTCTCGACGGTTCCACCTTGGTAGTTAATCCATCCACCCGAGACATCGACGAAGGAGCCGGGCTGCATCACTACCGAGTTTCCGGCATTGAGCTTCACCGAACCACCGGCCGTGGTGAGTTCGCCGACGGAGCGCTCGATGAGACCTACATAACCGATAGTGTTCGCCAATGGCGTGCCGATCCATGCCAGACCGTTGTAGATCCCCTGCTGGCGCACATCGATGTTGATAGTTTGCCCGCGGAAAGGCCCGTTTCGCTGCAATGGAGAATCGGCAAATTCCGCCCCGCGTAACTGCACGGAGAGAATGTTCTCCGAGATCGGCGCCGAGACATCCGCGGAGCCGGCTACGTTGATCGTCGCTCCGGAATCGAGATATATCTGTCCGTCGGTATAGACAAAGGAAGCGTTGCCGCTGCTTGAAAACCAGTTCCCGGCGGCGGCATTGACGCTTCCATTGGGAGCTAAAAGCGTCGCGTCTTTGTCCAAGTGGATCGCCTTGCCTTGAAGGCTCACATGGGACGGCAGCGCCAGTTGCACGCCTGTGATCGTCTCCACGCTATCCCATTCCGGCAGGATGTCGGTCACGCTGGATCGACCTAGCGTCACAATGCCGGTCGCACTTGGAGAAAATGGCGCGAGTCCGGAGACACCGCCATTGCTTACGGAATTATAGTTAGCCACCAAATCGACGCTACCGTTAAGGGAGACTGATGTGGTGCTGGCGACGGCTCCGAGCTGGTCGACTTCCTTGCCGGCAATGGTGACGTTGGCACGCGGGGCGTTGATAAGACCGGTGTTTTTGGCGACGCCGCTGGTGGAATCGACTGCGCCTATGTAGGTATCGAGGCCGCGGAGGCTCGGGTCGTTGCTGGAATGTGCGGTAAAGCCGACCTGTTGGCCTGCTGCGAGGATGGTCTGGCCATCGGGCGTCGAGATGCTCCCGGCGTTGGTGACGTTCGCGCCGATTAATGCTACGCGGCCGCCGACGTGGTCGGGCGTAGTCGGCGCGCTGATGCTGGCTCCGGGCTGGACGGTGATGTCGCCGCTCTTGCCGTTGGGCGCGGCGGGCGGAGTGAAGGCCGGCGTGCCGTTGCTGCCCGCGGGCAGTGCCAGCGAGCTAAACAGGAATTGCTCATCCGGGTTATTGAGCAAGCCGCGGCTGATGAGGTTGTCGTTGATCGGCAATGAGGAGGCGACCAGCGTGTGGAGATTAATTTGGCTCGCGCCGCCGAAGATGATGCCGTTTTGGTTGAGGAGATAGACCTGGCCGGGGGCGCTGATGGAGCCGAGGATTTGCGACGGCACGCCGCTCGGGTCGTTGATTTTGTTAAACGCTATCCATTGGCTGACGTTTTTGCCGCCGGCGCTCTGGTCGAACTTGAGAGCTGTCTTCGCGCCGACGTTAAAGCTCTGCCAGGTGAGCAACGCCTGCTGCTGGCTCTGCTTGATGGTGACGTTGGTTTTGCCGCCGGACTGGTTTTGCGACAACCCGCCAACGCCCTGCCAGGAGCCGGGCACGACGTAGCTGCCGGGGGTCGTCCCGGCGGCGGGCATGCCGCTGTCGGGCAAGAGTCCGCCGGCGGTGAGGCCATCGGGCACATTGGGCAACTGCTGGCCGGGATGATTCGGGTCTTTGCCGAGGTTGTTCGCGCCCTGTGCGAGCTGGCGTGCGGTGGCTTGCATCGCCTGAACGGCCTGGATGCCCTGGTTGGTCCGGGTGAGGACGTTGTTTTGGCGCGCGGCCATCATCGCCTGCATGGCGGAGGTGGCTTTGCTGGACGATGCCTGCGGGGAAAGCATCGGCGCTCCCCCGCGCAGGATGTCCCCGGCGTGGCCGGTAAAGCTCAGCTCGACGATGAGCAGTCCGGTAAGTGCGCAATGAGCGAGTCCGTGGCGGCGTTGCTTCATAGGTGCAAAGTGGCTGCCGGGAGTGGCAGGGTGCGGGGTTTGGACTGGCAGGGTGCCAGGCTTTTAGTGGCAGGG
>Ga0070741_10002831_pt1 | contig 45081 bp, 40 predicted proteins | sample Coa_R1_4_FD_66440 | JGI IMG/M metagenome (GOLD analysis project Ga0070741, IMG submission 66440) | Surface soil microbial communities from Centralia Pennsylvania, which are recovering from an underground coalmine fire - Coalmine... | ecosystem: Environmental > Terrestrial > Soil > Unclassified ... | reverse complement strand
CCTCATAAGCAGATTCTAAAAGTCCAGGCCCGAGTGTTCGGTGAACATCTATGGCTGCGCCTATGATCTTTCCTGTCAGGCTATTTTCCCCCTCTGTGGGCTCTGTGATCTCTAGCGAACCTTGTTCGCGGGTGGTTGAAAAATGCTTTTTCCCGATTCTTCAGTTTTTTTCGGTATATTTTGCGCTAACCAATCCCATGCAATTTCTATTGATCCATATTGAAAATCAATGACATTCAACTAAAGAAACGCACGCTTGGGGGGATAAAGGGGGATTAAAATCGAGATTTGATATATTCTGGTAATTTCTGCTCTCGATATCACTGAGCCAAACATCTTTGTTAATGAAATAATTCACTTGGAAAGCTGCTTGCTCAGGATTCAATTCGCAAGGAGCCTCAATCGCAGCTGTATAGTGAATTCCCAGACAGGCAATTCCATGCCTTTCTAACGATTTAACTACAGACTGCACATGCCGTAGCTCATCATCAACAAAAATTATCCTTTTTGGATTCAATCCCATCTTTTGCAAAAATAGAATTAACACATCGCCCTTCGGATGGAAAGATGAAAAAAGAACACCGGATTTAAACATAGGGAAGTGTGACTGGCCTGTGCTTTTAGGTAGCTCTAAAACTTTACAGTCTGCAAAGGAACAACTAAAGTCAAACCCGTGTGATTTTAACTCATCTATTCGCCAATTCCCGAGCTGGTGCATACCTCTTATTTTGGCCGGTGCAGCTGTGTAGGCTATTACAGGAACTTTTCTTTTTTGAAGCCTTTGAACAAGAGAAGTACTCCTAGCGTCAACGAGTGAATGAGATGCCTGCAAACGAATATCCCTGAACAAATCTCTATCATCGTGGCCGTCAATAAGCAGTTCAAAGAGGTCTTTCCCCTGAGGCCTTAAAATTGCATCATCAGGCACAATCAGAGTAGCATCCACATCAAACAATACGATTGAATGGCAATCTAGGTTCTCAACCACTTCTTCGATTCTGGCAAAATCGCTAGTCGTAAAGATTTCCCCTGCTTCTAACGAAGCAACAAAAACCAAAAAGCAAAGGATCCAATGCATTATATACACCTTAGGAGTTGTGATTGATTGCGGTTAATCCCCCCATCAGTCACCCAAGGAAGGAATATACTCAAAGTTTCAGAAGCTATCTTTCAGGCTGACTTTCATAGAGAACTGGGGGCGGTTGGACTCGAACCAACGTAGTCCGAGGGATTTACAGTCTGCCTAAATCCAACCCCTGACAACCAAGTTTAGCATCTATCAACCTAAAATACAACCTGTTATATTCGATTAACAATGATTACTTGTTGCGTAAAATTGCCGAAAGTAGGGACTCGCTGTCCCACTGGTGTCCCACGGTAATAAAAATTGGCCTTTAAAAAATGTCCAATTTACTGTACATTCAAGAAAAAGAGAGCATGATGCAATGTACGAGCTTCTCAAAACCCCAGAGTTTGAAGATTGGTTAGACGAACAACCTATCAAGTCTAAGCTGCAGATTGAGGAACGGCTCCTTCACATTGTCTGTGATGGTCATTTTGGAACTAATAAGCGCTTGACAGATCAAATTTGGGAGTTAAAGTGGGCAAATGGAAGACGTGTGTATTATGCATACCTCGCTGAATATAATATCTTACTTCTCTTAGGAGGAAATAAAAATGGCCAAAGCAAAAACATTACTCAGGCGAAAAAAATCCTCGGAAAATACGCCGAAGCTCCGCCTCAAAAAAGGCGTTAAGTTGGCCAAGCACGATCCCTTTAAGACCCTCTTAGATGAAAAACTTATTGCTCAAGCGTTTTGGGAATGCCTAAAAGATAACGATCCTGAAGGCGCGATGCAGGTTATTTCCGCTCATCTTAATGCCCTGAATAAAGTGCATTTAGCCAAAGAGGCAGAGATGCCGCGTTCGACAGTTTATCACAGCATGAAAAGCAAAAATCCTACGCTGAGAACAGTCGCTAAGCTCATCCATTGCAGTCTCTAATGAGGAGATGTTTAAAGTGATGCTTTATTTCTGCTTGATAGTCCTCTCTAAAACCCACTCCGACATCATCTTTAAAACCAAAGGCGATGTCGTTTCTTCAATACTTGCGTATTCTTTTGGCGAACCCGTCTGACAGGTTTGGAATGCATGATTGAGTTTTGGCAGCTCTAGAATCTTGTAATCCTTGTTTCCAGCATCTTCAAGTGCTTTAGCAATAGACGGAAGGTTTTGTTTAGCAGAAACACCTGTGTCCAATTCACCATTCAAAGCTAGAACGGGAATTCTAACCTTTCTCAATGTTAAAGCTGGGTCGTAAGCTAGAGAGAAGCGAAACCATGTAGAATTGAATAGATTGATCTGTTGATCCAACGTGCCATAATAGGACTCAAATGCAGTTCTTTCGACTGCCGGCAAGCTTCCCAAATGCTCTGAAAGCACTTTTCGTAGCTGGTCTGCAGCTAGCTCTCGATTTTCTTGCTTTTTTACCATTGCAAACGCTTCTTTTAAAAGCTGGCGGTTTAATGCAATCGTTTCTTCAGTTACTATTCCATCGGCGCGATGAAGTAAACCTATTTGTTCCTCCATCATTTTTTCCCAACTCACACAAGGACCTGCCATCATGACAATAAAGGCAACATCCTCAGATTTTGACGCAGCCAGTGGAGCAGTCATCCCGCCTTCGCTATGACCGATCAGGCCAATCTGCTTGATCTCTTTTCGACTCTTTAAATATTTAACAGCAGCTAGTGCATCTGCAGCAAAATCTTCCAAAGTTGCTGTGTTATAATTGCCCGTGGATTTTCCGGCACTCCGCTTATCAAAACGCAAAACAGCAATTCCCTGCCTGGTTAAATGATCAGCCCACACAAGAAAAAATTTGTGGCCATGCCCTGAATAGTCGCGATCAAAGGGTGCAGAACCATGTAAAAGAATGACAGCAGGAAATGGCCCTTCGTTCCGCGGCAAAGTCAATGTGCCTGACAGGATCACCCCATCAGAGGCGTTTTCAAAACTCACCTCCTCTTCATCGTATGGGTAGGGCAACTTGGGTTCTTGAGGGCGTGGAGATCTTTCAAGCGATCCAACTTCGCAAAAAGGATTTTGAGGCAGCTCCGATGAACATAAAAGTCCTGACTTCAAAAGTAGGACAACTACCGCTAGTCTACATATGTAAGTCATCATACCGCTACCTTTATAGTATTTCTTATAGATCAGTCCTGGCTTCCATGAGTAGGCGCTCGAACTGATCATACCATTTTCCTGGGAGACCCATGGCACGTTCGGCTACCTGAAGGAGCTTCTCTTCAGAAAAGGTCTTGAGTTTATCATTACTATTAATCGTTGAACGACGATAATGGTCTAATCTTTTTTTTGCTTCATCATTACTCATCTCTGCCTCCACAACTCGAATGAGCAATTTTAGCCTAAATTTTTTTTACAGGTCTAGAGAAAAGGCGGAGTTCAAATCGAATAGTTGGTATGATCCCCATTCCCCATCTAAAGAGACAGAAAGCTCTCGGCCTATAATAAGGGGTTCAACTCTCGCGCCAGCACAAAAGCAAATACCCCCGCAATAGAAAACAATTTAGCCAGGTTCTTGTTAAGTCGCTCGGGAGATGTGTTTCCACCCCATGTCTGCACATCCCAGCCGCGCATACCCAGTGATGAAGCCCAACTAGCGTAGCCAACATATTCGCATATTTTTATATAAATATACGGCAGTGGATAAAATGCATTCAAAACATGCGCGCTTAGAGCTGCTACAAGTATAGTAGCAATCCCATAAAGGAACATGCTCCCATAGGAGAAGATGATTTTTTTCTTTTTTTCTGAAAATTGTTGGGTATCCGAAGTCATATAGAAAACCTAAGCAGGTAAAACTGGGGGGCGGGGCTCCTCTCAGTGCGGGCGGCACGCCGTCCCGTCCCTTCGAGCCGGTTCGCTCGGATTTGCTTCGCAAACTCTCCGCTCACTTCGAGTCACAAACGGAAACCAAATCGTTGGTTTCCTCCGCCCACAAAAAAACCCGCAAATGCGGGTTTGTTTGGGGGCGGTTGGACTCGAACCAACGTAGTCCGAAGACGAGGGATTTACAGTCCCTTGCAATTGCCGCTATGCGACACCCCCGTGGAGATTAAAGCGAATGCTGGCGAAAGGACTTGAACCCTCAACCGTCCGCTTACAAGGCGGATGCTCTACCATTGAGCTACACCAGCGTTATGAAGTAAAGAGATTAACATGATGCGTTTTTTTTACTCAAGAAGTTTGCATCACATGACGGGATTTGGGGGCTCCTCCGTGGGGATTTTAGGAGTAGAAGCCTTCTTGAAAAAAAGTGAGGAGACCTTTGAAGTTTCTTGTGTTTCCTTTTGAGGAGTTGAAAATGAGAGAACCTGAGCATGGATTTTTTTGTGTTTTTGTTTCAATTCACAGCATTTTTTGAATTTCTTGCCCGATCCGCAAGGACACATGTCATTTCTTCCAATTTTCTCCATCCTATTTCTCCTTCAAATTAATTCCCTAGAGTAGCTTAGACTTTTGAATCAGTCCACTAAAAACCCAATTTGTCCCCTCAGTCCTCTGATGAGCTAAAAACATATAGAGCAGTAATCAAAAACAGGTTACAATTGTCTGAAAATTATGAATAAAAAATTAAACATTCATTTACCTATTGCCCGTCCGCCATGGTCAGGATTGGGGCATCGCCTTGAAAGCATGTTCAGAAAGGCGCTCTATGAATTTGAATTGCTCAACTCTAATAAGGTCGCTGTTGCCTTAAGCGGGGGCAAAGACAGTTTGGCTTTGCTCTATCTTTTAAAAGCCGTCTCGGGAAAGGGATTCCCCACGCTTGAGATTACCGCTATCCATGTGGGAGGGCCCTTTTCCTGTGGTGCAGGAGTCAGTGAGACCTTCTTAAAAGGGATCTGTGATGCTCTTGGGGTGGAGTTCATTTCTTGTGAGTCGAAGCAAAAAAGAGAAACTTTAGAGTGCTATAGCTGTTCAAGAGAACGCAGGACGCTCATCTTTGAAGCAGCAAAAAAATTTGGTGCGGAAACTGTTGCTTTTGGTCACCATCGCGACGATAATGCGCAAACTCTCTTGATGAATCTTCTTCACAAGGGAGAATTTGCAGGGATGCTCCCGAAAGTTCCTATGCATGATTATGGGATCACGATTATTCGTCCGCTTATTTTTATTTCGGAAAATGAGATCAGGGAGTTTTCAATGATGTATGGCTTTGCCCGGACATTGTGCCAATGCCCTGTAGGCCAGAATTCCATGCGAAAAAAAACAAATGGTTTGATTGCAGACATTGAGAGAATTTTTCCCCATGCGAGACAAAATTTAGGATCCGCTTCGTTGCTCTATGGGTCGCAAAAAGCCTTGAAGAAATGATAGAACAAATTTTACTATTTGGTTAGCCTTGTAAGAGATGCGGGATATACTGTTGACGTTTCAATGGGCGAAAGAATTTTAGTTTTAACACAACCATTTTTGATCCATCAAATAGGGGTATTATTCGAGCAATAAGACCCTGTTTGAAGGATCGGGAAAGGGGTCTGTTATACCCAATGTGATTTTCAATCACGTTGGGTATACTGTTGACGCAAGTTATTGAATCACGAGAAAGAGCATGCATATTGAAGAACTCTTAGCTGTCGTTTGCTATTTTGCCGTTCTGTTAATGGTGGGGTTTCTATCATATCGCAGACATATTTCTGCGACGGATTTCATCATTGGAAACCGTTCGATGAACTACTGGCTGACAGCGCTAGCTGCTCATGCAAGTGATATGAGCAGTTGGCTGTTCATGGGCTACCCTGCAGTGGTGTTTACCGGAGGACTGTTCAGCAGTTGGGCAGCTATTGGCCTTTTGATCTTCATGTTTCTCAACTGGCAGCTGATCGCTCCTAGAATTCGCGTGGCAACAGAGCAGTACAATAGCCTGACTTTTTCCTCATTTTTTGAAAGCAGGCTTGCCGATACATCAGGAACGATCCGCGTATTTACTGCGATCATGTCGCTTATCTTCTACACTATTTACATTTCTGCAGGGCTGGTAGGACTCGGGCTATTGCTAGAAACTCTTTTCAACCTCAATTACTATTGGGGAATCCTGATCGGCATTTTCATCGTTGTTCCTTATGTCTTTACAGGAGGATACGTGACATTGGCTTGGATCGATCTATTCCAAGGCTTTTTCCTATTGGGGGTGATCATCTTTGTGCCTTTTTTCATGTTGTCCAAAGTCGGAGGTTTTGCAGGAATTTCCCACGCCGTTACTGCGAAAAAACTAGCGATGACTTTATTCCCAGACTTCTCTGCAAAGACGATTCTGCAAATCATCGGAGCGACCGCTGGATGGGGACTCGGCTATTTCGGGCAACCCCACATCATCACAAAATTCATGGGAATCCGTAATGTTCATGAAATTTCCAAATCAAAAATGATCGGTATGACATGGATGCTGCTTTCATTAAGTGCAGCGACTTTTGTGGGTTTAGTCGGGATCGCCTTTTTTACAAAAGGGCTTAAAGACCCCGAGCTTGTGTTTATCGACATGGTGAAAACCTCTTTCTCCCCTTTCTTTATCGGATTTATCCTGTGTTCTGTTTTGGCAGCGACCATCAACGCAATGAGCTCCCAGGTCCTGGTGCTTTCCTCGAGCATTACAGAAGACTTCTACAAGAGAATTTTCCGCAAAACAGCTTCTTCAAGAGAGCTTTTACTTGTCGCGCGGGCAGGAGTCGTCCTCGTCTCAATGATTGCATTTATCATCGCTTATGCAAAAGTGAGCACGATCTACTCTCTTGTTCTCTATGCATGGTCTGGACTCGGCTCTGCTTTTGGTCCGCTTTTATTGCTTTCTTTATACTGGAAGGGGATCAATAAATACGGCGCATGGGCAGGCATTTTGTCGGGGGGAATTATAGCAGGCATCTGGCCTTACATGAACGAGGTTCTGGGGATTAATCTTCCTGCGCTAATCCCCGGATTTGTTGCTAGTTTTGCTTTGATTATGCTGATCTCTAGGCTCACAGAGGCAAAAGCAAAGCCCCTTCTTGAGGAATAAGTTAAAATTTGCTACCTTTAAAGGACAAGTCATGCAGAAGAAGCCTAAAATTTTAGTTACTAATGATGATGGGATCACAGCTCCTGGGTTAAAACACTTGTGGGAAGCGCTTGTTGATTTCGCAGATCTCTATATCGTCGCCCCTTCCGCCGAACAGTCGGGGGTCGGTTTGTCGATTACGCTTAGAGACCCTATTCATATCGTTCCAGTTCAATGGGAAAAGGATACACCTGCATGGAAAGTGACAGGAACTCCTGCGGATTGCGTGCGCATGGGAATGAGCGTCATTTTAACCTCACCTCCTGACCTGATTGTTTCAGGAATTAATCGAGGCGCAAATTCAGGGCGTAATGTGCTTTACAGCGGGACAATCGGCGGCGTGATCGAGGGAATCTTACGGAATGTTCCAGGAGTCGCTTTTTCCTGTGTCGATTTCGCTGACCCTGATTATAAAAAAACAATTCCTCTCATCGTACCTATCGTAAAGCATTTGCTTGAACAGCCTCTTCCTAAAGGCACTCTACTTAACGTTAATTTCCCTGAGACCGAAGAAATTTTAGGAGTGAAAATGGCGCGCCAAGGCAGAGGTTTTTGGATGGAAGATCCAGACAAAAGAGTTCACCCCGAAGGACATTCTTATTACTGGCTCGGAGGCAGATGGAAAGATTACGATGAGCATGAGGATAGCGATGTTCACTTGCTTAAACAAGGGTTCGCTGCCGCTGTTCCCATTCACGTCAGCGAACTTACCGACCTTGCTCACTTCAATGAAAGAAAAGAAGAGTTCAACAACGCTCTGAAATGTTTATTAACGACTTGAGATGAGTTGGGCGCGCTTTCTAGTTAAGGCGCGCTCATAAGCATCTAAACGGACCAACGCTTCATGTTGCGCTCTCTCAACCACCTCTCTCCCTCCTTCAATCGCATAGATCCGACGGAGCTCTGTCTCCAGCTTTGCATCGATCTCGTTTTCTTCGATAGCAACTTCCCCTTCTAACTCTTCTAAATGCTTTTGCTGAAACTCGCGCGCTTCAATCATTAAGCCGACCAAAGATTCAAAGCGCCTCTTAAGGAGTGGTTCAGCGCGCAGCAGCTGCTCTCGATTTTCAATTTTGGCAAGATCTTCCACTAATGCCCTACAGCGCTCCTTGCCTTCTCGATGAAATTCTTCTGAAGAATTAGGAGAACAGCCGCAAAACAACGGCAGAAAACAACTTAGAATCAACCATCGCATCGTGAAACCCCAAATCGTATTCAGAATACTGAGGAATAGATTTTTATGGAAATAACCTTTCGGCTATTTCCATGAAAAAGATTAAGGATAAAACGCTTCTTCGAGCAGGATCGCAGTATAAGGTGGCAAACGAAGCTCTAGCCCAATGGGATAGTCCGAATGATCACGAATGATATTGACGTTGGCGTTTGTTCGTCCTCCTCCACCGTACTGCAAAGCATCCGTGTTATACACTTCTTTTACCCCAGCAAGCTTTCTAAGCTCTGGCGCATCTTTCGGCAAGTTGATTCTATAATAAGGAATATCATGATTTGATGTGTTGAAAACACAGGCAAATTGCTGGCCGCGCCCTCTGCGATGAAAACTCATCACACCATTTTCCTTATCCGTTGCTTCAATCCATGCGATACCGCTATCTGTTTGATCCCATAACCCTGGACTTCGAAGAAAGAGGTCATTCAAATCTCTGCGACAAGCTTGCGCACCTGAATGGTATTGATGTTCGTGAACATTAACATTAGGATCGAGTTCTTCCCATTGAACCGAAGCTCGAGCAGGGGTTCCAGGAGTTCTTTGTGTATTATTTTTAATAATACCATGCCATTCAAGGCTTTGGAGGATGTCGTTGCCCATGCAATCAAGAACAATTCCTCCGCCGCGAAGCAATTGGTAAGCCAGTGCCATGCGACCGTTCGCAAATTTTTCAGCCCGATTCATTCCGGACATCTTAGCGAGAATTGTTCCTTTTCCATTGGCATTCTCATCATGGGAGTAAGGAATAACAACTTTGCCACGCGGACGAATATCACTATGCCCATCGACATCTCTGAGGGTGCTTGTAAAAAGACCGTAAAGCTCTTTTCTTTGAGAGACGTCCGCTTTCCAATACTTGAGAGAATCGTTCATAAACCCCATGTGCCAGGTAAAGTCAAATCCAAGGCCATGCTTCTTGACGTGCTCTCCTTTTTGATGAGGAGGTCTTACGATGTTTGGAAACGCAGAGGATTCTTCAGCCATTGTGATCGTACCAGGAAATTGCTGATGGAGGTGCGTGTTTAAATCGCGAAGAAAACGCTTAGCATCTAAGTTCACTTCGGTGCCATGCTTATTATAGCGCTTTCTATAATCACCTGGCCTATCGTAGTTGTGATAGAGCATACTTGAGACTGCATCCACCCGCAATCCATCGAGATGGAGCTTGCGGAACAGGAAGTCTGCGTTAGATCCAAGAAAGTTCAAAACGAATCGCTTTTTATAATCCAAAATGCGAGTTCCCCACTTAGGATGCAGGGCGACTTCTAAATCATCGTCTTCAAAAATAGGGCTTCCATCAAAGTCGCAAAGCGCGAACCCGTCAATGGCAAAGTGTGCAGGGACCCAGTCTGCAAACACACAAATGTTTCGATTGTGCATATAGTCCACAAAATATTGAAAATCTTCCCAACTTCCCATTTCAGGATGAGGTGCAAAGAAGTTAGTGATCTGATAACCCATAGAAATCGGCTGTGGATGAGAAAATAAGGCCATGAGCTCAATCGCATTATAGCAGTTTGTTTTGCAATACTCATGTAATCGAGGAGCAAGCTCTCTCCAATTGAGGGTTTTTCCCCCTTCACCTACCTGCCAGCTGGGCGAATGCACTTCATAAATTGTCAACGGTTGCTTTGAGAAGTCGTGATGTACCCGATTCGCCAACCAGGGTCCATCTGTCCAGGGATATTCCTTGTCGATGTCAACAACCATAGATTCATGATTTTCCCTCTTTCCATCAAGGTCATGGATTAAGTTTCTAAATGCAAAAGGATCCACCTTTTTGACAGGCTCGCCGCCATTTTTTCCCGTGATCATATAATGGAAAGTACGTCCAGGTTTGGCAGCATGCGTTTTTGTTGACCATGTTCCATCGCTTTCTTTTTTCATTTCAATCGCCTGTTCAACTCTTCCAAAAGCAGTCAGGTTCAACACAACTTTGCATGCGTTAGGCGCGAAAACTCTAAAAGTGGTTTGATTTGCATATCCATTGTAATGAGCTCCGAATTTGCGATAGGCGCCAAAATCAATGAGATTTCCATAAAAAGGAGGATGAATCCCTTGAGTGCGCAACTCATTTTGCGCTAGAAGAGGCAGGTCTTTAAAAACAGCTTTCAGATACTCATAGGTCGATTTCATGTTGGGCAGGCAACTTTTGAAAAAATCGACTTTGTGCTTGATGAGTTGGGCTGAGTCAGGGTGGCCTTGAGCTAATTTGTAGTCATAAGTAAGCTCTTCGATCACTTGATTGAGAAGCTTTCCCGATCCATTCCCGAGAAGAGAAGGAAAATCTACCTTAAGGATGCTTGTGTCTTTTTTTAGATGCCATTCGCCAAAGCTACTTCCATTGGGGCAGCCGGAGGCAAGCCAAACCATTCTATAGATCTTTCCCGTCAACTCAGAAGGAAGTTTCTTTAGCTCTTTATGAAACTCTATAGGATTCAAGGAATCAAGCATTCCCATAAGCATCTTTATGTCTCCCACGTGCTTTTGATAAATCTCATCAGGGCTAAGATGAGTGGGTGCTACAGGGTAAAGTTCTTTCTGAATCGCTTTATAAAGGTCTACAACCCTCTCTTCTAAAGATCGCTTTCGTTGACTAGACAAGGTAGCGCTATTTGGGTTGTGAGGATCTATCTCATCGAGATACTGCCTCATTAGCTCGACTTTATCTTCAAACCTTCTGTCATTAGCCTCAGGCGAAGCAAGAAAAGAATAGGCATTCCGCAAAGGATTTATTATAGAACTCATTTGAATCTCCGGGCAATTAATTTTAATATAAGTAATTATATTATAAGAAAAGTAATAATTCAACTTAAAATAATCATAAATTTAAAATAATTAATTTAATCAAGGACCAACAACTAACTATCTTAATCTAAAATAATTGTTAATTATTAATTTTAATTAGAAGTTTAATTCAGATACCGAAATACGGAGCCGATTACGCTTTGCCCCTCTACGAGAAATTTCCTCTATAAGAAATCGATGCGGAAAGAAAAAAACGTGAAAATCCTTGTGAAAAATCATAGGTCTCATTAATGTTTATACTTCATTTGCATCGGGCGTATAGCTCAGTTGGTAGAGCGCCTGTCTTACACACAGGTGGTCATAGGTTCGAGTCCTTTTGCGCCCAAAGGCACCCAGATCGCGCGGGAGTAGTTCAATTGGTTAGAGCACTGCCCTGTCACGGCAGAAGTTGCGGGTTCGAGCCCCGTCTCCCGCGATCTTTCCACAATAATTAATAAATGGGATGCAGTAGAATAAGTCGGTTAACTGACTGTGCAATCTCTTTTGGTCGCGATATAAAATTTCAAACACTCAAGATTGCATTAATATTGGTCTGTTTGTAATCATGCATTTAAAAAAGAAAGGTTTCTGAACAGCCTTTCTATCCAGGAACATGAGGTTCAATTCCTATGCCATCTTCACAATCCACTGCAAAAATTTACCTCCATCACCTCTCTACATTTCTTTGGCTTACTATTGGAGCCTTCCTGGCAGCTGTCTCTATCCGGATATTCTTAGTACCCAATCAACTTATTGATGGTGGCGTTGTCGGTATTGCTTTGATTCTTGCACGGCTATATGGGGACAACTATTTATCTTTGGCGATGGTTCTACTCAACATTCCGTTTCTTTATTTGGCCTTTGTCTACATACGCCGCTCCTTCGTCATCTATATGCTGATCGCTTTGCTCCTCTTTGCTGGATTTTTGATGGCTCTGCAGAATGCTCCTGCCTTTATCGCAGATCCTCTTGAAATCATCGTTTTTGGTGGCGCTATTTTAGGTATTGGGGTTGGGCTTATCATCCGGCACGGCGGATGCTTAGATGGTACGGAAATCCTTGCTATACTGATCAATCGCCGCACAGGTTTCACTGTTGGCCAAGTTGTCCTTTTTATCAACGTCTTTATTTTTGGCGCTTATGGCTGGATCTTCCACGACTGGCATATTGCCTTGCGTTCCTTAATGACTTACATCGTTGCTTTCAAGATGATCGATCTTGTCATTGTCGGGTTAGACGAGCTCAAATCGGCCCTAATCATTTCATCCAAACCTAAAGAGATGGGTAACGCGATCATGAATGAGCTTGGATTGGGCTTGACCATCATGCATGGGAAAGGGGGATTTTCAGGAGATACGCGCGAGATTTTATTTGTGATCATCGAACGCCTAGACCTTTCCGAGCTTAAGGAAATTGTCTTAAGAGTTGATCCAACGGCCTTCATGGCCATTGAGGACCTGCACGAAGTTGTCTATGGGAAACAAGGTGTAATGCCTTTCAAGAAAAGGCGCAGTAAGTTTGTGAAATAGTGTTTCTAGAGAACACGATCTATACCCAACGTGATTGAAAATTTGGTTTAGGACCAAAGCGAAAGCTCCCGCGATTGGCGCGATCGAACCGTCGCCCCTATTAAGAAATAGGGGCGACGGTTCGATCGTCCAATCCCGGGGCTTTGGCTCGGTCTTAAATCCAAATTTTCAGTCACGTTGGGTATACCGAACCGAAGAGATTTTCCCGCTCCAGCAATTGCTTCAAATAATATCCATAGTCGCTTTTTGCAAGAGCTTCTATGTTCATTTGCAATTGTTCGCGAGAAATAAATCCCATTTTATAGGCGATCTCTTCAAGACAAGCGATGCTCACTCCTTGTCTTTCTTGAATCGTTTGGACATAAAGAGAAGCCTGCTGGAAAGCATGGTGTGTCCCTGTGTCAAGCCATGCAAACCCCCGATCGAGAAGACGCAAGTGAAGATTCCCTCTTTCAAGATAGGCTTTGTTCACATCTGTGATTTCATACTCGTTGCGAGCGGAAGGTTTTAAGCGGCGCGCTATCTCAATCACGTCATTATCATAAAAATAAAGTCCTGTAATTGCAAAACGTGAACGTGGAGCTTCGGGCTTTTCGACGATATCGATAACCTGGCCCCTTTCATCAAACTCCACGACACCATAGCGTTCGGGATCTTTAACTTCATAACCAAAAATGACAGCGCCTTGCTCTAAATGACAGCAGGAAGAAACAAGCGAGGACAAATTGTGTCCATAAAAGATATTATCTCCCAGAATCAATGCAACGGAATCATCGCCAATAAAACTCTCGCCAATGAGAAACGCTTGGGCGATCCCTTCTGGCTTGGTTTGGCACGCATAGGAAAACTTAAGTCCGAGATGGGAACCATCGCCAAAAAGCTGTTTGAAACGAGGAAGATCTTCTGCCGTTGAGATAATGAGAATCTCTCGAATTCCAGCCATCATCAATACGGAAATGGGATAATAGACCATCGGTTTATCGAAGACAGGCAATAACTGCTTGCACACTGTTAACGTAACAGGAAAAAGCCGAGTTCCTCTGCCCCCTGCTAAAACGATTCCCTTCATCCGGTCTCCGTTGGAAACTCAACCCTCAGGGCCGAGTATTTTCAAAATTTTGCCTTGGGAAAATTTCTAGATTCAAGTATCAGCAGCATAAATTCCACGCAGCCCTCGGTATTGCTCATTATAGTCGAGCCCAAACCCTACTACGAACTGATTTTCAATTTCAAAGAGTACATAATCAGGAATATAACTTAAATCCCTTTTCATTTTCTTAGCGAGAAGAACAAGAGTTTTGAGTGTTTTAGGTTTTTTCTTTTTACATGCGGCGATTAGGTGCACAAGCGTCGCGCCACTATCGTAAATATCATCGACGAGAAGAATGTTTTTGGAGTTAAGATCGATTTTTTCAAGGCCTTCAACAACTAGATCACCTCTTTGGGCGCCACGCATTCCATAACTGCTCGCGCTAACGTATTCAATCCGAAGTGGAAGATTGAGCTCTCGCATAAGATCGGCAGCGACGCAGATCGCTCCCTTCATGACCATTACAAGAGTGATCTCTTCGCCTTTGTAATGTTGTTCGATAAGACGAGCGGTTTCAACGATTTTTTTGCGAATTTCTTCTTCGGAAATCAATAGTGCACATTTTTCCACATCCAGCTCCTTAGAGTGTGTTATTCGGCGCCGCAGTACATCGTTGAATAACTAGGATAAGGCGCCAGTACTCTTAACGATGATGAAAATGCATCATAAGAGTCTGTTCGCAGACAGACTCCTAAACTTAAATATCGCTAAACGCCCTTTTTGGGAATAAAAGTACACCCTTGAAGAATCAGCCGGTCGATATAATCGATCACATAGTCATTGCTTAGAAACTTGGGGTCATCCAACATAAATTGATGGAAAGGAATCGTCGAATACACACCTCCGATATGGAACTCTTTTAGAGCTCTTTTAGCGTTTGCGATAGCCTCTTCACGATCTTTCCCTTTGACGATCAACTTAGCAATCATAGAATCGTAATTGGACGGAATGCGATAGCCTGAGTAGCAAGCGCTATCGATCCTTACATGAGGGCCGCCTGAAGGAATATAATATTCTAAAAGGCCGGGAGAAGGGGCAAAGTGATTCGCTGGGTTTTCCGCATTGATCCTAAATTGGATAATGTGTCCCTTAAATTCGATATCTTTTTGCTTAACCTTTAGCTTTTCTCCCATCGCGATTCTTATTTGCTCTTTGACAAGATCAATGCCTGTCAATTCCTCGGTAACAGTATGTTCAACCTGGATCCGCGTGTTCACTTCCATGAAGTAAAAATTAAGATCTTCGTCTAGGAGGAATTCAACTGTGCCTACGGAGTGATATTTAGCGGCGCGAACGATATCGACAGCGGCTTCACCCATTTTTTTTCTTAATGAAGAAGTGAGAATCGGGCTGGGCGCTTCCTCGATAAGCTTCTGTCTTCTTCTTTGAATCGTGCAATCCCTTTCCCCCAAATGCACATAGTTACCATGCTTGTCACCCATCACCTGTACTTCGATGTGACGTGGGTTAACAATCATTTTTTCTAAGTAGACATCGGGATTGTTGAAACTGACTTCCGCTTCTGCGCGCGCAGCAGAAAATTGACGCACAAATTCCTCTGAGTTCTGTGCGATACGTATTCCTCTTCCCCCTCCTCCAGCAGAAGCTTTAATGAAGACTGGAAAACCTATCTTTTTAGCTTCTTTCATCGCTTCTTGTACGTCCTCTACTATCCCGTCAGAGCCTGGAATCACGGGGCATTTGACAGCTTTAGCCGTCGCTTTTGCTTTTGCTTTGTCTCCAAGAAGGGCAATTGTTTCGGCTGAAGGACCAATAAAGTTAACCCCACAACTTGCACAAATCGACGCAAAATTTGCATTCTCGCTCAAGAAGCCATAGCCTGGATGTAGAGCATCGGCGCCGGTGATCTCGCATGCGGACAAGATGTTAGATATTTTCAAATAGGACCGTTGCGAAGGGGCTTCTCCGATACAGATAGCTTCATCCGCATGTAGAACATGAAGGGCTTCCACATCCGCTTGAGAATACACGGCTACAGTTTGTAGTCCCAAGTCATGACAAGCTCGAATAATGCGAACGGCAATCTCGCCACGATTAGCAATCAATATTTTTTTCATAATCCCTATTAAACTATCCGAAATAATTTTGTGCCAAATTCCACGGGATGGGCATTCTCAATCAAAATTTCAGCGATGGTTCCACTGATGCCTGCTTTCACCTCGTTCATCACTTTCATCGCTTCAATGATACAGACAACTGTTCCCGCTTCAACACGATCGCCCACTTTTACAAAGTAGGGGTCATCGGGCGATGCCGCTGCATAGAAAGTGCCAACGAGAGGAGCCGTTACATACTTTCCCGTTTTTTCTTCTGCCTTTTCTTTGCCAGAAGAACCCTCATCATGAGCTGCCTTGGTTACAGGAGATACCCTAGCCCCCTCATCTCGAACGGGCGGATGCGCATAAACGGGAGGATAGAAGGTTGCCGCATGTTGGTGTGTAGGGGTAGGATTTTCATCTTGGCGTTCGAGGTGCAGTTCGTCGCCGCCTTTTTGTTTAACGATCAATTTTTTAATGCCTGCGCGCTCCATGGCAGCCATTAATTCCTTAATTTGTTTAAGGTCCACAGTTTCTCCTAGTTGTAGACGAATTAGCTTCTCTCAAAGAGTGATTAGTAAATTTCTTATTCTGCATTTTGATGTTTTTTCTTTAGGATCTAATTGAAAGCCGCAGCACACAAAGACTCCAAATTAAAGAAAAAAACAAAAGCAATTAACAAAAACTCGTTATACCCAACGTGACTGAAAATTTGGTTTAAGACCGAAGCGAAAGCTCCCGCGATTGGCGCGATCGAATCGTCGCCACTATTAGAAATAGGGGCTAGATTCGATCGTCCAATCTCGAGGCTTTGTTTCGGTCTTAAATCCAAATTTTCAATCACGTTGGGTATAATCTACTTCTCTTAGACTCTTTGAACGTATTCGTTTGTTTGAGTATCTACTTTAATAATATCCCCCGCTTCAATAAACATGGGGACTTCGACTTTAGCTCCCGTCTCTAAAATAGCGAGTTTAGTCGCATTGGCAACATGGGCAGCCGATTCGCTTTCTTCCGTTTTAATCACGGTAAGTTCTAAAAACTGGGGCAGCTCAACTGAAAAAATGGAATCGCCGTAGAACATAGCCTTTAGTTCGATTCCTTCTTTCAGGAAATTCACCTTATCGCCAATCACTTGAGATGAAACCAGCACTTGCTCAAGATTGCCAATATCGAGGAAGAGATAATCTTTTCCCTCAAGATATAAATATTCCAGCTTACGCTCTGTCAGCGCTACGTCTTGAATCGCCTGATTCAGCTTGAAATTCCTTTCAATGACTTCATCCGTAACCAAGTTTTTTAATTTGGCCTTGATGAAAGGAACTCCTTTAGCAACTGTAACCTTGACGCATGAATCTACACGATAGATTTTTCCATCGAGAGACAGCGTCATTCCTGGCGCTAATTGATTGCTTGTCGTCATATACTCCGAAGCATTTTAATTTTATCAGTACTTAACTCGACTTTGTACATTTTTGGACAAAAATGCTGTGCTGAACTTATACCACTCGTGATTCAGAAATTGGTTTTGCCGGCGTCGGACAGCTACTGCATTTGAGCACCACTTACATTGCTAAACTTAAGCTTAGCTGCTTTAGGAGTCGGCTTCGCCTTAGCTTAAATTCAGGGCCCCTTCTTGGCATCCCCCAATTTTTGAATCCCTCTCGCTATAACTGAAAATTTAGGTTCAGATTTTCACTCATATTCGGTGTTAAAAATAAGCATCAGCAGGATATTACTGCTTCCACTGGGAAGCTTGAGTTTTGCCTTAGCCGAAGGGGCCATCTTCGCATCCAACCTGCCTAGGTTTTTAGTTTGCCAATAGTAATTGGCAAACTCTCCAGCTTTCAAGCGTTAGCAGTATAGGAATCTCACTCCGTTAAAAAAATGAATCCCCTAAAATTCAAGCCATGGGATTTTTTCATTCCACCACTATCGTCCAAAAAATGCGCAAACTCGCGTTTAAAACGAGGTAAACGTCACTAAAGCATTTACGATGTCTTTAAGCTCGCCGATTTTTGAGATGAAGTAATCGACATCTCCGCGCGACTTCAATGAGTTCAATCCTCTTCCCCATAGCATTTGCACTGTCTTGAATCCCAATTCCCTAGCTGGAAACAAATCAATGGAAATGCGGTCACCACAAACTAAAACCTCTGTAGAGGCATAACCCAACTCGTCTACAATCCTTTGATAATGAGGCTTTTTATTTCTATCCTCTATGACGGAGATTTTACTAAAAATTCGAGAATCTATACCAGCTTTTTTCAGTTTCTCCATCTGATACAAATATTTTCCGACGGTCACAAGTGCCAATTGATGCTGCTGCCCAAGGTCATACAGAAGTTCAAGAGCACCATCAACGGGAAAAACAGGAAGGTCCGAAAAAGGTTTTTCATAAATTTCCTTAACACCAACTTCGAGAATATATTCATCAAATCCGTGAATATCAACGAACTCTTCCAATGCTGATTTAGCGCTTTCCGCAGACCGATCGATGCGCCTTAATAATTCGAGTGCTGCGGAGAAATTGGGCACGGTTAAGCCCGCACTCACCATTGCCTGAAGAGCTTCTTCAAGCTTGTAATGAGTGAGGCACCCAGAGGTATCGATTAGTGTGTCGTCAAGATCAAAGATGATTAACAATTTTCATCAACTCATGGGCTAATTTTTTAGAGTCATGGCGGATCAAGCTGCGTTTAATGAGGTCCTTTTTAGGCGCTTCCTTAGGCTCGCCTAGAAGAGAGGTGTAGATTACTCTTTCTTCTCTAAGGTCATTTTCAACAAGATCACCTTCTTCAGCATAGACTTCGATCAATTCCTGCGGAGGCTTTTGAGAGTTGACCAAGATATAATCAAAAACATCCTCTCCAATGAATTTGCTTACTTCGCTTAAATAATCGCTCACCTTAAAGCCGGTTGTTTGTCCTCTACGATTCATCAAGTTAACAACGAATGTTTTTTTCGCTGGCGAATTGCGCAGGGCTTCGCTAACGCCTTCAACAAGAAGATTTGGAATTAAAGAAGTATGCAAGCCTCCAGGACCCATGACGATCAAATCCGCATGCATAATTTCAGCAATTGCATCGGGATGCGCTTTGGCAAAAGGCTCTAGATAAATGCTTTTATACCCTTGATCGATCTCTTGAGATAAATAAACCTGTTTTTCTCCTTCAAGAAGAGTGCGATTTGCCAAAAGCATTTTCAGACGCACTTGGTGCGTTGTCACGGGAATTACTTTGCCCTGAATGAAAAGGATCTTTCCCATTTCTTCAACGGCTTTTTCAAAACTTCCGGTGACCTTTTCCAAAGCGGATAAAAGAAGATTACCAAAGCTATGCCCTTCAAGACCTCCATTTTCAAACCTGTAGTTCATCAAGGAGCGCATCATATTAGAAGAGTTGGAAAGAGCAACAAGGCATTGGCGGACATCTCCGGGAGGTAAAACTCCCAGTTCGTCGCGCAGAATCCCAGTGCTACCTCCATCATCTGCCATTGAGACGATAGCACTCAAATCCACTTTAAAGTTTTTCAACCCTCGCAAGACAGTAAAATTGCCTGTTCCGCCGCCAAGAACGACGACTTTTTTCATTCTCATTGAGTTCCGCCTGCATTTCTCATCTTGGAAATCGCATCAGCCATGTTTGGAGCCGCATAAAGGTAGGATCCTGAAACAAGAACATTAGCCCCCGCTTCAATGCACTGCTTTGCAGTCTCCTGATTAATTCCGCCGTCTACTTGAATATAAAAAGGGGGCAGGGCGTCAATATCGCTCTTAATTCCTGCCTGTGGGGTTTTTCCCCCTTTTCGAATATCTAATTTTTTGCAGAGATTCCGAGTAAACTGAATTTTCTCAATCACTTCCGGAAGAAACGCTTGACCACCAAAACCGGGATTGACAGTCATGAGCAGCATCAAATCGCATTTATCGAGGTACTTAGGAATTAGCGACTCACTGGTTTCAGGGCAAAAGGCGAGGCCTGCTTCAACTCCACATTTGCGTATATAACTGAGAGTATCTTCTACATCTTCTGTTGCTTCGAGATGAAAAGTAATTCTGTCTGCTCCTGCTTCTACAAATCGCTCCACATAATCATAAGGATTATAGATCATGAGATGGACATCCAAAAAAAGCGAAGTAGAGCGATTGATTGCCGCGACAGCACGCGGTCCGAAGGTCAGGTTGGGAACAAAATGGCCATCCATGATATCGAGGTGCAAAGCATCCGCTCCTGCATCCTCTGCACGTTTGGACTCCTCGGCCAACTTGCCGAAATCTGCAGATAAAATAGAAGGTTCGATGAGGATCGAGTGTTTTTGCCGCATCAGCTATCAGTCCAGTAAAAAATTTAAATAAAAATCCAAAGACAACCCCTACAGTATTATCCGATTTTGATTCAAATGTCAAGTTTTGCCTACCAACCTCCATGGCATAGGACATTATGGAATTTTATAAAGTCTGAAAGGCACCTCGTTTTCATAGGTCGGGGGTCCAGCAGTCTCCTTCAAACCTGCAAGGCATTCCTCGGATCCTCTGAGGCGGCCCAATCAACGTCCCTGAATGCCTCAACAAATTGGGATCGTAGAACGAAAGGACATGCAGTGGCAAACCATTTCTTAAAGCGAGCTTAATACACCTTGGATGAAGCACTTCAGCTCCTCTTTCGACAATTTCAATAGCCTCTTCAAAAGATAAAAATGGATAAAAACAAGCCCCGGGATTTTTTTTGGGGTCATCCGAGTACAACCCTTGAACATCTTTGTAAAACTTGACTTTAGAAGCACCTAGAGCAACAGCAAGCGCGACCGCTGACGTATCTGAGCCGCCTCGATCTAAAGTGGTTACCTCCCCATCCTTACTTACCCCTTGAAAGCCTGCGACAATAGCGACTTTACCATTATCAAGAGTATTAAGAATACGTTGCGGCCTTACATCTAAAATTTGTGCCTTAGCATGGGCAGATGATGTAATAATTCCAGATTGACTTCCAGTAAAACTGATCGCCTCTTTATTCTTGAGGTTAAGAGCCATAGCGAGCAAGGACGCACTAATTCTTTCCCCTACACTCACCAACATATCCTGCTCTCTCAGCGGAGGAGAAGGGTGGACGCGGCGGGCCAACGTCAGCAGTTCATCTGTTGTGTCACCCATCGCGCTGACAACAACGACGACCCGGGCCGTGCAGTCCTCATTTAAGACAATTTCTGCAATGTCTGCAAAATGCTCAGGTGTCGCAACAGAAGCACCGCCAAATTTCAAAACAATCGTTTCTTTATCTAACATACACTAAAGTAAACTCGAGAATGGCAAAAGAACACAACAAAGAATTATTCTGAATGCGAGTGAAAATTTGAATCCGGGACCGAGCCGAATCATTTTCGGTATAGTCGCATTCAATAATTTTTTTGTGAATTAAAACCAACAATATGCCGCAAATTATTCTGCCATCACCTGCTTCTCACACTGCTTCATTTCAACCCAAGAAATTGGCGTTGATTTTATTACGAATCTTTTGATATTCTCTCCACTTTCACTAGAAACTCAGGAGAAACCTTTAACATGTCCAAACAAACCAACAACAATTGGAATGAAAGCAATATCATCGATGATGTCACATTTCAAGAAGAAGACGCTAAACAGTTTATGAACCTGCTCAACTCGAAAGAAGAAGCTGCTGGCGAAGGCTCCGTCGCCTTAATGAGTTCTGGACAAATCCTTAAAGGGCGGATCGTAGAAATCACTAAAGACTTTGTCGTTATTGATGTCGGCTTGAAGTCAGAAGGTCTCGTTCCCGTCAATGAGTTTCCAGATCTATCCGAACTCCATCTCGGTAATGAAGTTGAGGTCTATCTCGACCAAACAGAGGGCGAAGATGGACAAATCGTCCTTTCTCGCGAGAAAGCCCGTAGACAAAGGCAGTGGGAATACATTGTTAACCACTGTAAAGAAGGCTCTATCGTCAAAGGAAAAGTCATTCGCAAGGTAAAAGGCGGCTTAATGGTTGATATCGGCATGGAAGCATTCCTTCCTGGCTCGCAGATCGACAATAAACGCATTAAAAACCTTGATGAGTTCATCGGTCAAACTTATGACTTCAAGATTCTCAAAATTAATACAGAGCGCAAAAACATTGTCGTTTCTAGACGCGAGCTTTTGGAAGAAGAGAGAATTTCGCGCAAAGCCGAGCTGCTTGAGAACATTGCTGAAGGAGATATTCGCAGAGGTGTAGTCAAAAATATCACTGACTTTGGTGTCTTCCTCGATCTCGATGGTATCGATGGCCTTCTTCACATTACTGACATGACTTGGAAGCGCATTAAACATCCTTCTGAGATGGTCTCCCTTGGTCAAGAACTCGAAGTCATGATCCTCCATGTTGACAAAGATAAGGGTAGGGTCGCTCTCGGAATGAAGCAAAAAGAATCTAATCCATGGGAAGAAATTGAGGAGCGTTATCCCCCGGGCACCCGCGTTAAAGGCAAGATTGTCAACCTCGTTCCCTACGGCGCGTTTATTGAAATTGAGCCAGGTATTGAAGGCCTTATCCATGTTTCAGAAATGTCTTGGGTAAAAAACGTGACAGACCCAAGCGAGATCGTCAATAAGGGCGATGAAGTGGAAGCCGTCGTACTCTCTGTTCAAAAAGAAGAGGGTAAAATTTCTCTTGGACTTAAGCAAACAGAGAAAAATCCATGGGATGAAGTTGAAAGAAAATATCCTATTGGTAGCAGTGTTACAGCAGAAATCCGCAACTTGACCAATTACGGCGCTTTTGTAGAGCTCGAACCAGGAATCGATGGACTGATCCATATCTCTGACCTCAGCTGGATCAAGAAAGTTTCTCACCCTTCTGAAGTCTTGAAAAAAGGCGACAAAGTAGAAGCTATAGTTCTATCCGTTGACAAAGAGAGCAAAAAAATCACCCTTGGCGTCAAGCAGCTTAGCACAAACCCATGGGAAAGCATTGAAAAGACAATGCCCGTCGGAACCCTAGTTAAAGGTATTGTTTCTAAAATCACAGCCTTTGGCGCATTTGTTGAACTTCCCAATGGAATCGAAGCTCTCGTCCATGTTACAGAGCTTTCAGATCAACCTTTCGGAAAAGTAGAAGATGTTGTCAACAAAGGCGAAGAAGTGACGGCAAAAGTGATTAAACTTGACCCCGAGCACAAAAAAATCGCACTCTCTATCAAGGATTACCTAGTTGATAAAAACGAGGTCAATCATGACGACATCGTTGTAGGAAATACAAAGCCTCAAGCTAAAAAAAGCAAGAAAAAATCCAACGAAGAAGAACCTGCTGAGTAGTTTGAATTTTTACTTTGTTAGTTAGAAGAGGACCTGCCGCAACTCCTCTACCGGGAGTTGCGACTCTAGACTTCTCCGATTGGAGTGAATCCAGGTCTTAAAGCCTGGGATTATAGTTGCAGTTGAGCTTCGCTATCAGCTCAACAATATTTTAAAAATACCCGGCCCTTAAAGAGCTAGGTTTCCGCGTCAGGACGGATGAAAATAAATGTAAAAGGACGAGATGAATAAAGATCTAGTTGCCATCTTTGAATACCTGGAAAGAGAAAAAGGGATTAAGCGGGAAATCATTATCGGCGCTGTCGAAGAGTCACTGCGAGCCGCAGCCCGTAAAAGCGTCAAAGGACTGCTTAATGTTTCCGTCACTATCAACCCAAAAACTGGAAACATCGACGTCATCGCACAAAAAGAAGTCGTAGACAAGGTCACCATTCCAGATGAAGAAATTACATTAGAGGATGCGCGCGTCCTTCATCCGCATTGCGAACTTGGACAATGGATCGACATCTCTGTCACTCCCGAAGACTTTGGTAGAATTGCCGCCCAAACAGCGCGCCAAGTTATTGCGCAAAAGCTCCGCAGCGCTGAACGCGATGTGATCTATGAAGAGTATAGACACCGCATTAATGAAATTATCTCCGGAACTGTAAAGCGCATCATTCGCGGCGCAACTCTCATCGTCGATTTAGGAAAAGTCGAGGCTATTATGCCTGATCGATTCTATCCTAAAACGGAAAAGTATAATGTTGGCGACAGAGTGCAGGCATTGCTTCTCGAAGTCCGAGACACGGAAAGTGGTGGCGCGGAAGTCATTTTATCTCGAAGCCATCCTGAGTTCGTAGCTCAATTATTTATCCAGGAAGTCCCTGAGATCAACGATGGAACGATCACGATTGAAAAAATTGTAAGAGACGCTGGTTACCGCACTAAAGTAGCAGTCCGTTCCCAAGATCCTAAAATTGATCCCGTTGGAGCATGCGTCGGTATTCGCGGCAATCGCGTAAAAAACATTATTCGCGAACTCAACAATGAAAAAATTGATATTATTCCTTATAATGAAGATCCAGCGACGCTTCTGCAAAATGCAATGCATCCTCTTGAAATCAAGAAGATGTTTATCAGCGACGACAAATCTATAATCAATATTGTAGTCAATGATGAAGATTATCCAGCTGCTTTGGGCAAGCGCGGCATGAACGCTCGTCTCAATGGGGAACTTGCGGGTGTTGAGCTTCAAGTACAAAAAATGAGCCAGTACCAGGCTGCGATGAATATCGAGCGTGCACAACTTGCTCAAGTTGATGACCCTTCACTAGACGAAAAACTCACCATCGATGACATTAGCAGCGGAGCTGAAGGCCGCATGATTTTTGGAAGTTTGATCAGCGCTGGTTATGACACACCTCGCAAAGTCTTAAACAGCACGACAGCAGAACTCGCTAAGATTCCTGAGATTAGCGTAGAAATGGCTGACAAGATATTGGAACAAATACGTAAAAAGAGGACTTAAGCGTTGGCCAAAAACTTAAAGATTAATATTAAGAATACGCAATTGGCAGAAGCTATGAAGCTTGGGCAGATCAAAAAACCTGCTGTCAAGAAGAAAGCCCCTGTAGAAAATGCCAAGCCTACGGATGAAGAACAGAAGAAGGAGGCGTCTGTCGAAGATAAAGCTCATCCTCCAGCTCGTACTGTGCAGCCTGAAGCAAAAAAGGAACCCGCGCCGCAGCCTAAACCTTCTGCTGAACCCCCCGTAGAGAAAGGTCAAGAACGGTCCCTGCCAACCCCAACTCAACAGTCGAAATCCTCTTCTCCTGTTCCAGAAAGTAGCCAACCTACGCGTCCACATGCAGGCTACCCACCAAGAGCAGATTATCCTCAACGACAACAAGGCAGTTACCCTTCCCGAGAAACACGTGAGGGTGCTTATCCTCCGCGCCAACAGGGAGGGTATCCACCACGACAGGACTATCGACAACAAGGCGGCGGCTATCCTCCACGTGAAGGAGGTTACCCCCCACGCCAGCAGAGCGGGTATCCTCCTCGTTCTTCAAGCGGTTACCCTCCTCGACATGGAGGAGCTCCAGGGCAGCAGCAGTCTGGGTATTCATCAGGAGGGGCACCTCATTTTCGCAGGCCAGGATTTGTTCCTCCTGGCGGAGCACGCCCAAGTGGTTCCCCCTACCCCCCTCGCAGAGAACCTTATAGTGGACCCCGACCTTCGGCTACCCCAGGGCAAGCTCCCAGTGGATATCGTCCCGATACACGCAGACCATTACCTCCGCGCGACATACCAAGAATGGATGATGGCAAAGGAGAGAGAAAAGAAGAGCCAAGAAAGGCACCCCAAAAAGAGTTTCGCGAGCACAAACCCACCCCTTCAAAAAAGGGACCTGAGCAACGTGCTTTCGATGTGAGAGATCGCCAAGGTCTGCGCGCTGATCAAGAAGAACAAATATGGAGAAAGCGTCGTCCTCAGCAGAAAATGCGCCCTGTTCAACAAGAAGAAGTGATGCGTCCAAAATCATTGAGCGTCCGCATTCCTATCTCTATTAAAGACTTAGCTGCTGAAATGAAGTTAAAAGCTTCGCAGTTGATTGCTAAACTATTCATGAAAGGGGTAGTCCTTACGCTAAATGATTTTCTCGATGATGAGACGACAATTCAGCTCCTCGGACATGATTTTGACTGTGAAATCACAATCGACAGATCGGAAGAGACACGTCTCAGAATTACCGACAAAACGATCAAACAAGAAATTCAGGAAACTGATCCTGATTTGTTAGTCCTACGTCCGCCCGTCGTCGCCTTCATGGGCCATGTCGATCATGGTAAAACGAGCTTGATCGATGCGATTCGAAAATCTGACGTCGCTAGTGGAGAAGCAGGGGCAATTACACAACACATCGGCGCATTCAAGTGCCACACCGCAGTAGGAGATCTCACCATTCTTGATACCCCAGGCCATGAAGCGTTTTCGGCGATGCGGTCGCGCGGTGCCGACGTCACAGACATCGTTGTCCTAGTTGTAGCGGGCGATGAAGGGATTCGGGCTCAAACTATTGAGGCAATCGAGCAAGCCCAGGCAGCCAATGTGCCTATTCTTGTAGCGCTTAACAAGTGTGATAAGCCCAATTTTGATCCCGACACTATCTACCGCCAATTATCTGAACGCAGTCTTTTAGTTGAGGCGTGGGGTGGTCAAACGATTACAGTCAATTGCTCTGCATTGACAGGCCAAGGGATTAAAGAACTGCTTGAAATGCTTGCACTCCAAGCTGAAGTTCTAGAACTTCGCGCCAATCCACAAACGCGTGCTCGAGGAACTGTGATCGAGTCTGAAATGCATAAAGGTCTCGGAGCTGTAGCTACAGTCCTGGTCCAAAATGGGACGCTTAAGTTAGGCAATGCGCTTGTCTTCACTCAGCAGTTTGCTCGCATTAAAACAATGCACGACGAGCATGGCAAAGAGCTTTTAGAAGCCGGGCCCTCAACTCCTGTCAAAATCACAGGACTTTCCGATCTTCCCGAAGCAGGCAGCGAATTCATCGTGGTGAAAAATGAGAAAGAAGCAATGGGTATTGCGGAAAAACGCGGAGAAGGCCACCGCCATGCTCTTCTTCACCAGGCAAAGCGCGGAGCTGAGTCATTTCTCGCCGAGAAAGCAAGCGGCATGAAAAAGAAAGTTCTCAATTTGATTCTACGCGCCGACGTCCAAGGATCTGTAGAAGCTCTAAAAAATTCATTGCTTAAGATTACCTCGAATAAAATCGAGCTCAATATCATTTCCGCCGGTGTGGGAGAGGTATCTGAATCAGATGTTCAGCTAGCTTCTGCATCCAAAGCGATGATTGTAGGCTTTCATACGCAAATCGAGCACCATGCAGAAAGTTTGATCCGAGCGACAAAAGTCACTGTCAAACTCCACGACATTATCTACCATGCGGTCGACGATGTTCGCGCTGTCATGCTGAGCATGCTCGACAAAATCGCTAAAGAAACGGATATTGGAGCTGCTGAAGTCAAAGCCATATTTAAATCTTCTCAGCTCGGGGTGATCGCCGGTTGCCAAGTCGTTGATGGAATCATCAAGCGCTCCAGCCAGGTCCGCCAGGTCCGCGATAAGGAAGTCATTTGGAAGGGGCCAATCCACTCCCTCAAGAAGGTCAAAGAGGATGTTCGCGAAATGTCTAAAGGACACGAGTGCGGAATTGTTCTGCAGAATAACAATGACATCAAAGTTGGTGATATCCTCCAAGCCTATGAAATCACGTACCTCGAACAAGAGCTGTAATGGTTAAAAATAGAATCGCAAGACTTAACTCTCTTCTCAGAGAGGTCCTCTCTGAAGTCATCCACAACGACGTGCGCAATCCGCACGTCGGAAAGTTTGTTACTGTCATGAGTGTTGACATTACAGGAGATCTCCAACACGCTAAAGTAAATATCAGCGTGATCGGCACTCCTCTCGAAAAAGAGCAAACGATAAAAGCCCTCCAATCCGCTGCAGGCTTCATCGCCATCTTAGCCTCAAAAAAGGTGGTCATGCGCTATTTCCCTGAGCTCACGTTCAAGTTAGACAATTCCGTCGAGCAACAAATGCGCATTGACTCCTTACTCGACAAGATCAAAGAAGAACACGATTCGCGCAAAACACCTAAAGATAACTAAATGATGTCTTCCTCTTCGCTGAAGTATGAAGGCATACTTCCTGTTTCTAAGCCTATCGCAAAAACTTCTTTCAGCTTGGTTTCTGCATTACGCAAACTGACGCAAATTCGCACGATTGGCCATGCAGGAACTCTTGATCCTTTTGCCGAGGGTGTTATGGTGCTCCTCATTGGAAAACCCTATACCCGACTGAGTGATCGATTTTTAAACGATGACAAGGCCTATCGAGCCACCTTGCATCTCGGGATCACAACGGATTCTTACGATCGCGATGGTCAAATCACAGCGGAAAATTCTTATATCCCCACTCTTTCAGAAATCCAGCAAGCCCTCCTCAAATTCCAAGGGAAGATCTTTCAAATACCGCCGATGTTTTCTGCTAAGAAAGTTCAAGGGAAAAAGCTCTATGAACTCGCAAGAAAAGGAATTACCATCGAACGAAAAGCCGTCCCTGTCGACGTGCGCATCGAATTGATCGATTACTGCTATCCCCATCTTGAAATCCAAGTGGAATGTTCTAAAGGAACTTATATCCGCTCCCTTGCCCACGACATCGGTATAGAATTGATATGCGGTGCTCATCTTTCTTCTCTCATTCGTACGCGTAGCGGCAAATTCTTGTTGGAAGACTGCTGCGATGGTGCGCGATTAATGGAATCCGGTTATGATTGGGTACGCTTTATAAAAAAAGATACCTATTATGCTTTTAATTCCTGAAATTGAAAAAATTCCGAAAATCCATCAGCCCTGCGGCTTGACTATCGGCAGTTTTGATGGCGTGCATCTTGGCCATCAAACTCTTCTTAAGCGGTTAAGAGAAAAACTACCTCTTAACAGTTTGCTTGTTGTTTATACTTTTACAAATCACCCTTCACATCTTTTCGCTCCTCATGCGCCAATCCCGCTGATTTGCTCTCCCCTTCAGAAAGTAAAATTACTCGGCGACTACGGGGCTGATATGGTGATTTTTACTCCATTTGACCAACAATTTGCAAAAATGCCCTTTGACAAGTTCTTGGAATTACTTAAACAAAAACTTTGTTTTTCTCACTTAGTTTTGGGAGCAGGCGCAACATTTGGCTGCAAACGGCAAGGCAAGGAAGAAAACGTTCGTGAACTTGCCACTAGTTTAAACTTCGAAGTTGAATATCTTCCTAAAACCCATGCTCGTAAAAAGCTCATTTCTTCTGGCTTAATACGAACCCTCATCCAAAGCGGTGCTTTTCATGAGGCATCTGAATGCCTCGGCCGGCCGTATTCACTGATGGGACATTTAAATGTAGAAAACGGCTGTTATAATTTCCCTACTCAAGGATTATGCCTTCCCCCTGACGGAATCTATCCCGTTCGCATCAAAACCGAATTGAAGTCTTACTTGGGAAGAGCCCAAATTTCTCCACGAGACCAAAAAATTTATCTAGAAACAATTAAACAAAATCTTTCTTTAAAAAACAAAGAAATTGAAATTGTTTTCTAAAAAAACAAACTTGATTAAAATAGAATAACACGTGTACTATCTCCGAAAATAAACTGGGGAAGTATGTCAACTACAACAATCTCTTTTAATTCGGCATTAAATCGTCATTATACAGGAAGCCTGGAACAACCTGATGTAATAACCCTCTTTTTTAAGTCGAGCAAGGATATTGAGTTCTATGATGAAAATCTAATTAATTCAATTCATTACTCCCCAACAAAATATTTCAAAAATTTAACCTTAACCTCTGAACGCGCCTCAATAGCAATTAAGAAAATTTTTCAAGCCAGCAGCTCAGAAGACTTTGGAAATGCGTTTAAAAATTTAAGTAGAGCTATCATTCAATATATTCCCCTTCTCGGTAGCAGTCTCCTCTACATATACGATATTGCAAAGTCTCGATTCTATATTCATCCTCTGGTGAAAGCGGCCCTCGCTGGGGAAAGTGAAACTGTAATGGGATTGGCGTTTGATGGGAAGGTGGTCTGCAAATTTTCACGAGATGCCTTCGAAAGATTATTCTCAGGACAATTAAAGGAGCATCAGGCAGTTTTTTCTTATATATGGCTTAGTTTGCTTGAGGAGAATATGCAAAACTCTACAAAAACTAGGCACCAGATAGCCACGGCTCTAGCCAATCGCATACACAACGGACCCCCGAGATAGCGGGAACGGGTGACCGCCTTTGACGCACAACCTGAGCATTTTTGCAAAAGGAAACAAATCTAACTCTGTATCCCCAACGCGACTGAAAATTTGGATTTAAGACCGAGCCAAAGCCCCGGGATTGGACGATTGCGGGAGCTTTCGCTTCGGTCCTAAACCAAATTTTCAATCATGTTGGGTATAAATGACTCAGAATCAAGCTTGGTAACTGTGCATTTCTCAAAAAAAAAATAATAAACACTTGAATTATATTAGAAAATAATTATAAACTGTATTTATTATCTTTAATAAGGATACAAAAATGTCAATAAAACCAATAAATGAATTAATTAAAACAGCTTTGCCTGCGTTGGAAGACCTTGGTTGTCAATACAGTACCAACCCACCCAAAATTACAAATGGAATTAATGCCTTGAGTTTAATAGTTCCCAGAATTTTTTCAGGTGAATTAAATGACCAAGAAGGCCGTGAAATTGCTGTCTTTAAAGAAAAACTGATTGATGCAATTTCATGGTCAACACGACCAATAATCATTAAACCGCGGGAAATTTGCTTCGTTGGATCGGAAATAAGCGCTTGCAACTGCTCCACGAACGTGAATTTTTCCAACAGACGGTCATTTAGCGATTTTGTCCTTCAAGCGATCCAAAATACTTTTACAAATCTAAAAGAAATTTTCATTGGGGACCTTGGCTCAGGTTGCTGCTATCAGGACCTAATGGTTCATGCGGTCCTTATTAAAGCAGGCTATCAAGTACGCTGGACTCTAATAGATCTGGATCTTGTTGACCCAAATTCAAGTGCCTACAAAGCCTCTGAACAATTTAAAAAATTAACTAACTTTTTTGGTCCATGTCGTGTAGAATTAAAAGGGCAAAAGTTAGCGGACTATTGTAATAGCCTCTCCCATTTAGAACCTATAAATATTCCTAATATCCTGATTGTTGCAGATTTGGAGTACCAAGGCTCTACTGTAGACTTAAAACCCATCCATGAAAAACTTAATGAATTGAAAAATTCGATAACTCCTCGTCTTTTTATACAACTAGATAAGAGGTCAGGTATCTCTTACGAAGAGTTTTAGAGCCATGTGCTATACCCAACGTGGCTGAAAATTTGGTTTAGGGCCGAAGCGAAGTTAGACGAAAAAATCGTGGCATACAATCCAAGTCTATGGCCGATTCAGGTATCACACCCTCCTAAAAGAGCATTCCCTATCGCAGGGGGGTTTTAAACCAAAGCCCGGGATTCAATATAGTTCTATTACAATTCTGTGAGTATGTTTTTAACTTGCTTATAACCCCACTCGTCCCCTACCCTTTACGTTGCTGATTCTAAATACAAATCTGTGTAAATAAATTATGGCTGGACTCTCTTGCGGTATCGTTGGTCTTCCCAATGTGGGAAAATCAACTCTCTTTAATGCTTTGACAAAAAAAATGGCAGCGCAAGCTGCTAACTATCCTTTTTGTACAATAGAGCCGAATGTGGGAATCGTCGAAGTTCCCGATCCTAGGTTAGCAGTGCTATCAAAGATTTCCAAGAGTAACAAACTCGTCCCTGCAACGGTTACCTTTGTGGACATTGCTGGCCTTGTCAAAGGGGCATCGGAGGGAGAAGGCCTCGGCAATCAATTTCTGACCAATATCCGCGAGACGGACGCCATTGTCCACGTTGTCCGCTGCTTTGAAGATGACGATGTCATTCACGTCGCGGGCAAGGTCGATCCCATCGCAGACATTGAAGTCATCAATCTCGAATTGATCCTTTCCGACTTGCAAATGGCGGAAAACATTGCTACCCGGCTCGAAAAACAAATGAAGGGCAAAAAGGAATACGTTCCCATTGTCGCGACATTGCGCAAAGCCATCGATCACCTCAACCAAAGCAAGCCACTGAGAACTCTTGACCTGTCGGACGAGGAAAGGGACTCCATCCAAAATTATCCCTTCCTTACGGACAAAAAAGTTCTTTATGCATGCAATGTTCCAGAGAGCTCTTTGCCCGAGATGGAAAACGAGTATGTCAAAAAAGTCCGCGACTATGCGACAGCTGAAGGCAACACGGTCATTACTATCTGCGCCAAACTCGAAGAGGAAGTCTCACAATTAAGTGAAGAGGAATCGATCGAGTTTCTAAAGTCTCTCGGGCTGGAAGAAACAGGTCTGAACCGTTTGATTAAAGCCGCTTACGATATCCTTGGGCTAATCTCCTATTTAACGACAGGGGAAATTGAAACGCGCGCATGGACGATTCATCGCGGAACAAAAGCTCCTGAAGCCGCTGGAAAGATTCATACGGATATTCAGAAAGGATTTATCCGAGCCGAAGTGGTCAGTTATCAAGATATGGTAAAATATAACGGAAAAGCCGGTGCAAGAGAGGCGGGCAAGCTCCGTGCCGAAGGCAAAGATTATATCGTTCAGGATGGCGATGTGATCGAGTTTTTGCATAATTGAAGGAAAATACAATGATCTTTATCACATGCGCAGATCATCTCGAGCCCCTTCTTAAGGATGAGCTGAAAGCGCTCGGGCTTGTCGACTTGAGACTCGGATATCGCGGTATTTATGCGCCTAATACGCTAGAAAACATTTTCAAGGTGAATTACTTGAGCAGGCTCGCCACCCGCGTTCTGCTCCCCCTTGCCCAATTTTCTTGTCCGGATACCGAAACGCTTTATACAGAATCAAAAAAAATTCCTTGGCTCGATTATCTCGATGAAAACAAAACGTTCGCGATTGATGCTAACATTAAACATCCCCAAATTCGGCACTCGCTGTATGGCGCACAGCTTGTCAAAGATGCCATTTGCGATACCATTCGAGAAAAAAGAGGAGCTAGGCCCTCTGTCGACGTGAAAAATCCTGACATTCAGCTAAACGTTTTCATTCAGAATAAAAGAGCGACGATCAGTCTCGATACCTCCGGTCCCGCCTTGTACAAACGCGGGTGGAAGCAAACCAGTGGAGAAGCCGGTCTTCCCGAAACTCTAGCTGCCGCCATCCTCATGTACGCAAATTATTCCGAAAGCGAAGTTCTTTGCGATCCTTTTTGCGGCGCAGGCACCTTTTTGATTGAGGCAGCAATGATGGCGACGCAGACACCAGCGGGCTATTTCCGCAAGAAATGGGGCTTTACTCATCTCCCCCACTTTAATAGTGCTGAGTGGGAACAATTCAAAAATCATTGGGATGGGCAAAGACGGCCGCTCGAATCTCAAAAAATCATTGGTTCGGACTGCCAAGCAGAATCGATTCGCATCTGCAAACAACATTTGCGAAATACCGATTTTGAAAAAGAAGTCCTTCTCATTCATACACCCGTTTCCAAATTCACACCACCCCGCTCCCCGACTTTACTGGTTACGGATCCTCCCTTTGGAAAGCGGCTACACGCCCCCCCAGGAATCTATGAAGATTTGGGAAATTTCCTTAAAACAAAGTGTCCCTTAGCCCCTTGGGGATACCTATTGACCTCCTCTTATCATCTTGTCAAAGCGACGAAATGCGAAGTTCTCTCTGAAAGGTCATTGCAGCATGGGGGATTAACGGTTGGCCTCTATCAATTGAAATCCTGACTTTTCGCTTGAAGTATGAACGCACATTCTATAAGTTTAGAGATGGCATTTCATCTATGCCCCTTTCCGAGACAGCACAAACAAGCGGACTTTCAGTTTAAATGGCCGAAAAAACAGAACAGGCGACCCCAAAAAAACTGCGCGATTCGCGCAAAAAGGGGCAAGTCGCCAAATCCCAGGATTTTCCTTCCGCCTTCACTTTCATTGTGTCCATTTCCACTGTGATTGTGAGTTCTGGCTATATTTTTGAAATGCTTTCCTCTTTCATCATTTCCATGTTCAAACTCTCCGGGACAAACATGGATGTCCAGAGTCGAGTACCTGCTTTGATCAATCAATCGATCCAGGTTATTTTTAATGCTAGCATCCCCATTCTACTTCTCACGACATGCGTTGGGGTTCTTGTCAGTTTTCTGGTCGTTGGTCCTCTCTTTTCTCTAGAAGCCATGAAGCCAGACATCAAACGATTGAACCCTGTGACGAACATTAAAAACATGTTCAAATTCAAAACAATTTTCGAACTCTTAAAATCGCTGTTCAAAATTGCAGGCGCGCTCATTCTGATTTACACGGTCGTCTGGTCGAGCATCCCAGATATTATTTCCACAGCTGCTCTGCCTGTTTTGGGAAGCGCTCTAATCTTTTCCGATTTTTTGATAAAAGTTATTATTCGTATTGGAATTTTCTTTTTGACCATCGCTGTTTTTGACCTTGTCTTCCAAAAAAGAAACTTTGCCAAAGAAATGAAGATGGAAAAGTTTGAAGTAAAACAGGAATATAAGGATACAGAAGGTGATCCGCATATGAAAAGCAAGCGTCGCCAAACGGCACAAGAGATCGCCTATCAGGAAGGCCCGATGTCTGTCAAGCGTGCCAAAGCGGTAATCACCAACCCGGTACACATCGCCGTTGCTGTTGAGTATGAAACAGAAGAAGAGCCAGCGCCGAAGATCGTCACGATGGGTAAAGGCGCCGTTGCCGATATGATTATCAAAGTGGCGCAAGAAAATGGAGTTCCCATCATGCGGAACGTCGCTTTAGCACAAACCCTTTTTGAAAAAGGGAGGATTAGTGATTATATTCCTGAGGAGACTTACCAAGCCGTAGCTGAGATTTTGCGGTGGTTAGAGGGACTCGAAACGTTAGAAACATCCGGATTGGAGCTATTTAAGTGAAGAATTTTTTCGATAGACTCGCCCGCTCATTAGGGGGCGAAAAAGCACTCAGAGTCATTAACTCATCCAGCGACATCATTTTAGCTCTTTTCATCATCGTGCTTATCATGATGATTATTATCCCGATTCCGCCCTCTGTTCTGGACAACCTGATCGCGATCAACCTGACCGTTTCTATTGTTGTTCTAATGGTTGCTCTCTATATCCCTAAAGCAGTGCACCTCTCTATTTTTCCTTCGCTGCTCTTAATTACCACTCTTTTTCGTTTGGGAATCGAAATCTCTGCTACCCGTCAAATTCTTCTTCACGCCGATGCGGGACATATCATTTATGCTTTCGGGAACTTTGTCGTCGGAGGAAACTTCGTCGTCGGCGGTATCATCTTTTTGATCATTACAATCGTTCAATTTATCGTCGTTACCAAGGGTGCCGAACGCGTCGCCGAGGTCGCTGCTCGATTCACTTTGGATGCGATGCCGGGCAAACAGATGAGTATCGATGCTGACATGCGAAGCGGTATCATCGATGCATCGCAAGCGCGCGATCTCCGCTTGGCGCTCACTAAAGAAAGCCAGCTCTATGGAGCCATGGACGGTGCGATGAAATTCGTCAAAGGAGACGTCATCGCAGGTATCGTGATCGCCGTCATTAACATCGTCGGTGGCTTGATCATTGGAATTGCGATGCACAATATGAGCGCCATGCAAGCCGCTCGGACATACACTCTTCTCTCAATTGGAGGCGGTCTGGTCGCGCAAATCCCCTCGCTTCTCATCTCGCTGACAGCCGGTATCGTCACAACACGGGTTTCTTCTGAAAAAAAAGATTCCCATTTGGGAAAAGAAATTTCTGGACAGTTGCTCAATCAGCCCAAAGCGATCATGCTGGCATCTGCTGTTCTGTTCCTCATGGCCTTTATTAAAGGCTTTCCTACTCTGATCTTTCTTTCCCTTTCTTTCATCTTATGCGGCATTGGGTTTACGATCTGGTACAACGCTAAAAAGACTGCGACGAAAGCGCAAGCGGGAATGACATCAGCAAAAGTAGATACGGATGTGGAAGGACATGCTGTGATTCGTGGAGGCAGAGATGATTATGCCCTTACCCTTCCGGTGATCCTTGAGGTTGGCAAAACCCTTTCTAATACCATACGCAAGGAGAAGGGGGGAACGACATTCATCGAGGATATGATCCCGAAAATGAGGCACGCCCTTTATCAAGACCTCGGCGTGCGGTTTCCTGGAGTCCACGTGAGAACCGATTCTCCCACGCTTGATACGGATGAATACTCCATTTTTCTCAATGAGGTGCCCATTGTCCGCGGAAAAATCATTGAAAATGCTCTGTTGACAACGGAAAGCCCTGAAAACCTGAGACGCTACAATATCCCGTTCACCACGACAAAGAATAATATTGGCCAACCCTCCGTTTGGGTAGAAAGCAGGTTTCAAGACATTCTCCAAAAAGCAGGAATCAAGTTCTGGAAACCCCTCGATGTGATGATTCTTCACCTTTCTTATTTCTATCGTCAGCATGGCGCTGACTTTATTGGAATCCAGGAAGTTAGAGGAATTTTGGAATTCATTGAAAAATCCTTTCCCGATCTCGTCAAAGAAGTTACCCGTCTTGTTCCTCTTCAAAAATTGACTGAGATTTTTAAACGTCTGGTCCAAGAGCAGATTTCCATTAAAGACTTGCGAACCATTTTGGAAGCGCTTTCTGAATGGGCACAGTCGGAAAAAGACACCGTCCTTCTCACTGAATATGTTCGATCCTCTTTGAAGCGATACATCAGCTATAAATATTCGCAAGGACAGTCTGTTCTCTCTGTTTATTTGCTCGATCCGGAAATCGAAGATATGGTACGCGGGGCAATCAAGCAGACATCTGCGGGTTCTTACCTCGCTCTCGATCCCGACTCGGTACAATTGATCCTGCATGCGATGCGAACTACTGTTGTTCCTACGCCTGTCGGAGGACAGCCACCTGTGCTGCTTACAGCCATTGATGTGCGTCGCTTTGTCCGCAAACTGATCGAAGGAGAGTTTCCTGACATGGCGGTTGTCTCTTATCAGGAAATTGTACCGGAAATTAGAATTCAGCCATTGGGCCGTGTTCAACTTTCATAATCTTTTTGGGTATTATTTATGTCAGGCGAGGACATCTCATCCCGGGTACAACCTACGCATCTCGACACCCAGCGAGCGCATCAAGCCGCTTCTCAGCGGGCCGCCAGACATGAGGTCGTGATGCAAGAAGAAAGCGCGCTTAGACTCCAATCTTGGGTTGATGAAGGCGCTTTTAATCCCGTGCTTATGGCTCGACGGTTTGAATCTCTCGAAAATAAGCGCAAACGCACGATCAAAGAGGAAGAGGCAGAAAAGACGCAGCAAAAAGAAGAAGTTATCCTCGAAGTGCAACGCATCGAAGAGGTCGGCGAGGAATTTAGCCGAAAAAACCCTGAATTCCAAAGCCGCTCTCTGCTTCTTCTTCGCGCACGCATTTCCCAGCAGGATACGAAGGAAGAGATTCTTCAAAAAGTTCTCGAAATGTACCCAGATCCTTCTTTGGCCGACGATGCCCTCGACTTTCTATTACAGACATCGGATAAAAATCTCGCTGAGAAAGTGAGACAAGCGCGAGAAGAGTTCAATGCAGTTTATGCCCGAGAAATCCGCGCAGGAAAAAATATTGCCGAGCAGGCGCGCGAATTCTCAAATCAGGGTCTCGGCACTCCTACCGGACTGCGTAGCCTCTATCGAGAAGTGACAGGCAATCCCCGTGATGCCAATTCTCTTTTCAACGAACTCACGGCTAAATTCACCTATGACAAGATGAAAACGGTGATCGACTTTCTTTTGCACTCGATGGGCGGCGATCTGAAATCCAAAGGCCCCTCGATTAACCGCGGAGAGTTGCATACCCTTTTGTCCGAAGCGCGGAAGCTCCAAAGCATCCTCGGTGTTTTCCGCTTTTTCAAGTCGCGCATGCAATTAATTGTATCTGCTTTTGAAAGACAAGGTCTACAGCTTCCGATGCGCATCACATTTGAGCTTTTGGCTAAACTCTTCATGAAGGCTCTCCAAGAAAGATATCCTTCTGCTGATAAAGTTTTGCAACTAGGTGCCCAGCTCGGTCTTTCTGAAGAAATTCTGGCGCAGATCATCCTTCTTACTCAAATGCGTGACGCGATCCGTCAAGTCGCTCCCAAGCTCTTCAAATCCGACCAGCATCGCTTAGATGTTCTTAATGCTTTCCTAGACGCGATCGAAGAACTAGACGACCAGCTTGAAGAGGAAGAGGAAAAGGAAGAGGAAGAAAAAAAAGAGGTTGAAGATGATTGATCCTTTTGAAGAACTCTTGCGCGAACTTGGAAGCGAATATGGCATTTCTCTGCATTTAGATAAAATGAACGCCTGCTCCCTTAAAATGAGCGATCACTTAAATATTCAACTTGAATGTGATCCCCATCGAGAAAACATTCTTGCCGTTGCCTTTATCTGCGACTTGCCTCCGGGAAAGTTTCGGGAAGATATTCTTCGCGATGCTTTAAAATCCAATGGCCCTTTTCCCCAAAATGGAACACTGTCCTACTCTGACCGCAATAATAAACTAGCTCTTTTTTCACGCTTCCCACTTGCTAATTTAAACGGGCATAAACTGGCTGCATCCATCAACGCTTTTGTAGAAAAAGCAAACCAATGGCGCATTGGCATTGAAACAGGCACTACAGCTTCTCTTGTATACCCAACGTGATTGAAAATTTTGTTTAGGACCGAAGCTAAATTTTCAGTCACGTTGGATATGTGCCCCTATTCCAACACTTTTGACATCTAATCCTACTCGTTCTATAACAAATTTATGGAACAGGATTTAAAAACACGATTGCTAAGCTCAATCACAGGAAAGCAGTGGGAAACCATTGGTATTCACCCTCACCATGGTATTAATATTCCTCTTTTTGCTTTACGCAGTAAAAATAGTTCTGGCATCGGCGAATTTTTCGACCTTCTGCCGATCATCGACTGGTGTAAAGAAATCCAGATTGATTTTATCCAGCTTCTTCCTCTCAATACCTGCAACTGTGAATCCGATCCGAGCCCTTACAATGCGATCTCCTCCTGTGCGCTCAATTTTCTCTACCTATCCCTTCAACAGCTTCCCTTTTTAGACACTTTACCAGCACTCCGAGAAAAACTTCCCGAATTAGCCAAACTCTCTCACACGAATAAAATCTCCTATCCAGAAGTCTTGGCTCAAAAGCAAAGCTGGCTCAATGAGTACTATAATCAGGTCGGTACAAAAATATTAGAAAGCGAAGAGTTCAAAAAATTTCATCAAGAAAATGGGTGGTTAGATCCTTACGCCCTTTTTAGAACCCTAAAAAGTCATTTTAAAAATACATCATGGAAAACTTGGCCGGAGGATTTGCGCTACCCCACCCCCGAAAAGCTCCAGACCCTTTATGAACTTTATAAAAAAGACATCGCACTTTCTCATTTTCTACAATTCTTATGCTACACGCAATTAAAACAAGTTAGAAAATATGCAGATGAAAAAGGAATATTTCTCATGGGAGATATTCCTATTCTGTTAAGCAGCGAAAGCGCCGATGTTTGGGAACATCTGGAACTCTTCGACACCCATTTATACGCAGGTGCCCCCCCTGACATGTACAATAAAGAAGGACAAAACTGGGGCTTTCCCATTTTTAATTGGGATGCATTGAGAAAAACACATTTTGCGTGGTGGAAACAGAGATTGGGTTACGCCCAAAACTTCTTTCATCTCTTCCGATTAGATCACATTATCGGCTATTTTCGCATTTGGGCCATTCCGCCTAATCACACCTGTCTCGAAGGACATTTTGTTCCTGAAGAGGAAAAAGAATGGGAACCTCAAGGAAGGGAAATCCTCACAATGATTGCTACAGCCACCCCCATGCTTGCTATAGGGGAAACCCTGGGAATGGTTCCAAAAGGGGCTGAGCCCTGCCTCAATGAATTTGGCATTTGCAGCATGAAAGTGCTGCGCTGGGGAAGAATTTGGAATGAGGAAAAAAGTTTTATTCCCGTCGAAGAATATCCTCCGGTCAGCCTTACTTGTTGTTCAACACATGATTCTGAACCTTTAGCTCTGTGGTGGTCTCTCTTTAGCTCAGACTCCAAAGCCTACGCAAAATACAAACAATGGGAATGGGAACCACTTCTGACCGATAAACAACGCGAACACATACTGTGGGAATGCCATCACACCCCAAGTCTGTTTCATGTCAACCTACTTCAAGAATACCTGGCTTTTTTTCCCGAATTGGTTTGGCCAAACCCAGAAGACGAAAGAATCAATATCCCTGGACAAATCCTCCCTGCCAATTGGGCCTACCGCTTTCGCCCTTTTGTCGAAGAAATCATTTCTCACAAAGAATTGTTTTTAAAAATGAGAAAAGTCATTTTTTCACCATCTATCTCTTAATAACAAAAAATAAGTTTAGTAGACTAAACCCTAAATAAATGATAAAATTAAAGCATATTATGAAATAAACAAAGGATTTTATATGTCTTCGTGGCTTCCATCTATTTCAAACATTTCAAATAAAATATACTCCCAATTTCCTCAAAACGCGCACACAATAAAGGCCTCTGAGCTTGAGACTCAGATCCAACAGCTTACAGGTGGTTTGAGCGACAAGTCGAGCGATATCTTTAAAGAAAGAATTATAGACACTAAAAAGACGTTCGCCGAAAAGGCCGGAGAGAAAGAAACTTGTCTTACCACTCTTGCCCAATTAAATGGATACTTTTTTCAAGATCCAAGATCTGCGCTCAAAAAAGCGTGGGAAATCGCTGTGCGTTGCGTTAAAACTGCTTTAAATGAAAATCTTACAGAACATAAAGAATTAGATGTGTTTGCCGATAAACTCGAAAAGCAACCTCAAACCCCGGAGGTAGAAACAGCTTCACGCTCCATTATCGGTTATAAAATGCTTGAAAAAAGCCGAGATAAAGCTCAATCGCGACTGAAGGAAATCCTCGCCGTAGAAAAAGCCGATGATGCTTCGCGTTCCTTAGATGCTTTGAAAAAACGGCAAAGAGAGCTGTGTGGAAACTACTATGGAGATCGGAATGGGCTCCTAGATAAGGCTTGGAGAGAATATAAAGACGCTCTTAATGACCCTCACCTCGCCTCATCCGCTCAACTCTTCCTCAATGCTTACAACCTTCTTGAGACTGAGAGAAAAAATAATGAAGTCCTTCTAAAACGACTGAACTCCATAACACCTGAGGTCGCTAATCATACAATTGAAACTCTAACGATGCAATCGATCCAGACTCAAATCGATCAGCTTAAAGAAGACAAAGAAAAAGAGTTGGCTTTATCTGGAATCGACTGGAAAAAAACCGCGCTTTTAGCAACTTCTTTGACTTTGGGCACTGTTGCCGTGGGTAGCCAGCTCTAAGAAGCTGTCCTAAAACTCGAGTTCTCAGCTATGATCCCGAAAAACTCTAACCAAAGCCTTTCGGGATCCTATGCGGCACCTCAAACCCATCTTTTCAAGAGCAGCCGTCTTTCTTTGCCTATTTCCTTTTTTTCCCCAAGAATTGTGGGCTAAAAAAAAAGTCAAAGTAGAAGAGAGGCAGATTCCAGAGCAAAATGCGCAGTGGTCTTTAAAATCCCTATTCCACAGTCTCGACCCTTTATCGGTTTCCCAACACCTTGCCTTTTATGAGCTTTATCCAGACTCCATCGAGGGGAAAGAAGCCTTGGGGCGTGCATGGAAGCTTCTGGGAGGGGAAGTCGTTCCTGACCAAGAAATCGCTAAGCAACTTCCTCATCTCAATATTCAAGATATTATCTCTCTCATCACGCGTCAATCCTTCGATCCACCCGTGAAACTGCATGAAGAACAACTTGAACTTATTTCAAAAATTTCTAAGCGTCTTTCGAACAGAAAACTCAAAGGATTTCAGGCTAAGTGTAAAGAGGACGTCCTTAAACTTTCTTCAGAAGAGATCGACATCGCTCGCGGATTGCTGATTTTCCAATTCGATGAATCCCCAGATCCGATGGAAGAAGTGAGACAATACGAAGTGAGTATCGATTTGATGGCTTTGCAAATCGGTGCTCGCTTGGCTAAGAATGCCTCGCATGAGGAAAAAATCCGCGAGATCAACCGTTTCATTTTTCAGGAAATGCAGTTCCGGTTTCCTCCCCACTCTCTATATGCTAATGATATCGATCTCTACACCTTTCTTCCTTCGGTCATCGATAGCAGACAAGGGGTTTGCCTTGGTGTGTCTATCCTTTACTTAGCTCTGGCCCAACGCCTCGATCTTCCCTTAGAGATCATCACACCGCCAGGACATATTTATGTCCGTTACAATAACGGGAAAAAAATCATTAACATCGAAACAACATCCCGAGGGATCGACATGCCTTCAGAAGCTTATTTGGGCATCAATACCCGTAAGCTGCAACTGCGCAACCTGAAAGAAGTGATTGGAATGGCGTTCATGAACCAAGCAGCTGTCTTCTGGTCGCGGCAGGATTACGAAAAAACTATTTCGCTCTACGAAAAAGCAGCTCTCTTTTTGCCTAAAGATCCATTATTAAAGATGTTCATGGGGTTGAACTATCTTTTTGTAGGTCAAGGAAACGATGGTGTAACACTATTAAGAGAAATTCGCCATATCACATTTGACGAGGCTGTTTCTCCCGAGACAATTCCTGACGACTATTTGAGCGGAAAAATTGACGCCGAAGGGATTAAAGCGGTATTCTTACCCGTCGATGAAACGCGAGAATCGATTGTTAAAAAACAAAAAGAACTCGAAAAAATCTTAAAACGCTATCCCCATTATCGAGCGGGTCAGTTGCATTTAGCCACAACCTGGCTGCAATTAGGCAGAAGCAGCGAAGCAAAAGAAGTTCTAGAGAAATACCATCGGATCGATCCCCATCACTCAATTGTCGAATATTATCTCGCTATCCTGAGCATTGAGCGCCTAGATTATAATCTCGCCTGGAGTTATCTCACCCAAGCAGAATCCCTTGCTGCAGCAAGGGGCCATCATCCAAAAGCTTTAAAATCCATTCGTGAATCGCTGCGCAGAATCAGCCCAGATCCTTTCTTTAAATAGATCCATCAACATCTTTCAGAAAAAACCATCGTTTTTTCAAGAAAAGCCAGTTTCCTTAGAAATATAGGGACCCACTTACAGCAAAATTGCACTACTTAATGCTCTACGCATGTGCTTCGTCCTCAAAAAAAGCCTCCTTCAAAAAAACGACTTTTCTCCTATGGGAAATTGTTATTATCCCTACCTTGATTTCTCCAATTTTTCGGAGCCAAAATAAATAATTTGCGTTAAATCCTAAATTTAATATGATGCAGACATGGAGAACCCAAAATACGGAGAGACGTATGAAGCGATTTACTCTAACAACAATTCCTTTGCTATGCGCAGCCATTACGCCTCTTTGCGCAGATGCTCAAGGATACGATGATAAAATGACTGATGCTCAAAGACAGCAGAAGTACATGGATGAAATGAACAAAATCACACCCTCAGGTGAACCAGCAGTGACAAGATGGGCTGATCCATTCATCACAGCTGATTTCATCTGGTGGAAAACAATGGAAGATGGTCTTGACTACGCCTACACCGGCACCAGCGGAGCAGTTGGAGTCGATGCCCACAAAGGCAAATTGAAGCACCCACGTTTCAAATATGAGCCAGGCTTTAAAGTTGGCGCGGGTCTTAAATTTAGACACGATGGTTGGGACACTTTTGTTCAGTACACAAGACTTAATTTCAACCGTCAACGTTCCGGTTCCTCAGACGTGCAAACAGCAGTGGCTGTGCCGTTTGGAGGTGAAACACTTACTTGGCAAGCGGAACATGCCAGTGGCAAGTGGTCTCTTAACTTTAACGTTATTGACTGGGAACTCGGACGCAATTTCTGGGTCAGCAAATGGCTAACATTGAGACCTTTCGTAGGCTTGAAGTTCGATTGGACAACTCAGAAGTTCAAAGTTGAGTATAAAGAGATTGCAAGCACCGACATTATGATCGATGGTAGTGATGTTGCTGTTAAAATGCATGAAAATCAATGGGCTGCTGGCTTAAGAGCCGGTTTGAACACAACATGGTACATGGCTAGACATTGGTGCATCTTTGGAGAGCTTGCACTCAGCGGTATGGTAAATAGCTTCAATACATCCCGCAAGGATGATTTTGAAACTCCTGCTGGCCTTGAGTGGATCCAAAACAACTTCAAAGGCAGAACAACTAACGTAACTCCAGTAATGGAATGGTCATTAGGATTGCGTTATGAGACAGCGTTCCATAACGATGATTACATGTTCCAATTCCAAGTGGGTTGGGAAGAGCAAGTATGGTTCAATCAGAACCAATTCTCTTATCTTCCAACAGGTGGACGCAATACAGATCTGACTTTCCAAGGTCTTACTGTTAAAGCTGCGTTCTACTTCTAAGATGGTGTAGAAAATAACCGCTCCCATTCATTTTGGGAGCGTTTTTTTTTGTCTTTAAAAAAGAGTAAAAATGCCTAAGGCATATACCAAAATATTGAAAAAACAGAAATGATCAAAGTCCTAATGCAGAACGAGTCATTGCCAAAAGGTGCTTTTTTAAGAGAGTACACGATATAAAAATTGGGAGAATTTCATGAGCCGTTCTTTTTTCTTTCTTTCCCTTACAGCCATATCCTTGTCTTTTTCTCACCTTCATGCCAAGCAAATCATGCTCGATGATGTGATGACACGTGAGGAACAAAAAAAGACAGGAGTTGATAAACTATCCCTAAAAGAAAAGATCGAGCTTGAAAATTGGCTAAATAGAACTTTTGTGCTTAAAGCCCACGACCAAACTGAGCAAGCGCAGCTCTTTCTATCGATAAATATTAATAATGGCCAAAAGCTGCAGCTCTCTGATGAAAGCATCTGGGAAATCGCCCCGCGGGATGTTCAAACAGCCGCTGTGTGGATAACACCTTTCCCTGTGAAGATTGTACCAAGCAACGATCCTGATTATCCTTTTCTTATAGTTAATACGAATACAGGCATCGGTGTCACAGCGCGCAAACTTCCAGATACCTCGCCTGCGGAGGGAACACAGCCTCCTTCGCAATCCTCCTCTTAAACTTCATCTCTCCTAAAAAACTTTAGATATCTTGCATAACCTTTTCTTCGTGCTCGGGAAAAAATCATCGATTTTTTCGAATTTTATCCTCTCCACTACCAAGACATACTAATAACCTGAGTTTTGGGTTGATTTTATAGAGAATTACTGCAGATTTTGAGACAAATTTCGCCCATTTTGGCACGTTCAATAGCTGAAAGCACCTATGGACGTGCAAAAATGGGAGAAATTT
>Ga0070741_10002830_pt1 | contig 45082 bp, 46 predicted proteins | sample Coa_R1_4_FD_66440 | JGI IMG/M metagenome (GOLD analysis project Ga0070741, IMG submission 66440) | Surface soil microbial communities from Centralia Pennsylvania, which are recovering from an underground coalmine fire - Coalmine... | ecosystem: Environmental > Terrestrial > Soil > Unclassified ... | reverse complement strand
CTCGAGGCCCAGCGCAACGCCATGCTGATGTACACGTCGTGCGGCTGGTTCTTCTTCGACCTGGCCGGCCTCGAGACCGTGCAGATCCTCCGCTACGCCGCCCGGGTCTGCGACCTCCTGGTCGAGGCCGGGGAACCATCGCCCGAACCGGCACTGCTCGCCCACCTCCGAGAGGCCCGCAGCTACGACCAGGGCGACGGGCGACGCATCTGGGGCGCCCAGGTCGCCCCGGCCCGGGTCGACGCCAACCGCGTCGCCGCCCACCTGGCCCTGGCCGACCTCTTCGCCCTGCCCGAACCGGTCGAAGGCCGCCTCGGCGGGTTCGACCTGGCGACGCTCGACCGCGGCGGCGGCGCCCATCCCGCCGCCCTCGATCCGGGCTGGCAGCCGCCGTCCGCTCGCCGCGCCCACCCGGGCGCCCGGCGCGACCCCGTCGGCCCGACGGCGCTGGCGTGGCGCCACGTCCGGCTCACCCACCGCCGAACCGGCCGGGTCCACGAGCTCGTGACCGTGGCCCTGCAGCTCGGCGACCTCGAAGCGGTCGGGGCCGTCCGGGCGGCGGACTGGCCGGCCGATCGGGAGGCGCTCGACGCCCTGCAGGCGGGGATCGAAGCGGGGCGCTCCGGCGACGTGCTGGTCGAGGCCCTGGCCGACCGGTTCGTGGCCATCGGCCGTGGATGGGCCTTCGACGTGTCGTCGCTGCTGCCCGAGGCGGCCGAGGCGCTCCTCGACCGGGCCGCCACCGGCCTGGCCGACCACCTGGCGGCGGCCGCCGAACCCTTCCTCGACGCCGCCCAGTGGGCGGCGCTGGCCAACCGGGAGCTGGCCGGCGCCGGCCACGGCGCCCCGGAGTGGCCGTTCGCCCTGCGGGGCGCGGCCGAGGCCGCCCTGGCCCACCGGGCCGAGTGCCTGCTGGCCGCCGGCGACCTCGACGGTGCGGTCGCCCTGGCCCGCCGGGCCCGCGCCCTCGGCCTGGCCGTCCTCGCCTCGCCGGCCGGGGCCACCGCCCGCTCCTCGGTCAGCGCCGCCGTGCTCGAGGCCGTGGAACGGGCCGTCGCCGGGGATCCGTCGGACGCCGCCCTCGACACGCTGGCCCTCGCCCAGGAGCTCGGGATCGATCCCGATCTGGACCGCGCCCAGGAGCTCGTCTACGACGCCGTCCGGGCGGCGGGTGACCGGGCGGATCTGGCCCCGCTGGCCCGGGCTCTGGGGCTCTCGCCCGCCCTGTTCGAGGCCCGTCCGGAGGACGGCGTCCGCAGCTCGGCCTGACGGGGCCGACCGATTCCCGAAAAACCTGCCCTCAGGGGGCGGTTTCTCGCCAAACGCCGGTCAGTACCCGGCCCGGAGCGCCCGGAAGCCCGACGCCCACTGCGCCGTGCGCACCATGTAGGCCGTCTCGGCGGCGGTGCCCGTCTTCCCGTAGACGCCCTCGTAGCCGGGTGAGTAGTCGTTGTCGGACGGGAAGATGTAGGGCTTGGCCGGCTCGATCTGCGTGCCCTCGTGCCACTCGTTCCAGCTCGTGACGCTGACGACGTCGGCGCCGGCGGCGAAGGCCGCCTGCCACAGCGTGTCGTAGCGCAGCCCGCCGAGCGCCGGCGTCACGCCGAGCTGGGGCGAGCCGGAGCGGCGGGCGTCGAAGCCGGGAGCCACCGACGGCGAGCACAGGAGCCGCCGCTGGCGGGCGGCGCCGCAGGTGGCGGCCATCTCCGGCTCGCCGTAGCGGACGGCGTCGTAGGTGTAGACGCCGTCGAAGCCGGCCGTGCGGGCGTAATCGGCGAAGGAGCCCGACAGCATCGAGCCGAGGTTGCCGCTCTCGGCGAAGAACCGCATGTCCGGATGGGCGGCCAGCACCGGCGCCCAGTCGGCGGCCGAGCCCGAGGTGTCGGCCTGGTAGATGTAGACCTCGGTGATGCCGAGGCTCCGGAGGTAGGTCAAGTCCGAGGCCACCGTCAGCGGGGAGCGGCCGGGATAGGGCTCGAGGTGGATGGCAAGCCGCAGCCCGGAGGCGTTCATGGTGGAGATGAGCCCGGGGAGGTTCCAGTCCTCGAAGGAGCCCTGCCCCCACCAGGAGCTGACCACGGTGTCGACGCCCGACTCTCGCATCTGCTGCGCCTGGCGGACGAGAACGGCGGGGTCGAGCGAGCTGTACAGCCCGTCGGCCGGATAGAAGTTCGAGCCGATGTCGCCGGGCGGGGAGTTCGGTGTCGTGGTCTTGTTCTGATCCCAGTGCCGCCAGCCCGCCCGGGCGTCGACGCCGGGAACCGAGTACCAGGGGTAGAAGAAGATCGAGACCTCGGCCGGTTCGACGAACGGCCGGGCGGCCAGGGAGACGACAGGGGCCGCCAGCCGCATGCCGCCGAGACTGCCGCCGAAACCGGCGTCGCCGAAGCTGAAGATCCCGCCGTCGGAGCCCGCCAGCCAGTAGCCGAGCCCCCGAGGGGTGGCCGCCACCGCCACGACCGGCCCGGCCAGGTGCAGCCCGGCGGCCGACCCGGCGGCCGGGGCGTCACCGAAGGGGAAGATCTCGCCGTCGGCGGCCGCCAGCCAGTAGCCCCGCCCGCCCGGCGTCGCCGCCATGCCCACGATCGGGGCCTTGAGCTTGGCGCCGGCCGCGCCGCCGATCCCGCCCCGGTTCACGGCGTCACCGAAGGTGAAGATGCCGCCGTCGGCCGCCACCAGCCAGTAGCCCTGCCCGGTGGTCGTGGGGGCCATCCCGACGATCGGCTCGGTCAGGCGGCGACCGCCGGTGGAGCCGAAGAAGCCCGCGTCCCCGAAGGCGAAGACCCCGCCGTCCGAGGCCACCAGCCAGTAGCCCTGGCCCGACGGCGTGGCCGCCATCCCCACGATCGGCTTCGCCAGGACCACCGAACCGGTCGAGCCGAAGAACCCGGCGTCACCGAAGGCGAAGACGCCGCCGTCCGAGGCCACCAGCCAGTAGCCCTTGCCCGTCGGGGTGGCGGCCATCGTGACCACCGGCCGGTTGAGCCGCTTCCCTCCCATCGACCCGTAGAACGGCGCCCGGCCGAAGGCGAAGACGCCGCCGTCGGCGGCGGCCAGCCACGTGCCCCCGTCGGTCGGGGTCGGCGCCGTCGGCCCGCCGGCCACCGACAGGGCGGCGCCGGCGGGACGGGCGGCGATCGCGGCGGGCAGGAGGGCCGCGACGGCCGATACGGCACAGAGCCAGAGGAGGAGGGGTCGCCGGGTACCGCGCATGGTGGTACCCGAAACACTACGGGTGGTTTTGGTTCCTCAGAAGTGGAGGCAAGCCGATCTGAACCCTTTGCCCCGCTTCGCTGCTGTACGCAGCTCATCCGCAGGTCGGGCTTGTCGTGGGCGCAGGTCCGGCCCGAATCGATCCTCGCCGCCGCCGCCGCTTGGGCCGGACGTACGTCGGATCCAGACGAGAGAGGGAGAGAGAACCCGGCGGGTACGTCCGGCCACGGCAGCGGCGTTCGACGCCCCCTCTACCCCCGCCCCGGGAGCGGAAAACCCGAAATCCCGGAAATGTACGGCCGCCGGGCGGCCTAGTTCTGGGACGGGTCGGCCGGGCAGAGGGCGAACATGGCCAGCCGCCCGCCCTGCCGGCGGAGCACGTCCTCCCACAGCGTCTCAGGATCGGCGGTGAGGGCATCGCCCGGTTCGGCGTCGACCACGAACCAGGCTCCTTCGGCGATCTCGTTCTCGAGCTGGCCGGCGGCCCAGCCGGCGTAGCCGGCGAAGAGGCGGACGGCGTCGATGCCCCGGGGCGGCCCGCCCATGTTGGCCAGGCCGATGTCGGCCAGCAGCGGCTGGAAGCCCTCGGCGCCGCCGTCGCCGAGGCGGGCGACGCAGATGACGGCGGTGCGGCTCACCGGGCCGCCGACGAACACCACCGGCGGCTGGGCGGCCAGCAGGTCCCAGCCCTCCCAGTCGGCGCCGGCCTCGTCGAGATCGGTCCCGCTCGGCCGGTTGAGGACGAGGCCCACGGCGCCCTCGGGGGTGTGCTCCAGCATCAGCACCACCGTCCGCTCGAAGTTCGGGTCGCCGAGCAGCGGCGTGGCCACCAGCAGCCGGGCCCGGTGGGAGACGAACACGTCGCGGATCATCGCGCCACAAGGGGGGCTCCGCCCTCCATGGCCCCCCCGGAACTTCGTGGCGGCGCCTTCGGCGCCCGTTGTCTTCGTTCCGCCGAAGCCGTCCCTCGCTGCGCTCGGGCTTTGGCGATCAAATCTGGGGGACGGGCTGCGGTTCGGGTTTCGGCATCGGGGGCCGGTCGGGCAGGGGGTCGGGCTCGGGCTGCGGGCGGCGGGGCGGGAACGGGTCGCCGGGGTCGTCGGGGTCGGGGCCGGGAGGGTCGATGGGCGGGAACGGGTCAGGCACCGTCTCCGGCCGCTCGGGGGCCACGGTGAGGGTCGGTGTGAGCGTCGCGGTCATGCTCTTCGTCTACCCGCAGCGCCCGGGCGAGGAACTGCTCCACGCCCGTCGTGACCACCCAGTCGTGGCCCCACTCCATGAGCGGCCGGCCGAAGCGGGCGGCGGCCCGCAGCACCGGCCGGCACAGCTCCATCTCCCACGCCAGCCGGGCCACCGAGCCGCCACCGTCGCCGTCGCCCCCGGGTCCGAGCTCGAGCCGGGCCGGGCCGGCCAGGTCGCCGTCGACGACGGCGTCGACCAGCCGGGCGGGGATCAGCTCCCGGACCGTGACGGTGAACCGCAGCGTGTAGGGGACGGGCGCCCGCACCAGGCAGGCCGATTGGCCGCCGGGCACGAGCCCGTCCCCCGAGAACTCCCGCAGCCAGGGCCACCAGCGGCGGAAGTCGCCGGTCCGGGCGAGGACCCGCCAGAGCTCGTCGGGCGGCTCGGCGAACGTCCAGCTGCGGTCGAAGTGGAACGGACGCAAGGCCCCGGAGGCTAACGGTCGCGACTGTCGCACCCGCCGGGCAGACTGGCAGGCGTGAGTACTCCTGATCCGAAGCTCGAGCGCTACCAGGAGATGCGCGACTTCGGCGCCACGCCGGAGCCGTCGGGCGCCGAGGCCGTCCCGGGGCCCGAGGGGCTCCCCCGGTTCGTGATCCAGGAGCACCACGCCACCAGCCTCCACTGGGACGTGCGGCTGGAGCGCGACGGCGTCCTCGCCAGCTGGGCCGTCCCCCGGGGCATCCCGCCCGACCCGAAGCAGAACCACCTCGCCGTCCACACCGAGGACCATCCGCTCCTGTACCTGGAGTTCTCGGGCGAGATCCCGGCCGGCCAGTACGGCGCCGGGAAGATGACCATCTGGGACCGCGGCACCTACGAGGCCGAGAAGTGGAGCGACCGGGAGGTGATGGTCGTCTTCCACGGCGAGCGGGCCCGGGGCCGCTACGTCCTGTTCCAGACCAAGGGCAACCAGTGGATGATCCACCGGATGGACCCGCCGGAGGACGCCGGCCGGCAGCCGATGCCGGCCGGGTGGCGGCCGATGCTGGCCACGGCGGCCACCGCCGTCCCGAAGGACGAGGCCAACTGGTCGTTCGACGTCAAGTGGGACGGGATCCGGGCGCTGGCCTCGGTCTCGGGCGGCCGCATCAAGCTGGAGGCCCGCAGCGGGCACGACATCACCCACCGGTACCCGGAGCTGGCGGCCCTCGGCCGGGCGCTCGGCACGACCGAGGTCATCCTCGACGGCGAGATCGTGGCCCTCGACCCGGCCACGGGCCGGCCGTCGTTCGAGCGGCTCCAGCGGCGCATGCACGTCGAGTCCGAGAGTGCGATCCGCCGCCTCCGCCAGGACGTTCCGATCACCTACGCCCTGTTCGACCTGCTGTGGCTCGACGGGCACCCCACCACCGGGCGGCCCTACTCGGAGCGCCGCCGGCTCCTCGAAGGGCTCGGGCTCAACGGGCCGGCCTGGCACACGCCCGCCACCCATCCCGGCGAAGGAGCGGCGCTGCTCGACGCCACCCGGGCGGCGGGCCTCGAGGGTGTCGTGGCCAAGCGGCTCGACTCGCTCTACGAACCCGGCGTCCGCACCCGGAACTGGCTGAAGGTCAAGAACCACCGCTCCCAGGAGTTCGTCGTCGGCGGCTTCCTGCCCGGGGAAGGGTCGCGGGGGCGGTTGGGGGCCCTCCTCCTCGGCGTCTATCAGGACGATGGGCGGCTCTGCTTCGCCGGGCGGGTCGGCACCGGCTTCACCGAGGCCGAGCTCACCCGGCTGCTCCGGCTCCTCGACCCCCTCCGGCGCGACACGTCGCCCTTCGACCCCCCGCCGCCGAAGCCGGTGGCCAGGGAGGCGACGTGGGTCGACCCGGAACTCGTCGTCGAGGTGGCCTTCACCGAGTGGACGGGCGTCGGCATCCTGCGCCACCCGTCCTACAAGGGCCAGCGCGACGACAAGGACCCCAGGGAGGTCGTGCGAGAGGTGGGAAACTAAGTCCATGCCGAGAGCGATCTGGAGCGGCGCCATCAGCTTCGGGCTGGTCAACGTGCCGGTGAAACTGTTCAGCGCCGTCTCGCCCAAGGACGTGCGGTTCAACCAGCTGGAGGAGGGGACGGGCGCCCGCATCCGCCAGAAGCGGGTCTCGGCCGAGACCGGCGAGGAGGTGCCCTACGAGAAGATCGTCAAGGGCTACGAGATCTCGCCCGACCGCTATGTGATCATCAGCCCCGAGGAGCTCGAGGCGCTCGACCCCAAGGCCACCCGGGCCATCGACATCGAAGACTTCGTCGACCTCGACCAGATCGACCCCGTCCACTACGAGCGGCCGTACTACCTGGTGCCCGAGAAGGGGGCGGCCAAGGCCTACAAGCTCCTGCTCGACGCCATGAAGGAGTCGAACAAGGTGGCCATCGCCCGCATGGTGCTGCGGACGAAGCAGTATCTGGCCGCCATCCGGCCCATGGGCGACGTCCTGTGCCTCGAGACGCTGCTCTTCGCCGACGAGGTCGTCCCCGCCGAAGCGCTCGACGGGCTGCCGGGGCCCGACAGCGAGGTGTCGGAGCGGGAGCTGAAGATGGCCCGCCAGCTGATCGAGTCGCTGTCGACCGACTTCGAGCCCGAGAAGTACCGCGACGAGTACCGGGAGCGGGTGCTGGCGCTCATCGAGCAGAAGGCCGAAGGCGCCGAGATCGTGGCCCAGCCGGCGGCCGAGGAGCCGACGAAGGTCGTCGACCTCATGGCCGCGCTCGAGGCGTCGCTGGCGGCGGCCAAGGAGAAGCGGGCGTCCGAGGCCGCCTCGGAGTGACGCTCGTCGAACTCGAGGGACGGCAGCTCAAGCTCTCCAACCTGGAGAAGGTCCTCTACCCCGAGGCGGGGTTCACCAAGGGCCAGGTGATCGACTACTACCACCGCATCGCCCCCGCCCTCCTGCGCCAGATCAAGGGCCGGCCCCTCACGCTCAAGCGCTATCCCAACGGCGTCGACGCCGGGTACTTCTACGAGAAGCAGTGCCCGTCGCACCGGCCGCCGTGGGTGCAGGTGGCGCCGGTGTGGAGCGGGCAGAACGAGCGGACGATCAACTTCTGCCTGGTGGAGGACCTGCCGACGCTGATCTGGGTGGCCAACCTCGCCTCGCTGGAGCTTCACACCGCCCTCCACCGGGCGGCCGGCTCGAAGGGCACGCCCGACGAACGGTGGACGCCGGACATGGTCGTCTTCGACCTCGACCCCGGCGAGCCCGCCGCCTTCGCCGAGTGCGCCCAGGTGGGCCTGTGGCTGCGGGAGTCGCTGGCGGGGCTCGGCCTCGAGTCGTTTCCCAAGACCTCGGGGAGCAAGGGCCTCCAGGTCTACGTGCCGCTCAACACGCCGGTCACCTACGACGACACGAAGGGCTTCGCCCGGGCCATGGCCCAGATCGGCGAGCGGGCGCACCCGAAGCTGGTGGTGTCGAACATGGCCAAGGAGCTGCGGAAGGGCAAGGTCCTCATCGACTGGAGCCAGAACGACGAGCACAAGACCACGGTGTCGGTCTACTCGCTGCGGGCCCGGCCCCGGCCGACCGTGTCGGCGCCGCTGCACTGGGCCGAGGTCGAGGCCTCCGCCGGCGGCGGGCCGGTCCCGGCCGTCGAGGCGGGCGAGGCGATCCGCCGGCTGGAGGCGGACGGGGATCTTTTCGCCCCGCTGCTGGAGATGGAACAACGCCTTCCGGTCTTCGGTTGAACTTCTCCTGGTAGGCGGTTCCAGATCGGATCGGTCGGGTAAGAAAGGCCGCTATGGGCGATCTCAAGCAGGGCCTGGCCGACGCGCTCGACGGCGCCCGGCGGCGGTCGCTCCGGCTGCTCGAGCCCCTGTCGGACGCCGACCAGCTGGCGCAGCACTCGCCGCTCATGTCCCCCCTGGTGTGGGACCTGGCCCACGTCGGCCACTACGAGGAGCTGTGGCTCCTGCGGGCCGTGGCCCGCACCCGGCCCATCGATCCCGCCCACGACGACATCTACGACGCCTTCAAGCACGTCCGGAAGGAGCGCGCCGCGCTGCCGATCCTCGGGCCGGCCGAGGCCAGGCGGCATATCGCCATGGTACGGGGCCGCGCCCTCGACGTCCTCGACCGGGTGGAGCTCGACCCGGCCGTCCCCCTGCTCAACGACGGCTTCGTCTACGGCATGGTGGCGCAGCACGAGCACCAGCACGACGAGACGATGCTGGCCACGCTGCAGCTCATGGCGTCGCCCTATCCCTTCGGCGGCGGGCCGGCGCCGGTCCCTCGGTCGGCGGCCGGCGCCGAAGTCCTGGTACCCGGCGGCCCGTTCGTGATGGGCAGCGACGTCGAGCCCTTCGCCTACGACAACGAGCGGCCGGCCCACGTCGTCGACCTCGACCCGTTCCGGATCGACGCCTTCCCGGTCACCAACCGGCAGTACCTGGCCTTCATGGAGGCCGGCGGGTACGACGAGCCCCGCTTCTGGTCCGAGGCGGGGTGGGCCCATCGCTGCGCCGAGGGACTGCGGGCGCCGCTGTTCTGGGCGCCGGCCGGCGGCTCGTGGACGGTGCGGCGCTACGGCACGGAGATCGACCTGCCCCTCGACGAGCCCGTCCAGCACGTGTGCTGGTACGAGGCCGACGCCTACGCCCGCTTCGCCGGCCGGCGCCTCCCGACCGAGGCGGAATGGGAGCGGTCCGCCCGCCATCCCGGCGTCGAAGGTTGCTTCGGTGCGGTGTGGCAGTGGACGTCGTCCGACTTCACGGCCTACCCCGGCTTCCGCCCGTTCCCCTACAAGGAGTACTCCGAGGTGTTCTACGGCTCCGACTACAAGGTCCTCCGCGGCGGGTCGTGGGCGACGTCGCCGCTGGTGGCCCGAGCGACGTTCCGCAACTGGGACTTCCCCGTCCGCCGGCAGATCTTCGCCGGGTTCCGGTGCGCCCGTGACGCCTGATCCCGACATCACCATGACGGTGGGGCTCGGGCCCGGTGACCTCCGGGCCGACATGCGCCGCGACGTCGCCGCCGGACTGCTCGCCACCCCGAAGACGCTTCCCTCCAAGTACTTCTACGACGAGGAGGGCTCGGCGCTCTTCGACGCCATCACCCGCCTGCCGGAGTACTACCCGACCCGGACCGAGCGCGGCATCCTCCTGGCCCGGGCCGACGAGATCGCCGCCCGCTCCGGCGCCGACACCCTGATCGAGCTCGGGTCGGGAACGTCGGAGAAGACCCGGCTGCTGCTCGACGCGTTCCACCGGCGGGGGGCGCTGCGCCGCTTCGTCCCCTTCGACGTCGACGAGGCGACGCTGCGGGCGGCGGCCACCGCCGTGGCGGCCGAGTACCCCGGCGTGGCCGTCCACGCCGTCGTCGGCGATTTCGAGCGGCACCTCTCGCTGCTGCCCGGCGGGGGGCGGCGGATGGTCGCCTTCCTCGGCAGCACGATCGGAAACCTGACGCCGGAGCAGCGGGCGGTCTTCCTGGCCGACGTCGTGGCCGGGCTCGAGCCGGGCGACACCTTCCTGCTCGGGACCGACCTGGTGAAAGACACCGGTCGCCTCCAAGCCGCCTACGACGACTCGGCCGGGGTGACGGCGGCGTTCAACCGCAACGTCCTGCACCGGCTCAACCGGGAACTCGACGCCGACTTCGTCCCCGGGGCCTTCGAGCACGTGGCGCTCTTCGACACCGGGCGGGAGTGGATCGAGATGCGGCTGCGGTCCTCGGCCGACCAGGTCGTGACCGTGGGCGGGCTCGGGCTCGAGGTGCGCTTCGCCGCCGGGGAAGAGCTGAGGACGGAGATCTCGGCCAAGTTCCGGCCCGACGGTCTGGCCGGCGAGCTGACCGTCGCCGGGCTGCGGCTCCTCGAGACCTGGACCGACCCCGCCGGTGACTTCGCCCTCTCGCTGTCTACGCCGAAGTAGCCATCAACTGGGCCCCGGGGCTCAGCTCGAACCAGACCCGGGTCTCCCCGTCGGCCTGGGCTGCCCCCCAGCGGTCGGCGATCTGGTCGACGAGGAACAGGCCCCACCCCGAGGCGGCCTCACTGCCGGCGACGGCCACGGTCCGGGGCCGTGACGGGTGGTCGAAGCCCCGACCGGCATCGGCCACCTCGATCATCAGCGTCTCGTGCGACGCCCGGACGCTGAACTCGATGGAGGCGTCGGCCGGCAGCCCGGCGTGGCGCACACTGTTGGTCACGAGCTCGCTGACGAGAAGCTCGGCATTCTCGGCCACGGTCCGGTCGAGGAAGGGCGACAGCGAGGCGGTGACGCGGCGAGCCACACTCGGCGCCAGGGCCGACGCCGGCAGTCGGAGAAGGAGAAAGACGTGCAGCGCCGACCTTTCGGCTATCTCGCTTCGACAGATAGGAGCAAACTGCCCGGAGTGCAGAACGCGGCCCCCGATTACCCGTTGGCCTCCGACTCCAAACATGAGCCTGGCCGGCGCCGGGCCCTTCCGGACGGGTTGGCGGCCGGCGCGGTGGCGGGCGTGCTGTCGGGGCTGCCGTCGACGCTCCATGCCCTGGGCACGGGGCGCGATCCGCTGGCGGCGGCCCGGGCGGCCGGGAACCTCCTCCTCCCCGCCGACGCCGGGCGGGCGGCGCTGCTGGCCGCCGGCGCGCTGGCCCATGTGGTGCTGTCGCTCGGCTGGGGTACGGTCCTGGCCGTGGCCGTCCGCCGGACGTCACTGCCGCCCGTCCCGCTCGGCCTGGCCGCCGGGGCCGCCATCGCCGCCGTCGACCTCGGACTGGTGGCGCGGGGCCGGCCCGGTCGGCGCCTCACCCTGATCCGCGACCTGCCCCTCGCCCCCCAGGTGGCGGACCATCTCGCCTTCGGCGCCGTGGCCGGCGCCGTCCTCGCCCGCCGTGGCTGAGCCGCACGAGCACGAGCACGAGCACGACCAGACGCACGATCACGGGCACGGACAGGAGCACGGTTTCTGGCGGCGGCTGTTCACCCGCCACCGTCACGACGCCGCCGGCTCGATCGACTCCGCCCTCGAGTCGAGCGAGCGGGGCGTCCGGGCCCTGTGGGTGTCGCTCGCCGGCCTCCTCGTCACGGCGCTGGTCCAGCTGGCCGTGGCGCTGGCCAGTGGTTCGGTGGCGCTGCTCAGCGACACGTTCCACAACTTCGCCGACGCCTTCACCGCCCTTCCGCTGTGGCTGGCCTTCTCCCTGGGGCGGCGGCTCCCGAGCGCCCGCTACCCCTTCGGCTACGGCCGGGCCGAGGACCTGGCCGGCGGGGCGGTGGTGGTCATGATCGCCGTCTCGGCCCTGATCGCGGCCTGGGAGGCGGTCGACCGGCTCCTCCATCCGAGCCCGGTGCGCTATCTCGGCGCAGTGGTCGTCGCCTCCATCGTCGGGTTCGCCGGCAACGAACTCGTGGCCCGGCACCGCATCCGCGTCGGGCGCGAGATCGGCTCCGCCGCCCTGGTGGCCGACGGCCTCCATGCCCGCACCGACGGCTTCTCGTCGCTCGGCGTCCTGGCCGGAGCCATCGGGGTGGCGGCCGGCTTCGATCGGGCCGACGCCATCGCCGGCCTCCTCATCGCGGTGTTGATCGTCTCGGTGCTGCGGGAAGCGGCCGCCGACGTGGTGGCCCGGCTCATGGACGCCGTCGATCCCGCGCTGGCCCAACAGGCCCGCGGCGTGCTGGCCGGTGTCGACGGCGTCGAGCGGGTGGGCGAGTTGCGCATCCGCTGGATCGGCCACCGGCTCCATGCCGAGGCCGAGGTGGCGGTCGACGAGGACCTCACGCTCTCCGCCGCCCACCGGATCACCGAGGACGCCCGCCACCACCTCCTCCACGAGGTCCCCCGCCTCGCCTCGGCGATCATCCACGCCGATCCCTGCGGCCACCACGGGATCGACCCCCATGCCGGCCTCGAGCACCACGACCGGGAGCGGGGCGGCGGCGGCAGCAGCAGTGGCGGCGGCGGCGAACGGCCGCACGAGCACTGATGCCGGTCTTCGTCGGCACGTCGGGCTGGCAGTACAAGGACTGGCGGGGCTCGTTCTACCCGGCCACGCTCCCGCAGCGGTCGTGGCTCGACCACTACAGCCACTGCTTCCAGACGGTCGAAGTCAACAACGCCTTCTACCGCCTCCCGGAACCGAAGACGTTCGCCGCCTGGGCCGAGGCCACGCCGCTCGACTTCGTCGTCGGCGTGAAGGCCAGCCGCTACCTCACCCACGTGAAGCGCCTGCAGGATCCCGAGGAGCCGGTGGCCCGCTTCGTGGACCACGCCCGCCACCTCGGGTCGAAGCTGGGGCCCGTCCTGCTCCAGCTGCCGCCCAACCTGGACGCCGACTGCGAACGGCTGGACCGGGTCCTGCGGCTGTTCCCCGAGCGGTGGCGGCTGACGGTGGAGTTCCGCCATCCCTCGTGGTGGAACGACGAGACCGAGGCGGTGCTGGCCGAGCGGGGCGCCGCCCTCTGCCTGGCCGACAGCCCGAAGCGCAAGACCCCGTGCTGGCGGACGACCGACTGGACCTACCTCCGCTTCCACGAGGGCAGAGCCTCGCCCCACCCCTGCTACGGGCGGACCGCCCTCCGGAGTTGGGCGGAACGGCTGGCCGACATCGTCTCTTCGGCCGAGGACGCCTACGTCTACTTCAACAACGACGGACGGGCCTGCGCCGTGCGCGACGCCTCCCGCTTCGCCGCCGCGGTGGAGAAGGCCGGGCTGCACCCGACGCGGGTTCCGGGGGCGAGGGACGTCACGCTCGCCTGATGGTCACGACCGGCGCAGGGCATCGGCGATGGCGGCCGCCGTCGAGCTGTTCTCCAGCTCTTCCAGGGGAACGGGCAGGGCGATCGACCAGTTGGGCCGCTCGTCGATGGTGCCGGGGACGTTGGGGCGCTCCTCGCACACGGCGGCGTCGTCGAGGGTGGCGGTCAGGATCATCGACGGCGCCTGGGCCAACAGCCGGTAGGTGTTCACGACGACCTCCTCCGGGTGGCATTGGTCGGGCGAGCCGCTCCAGTCGGCCAGCTTGTCCCGGATGGCCCGGGCGCCCTCCTCCCACGGTTCGAGGCCGAGGGCCCGCTGCTCCTCGAGGTCGGCGCCCGTCCACATCCCGGCGATCGTCGGCAGGTCGTGGGTCGTGACCGCCGCCAGCGCCTGGACGGGGAAGTCGGGCGGACGGTGGGGCTCGAACCACAGCAGCCGGTAGGACAGGACGCCGCGGTCGGCGAGCTCGGCCCGGACGAAGTCCTCCACCGTGCCGAGATCTTCGCCGACGATGTAGGCCCCGGCCCGGTGGCTCTCGAGGGCGAGGATGTCGAGCATCTCGTCATGGCGGTAGCGGACGTAGGCGCCGTCGGCGGGGCTGACCCCGAGGGGGATCCAGAACAGGCGGAAGAGGCCCATGACGTGGTCGACCCGGATCCCGCCCGCGGCCCGGAGGCCGGCCCGGACGGTCCGGATCCAGGGCTCGTAGCCCGAGAGACGCAGCCGCCAGGGGTCGAACGGCGGCAGGCCCCAGTCCTGCCCCTTGCGGTTGAAGTCGTCGGGCGGGGCGCCGACCCGCATGCCCAGCGCCATCGTGTCCTGCCACAGCCAGGCGTCGGCGCCGCCGGGGTCGACGCCCACGGCCAGATCCTGCATGAGGTCGAGGCCGGCGCCGGCCGCGGCGAGCTGCGTCTCGGTCAGCCATTGCAGCCAGCGGTGGTAGGCGACCCGCTCGGCGTGCTCCTCGGCGAAGCGGGCCACGGCCGGCGAGTCCGGCCGGCGGTACTCCTCCGGCCAGCCGCCCCAGGCCCCCCCGAAGCGCTCGGTCAGGGCGCAGTGGGTGGCGAAGCCGGTGAGGGCCTCGCCCTGCTCGGCGCAGAAGGCATCGAAGGCGGGGTCGCCACCGGCGGCAGCGAAGCGGACCCAGAGATGCTCGAGGGCGGTGCGCTTCAGCTTCCAGACCCGGTCGCGGTCGATGCGGCGCTCCGCGTTGAGGGCCCGGCCCTCGGCCGCCAGGGCGGCGACGTCGACGCCGCCTCCGGCGCCGGCCTCCGCCGCGCCGGGGACCTCCTCGATCCGCAGGTACAGCGGGTTCCGGAAGCAGCGGCTCGACGGGTAGTAGGGGCTGGCCTTGGGGTAGTCGGGCAGGGTGGCGTGCAGGGGGTTGAGCAGGCACATGCCCGCCCCCAGCCGCTCCGACCACGCCGCCAGCCGGCGGAGGTCGCCGAGGTCGCCGATGCCCCACGACGCCTTCGACCGGGCGGCGTAGAGCTGCGCCGCCCAGCCCCACGTCCGCAGGTCGGCGGGGAGGTGGCAGCGGCCGGGCGAGATCACCAGCAGGCGGCTGCGGCCGCGCTCGGCGTGGACCAGCCGGTGATAGCCGAGCGGGAGGTCGGGCGGCAGGGCGGCGCCGGCGTCGATCGGGAGGACTGCGCCGTCCTCGGTGTGGAGCTCCCACGGCCCGCCCGCCGTGGCCTCGCCCGGCGCCTCTCCCGGCCGGAAGGTGACCACCGGGTTGTCGCCGGCCGCCGTCCCGGGCGGCGCCTCGCCCTCCCCCATGGCCGCCCGGATGGCGGCCAGGGTCTCGCCCGGCACGTCGATCCACCGGCCGCCGACGTCGTGGTACCCCTCGGTGATGCCCCAGTCGTGCATGGAGGACTCTCTACCCCAGGTCCTGCGATCATGCCTCCTGATCCGGCAGGAGGACGTGCGGGTTGAGGATCCCGGAGGGGTCGAACGCCCGCTTGATGGCCCGGAACGTGTCGATCTCCGCCGGGCTGCGGTTGAGGTGCAGCCATGGCCGCTTGGCCGCCCCGATGCCGTGCTCGGAGCTGATGCTGCCGCCGAGGCGGGCCACGAGGCGGAGGACGGCGTCCTCCACCGCCGCCGCCCGTCCGCCCCCGCCGGCGCCGCCGCCGGCGCCCCCGCCCGCCCCCAGCCCGTCGACGCCGAGGACGTTGACGTGGACGTTGCCGTCGGCGGCGTGGCCGAACAGGACGCACCGGGCGCCGGGGCTGACGGCCTCCACGACGGCCGGGGCGTCGGCCAGGAACCGGCCCAGTTCCCCGGCCGGCAGCGTGACGTCGAGCTTGAGGGGGACCCCGGCGGCGTTGATGGCCTCGGTGTGGGCCTCCCGGTAGCGCCACAGCCGGGCCCGGCCGGCCGGTTCGGCCTCGACGGCGCCGTCGAGCGCCCGGTCCCCCACGCCGTCGACCACGGCCTCGGCCAGCTCCTCGGTCGGGTCCTGCGCCGCCGCCACCTCGACCAGGAGGTAGACGGGGTCGAGGCGGCCGAAGGGCGGGATGATCCCCAGGTGCTCACAGACGAGAGCGACGCCACCGGCCAGGAACAGCTCCACGGCCTCCAGCGACCGGGGGAGCCGGCGGCGCAGGGCCACCACCGCGGCCAGCGCCGTGTCGGCGTCGGGGAAGGCCAGCAGCCCGGTCGTGCGGTGCTCGAGCCGGGCGACGAGCCGCAGCCGGAGCCGGGTGATGACGGCCAGCGTCCCCTCGCTGCCGGTCAGGAGCCCGGCGAGGTCGTAGCCGGTGTTGTCCTTGGCCAGGCCGCCGAGGTGCGACACCACCCGCCCGCCGGCCAGCACCGCCTCGACGCCCGCCGTCTGGGCCCGCATCCCGCCGTAGCGCAGCATCCGCAGCCCGCCGGCGTTGGTGGCCGCCATCCCCCCGACGGTGGCCGAGTCCCGGGCCGCCAGGTCGACGCCGAAGGCGAGCCCGGCCCGGGCGGCGGCGGCATCGACGGCGGCGGCGGTGGCCCCGGCCCCGGCCGTGACCTGGCCGGCGGCGACGTCGACCGGGTCGATGCCCGCCAGCCGCCGCAGGCTCAGCACCACCTCGCCGTGGAGCGGCACCCCGCCGCCCACGAGGCCGGTGTTGCCGCCCTGGGGCACGACCGGCCGCCCGGCATCGTGGAGCAGCGCCATGACCGCGGCAACCTCGGCGGTGGTGCCGGGGCGGACCACCGCCGCCGCCCGTCCGGCGAAGCGCCCGGTCCAGTCGGTCTCGTAGGAGGCGCACAGTTCGGGATCGACGAGCACGTGACTCGGCCCGACGACATCGGCGAGGGCGGTCACGAGTCGGTCCACGACCCGGCCATTGTGCTTGGCTCTCGGTCATGGCGCCGCAAGCACCTCAAGCACTGGAAGGCCTCAAGGTCGTCGACTGCGCCACGCTGCTGGCCGGGCCTCTCATCGCCACGCTGCTGGCCGACTACGGAGCCGACGTCGTCAAGGTCGAGCACCCGGCCGGCGATTCCCTGCGGGGCTTCGGCTGGACCAAGGACGGCGTGTCGCTGTGGTGGCTGTTCGTCAACCGCAACAAGGCCTGCGTCTCGCTCCGCCTCAGCGACCCGGCCGGCGCCGGGCTGTTGAAGGAGCTGGTGGCCGACGCCGACGTCCTCGTCGAGAACTTCCGGCCCGGCACGATGGAGCGCTGGGGTCTCGGCTGGGAGGAGCTCTCGGCCGTCAACCCCCGCCTCGTCATGGTCCGCGTGACCGGCTTCGGCCAGACCGGCCCCTACGCCGGCCGGCCGGGCTACGGCACGCTGGCCGAGTCGATGAGCGGCTTCGCCCACCTCAACGGCTACCCCGACGGCCCCCCGACGCTGCCGCCGCTGGCGCTGGCCGACGGCGTGGCCGGCTGCGTCGGGGCCTTCGCCACGCTGGCGGCCCTCCATCACCGTGACGCCACCGGCGTCGGGCAGGTGGTCGACCAGGCGATCTACGAGCCGCTGTTCTGGATCTTCGGTACCCAGGCGCTGGCCCACGACCAGCTCGGGATCGTCCCCGGCCGGACGGGGAACCGCACGCCGATGACCGTCCCCCGCAACAGCTTCCAGGCGGCGGACGGGCGGTGGTTCGGGCTCTCGGCGGCGTCGCAGCAGGTGGCCGAGCGGGTGGTGGCCCTCGTCGGCCGGACCGACCTCACCGAGGAGGACTGGTTCGCCGACCACACCGGCCGCCTGGCCCACCAGGACGAGGTGGAGGACGCCATTGCCGCCTGGGTGGCCGAGCGCTCCAGCGAGGAGGTGATGGCGGCCTTCGAGGCCGTCGGGGCGGCCATCGCCCCGATGTACACGATCGCCGACATCTTCGCCGATCCCCACTACGCCGCCCGGGAGGCGATCCCGGCGGTGGAGCACGCGACGCTCGGGCCGGTGCGGGTGCCCGGCGTGGTCTCCCGGCTGGTGGCCACGCCGGGCGCCGTCCGGCACCTCGGGCGGGCACCGGGGGCCGACAACGACGCCGTCCTCGGCGGTCGGCTCGGCCACTCCGCCGCCGAGCTCGCCGGCTGGCGGGAGGCGGGCGTGGTCTAATTCGTTGCAGTCCGGGCCGGCGGTCACCGACCGGGCGGGGGGCGCCGGAGGGGTTCAGAAATACCGCACGAAGGGGTGTTGGGATGAACAGGTGATGGGAAGAAGTGGATGGCGGTCTTGTACGGCACCACGAGGAGCGGGCCGATGGTGAGGGAAGGCGACGAGCGGCAGGACCGCGGGGAAGAACTGGGTCGGGGCGGCGACGTCCGACTCGTCGTTCCGGCGGCCCCGGAGTACCTCCGGCTCGTGCGCCTCACCGCCGCCGGCCTGGCCAGCCGCCTCGGGTTCACCTTCGACGAGGTCGAGGACCTGCGCATCGCCGTCGATGAGCTGTGCTTCCACCTGCTGGGCGACGGCGACGAGCCCGACCCGTCCGGCGACCCCCGGACGATGGACCTCGTCTACTCGGCCGGCACCGACTTCATCACCATCACCGGCCGGACCAGCAGGACCGGCGACATGCCGGAGCCGTCGGACCTCTCGGAGCAGATCCTCGACGCCCTCGTCGACGAACACGAGGTGTCGAGCAGCAACGGAACGATCAGCTTCCGGCTGAGAAAGCAGCGCGAGTCCTAACCTCATGGCCTTCGAAGCAACCGACCGCCATGAGCTGCGCCGCAAGCTCGAGGAGTACGCCGAGACCGGCAACAAGGTCCTGCGCGACGAGATCGTCGGCTCCCAGGTCGGCCTGGCGGAGTACCTGGCCCGCCGGTTCAAGAACCGGGGCGAGCCCATCGAGGACCTCATCCAGGTCGCCCTCCTCGGCCTGCTCAAGGCCGTCGAGCGCTTCGATCCGAGCCGGGGCCTCGAGTTCTCGACCTTCGCCACGCCGACGATCGTCGGCGAGCTGAAGCGACACTTCCGCGACAAGGGCTGGGCCGTCCGGGTTCCCCGCCGGGTGCAGGAGCTGCATCTGCGGATGGGCATGGTGGTCAACAACCTCTCCCAGGAACTCGGCCGCTCCCCGACGATTCCCGAGATCGCGCAGCGGGCCGAGGTCTCGGTCGACGAGGTCCTCGAGGCCATGGAAGCCGGGCGGGCGTACCGGTTCAGCTCGATCGACACCCCGGGCGGCGACGACGAGGACCGGACGCCGAGCCCGGCCACCACCCAGCTCGGGGAGGACGACTCCGGGCTCGAGGAGGTGGAGCAGCGGATGCTGCTGTCTCCGCTCATCGCCTCGCTGCCCAAGCGGGAGCAGATGATCATCCACCTGCGGTTCTTCCGGGGGATGACACAGTCGGAGATCGCCTCCCGGCTCGGCATCAGCCAGATGCACGTCTCTCGCCTGCTGGCCCGCAGCCTGGCCCAGCTGCGCGACCGGGCCGGGGCCGAAGCCGCCCCGAGTTAGTGGGAAGTGCCCGAGGGGTACCCATCTGGCGTCCCAGGACCGCGACCGAGAGGAGACAGGCATGGGCGGCATGGACGCCAACATGGACGAGGCGAAGGGCCGGATGAAGGAAGCCGTCGGCGACATGACGGACGACGACGAGATGAAGAAGGAAGGCAAGACCGACCGTATGGGCGCCACCATCAAGGAGAAGGCCGGTGACGTGGTCGAGAAGGGCAAGGAGATGATCAACAAGGACCGCTAGGGCGGTCCGGAACTAGGCTCGCCCGAAGATGAGGGTACGAGAGCGTGAAGGGAAACGCACGTGGATCTAGGGCTTGACGTCAAAGAACGCAACGGCTGGGCCGTCCTGTCCGTCCAGGGCGAGGTCGACGTCTACACCGCGCCCCAGTTCCGCGAGCAGCTCATCCAGCTGGTCGACCAGGGTCAGCGCTCGATCCTGGTCGACCTCGAAGGTGTGGAGTTCCTCGACTCGACCGGGCTGGGCGTCCTCGTCGGGGGGCTCAAGCGGGTCCGCAGCCACGACGGCGACCTGGCGCTCGTCTGCACGCAGCGCCGGATCCTGAAGGTGCTCGAGATCACCGGTCTGACCAAGGTCTTCACCATCTACGACTCCATCGACGCCGCCGTCGGCGGCGACGGTCGAGCCTGAGCGTCCGATCGCGCCGATGGACTGCGTCGTCGAGCTGGAAATCCCCGCCCGTCCGGAGTTCGTCGGTATCGCCCGAATGACGGTCGGGGCGCTGGCCGGCATCCGGCCCGGTCTGGCCTACGAGCGCATCGACGACCTTCGCATCGTGGTGTCGGAGGCCTGCACCAGTGCCATCGAGGCCCTGAGCCGGGAAGGCAACCTGAAGATCCGGTGCGTCGACGGCCCGAAGACGCTCGAGGTCCGCATCGAGGCGCCGAAAGCGGCCTTCGAGAGCGTCTTCCCCGCCGGCGACCCCGACCCCGACGTCGACAACTTCCGGATCTCGCTCATCCGGGCCCTGGTCGACGATGCCGAAGTGCGCTCCGTGGCCGGGAGCACCGAGCTCTGCCTGGTCGTGCACCGGGAGGGCGCCTCCGACGAAGACGGCGCCGACCTCCCCGCCTGACCCCCCTCACACCATCGGCCAGGGGTAGGGATAGTCGGTCAGCGGGTGCGGGAAGACCCGGTGGTCGAGGAGCCACTCCAGCCGGTCCTCCAGCGCCTTGCGTTCCGGCCCCGACAGCAGCACGGTCAACTCCCGGCCGAGGTCGCCGTCGAGGCGGGAGCCGAGCCCTTGGAGGGCCTCGAGGTCGGCGGGGGCGATGGGCTCGCCCTCGTAGTCCCAGATGACCGTGCGGAGCTTGACCGAGCAGTGGAACGAGACGCCGTGGTCGATGCCCCACACGTGGTCGTCGGCGTCCCGCAGGCAGTGGCCCGCCTTGCGGTCGGCGTTGTTGATGACAACGTCGAAGAGCGCGAAGCGGCGGAAGACGTCGGCGAAGCGCTCCCGGAGCGTGAAGAAGTGCTCCTCCGGGTCGTGGTCGACGAAGCGCTGCACCATGCCGGTTCCCGCCGGCCCGTCGCGCAGGATCGTGAGCGGGACGATCCCCCAGCCGAGCGCCTCCGACACGAGGCGGGCCGCCACCTCCCGGGCGCAGAGCGTGCCCCGCGGGAAATCCCACAGCGGCCGTTCCCCTTTCCGGGGCTTGTAGATCGCCAGGCTCTCCCGGCCGGAGTGGTCGAGGCGGACGAGGAACGTGGCGTTCGACGACCACGGCATCCGGCCCAGCACTTCGATCTCGCCCGCCTCGAGGAGCTCCCGCTCCTCGGCACTGCCCGGCAGAGGCTGGTTCGGGGAGGGCCCCTCCCCCCCGGGCTGGATCACCGCAGCCGGCCGGCGATCACGAGGCGCCGTGGCGGCCGTGCCCGTTCAACCGGGGGCAGACGTGGCCCGAGGGGTCGAGCGGGCCGCCGCACAGCGGGCACGGCGGCCGGCCCCGCTCCACCGCCGCCGTGCCCCGGGTGGCCATGGCCCGGGCCTGAGCGGCGGTGAAGTAGAGGCGGGCCAGGTAGCCCTCGCCCTGGTCCTCGTCCTCCTCGGCTTCGGAGAGCCCGGCGTCGAGATCCTCGTCGTCGTCGTCCTCGTCCTCATCGGCGATCGGCCGCTCGTGCAGCTCGAGCACCATGAGGCGACGGGACGGGTCGAAGCCGATGCCGATGGCCAGCGCCCGGAACAGCGGGACGGGCTCGCCCCGGAGCTCGCCGGCGTCGGGCGTCAGCGGCGCGGCGACGTCCTCCCCCTCGCCGGGAAACTGCGCCTCGACCTGGTCGAGCAGCATGCGGACCCGCTCGGCCAGCATCGCCACCTGCTGCTTCTCGACGAGCACGGACAGGACCTGCCCGTCTTTCTCGGCCTGGATGTAGAAGGCCCGCTGCCCCGGCTCGCCGATGGCGCCGGCGGCGATCGAATCGACGGGGTCGAACTCGATCTCAGGCAAGAGTCGTCCACCTCGTGCCGTCTCGTTCACAAATATGCTGGTCAGAGGCCATTTCCCGCCTTCGGAGGGACACTTTCGTGACCGTTGATTATGCCCCGTGCCGTGTCGTTCGTGACCACGGCGTGACCATGGCCAAGCCAACGGGCCCCCCTTCGCCCGGCGAAGCATCCCCTAACCAAGAATGCCAACTGTGTCACTAACAACCCCTATCTAAATAACTATGCGGGATGGAAGACGAACGGCACGGGCGACGGAACTGGTAATACACCTTATTGGGGAGTTTTCGCCGGGATCAGCGTCGAGCAAGCGCTATTGTGCAGTACAAATACCAGTGCCCAGAACAATTCTTCCGCGTGGGCCCTCATAACAGGGGGGAATGGAGAGCGGCGGTTGAACACAGGCGAGCCCAGATCGACCGTCGCTGACGGTCATCTTTCGTATGGTTGACGGCCGACCTTCAGGCTGCCAGAATCTAGAGCAGTCGGGGTACTTTGAGCAATACGGTCGGGGAACTCACAATTTCTCCGCGGGCGTTCTTGGCTGCCCGAAAAGCGGATATCCGAGCGATATTTACCGTGAATGGGACGATTGGAATAACACAATCGGGCCGGGGCAATGGTTCGTTTACAACGTCCTCAACGATCGAAACTCGTCGGAGTGCTGGAACCATCAGCCGAACTGTTTCCTCGCCCGCGTCGGGGGCACCCAAATCGGTGACACCAGTCATTTCAACGCTGACGCCATGCCGGCGCCCTACAACCTCCAGTTCATGGGCGAGACGTACTACTACACCTCAGACGTCCCAGGAACCTATGCGAGAGTCAATTTCTCAAGTCTTGGATACCTCGACCAGGCCACGTATCAGCAACGCGATCTAACCGGAGCTGGCATGGTGTACGTCGACAGTGATAATCCTGGCTGGTATCGCATCGGCAATCTGTACTCTGGCTGCATCCACTGTGACCTTTATGGAAAAGGTTTCCAGATGTGGGATGGGGCGTCATAGCGGAAGGGCTCCACGATCCGAACAGGCCGCGGCTAGCGAGTGCAACGGCTCGCAGCCGCGGCTCGTTTGGTCAGTGGGGGACGGGCCGGAACTGGCAAGCAGGGTCGTCTGGGCGGGACGACTTCGGCCGGTCGCCGCATGCGCCGTCCAAGAGCATCTCGATGGACACTGGCCGAGCCAGGGTGACGCGCTGGTCCCATACGGGCATCACGCAGCCCATTTGGCCGGGGTTCAGACCGTCGCGTTGCTGCCTGCCATAGATGGTAAGAATTGCTTGGTTAGCCTGGTATGTGAGGCTGTAGCCGTTTTGCGACATACCGCATCTTCCAACCGCCGTCACCGTGAGCGTGTTACCGGAAATGACAGGCTTCTGCCAGGGAACAGCGAAGCGCTCGCCTGCGGTCTGATCGGATCTGCGGGCGTGCCATATCAATCCCGCGGCGAGAATTGCTCCGACGATTATGATGAGCGCGATAACGCGACGTATGATCATCTCATTTAGATGGCGATGATCTGGCGGCACCAGGGCTGGGATCGATGATCGGAAGAAGGTCTTCGTCGAGGTCTTGGAGCTGCAGCGGAAGATCCCAGCGGATGAGCTGACCGGCATCATGGCGGCTGGTGGTGGTGAAAGCGGGGCCGGGGACGCAGGAGCGCCGAGCGGTGGCGGTCCCCTCGAAGATGCCGGTCCAGGTGGTCACTTCGTGCTCCTTAGTACTTCTCCTGGGCTTTTCGATGTCGTCTTTGCGCAGAATCCTCCCCAGGGTACCCGGCCGCTATCTCGGCGCTGCGCCTCCCGCAGTGGTGACCATGAACCCACTGCAGCGCGCACACTGCTTGCCTACACGACCGGCGGTGCTGACACCACGACCGCAGCCGCCGGACGGATGAACTACGCCGCATGGGATCGACCGCGTCGGGCTCGTGGAGCACGTCAAGTCCGACCACGGCCAGCCGAGGCTCGACCTCGACCCTGAGACGGTCGGCGTCCTGCGCCGCCATCTCGCCGCCCAAGCCGCCGTCCGCCTTGCCGTGGGACCAGGCTATGCCGATCAGGGTCTCGTCTTCGCCGCCGTCGATGGCGGGCCGCTCAACCCGGCCAAGGAGGCGGAGAAGTTCGGCCGGCGCATCGTCCGAGCCGGCGTCCCGCCCATTCGCTGGCATGACCTCAGGCACTCGCACGCCAGCCACCTGCTCAAGGTGGGGGTGAACATCAAGGTGGTTTCCCGCCGGCTGGGCCCCGCCTCGGTGTCGTTCACCCTCGACCGCTACGGCCACGCCATGCCCGACGACGACGCCGCCGCTGCTCTGTCGGTGGCGGCCCTGGTCGACGGGGCCTCAGGAGTTCTGTGACCGTTTCGTGACCACAGCCCGGGTCACGGACCCGGAAAGGTCCTCTGACCGGCACCGATCGAATCGACGGGGTCGAACTCGATCTCAGGCATGCGGAGCCTCGGCTGAGCGGAGGGCGGCACCGGGATCGGTGGTGGCGCCGGCGGCGGTGTCGACGTCGTCGGACTTCGGGTCCGGTGGGCGGAGCTCGTCGAGCGAGCCGGTGTCGTTGAGCTTGACGAGCGCGGTGCCGGTTGGGCCGAAGCGCAGCACCGTGCAGGAGGCGGGCGACACGAACAGGCGCTGGAAGAGGTCGAGGTGCACGCCGGTGTAATGGGCCACCACCGCCTTGATGGGATCGGCGTGGGAGGCGGCGACCACGATCTGGCCGGGGTGGGCGGCCACGATCCCCTCCACCGCCGAGATGATGCGGGACTGCATCTCCCGGACCGACTCGCCGCCCGGGAAGCGCACCGCCGACGGCGTGACCTGGACCAGCTTCCAGAGATCGGTGCCCCGCAGCTCCTCGATCTTGCGCCCCGACCAGTCGCCGTAGTCGGCCTCGAACAGCCCCGGCGCGTCGGTGACCGTCAGCCCGTGCGGCGCGGCCACCGCCTCCGCCGTCTGCCGGCAGCGCTCGAGGGGGCTGGAATAGACGGCGGCGACGGGCAGGTCGGCCAGCCGCCGCCCGGCGGCCTCAGCCTGGGCCCGGCCCTTCTCCGACAGGCCGATACCGGGCCGGCGGCCCGACAGGATCGGGCCGGTCTCCTCCGTCACCCCGTGCCGGACGAGCACCAGCGTGGTGAACGCCGGCGCCGTGGGCGTCTCGGGGACGGGCGCTTCTGGTTCGGACTCCGGCAGGGCCATCGCCCGGCGATCGTAACGGCCGCCCGGGAACCAGTCGGCCCGACCCCTGATTCTGGCGTTCGTTTCCCGCCCCCCAGCGGAAAAGGAACGCCAGTTCCGAGCCGCCCCGGCTGCAGCGCCAACCGGCGTTCGTTTCCCGCCCCCCAGCGGAAAAGGAACGCCAGTTGCAAGCCGCCCCCGCTGCAGCGCCAACCGGCGTTCGTTTCCCGCCCCCCAGCGGAAAAGGAACGCCGGTTGGGTCGGGTCAGCCGGAGAAGCGGAGCAGCTCGGCGGCGACGGGGCAGGCGGGGCGGGGCATCCGGGCCGGTGGGGCGGGCCCGGCCGGGCCGACGACGTCGTCGACGGCCGCCAGCGGCACGATCTCGAACGCCGGATCGGCGGAGATCCGGCGGACCAGCGCCTCGTAGAGCGGGCCGGGCAGTGCCCGCCCGACACCGGCCACGAGCCACACCGGCCGCTGCACCGACCGGGCGGCGGCGGCCAGCCCGGCCGAGCCGGCGGCGGCCACGAAGCTCTCGGGACCGACCGCCGTCGCCTCCACCAGCGCCAGGACGCATCGCCGGCCGGCGGCGCCGACTTCGCCGGCCGGAACCAGCCGGGCGTCGACCCCGTGCGACTGCAGCCACTCGGTGCAGCCCCAGCCGGCGTCCTCCCGCCGCCAGTCCCGGGCCGAGGCGCCGTGCCCCGCCGGCGACGATGCCACCACCAGCACGCGGTCACCGGTCGGGTTCGCAGCGTCGGACCGGTGGTCGCCGCCGGACGAGGAGTCGCCGGCGGACCAGGAGTCGCCGGCGGACCAGGAGTCGCCGGCGGACCGGGAACCGCCGGCGGACCGGGAACCGCCGGCGGACCGGGAACCGCCGGCGGACCGGGAACCGCCGGCGGACCGGGAACCGCCGGCGGACCGGGAATCGCCGGCGGACCGCCGGCCGCCCGGGCGGGGGCCGCCGCCCATCCGGGCCCGCATCCGCAGCGCCGCCGCCGCCTGGTCGGGCCAGCCGACGACGGAGACCGTGCCGCCCGGCAGGTCCCCGGCCAGCGTCACCGGGGTCCGGTCCCGCTCGAGGTCGGCGGCGGCGGCGATCGCCTCGAACTCCGGCTCCAGCGAGCAGAGCACCCGCGACGCCAGCCACCACAGCGGCGCCGCCTCGGGGCGCCGTTCGATCAGCCGCCGGGAGGCGACGACCAGCCCGGCCGGGTCGTCGGCGAAGCCCGCCAGCGCCTCGGCGGCTTCAGCCGCCACCGCCGAGAGGTCCCCCTCCGGCGACCGGGCCACCCACCGCAGCCGCTCGATCGGATGCATTGACTCCTTTCCCGCCGGGTCCCTGCACCCGGCTCCTCCGGAACGTGGGGCCCCTGCCCCACGCCCGGCCGTGCCATACCCGACCGTACCGTGCCGGCCGCTACCCTCCGCTCCGTGAAGCTCGTGGCCTGCATCCGGGACCTCATGTTCTCCACCCGGGTCCGCGACGCCGCCCGCCGCCACGACCACGAATGCCAGATCGTCATCAGAGCCGGCGACGTCGCCGCCAACCTCGCCGGCGCCGACCTCGTCGTCATCGACCTGATGGTGCCGGGGGGCGGGGCGCTCGAGGCGGTGGCGGCCGCCGCCGGGGCCGGGGTACCGGTCGTCGCCTACGGGGAGCACGTCCGAGCCGACGTCCTCCAGGCGGGACGCGACGCCGGCGCCGACGAGGTCCTCACCCGCAGCGAGTTCACCCGCCGCCTGGAAGCGCTCCTCACCCGGACCTGACCCTGCGGCCCGCCGCCACCGTTCTGTGGGCTCGAAGCCGCCACATATGCGGCTTCGCGCCCAGAGAAGCGGGCCGCGGCCCCGCCCGGCCGGTCAGGCGAGGGCCGACGCCGCCGCCGTTGGTGTCGCCGCCGGCGGCTCGTCGACCGCCGCCGGCCGCACGGTGACCGGGATGCCGTTCAGCACCGCCGTCCCCGACAGCGGATCGAACCGGTCGCTCTCGGCCAGCAGGTTGCTGTTGACGCCGGCGTGGCGCTCGGCCACGCCGAGCCGCGCCCCGGGCCGATCGTGCCCCCAGCCGTGGGGGATGCTGACCACGCCGGGCCGGATCGCTTCGGTCACCTCGACGGGAATGGTCACCGCCCCGGCCCGGGAAGTCACCTCCGCCCGCCCGCCGTCGACGAGGCCGAGCCGGCCGGCGTCGTCGGGATGGACGAGGAGCGTGCAGCGCGGCCGCCCCTTCACGAGGACGTCGACGTTGTGCATCCAGGAGTTGTTGGACCGCAGCTGGCGCCGCCCGATCAGCGTCAGCGAGCCGTCGGCCTGACCGTTCCCGTCCGGACCGCCGGCGCCGGCCCGCCGGACGTCGAGCGCCGCTCTCAGCCGGGCGACGTCGGCCACGAGCATCTCGGGAGCCAGTTCCACCATCCCGCTCGGCGTCCGGAGCATGTCGGGCAGGCGGGGCTCGAGCGGGCCGAGGTCGATGCCGTGGGGCGACGCCAGCAGGGCGTCGAGCGACAGCCCGCCGGGGCGGGCCCCGAATCCTTCGCCGTAAGGGCCCGTCCGCAGCAGGAGGTCGAGCAGACGGTCGGGACCTCGCCGCCCACCGAGCCCGGCGACGAGCTCGTCGGGGTCCCGGCCGTGGACCGGGCTCGACGGGTCGACCGCCGCGCCAGCGGCCAGGGCCCGGACCAGCTCGTCGTCGACCAGCGCCGGGTCCTGCGCGTCGCCGGCCCCGGCCGCCTGACCGTCGAGGCCGGCGGCGACCAGCGTCAGGCGGGCCAGTACCTCCCACTCATCGAGCATCCCGGGATCGAGCGGCAGCACCGGCGGCGTGTAGCGGGCGACGTTGCGCAGCGCCAGCTGGGCGAAGAACAGGTCGCAGTGGGCGCGCTGCAGCGCCGACGGGACGGGCAGGATGACGTCGGCGTGGCGGGTCGTCTCGTTGACGTACGGATCGACGGCCACGTAGGCGTCGAGGGTGGCCAGCGCGGCGTCGAGCCGGCCGGCGTCGGGCGTGGACAGCACCGGGTTGCCGGCCACCGTGACCAGCGCCCGCACCTGGCCCTCGCCCGGCGTGTCGATCTCCTCCGCCAGACAGACGACCGGGAGCTCGCCGAGCGACTCCGGCAGGCCCCGGACCCGGCTGCGGTGGCGGCCGAGACGGAACGGCCGGCCCACCCGGGCCGGCCCCCGCGTGTTGGCCGACCCGGTCGCCGCCATGGCGAACATGGCCCCGCCCGGCCGGTCGAGGTTGCCGGTGGCGGCGTTGACGACGTCGACCAGCCACGAGGCCAGCGTGCCGAACTCGGCGGCGGTGGTGCCGATGCGGCCGTAGACGCAGGCCGCCGGCGCCGCCGCCAGCGACCGGGCCAGCCGCCGCACCGTGTCGGGGGGGACGCCGGTGGCGGCCTCGACCGCCTCGGGCGAGAACGGCGCCGCCAGCCCGAGCACCTCGTCGAGCCCGGAGAGCCAGGGCCCGGCCGGCCCCGGGTCGACCAGCCCCTCGGCGGCCAGGACGTGGAGCACGGCAAAGAGCAGGAAGGCGTCGCCGCCGGGCCGGACGGCGATGTGCTCGTCGGCCTGGGCGGCCGTGGCCGTCCGCCGGGGGTCGACGACGATCAGCCGGCCACCCCGGGCCCGGAGGGCCGCCAGCCGGCCGGGCCAGTCCGGGCTCGTGGCCAGGCTGCCGTTGGAGTCGACGGGATTGGCGCCGAGCACCACGAGGAGGTCGGTGCGGTCGACGTCGGGGACGGCCACGCTCATCGGCGTGCCGAACAGCAGCGCCGAGGAGATCTCCTTCGGGCGCTGGTCGACGGTGCTGGCCGTGAAGATGTTGGCGGTGCCGAGGGCCTTGATGAGCCCCTTGAGGTAGAGCTGCCCGCCGAGGTTGTGGGCGTTGGGGTTCCCGACGTAGATGGCGAGCGCCTGCCGCCCGTGACCGGCCACGACGGCGCCGAGCCGGCGGCCGGCCTCGGCGAACGCCTCGTCCCAACCCACCTCGACCAGGCGCCCGCCCCGCCGCACCACCGGCGCCCGGAGCCGGTCGGGATCCTCGTGGAGCTGCTTGAGCGCCGGGCCCTTGGGACAGAGGTAGCCGGCGCTCCAGACGTCACGGCGGTCGCCCCGGATGCGGACGACGTCGCCCGCTTCCGACAACCCCACCTCCAGCCCGCAGCACGCCTCGCACAGGGGGCAGATCCGCAAGGCGGTCCGGACAACCGGCGGCGGGCTCACGCCGCCGAACCTACCAATCGGCGTGGGTCACGCCCACCGCCAGGGCGACCGGCGGCTGCGTGCCGCTGCGCCGGTACAGCCGGCCGCCTTCGACGTCGAGCAGGTGAGCGCCGCTGGCGTCGAAGTCGAGGGCCGACACCCGCCGGCCGGCCGGGAGCAGCGCCGTCTCCGTCCGGCGGTCGGGGTCGAGCAGCAGCGTCCGGGGCGGGCCGGTGTAGTTGTCGTCGAAGCAGCACTCGAAGCGGGTGTTGAACACCGCCAGCAGCCCGGTGGAGGCCTGCCAGGCCGGGTGGCTGGAGTTGCCGCCGCCGTCCGGGACGACGACCTCGGTGGTCTCCGACAGGTCGGCGTCCTTCTCGGTGTCGAGGATGGAGACCGAGTCGCCTTCGTACGACAGCGTGTAGGCCAGCCGGGTCGAGTCGGGCGCCCAGGCGATCTCGCTGATGACGGCGTCGCGGTAGAGCGCCGTGCGGTACTCCGGCGTGTCGGGGTAGCGCCACGTGCGCTCGGCGCCGGTCTGCAGGTCCCGCACCACGACGGCGTTCTCGCACCGCCGATCCCGGGCGGCGCCCTCCAAAGCTCCGGCCGGCGCGCTGCCCAGCGCCGTCACCGGCGGAGCGGCGGGGGCCGGGGCCGGGGCCACGGCGTAGGCCAGCTTGCGGCCGTCGGGGCTCACGGCCGGGGACACGCCGGCCAGGATGGCCTGGGGCGGCGTGCGGCCGTCGGCGGCCACCCGGTAGATCGTGGCCGGGCCGCAGTCGCCGGCCAGGGCGTAGAACACGGTCTTCCGGTCGGGGGAGAGCGACAGACCCTCGAGGTACGGGAATCCGCCGGTGGTCGCCTCGGGGTGGGTGGCCAGCGTGCGGAGGGTACGGCCATCAGTGGCGTCGAGCAGCACCACGGAACCGCCGACGATGGCGGCGATCTCGGCCGGCCGGGCGGCCGTGGCGGACGGGCGACCGGTGCTGACCAGTGCTGGGTCGGCCGAGCCGTCGCCGAGGCCGCCCGGCAGCGGCGCAGCCGGCACCGTCCCGCCGGCCCGAGTCTCCACCCGATGGCTCGAGCCGGACCCCCGGAGGGTCAGAAACCCAATGCTGACAAGGGTTGCTGCCACCGCCACGGCCACGAGGGGGCGCTTCGCCGCCCTCCCGCTTTCCCGGCCCACACGGCGATCGCCCAATCCCAGCCCCTTGACTCGTGCTCCGCTGCACTTGTCGCACACGCTAGCGGTTCCTACCCACTCCTGCGGGGCTCATTGCGCCGTTTGGCCGCTTTCTCTTCGTACATCGCCTGGTCGGCCCGCTCGAAGAGCTCGGACAGCTCGGGGCGTTCACCGGGGGCGGCGGTCGCCGTCCCGATGCTGACCGACAGCGGGAGGCCGGAGGTCGCCGCCGCTTCGGCCACCCGGGCCCGGACGCGGCCCTCGAGCCCGTCCCGGCCATGGGCCTCGGCCAGCAGGATGGCGAACTCGTCGCCGCTCAGCCGCCCCACGATGTCGGACTCCCGGCAGGCGGCCCGCAGCGCCCCGGCCACGAACCGCAAGGCGCGGTCGCCTTCCGAATGGCCGTGGCGGTCGTTGATGTCCTTCAGGTGGTCGAGGTCCACGAACAGCGCGATGACCGGCCGGCCGGCCCGGGCCGCCTCCTTCATGGCCTGCTCGGCCAGGAGCATGAACGACCGGCGGTTGTGCAGGCCGGTGAGGTCGTCGACGAGGGCCAGCTCCCACAGCTGCTGTTCCGTCCGGCGCCGTTCGGAGATGTCGTGCAGCAGGGCGTTGAACGAGACGTCGTCGCCCGCGCCGACGGCCCAGACGGTCACCTCGACCGGGAATTCCCGGCCATCCCGGTGGCGGCCCTCCAGCTCCAGGCGGCGGCCGAGGACGGGCGCGGCGCCGGTCGTGTGGTACCGGGCCAACCCGGCGGCGTGTGACTCCCGCAGCGCCGGCGGGATGATCGTCTCCTCCAGCCGGCGGCCGACCGCCTCCGACCGGCTCCAGCCGAACGTGGCCTCGGCCTGGCGGTTCCACTCGGTGATGACCCCGCCGGCGTCGATGGCGATGAAGGCCTCGGTCGACGTCTCGATCAGCCGCCGGAAGCGCTGCTCGCTCTGCCGCAGGGCGGCCTCGGCGCGGTTGCGGTCGGTGATCTCCTCGATCTGGCGGATGAAGTAGCGGGGCTCGTCGTCCTCGTCCCGGACGAGCGAGACGGACAGGCGGATGCGGACCTCGTGGCCGGCGGCGTGGAAGTACCGCTTGTCCATGGAGTACGTGCGGATCTCGCCGGCCAGCATGCGCCGCACAGAGCCGAGGTCGGCCTCGAGGTCGCCGGGAACGGTGATGTCCTGGAAGCTCTTCATGAGCAGCTCGCCGGCCGGGTGGCCGACGATGTCGCACAGCGCCTGGTTGACCTCCAGGAACCGGCCGTCGACGCTGACCAGGGCCATCCCGATCGGTGCGTTGTCGAAGGCGAGCCGGAAGCGCTGTTCGGCCTCCCACAGCCGGCGCTCGTCGCCCCCGGTCACGAGAACAATGATCTACCACCCCGCGGGCCGGTCCCGAGTCGCACGCCGGGAGTGATCACTCCTAGAATTCGCGCTCGTGCGGAGAAGCCCGGCCCGGATGCGGGTGGAGGAGCTGGCCGGGAGGGCAGGCGTCTCCGTCGACACCGTGCGCTTCTATCAGAAGCAGCGGCTGCTGCCCCCGCCCGTCCGGGAGGGCCGGGTCGCCTGGTACACCGGCGAGCACCTGGCCCGGATGGCCCGGGTGAAGGAGCTCCGCCGGCGGGGGTTCACGCTGGCGGTGATCCGGCGCTTCCTCGACGGCGAGCTCGACCGGGCCGACGAGCCGCTGGTGGCGGCGGTGTCGGAGGCGGCCGGGGGCTCGGCGGGCGGCGACGGAGGCGAGGAGGAGTTCGTCACCGCCGAGGAGCTGGCCGCCCGCTCGGGCGTCCCGCTGCCGCTGATCGAGTCGCTGGCCCGGGAGGGGCTGCTGGTTCCCCGGCTCCACGAGGGCGAGACGCGCTACACCGCCGACGACCTGGCCGTGGTCTCGGCCGGCCTGCGACTGCTCGAGGTCGGTCTGCCGCTGGCCGGTCTGCTGGAGCTGGCCCGGGCCCACCATGCGGCGGTGCGGACCGTGGCGGCGCAGGCGGTCGAGCTGTTCGACTCGGCGGTGCGGCGCCCGCTGCGGGAGTCCGACCGGGCCGAGGAGGAGAAGGCCGAAGCGCTGGTCGAGGCCTTCCGGGTCGTGCTGCCGGCGGTGAGCGAGCTCGTCGCCCATCACTTCCGGCGGGTCCTGCTCCAGGTGGCCCAGGAGCACCTCGAGGCCGTCGGCCACCCGGCCGAGATCGCCGCCGCCTCCGCCGAGGCGGCCCGCCGGCTGGAGACGGTGTTGTCGTGACGGTGTTGTCGTGACGGTGTCGTCGTGACGGTGTTGTCGTGAACGGGCTGCCGACCGGCGCCGAGAAGGTGGCGGCCGTCGACGACATGTTCGACGCCATCGCCCCCGGCTACGACGTCACCAACCGGGTGATCTCGCTCGGTCTGGACGTGGGGTGGCGCCGGCGGACGGTGCGCTCCCTCCGCCTGGCGCCCGGCGCCGCCGTGCTCGACCTCGCCTGCGGGACCGGGGACCTCTGCCGGGAGCTGGCGGCGCAGGGCCTGCGGCCGGTCGGCGTCGACCGGTCGGCCGGGATGCTGGCCGCGGCCCGGGTTGTCGCCCCGCTCGTGCGGGGCGACGCCCTGGTCCTGCCCTTCCGCTCCGGCGCCTTCGACGGCCTCGTGTGCGGCTTCGCCCTGCGCAACTTCGCCGCTCTCGACCCGGTGCTGGCCGAGTGCGCCCGGGTCCTCCGGCCCGGCGGCCGCCTGGCGCTGCTGGAGGTCGACGCCCCCTCGCAGCCGCTCCTCCGGGTCGGCCACCGCCTGTGGTTCGGCCGCATCGTGCCGTTCGTCGGCGGCGTGGTCGCCGCCCGCTCCGGCGCGCCGCGGGCCCGGGCCGCCGCCGCCTACCGCTACCTGCCCGCCTCCGTGGCCTACCTGCCACCGACACCGGAGCTGCTCGCCCTGATCTCCTCCGCCGGCTTCACCTCCGTCGAACGGCACCCGCTTTCGGGCGGGATCGCCCAACTGCTGTGCGGGACGCGCTCGTGACGGCCTCCCCCGGCGTGACCGATCGTCTCGGCGCCCTGGTGAGCCGGTCCCGGGCCCTCGCCCCCGGCGAGGTCGACGACCTGCTCGACGCCCTCGGCCCCGACGGCTTCGCCTGGCTGCGGGCCGGCGGCGGGTTCGTCACCGCCGGCGTCGCCGCCCGGGTCCCCGTCCCCGCCGGGCCGGGCCGGTTCGCGGCGGCGTCGGAGGCGGTCGCCGCCGCGCTCCGGTCGATCGCCGCCGACGGGCCGAGCCCGGTGATCGGGGGCGGCCCCGGCGCGGGGCCGATCGCCGTCGGCGCGCTGCCCTTCGACGACCGCCGTCCCGGATCGCTGGTGGTGCCGGCCACCGTCGTGGTCCGCCGGCCCGACAGGACGGGCTGGCTCACGACCGTCGCTCCCGCCGGAGCGGACGGCGACGGGGAGCCGGCGGGTCACCGGAACGGTACGTCTTCCGCTCCGGCTTCCCGGGCCGGTGCGGTCCCGGCGGCGGTCAACGGCCACCCGGTGGTCGAGCCGGACCGAGGGATCGCCGTCTCGCTGTCGGAGCATCCGGGTCGGGCGGTGTGGACGGGCTCCGTCCGGCGGATCCTCTCCTCCATCGATGCGGGCGACGTCCGCAAGGTCGTGCTGGCCCGGCAGCTCGTCGTGGAGGCCGGCGTCCCGTTCGATCGCCGGGTGGTGCTCGACCGGCTGCGTCGCAGCCATCCCTCGTGCTTCACCTATGCCGCCGGGGGGTTCGTGGGAGCCAGCCCGGAGCTGCTGGTCCGCCGGCGGGGCGACGAGGTGGCGTCCTGCCCGATGGCCGGCTCGGTGCGCCGGGGCGCCACGCCCGAGGAGGACGAGGCGCTCACCGCCGGGCTGCGACGCTCGGTGAAGGAGGCCGAGGAGCACCGGCTCCTGGTCGAGGCGGTGGTGGCGGCGCTGGCGCCGGTGTGCGCCGACCGCCCGGCGGCCGGCGAACCCGACGTCGTCCGCTTCCCCACCGTCTCGCACCTCGCCACCCGGGTGCGCGGCGTGCTGCGCCGGCCGGCGCCGTCGGCGCTGGCGCTGGCCGGGCTGCTCCACCCCACGCCGGCGGTGGGCGGGCTGCCCCGGGCCGAGGCCCTGGCGACGATCGCCGCCCTGGAGGGCTTCGACCGCGGGCTCTACGCCGGGCCGGTGGGCTGGGTCGACGCCGCCGGCGACGGCGAGTGGGCGGTGGCGCTGCGGGGCGCCCAGCTCGACGGGTGCCGGGCCCGGCTTGTGGCCGGCGCCGGGATCGTGGCCGGGTCGAACCCGGATGCCGAGTGGGCCGAGACCGAAGTGAAGCTCCGGCCGATGCTGGCCGCCGTGGGCGCCCTTCCGGGCTGATTCCCACCTCCCGGCCGGCCCGCCGCCCCGGCGCCAGAGCCGCCGAGCCGGGCCGCCTCCCAGCGTCACCGGTCGCGGTCCACCGGGTCTTCACGGCCGTCGATGCCCCTCGAGCGCGACCGGTCGCACCCCACGGTGGGCGGTCGGCACCGGTCGTCTCGGCGCCGGGCGTCACCGGCCGGACTTGGCGACCGCCTCGGCCACCGCGGCCCAGGCCTGGCGGTGGCGGTCGACGTTGGCGGTGCGGTCGCCGGTCGGAACGACGAGCACCCGCACCCCGCCGGCGGCCAGCGCCTCGTGCAGTTCCGGCTCGACGCCGGCCGCCCGCTCGACCCGCCGAGCCGGAACGCCGTAGGCCTCGGCCACCGCCGCCGGGTCGGCGTCGGGCGGCGTGCCGAACAGGAGCTCGAAGTCGTCGGCGGGAAGGGCGGCCTGGGGCAGGAAGGAGAAGATCCCGCCCCCGGCGTTGTCGACGACGACGAAGACGGCGTCGACGGTCCGGCGCCGGGCCCCGAGGAGCCCGCCGGCGTCATGGAGGAAGCCGAGATCGCCGAGGAGCCCGACGACCGGCCGCCGGCCGCCGGCGGCGGCCCCCAGCGCCGTCGAGACCAGCCCGTCGATCCCGTTCACGCCGCGGTTGGCGTAGACGCGGCACGGAACCCGTCCGGCGAACGCCTCGAGGTCGCGGACGGGCATGCTGGAGGCGACGAACAACGCCGGCTCGGCGGGCGAGGCGGCGCAGGCGGCGGCGGCGTCGCGGGCCACCCGGCCCTCGAACGGCCGGTCGTCGCCGTCGAGGAAGTCGTCGAGCGCCGCCCGGGCAGCGGCCTCGGCCCGCAGCCAGGCGTCGTACCAGTCGCCGGCCGTCGTGCCCCCGGCCCGGGTCGCCACGACGCCGGGGCCGGCCCGGCCCGTCAGCTCGGGCAGGGCCGGCACCCGCTCCGCCGCCGACCGGTTCGGGTCGAGCCAGGCGCCGTCGGGATCGACGAGGATCTGGGGGACGGACGGGTCGAGCCACGCCATGGCGACCTTCGACGTCAGCGGCCCGCCGAAGCGGATGACCAGGTCGGGTCGGTGGGCTCCGGCGAACCCCGGCACCCGGAGCAGTGCGTCGTAGGCGGTGACGACACCGGCCGGGCCGGCGGGGCCGACGGCCACCGGGCCCGGCGACCGGTGGCCCGAGATGGCGTCGGCCAGGATCGGCCAGCCGAGGGCGGCGGCGACGGCGGGAGCCGCCGGCGGGCTGCCCCAGCCGGCCACGACCAGACCCCGCTCCGCCGTCCGGATCCGCTCCAGCAGCGCCGCCCCCTCCCCGGCCGCCAGGGTCGGCGCCGCCGGGTGGGACACGATCCACGGCCGCCCGTCCGCCCGGCCCGGCTCCGCCGCCGCCTCGGCAGCCGTGGGGTCGACCGCACCGGTGGGCCCGATCGGCACCAGCGGTTCCCGGAAGGCGACGTTGAGATGGACCGGCCCGGCCGGCGGGCCGGTGGCCTCCGCCCAGGCCCGGGCGGCGATGGGCCGCCAGGCGGCCCGGGCGGCGGGATCGCCGTCGGGCGCCAGGTCGGCGAAGAACCGGACGGCGGGCCCGTAGAGGTGGACCTGATCGGTGGTCTGGGGGGCGCCGGTGGCCCGCAGTTCGGCGGGGCGGTCGGCGGTGCAGACGAGGAGCGGAACCCGGGAGTGGTGGGCTTCCAGCACGGCGGGGTGGAAGTGGGCGGCGGCCGTGCCGGACGTGCACAGGACGAGGGCCGGCCGGCGCGACGCCTTGCCCAGGCCGAGGGCGAAGAACGCCGCCGAGCGTTCGTCGAGAAGGACGTGGAGGCGGATCCTGTCGTCACCGGCCAGGGCGAGCGCCAGCGGCGCGGAGCGGGACCCGGGGGCCAGGACGGCATCGGTCAGCCCGGCCCGGGCGAGCTCGTCGACCAGGGTGCGGGCCAGGGCCGTACTCGTCACCATGGCGGCCCGACCCGGCCGTTTCTCGGGGCTGGTCGCGCCGGAGGGCGCGGGTGCGTCCGGGCCGCGGCGGGCATGGCACCATCGCCCCCGTGAGCGCCATCGACGTGACCGTGGAGGGCGGCCCGGGCCGGCGGCTGGTGCTCCTGCACGGCTTCACCCAGGGGCCACGGTCGTGGGACGCCCTCGTCGCCGCCCTCGGGCCGTCCTACGAGATCGTGCGGGTCACCCTGCCCGGCCACGGCCCGGCGGAGGGGGCCTCGGCCGGCGTCCGGCTCCCGTTCGAAGCGGCGGCGGCGGCGGTGGCGGCGGCGGTGGAGGCGGCCGCCGGCCCGGAGCCTGCCACCTGGTTCGGCTACTCGCTGGGCGGGCGGCTGGCCCTGCGGGTGGCACTTGACCGGCCGGACCTCGTCGGGGCGCTCGTCCTGCTCGGCGCCACCGCCGGGATCGAGGAGGCGGACGCCCGGGCCGCTCGGGTCGAGATCGACGAGCGGCTGGCCTCGGGGCTGGAGCGGCGGGGGGTCGAGCGCTTCGTCGACGGATGGCTGGCCCAGGACCTCTTCTCCCGGCTGCCCCGGGAGGCGGCCGGCGTCGACGAGCGGCGCCGGGGCACCGTCGAAGGCCTGGCCGCCGGGCTGCGCCTGCTCGGGACCGGGGCGCAGGAGCCGGTGTGGAACCGGCTGGGAGAGCTCAGGGTGCCCGTCCTCCTCATGGCTGGCGAGCACGACTCCAAGTTCTCGGCCCTCGCCTACCGGCTGGCGGCCGGCATCGGGGACGTCGCCGGCCTGTCGTTCGTGCCCGGCGCCGGCCATGCCGCCCATCTGGAACGTCCGCAGTCGGTGGCGGCGATCGTCAACCGGTTCCTCGCCACGCTGCCGGCCGTCACCTGACTCGAACCGGCGCGACAAGCCCCCATCCCCCGCAACCGGCGTTCGTTTACCGCCCTGGAGCGGAAAAGGCACGCCGGTTCGGCCCTGGGCGGGCGTCATTTGTCGACGGCCCACTGCTCGAGCAGGGCCGGGTCGGGCTCGGGGCGGCGCACCGCCAGCACGCCGCCTTGGGGAACGAGCGGATCGGCGACGACGTCGCCGGCGAGGAGGGCGCCCGTCCCCAGGCCGCAGGCGTAGGGCAGCTCGGGGAGGGCAGCGGCCAGGGCGACGCCGGCGGCGAGGCCGACCGAGGTCTCGTAGAGGGACGACACGATGGCCGGCACACCGGCCGCCTCCACGAGCCGCAGCGCCGCCCGCACGCCGCCCAGGGGCTGGACCTTCACGACGACGGCGTCGGCGGCGTCGAGGGCGGCCAGGCGGCGGGCGTCGCCCAGGCCCCGCAGGCTCTCGTCGGCGGCCACCGGCACCGCCACCCGCCGCCGCACCCCGGCCAGATCGGCGAGTCCTGCCACCGGCTGCTCGACCAGTTCGAGCCCGAAGCGGCCGAGCCGCCCGATCATGGCCACCGCGGTGTCGACGTCCCAGGCGCCGTTGGCGTCGAGGCGGATCCGGCCCGCCGGGCCCAGCGCCGCCCGCACCGCCGCCACCCGGTCGACGTCGGCGGACGGGTCGCCGCCGACTTTCACCTTGAGGACGGTGACGCCGGCGGCCACCGCCTCGGTGGCCAGCGCGCCGGCGGTGGCGGCGTCGACCGCCGGCACGAGGCCGTTGACCGCCACCTCGGCCCGTCGCGGCGGCGGCCAGCCCACGAAGACCGCCTCCTTCACCGCCTCCTCGCAGGCGCCCGGATCGCAGGCGTACCCGGCCAGCGGCGAGAACTCGCCCCAGCCGGCCGGCCCTTCGACGAGGGTCGCCTCCCGGACTGAGACCCCGCCGAGCGGGACCCGCAGCGGGACCCGGACCCGGCAAACACGGACGCCGAGTGCGGCCAGCCCGGCCGGGCCGGCGGCGCCGGCCGCCCCGGTCGCCGGGGAGCCCGGCGCCGTCACGAGATCCACAGCCCGGCGGCCAGGAGGACGCTGGTCGCCAGTTGCAGCCGGGCGGTACCGACGAGGGCGGCGATGAGGCCCGGAGCGTCACGGCGGCGAGCCACCAGGCGGGCCGGGCGAAGGGCCAGCGGCACGGCGGCGAGGGCGACCAGCGCCCCGGGGCGCAGCGCGCCGACGGCCACGACGCCGGCCAGGGTGCCGGCCAGGCAGCCGTGGTACAGGGCCCGGGTGCGGGCCGCCCCGAGGCGCACGGCCAGCGTCATCTTGCCGGCGGCGGCGTCGGTGTCGACGTCGCGGAGGTTGTTGGCCACCAGCAGGGCGCAGGCCAGCAGCCCCACCGGGACCGACGCCAGCAGCGCCAGGGTCGTCAGCCGGCCGAGCTGGACGTAGGCCGATCCCGCCGTGGCCACGAACCCGAAGAACACCAGCACCGCCACCTCGCCGAATCCGGCGTAGCCGTAGGGCTTCGGGCCGCCGGTGTAGAGGGCACCGGCGGCGATGCAGGCCGCGCCGACCACCAGCAGCCGGAGGTCCACCGCCACCGCCAGCGCCAGCCCGGCCACCGCCGCCACCACGAAGGCGACGCCGGCCGCCCGCAAAACCCGCCCCGGCGCCACCAGCCCCGAGGCCGTCAGCCGGAGCGGACCGGCCCGGTAGGCGTCGGTGCCCCGGCGCCCGTCCGAATAGTCGTTGGCGTAGTTGGTGCCGACCTGGAGGGCCAGGGCCACCACCATCGCCGCCACCGCCCGCCAGGCGACCACCGTTCCCTCGGCCGCGGCCACCGCCGTCCCGACCACGACGGGCGACACCGAAGCGGGCAGCGTCCGGGGCCGGGCCCCCGCCAGCCACAGCCTGGTCCTGGACGGCTGCGCCGCCGTCCGGCTTCCGCCGGCCTCTTCCTCGGCGCGGGGCCGTTCCCCCCGCCGGCCATGGCCCGTGAACACGTCGCCGCCGCTTTCACCCCGGGTCGCCGGGTGCCGTCACTCTGAGAGCGATCACTCTCACGAACTACGGTAGTCGCCGATGCCCGGGAGCGACGAGGCCGAAGCCGTGGCCGTGCTGCTCCCGGCGCCCCGGGCGGCGCAGGCGGCGGTGGCGCTGTGGGAGGCCGGGGAGGCGGTCGTCCCCCTCGACCCGGCGGCGCCGCCGGCCCATGTCCGGCGATCGCTCGAAGCCCTCCGGCCGACCGCCCTGATCGACGATGACGGACGGCACCGCCGCCCCGACGGCGTACCGGTGGCGGCGGGCGTGGCCGCCGTCGTGGCCACGTCGGGGACGACCGGGGACCGCAAGGGCGTCGAACTGACCGTGGCCGGCCTGGCCGCTTCGGCGGCGGCGGTGGCGGCGGCCGTCGGGGCGGGGTCGACGGACACCTGGCTGTGCTGCCTCCCGCTCCACCTGGTGGCCGGGCTGGCGGTCGTCGGGCGGGCCTGGGCCACCGGTGCACCGGTCGCCGTCCACGCCGGCTTCGACCCGGACCGGCTGGCCGAGGCGGCGGGCTCGGCAGAGTTCGTCTCCCTGGTTCCGACGATGCTGCGCCGGCTGCTCGCCGGGCGGCCGGGGGCAGCCGGCGCCTTTCGCCACATCCTGCTGGGCGGCGGGGCGATCGAACCGGAGCTGCTGGCCGAAGCCCGCCGGGCCGGGGCGACCGTGTCGACGACGTACGGGATGACCGAGACCTGGGGCGGCGTCGTCCACAACGGGCACCCGCTGGAGGGCGTCGAACTCCGGCTCGACCCCGAGACCGAGGCCGTCGGCGAGATCCTCCTCCGGGCACCGATGCTGATGCGGGGCTACCGCCTCTGGCCGGAAGGAACCGCCGCCGCCGTCGACGCCGAGGGCTGGTACCGCACCGGCGATCTCGGCCGCTTCGACCCGAACGCCGGCGGCCGGCTGCGGGTCGTCGACCGGCTGGGCGACGTCATCAACACCGGGGGCGTCAAGGTGAGCCCGACTGAGGTCGAGCGGGTGCTGGCCGGGCATCCGGCCGTGGCCGACGTCTGCGTGGCCGGCCGGCCCGACCCGGAGTGGGGGCAGCGGGTGGTGGCCTTCGTCGTGCCGGCCGATCCCGGCGCCCCGCCGGCCCTCGACGACCTGCGGGCCTTCGCCCGGGAGGAGCTGCCGGGGCCGACGCTGCCCCGGGAGATCGTGGTCCTGCCCGCCATCCCCAAGACGGTGGGCGGGAAGCCCCTGCGCCGCCTCCTGGGCGGGCCCGCTCCTCGCTGACCGGCGACTCCGGCGGCGGCCTCCGGCGGGCAGGGCGCCGATAGTGTCGTGGCCCATGGGCGACGTCCGGCTGCGGCCGGTCACCAGGGACGATCTCGGCTACCTCGTGGCCAAGCAGACGCCGGAGGTGACCGGGCCCTACAACTGGTTCGGCTTCCGCTCCGAGGCCGAGATCGTCGGGCGTTTCGAGGAGGACGGGTTCCTCGGCGACTTCTACGGCAAGCTCATCGTCGAGGTCGACGGCTCCGACGGCCCGGTCGCCATCGGCGACGTCAGCTGGCACGCCGTCGACTACGGTCCCCCGCCGGCGTCGCGGTGCTGGAACATCGGCATCACCCTCGACCCGCAGTGGCGGGGGCAGGGCCACGGCAGCCGGGCCCAGCGCCTCCTCGCCGAGCACCTGTTCGCCACCACCGTGGTGGAGCGCGTCGAAGCCTCGACCGATGTCGGCAACGCCGCCGAACGCCGGGCGCTCGAACGGGCCGGCTTCACGTTCGAGGGAACCCTGCGCCGGGCCCAGTTCCGCCTCGGGGCGTGGCACGACATGGCGCTCTACAGCCTTCTCCGGGGCGAAACGGGCGGTTCGCCCGGATAACCGTCACACCCTCCCGGCAGAATCTCGCCGAACATGAGTTCGGAACGTGCGTTCCCCCGGGGAACGTTGAGAGGAGAGGGCCACATGACGTCGATCCTGATCGTTGCCACCGCTGCCGTGCTCGTGATCCTGGGGGTGTCATGCCGGCGGGCGCGGCTCGACCTGGAGGAGCAGCTCTGCGACTGTCTCGAGCCGACGGTGCCGGCGGCGGCGGGGTACGGGCCGGGCGGCGCCCCTCGGGCCGGCACCGGCCGGTCGGCCCCGGCGCTGACCGGCATCGACGGCGGCCGAACCGGTTGCGCCGGCCGGGCCGGGCACGGCCGGCGCCACCTGCGGGTGGTGCGGGCCGGATGACCACCAACGCCCCCGAAGACAGCGGACGGTCCATCGGCGCCTCCGCCCGGGGCCCACCGGGCCGGCCGGGCCGGGCGGACCCGCCGGTCGCCGTCGCTTCTGGCGTTCGATTTCGGCTCCGGGGCGGAAAAGGAACGCCGGTTGGGCTGTTCCGCTACAAGGCGGGATCGGCCAGGGCCAGGGCCCGCCGGAAATGCTCGGCCAGCTCGGTCGGGGTCGTGCGGGCGTTGCGGCCGCTGGTCGACGGCATCACGTAGGCCGGTGCGCCGCCGAAGCGCGCCGGCTGCGGGCCGGGCGCCGCCCGGCGGTCGACGGCGGCCCGCCATCCCGCCAGACCGACGAAGAGCACGACGCCGGGCCGCAGCCATTCGACCAGCCGGCGGACCCGGCCGGCCCCGGCCCGGTACTCCGCCGGCGTCAGCCCGTCGGCGTTGGGCGTGGCCCGCTTGATCAAATCCGTCATGCCCATGCCGTCGGCGGCCAGGCCGGCCAGCGGCCGGCGGGCCACGGTCACCACGCCGGCGGCGGCCGCCACCGTCCAGAACCGGTTGGTGGCCCCGGCGTAGCCGAAGCCGGCGTCGGCGGCGACCAGGCTGGGGTTGAGCCCGCAGACCAGCATCCGCATGCCCGGGCCGACGAAGTCGGGCAGCGTCCGCTGGCGCCGGGCGTCGACGCGCTGCAGCCCACCGACCCGCCGGGCCCGTTCGACCCGAAAGCCTCCGCCGGCCAGGATCTCGCCCAGCGGCGGAGCGGTCGCCGGGTAGCCGTCGGGCACGGAGCAGGTCAGCACCGCCCCGACCGGCAGCGCGAGGTGCAGCCGGGCGAGCGCCGCCGGCAGTGCGCCCCACCCGTCCGGCCCGGCCGCCGGGTCGAAGTCGAAGGCCAGCCGGGCGGCAACGGCTCCGTCCACCGGGTCGGGGCGGGGCACCGTTAGGCTCCCATCCCATGCCGGCCTGGGGCTCGACCCGCGAGGAAGGCGGATACACCCGCGCTCCGACGGACCCGGTGGTACGCATCGTCACCCCGCCGGCGGTCGAGGCGCCGCCGCTCGTCGAGGCCCGCGTCGACGGCGACGCCGGCGTCGCCGTCGACGCGGTCGGGGCCGCCCACCCCCTGCTCGACCGGCCGCTGGCCACCCCGATGCTGGCCTACGCCGGCTCGAGGCTGATCACGGCCGTGGCCGTCGGCCTGGCGGCCATGGCCTCCCACCAGTCGTACCAGCGCGTCCTCACGGTGTGGGACGGGCGCTGGTACGAGCGCATCGCCCTCCACGGCTATCCGCATGCTGTGCCCCAGGGCGACTTCTACCACCACACCGGCCGCCAGGTGCAGAGCGCGATCGCCTTCTTCCCGCTCTACCCGCTGCTGGTCCGGGCCCTCGACCGGGTGTTCCCGGGCGGTGCGGACGTCGCCGGCGCCGTCCTGTCGCTGCTCATCGGCGCCCTGGCCACCGGGTTGGTGTGGGTGGTGGCCGTGAAGGTCACCGACCGGAAGGTGGCCGACCGGGCGGCGGTGCTGTTCGCCTTCTCCCCCGGCGCCTTCGTCCTCACGCTGGTCTACGCCGAGGGCCTCCTCGTCCTGCTGTCGGCCGCCTGCCTGCTGGCGCTGCTGGAGCGGCGCTGGGTGGCGGCCGGCGTGCTGGCGGCGCTGGCCGGCGCCACCCGGCCCAACGCCACGGCGGTGATGCTGGCCTGCGCCTGGGCGGCCGGCGTCGCCCTGTGGAAGAACCGCGACCGGCGGGCCGTCGTGGCCCCCGCCCTGGCGCCGCTCGGGATGCTGGGCTTCTTCGCCTTTCTGTGGTGGCACACGGGTGAGCCGCTGATCTGGTTCCGGGTCGAGTCCCAGGGGTGGGGGGAGCGGATCGACTTCGGGCGCAACAACCTCGGCGTCTTCGCCGACGTCTTCACCCGCCCGCTGCACAACCCGAACATGCTCGTGCTGGCGGCCAGCATGATCACCGCCGCCCTGTTCATGGTGATTCTCGTCCGGGCCCAGCTGCCCGCCGTCCTCAACGTCTACGCCCTCGCCGGGCTGGGCCTCGTGCTGATCTCCCACATCAACGCCCGGCCGCGGTTCATCTTCGTGGCCTTCCCGCTCGTCATCGCCCTGGCCAAGACGACGACCCGCCGCCAGTCGGCCTACGTCGTGCTGACGGCGGTCTTCGCCGCCTGCACGGTCATGCTCACCGTGTTCTACGGGCTGCACAAGCTCAACTACTACCCCTGACGGCTCACCCCTGGGCGGCGGCCGGCTCCTCCGCCCGGCGGCCACCACGGCGGCGGAGGACCACGGCCAGCAGCCAGGCCGGGAGGCCGATGACCGCCGCCAGCGGTACGGCGACGCCGAGCACCACCAGCGTGCCGCCGAGCACGGCGAGCGCCGCCCCCGCCGACCGGTGCCAGGCCCGCCCGAGCGTCGACGCCGCCGGCAACGGCGCCGGTCGGGGCTTGGCCACCGCCCCCTCTTCCAGCAGCGTGAGCCTCACCGTCGAGTACGACGTCTGCCCGTCGAGGTACTTCTGGCGCCCCTGCAGCTGCTCGATCTGCTCCTGGATCGTGGAGAGCTGCTGCTGGATCTGGATCGTCTCCGGAATGGTCTTGGCCTTGGCCATCAGCCCGACGAAGACCGCCTCCTGGGCCTGCCAGTGGGCGATCCGGGCCTGGAGGTCGACGTACTCCGCCGTCACGTCGTCGCCGCTCTCCGCCTCCGACGTCACCGTGCCGAGACCCCGGATCTGGCCCAGCACGCCCTCGAGCTTGTCGGACGGCACCTCGAGCGTCACCGTCGCCTGGTCGCCGGCGGTCTGCGACGCCTGCACCCAGCCGCCGACGGCGGCGGCGGCGCCGACCGCCCGCTGGTAGCCGTCGCCGAGGCCGCCCTTCTTCAGGCTGATGGTGAGATCGGCGTTCTTGATCACCTTGGATGTGCCGGCGGCGACGGCGTCGGGGACGGGTTGGCCGCCCAGGCCGCCCGGGGACGGGCCCACGCCGGGCGGACTGGGCGCCTCGCCGACCGGGGTGGAACCGGCGGCCGGCGGCGCGGGCACGGCGGCTCCGTGGTCGGCCACACCGGTCGAGGACGCCGCCGACTGCGCCATTGTGGAAACCGCGCTCCCCGTCCCCGCCGGCGCCTCGAGGCTCTTGCCGGCGTCCGGAAGGGCGCCGGCGCCACCTCCGGCTGCCGGCGCCACCGCCGGCGACGACTTCTCGGCCGCCGGCGACGTGTGCACCGCTCCGCCAGCCCCGCCCGTTCCCCCGGTCATGACGGCGACGACGGCTCCGGCGGCCAGCAGGCCGGCCACGCCCACGGCGGCCAGACGGCCGCCCCGCCCGCGCAACAGGGCCGACCGGAACAGTTTCTGCGGACGGGCGGACATGCGGCCTCCTCTGGTTCGCCGGCCCGGGCGGGCGCGGCGCTCATCGCCGTCTCAGACGACGGCCGGAGACCGGCGGTTCCCGGCGGTCCACCGCCGGGACGTGAACCGCAGATAGCGTGGTCACAGGGCTTGTCCAGCGAACGGAGACACGGATGAACAAGACCGAACTCGTCAGTGCGATCGCCAAGAAGACCGGCCAGACCGCGACGTCGGTCAACGAGACGCTCTCCGCCTTCGAGGCCGTCG